>ERZ1034939.59-NODE-59-length-85871-cov-27.674839_pt1 | contig 85871 bp, 65 predicted proteins | sample MGYA00520626_ERZ1034939 | MGnify/ENA primary metagenome ERZ1034939 (study PRJEB33766, sample SAMN09781751) | gut metagenome | biome: gut microbiome | host: Homo sapiens | place: Madagascar | study: EMG produced TPA metagenomics assembly of the PRJNA485056 data set...
CCATTTAATATATACTATTAATATATATGGCTTTTTAAAGCATTACTTTAATATCATTAGTGTCCCATTAAAATCAGGACACTAATGATACAAATTAAAAAGAAGAATCTTTTTACTGATTCAATATTTTCGTCCATACTCGAAGTTTTCCACAAAAGTAATGTTTTTTCGAGTATAGACGAAAAAAGCATCAATTTTAACAAGAATTTCGAGTATGGACGAAAATATCGTCAGTTACAACTTGATACGCCCAACTAATTAGTTGTGCGTCTTAACGATCTGTGTAGGAGCCTGTTCCTTGTTGCGGCGGTTTACAACTGTAACAACAGCCTGGGCAAGATTAAGGAAGGAAAGACCTGTGATAGATGTATTATCGAGAGCTGCAGGAGTTCCATTGTCACCGTTCTCGCATATGCTCTGCACAATCGGTATCTGTGCAAGCAATGGCACATTCATCTCCTTAGCCAGGTTCTTGCAACCTTCCTTGCCGAAGATATAGTACTTGTTCTCTGGCAATTCGGCAGGTGTGAACCATGCCATATTTTCTACCAATCCAAGAATTGGCACATTCACCTTATCGTTGCTGTACATATCTATACCCTTACGAGCGTCGGCAAGGGCTACATTCTGAGGTGTTGACACGATAACAGCGCCTGTGATGGCAAGTGTCTGTAGCAACGTAAGATGGATGTCGCTTGTTCCTGGAGGTGTGTCGAGTATAAAATAGTCGAGGTCTCCCCAATCGGCATCGGCTATAAGCTGCTTCAATGCGTTGGATGCCATGCCGCCACGCCAAAGTGTTGCGGTGTCGGGATTGACAAAGAATCCGATAGAGAGCACCTTGATGCCATATTTCTCGATTGGCTCAATTAGGTCGCGTCCGTCCTTCTTTACCGCATATGGACGTGCATCCTCAACCTGAAACATCTTAGGAACCGATGGACCAAAGATGTCACAATCTAACAGTCCTACCTTGTAACCAAGACGTGCCAAGGCTATGGCAAGATTAGCAGCCACTGTACTCTTGCCCACTCCACCCTTTCCTGAGCTTACGGCAATAACGTTCTTTACATTAGGCAGAAGCTTGCCCACTTCCGGACGAGGTTTTGAAAGGAATTCGGTGTCGATGGTCACCTCCACATCCTTAGATACATGGTAGTGGATAGCAGCCTCGGCTGCCTTTACTGTTGACTTTAGGAATGGATCGGTGTCTCGTGGAAACACGAGCGAGAACGATACCTTCATACCATCTATGCGCAAGTTGTCGGCCACCATATCAGCCTCAACAAGGTTCTTCTTGTTGCCGGGATAGGTTACGGTTGCAAGCGCATCCATTATGAGTTTAGGATATAATGTCATTATATTGAGTTTTGAATTTTGAATTTTGAGTTTTGAATTTTGAGTTGTCGGCAAAGCCGGTTAGGAGTTTTGACGTTTGAGTTTTGAATTTATATTATCCAATTCAAAATTGAACAATTCTTAATCGGTGAAACCGACAATTCAAAACTTAAAAATCACAACTCAAAAATCACAATGCCGTTTCTTTTGGGCTTCTCTTATCTCGGTTATAGCTGCGATACTCGTCAAGCGGAATCTCCACTTCAGGCTCTGTCAGCTCGCCTTCCTTAGGCAGCGAGAACTTAATGTACTTGATGTTGAGTCCGCGCTCTATCCACATACTCTCGTAATATGTCTGTATGCCCAGTATCTCCTGTGTCTGTGGGTCAAGTCCTTCAGTATGATAAAGGTCCTCTGTACGGAACAGCAACGGCAGATTGTTGTGCTGCTGCATATATGTGGTATAGGTAAAGAGGAAGTTTGAGTCGGTCTTCAAGTGTATTGTACCACCATCCTGAAGGAAGTTGCGGTAGCGCTCCATAAAGTAAGTAGATGTAAGACGCTTGCGTGGATTCTTCATCTGCGGGTCGCTGAAGGTGAGCCATATCTCCTGAACCTCGCCTTCAGAGAAGAAGCGGTCTATTATCTCGATGTTGGTTCTAAGGAACGCAACATTCTTCAATCCTTCATTCAGAGCCTGTGTAGCACCTGTCCACATACGCGCACCCTTGATGTCTACACCGATGAAGTTGATGTTGGGGAACATCTTTGCAAGTCCTACGGTATACTCACCCCTGCCGCAGCCAAGCTCCAGCACTATAGGGTTGGAGTTCTTGAAATACATATCACGCCAATGCCCCTTCATGTCGAACGGCACATTGTCGGCTACAGAGAACGGATACTGAAACACGTTCTCGTATCTTTCCATATCGGCGAACTTCGCCAGTTTTCCTTTGCCCATTTATTGGTTGGTTATATTTTATATTCTGATATTGAAACTCAAATTGTACAAAGTTAATAAAAAAAGGTCGGTTTTCGAGTGTTTTACAACTTTTATCGCTTAATTCATACTTTTTTCTACATTTCGATGTCCGATTTGGTCACTTCATACGTTATATATATGTATCAGTTATGAAACCAAGCGAATTCAACCATATCGTCCTGCCCATGCGCAACGAGCTATTAAGTTATGCGCTGAGTGTCACAGGGTCGGCAGACAATGCCGAAGACCTTGTGCAGGAAGTTATGCTGCGACTATGGAACAAACGCGAACAACTTGAAGCCGAAGACAAACTAAAGTCGCTTGCCATAACTATGATACACAACCTATTTCTGGACCAACAGCGGCACGAAAGCCATACAGCTACAATGCCCGAACGGATAGATATTGCCGTAAATGACAGAAGCGCCGAACTGCGCGACGAGGCAAGGCTGATACGCAACATCGTTGACCAGCTGCCGCCATTGCAACAACAAATATTCAGAATGAAGGAGATAGAAGGTTACACCGCCGACGAGATTATGCAGATTACCGGTTGTACAGCCGATAACCTGCGTCGCAATCTGTCAAGGGCGCGAACTAAGATACGCGAAACTTACATTAAAATAATGATGAAAGGAAGCAAGCTATGATAAAGAACATCAATAACGGTAAGCAAAATACCGACATACGTACGCTTATAGAGCGATATATGTCGGGCGAAACAACCAACGACGAGGAAGCAACACTGCGCACATGGTTCCAACTCGCTGGAGACGACGTGCCTGAAGAGTGGCGTCCGCTACGTGCCTTGTTCAGTTTTGTAGACGAGGAGCGCCTTGCATCTGAGGCAACACTTTATTCTGAAACAGAAGAAAAGAGCATAACTCAAACAATACGCACCACCCCACTACATCATATTCTGACAAAACCACGTATATGGACAGCATCGGCTGTGGCAGCCGCAGCTATAGCTTTGGTATTGCTTGTACCATCGATAAAGAATATATTTGAGCCAATGCCACAAAACTATGCCGTAATAGACGGAAAGGTGTATACCAATCCTAAAGTGATAAGACAACAGGCCGACGATGCATTGCAGATTGTGGCTTGCGATGACGAAGACCCATTTAGCGCTCTCGATATGATGCAATAATCTATATTGAGCAATTGGCATCACAATACGACAATACACATTATTAATAATATAAACATATGTATATTATGCACACCTTATTAAATATACTGCATAAGCCTCCGCTGTTATCGATTAGGACAGCTCTGACTATTTGCTTTATCCTAATTGGTCTAGGCATGGCCAATGCACAAGAGGGCCTTGCCGTCAACAACATATTCCAACAATACGGACATTCGAAGGGATGCAAGATGGTGGTAATGAAGAACACCAAGCTGCGCGGATTCCACCTTATTATATATAAGAGTCTGACATACCCCGATAAATATGCTGCTGACATCAATACACATCTTAAAACAGACAGACGTGCGGCAAAGAAGATACGCGAGGTTATTGACAACGGAAGCATAGCAAGCGGATATTACATGATGCCACCACATGCCAACGGCATAAACCGATACGTTCTGTTTAGTCATACAAGCAAAGGCAAAGGAGCTGTTATATACATCGAGGGTGAACTTTCGCCTGAAGACATCATGACAATATGCTACACCAAGAGAGGTTGGTAGACAAAGCAACTTCTCTTTTTACCAATATCTACAAATTTAATAAACAGGAATTATGAACATCAGAACATTAGCATTGGCATTGGCTATTATGCCTGCCATTGCATCAGCACAGGACAACAACTCCGACAAGGACACTATATCCAACAAGAATACATATGACACCACTATTGTCTTCAACAAACAGAAGTACGAAATAAGCCAAACAGGCGAGCGTACAAATGTAAAAGTTTACAAAGCTAATGGTAGCGAGCTTGAGAAGACACTTGAGACACAATACCTCGACGGCCAACAAGTGGAACAGGTGTATATAACGTCGCCCTTCATTCCCAGAAGAACGTACAAACGCAAAAGCCAGGAATACAGCCACTATCCAGGAATATTCTTCGGTTTGAATATATTGTCAGGCTCTGCATTCGGTGCATCATCAGCTGGCATATATACACGTGACAGCAAGTCAATGGAATGGGGTATCAATGGATTCTCGTTCGAATATCCATTCAACAGCTCTTGGGCTTTAACGTCGGCTATGTCGCTGGCCTGTGTCAGCCATCATTTCAATACCGACTATGTGCTCAACACTGTTGACGGCATAACAAGTATGCAACCATTCAAAAGCGAAGAAGGCGACGACAAGCGTCCTTCTAAAAGCTATCTAAGCTACTGGGCATTGCGCTTTCCTATCATGCTTGAATGGTCTAACCGCATAGGTGGCGACGATGTATATGCTGCCTTTGGCCCATCAATAGAGTTTCGTTTCAACGAACGCTCACGATATAAATTGGGCAAAAGGCACACCCTGACAAAGGACGTAAACATGAATCCAATTGGTATAAACCTTGAGGCTCGTGTCGGATACGGATTCTTTATGCTATATGCACGTACTGCCCTTACACCATTATTACGCACCAAGTATGCTCCAGAATGGCACCCATTCACAGTAGGATGCGGTTTCAGACTCTAAATATATATATAGTTTCTAGTACAATATTGTCATACAAAACCGTTAATTCCACTTATTTATGCCATATTGACAGGTTTCAATAAACTATATTTGTCAGTTATTTCTAAGTAGATTTGTTTTTGGCACACCATTTGTATATTATACGGCGAACGCAGTTCTGAAATACGAAAGTATTAAACAGATGATGCGTTCGCCGTATTAATTAACAAACAAGAAATAAAAATAAAAAAAATACAACTATGGGAAAGATTATTGGAATCGACTTAGGTACTACAAACTCTTGTGTTGCCGTTTTTGAGGGCAACGAACCAGTAGTAATCGCCAACAGCGAAGGTAAGCGCACAACTCCTTCAGTCGTTGGTTTTGTAAAAGATGGTGAGCGTAAGGTAGGTGATCCTGCAAAGCGTCAGGCTATCACTAACCCTAAGAACACCGTATATTCTATCAAGCGTTTCATGGGCGAGACCTATGAGCAGTGCTCTAAGGAGGTAACTCGTGTTCCATTCTCTGTTGTCAACGAGGGTGGCTATCCACGTGTAGACATCGACGGTCGCAAGTATACTCCGCAGGAAATCTCGGCTATGGTGCTTCAGAAAATGAAGAAGACTGCTGAGGATTATCTAGGTCAGGAGGTTACAGATGCTGTTATCACTGTACCTGCTTACTTCTCCGACTCACAGCGTCAGGCAACTAAGGAGGCTGGTCAGATTGCAGGTCTTAACGTTCGTCGTATCGTTAACGAGCCTACTGCAGCTGCTCTTGCTTATGGTGTAGACAAGGCTAACAAGGATATGAAGATTGCTGTATTCGACCTTGGTGGCGGTACATTCGATATCTCAATCCTTGAGTTCGGTGGTGGAGTATTTGAGGTTCTCTCTACCAATGGTGATACTCACCTCGGTGGTGATGACTTCGACCAGGTTATCATCGACTGGCTTGTTAATGGCTTCAAGGCTGACGAGGGCATCGACCTCTCTAAGGACCCTATGGCTATGCAGCGTCTTAAGGAAGCTGCCGAGAAGGCTAAGATTGAGCTTTCAAGCACAACTTCTACCGAGATCAACCTTCCGTATATCTCAGCCGAGGGTGGCGTGCCAAAGCACTTGGTTAAGACATTGACTCGTTCACAGTTCGAGCAGCTTGCCCACAACCTTATCCAGGCATGTCTTGTTCCTTGCCAGAACGCTATGCGCGACGCTAAGCTCCAGACAAGCGATATCGATGAGGTTATCCTCGTAGGTGGTTCAAGCCGTATACCTGCTGTTCAGACTCTCGTTAAGAACTACTTCGGCAAGGAGCCTTCAAAGGGTGTTAATCCTGATGAGGTTGTAGCCGTAGGTGCTTCTATCCAGGGTGCTATCCTTAACAAGGAGAGCGGTGTAGGCGACATCGTATTGCTCGACGTTACTCCTCTTACTCTCGGTATCGAGACTATGGGTGGTGTAATGACAAAGCTTATCGACGCAAACACAACTATCCCTGCAAAGAAGAGCGAGGTATTCTCAACAGCTGTCGACAACCAGACTGCCGTAACAATCCACGTACTTCAGGGCGAGCGTCCTATGGCTGCTCAGAACAAGTCTATTGGTCAGTTCAACCTTGAGGGTATTGCTCCAGCCCGTCGTGGTGTTCCTCAGATTGAGGTAACATTCGATATCGATGCCAACGGTATCCTTAACGTATCTGCAAAGGATAAGGCTACAGGCAAGGAGCAGGCTATACGTATTGAGGCTTCTTCAGGTTTGAGCAAGGAGGAAATCGACCGCATGAAGGCTGAGGCAGAGCAGAATGCTGCTTCGGATAAGGCTGAGCGCGAGAAGATAGACAAGCTCAATCAGGCAGACTCTATGATATTCACCACCGAGAACTTCCTTAAGGACAACGGTGATAAGATTCCTGCCGACAAGAAGCCAGGCATCGAGCAGGCTCTCCAGCAGCTTAAGGATGCCCATAAGGCAGCCGATGTTGCAGCTATCGACTCTGCTATTGCCAACCTCAACAATGTTATGCAGGCTGCTTCTGCACAGATGTATCAGGGTGGCGCACAGCCAGGTGCAGGTGCTCAGGCAGGTGCACAGCAGCAGGCTGACAACGCTAAGGGCGATGAGACAATACAGGACGCTGACTTTGAAGAAGTTAAGTAAGTATTCTTTTAAGAATAGACATTCTTAACAAGAATAAATAATAAGGCGTACAACTGAAATCATATTGATTTTGGTTGTACGCTTTTTTATGACTTCGTCATTGCGTACCCCAAGTAACCTCTTTTGTTGAGGTTGCCTTTCGTGAGCGCACCATGCTTGTAAGCCTTTTCCAACCTGCGTATTCCCTTTTCTCGGTTGTAGGCATCTTTCTTAGCACGGTCGTCTGTATAGCCGACCAGGAGTCGACGGCCACCTCCTTTGTCATATTCAACCATTTGGCAGTCGCGCTTGGGCTGTTCCAATATCCAGTTCTTGACTTCCTGACTTTCATTCTTTATCTTCGCACCTATTATATACTTGTAGCCATGCGCCTCAAGTTCCGCTATATTTGCATTGTTCATCAGACCAGAGTCGGCTACCACAACGAAGTTTTCCAATCCGTATTTGCTTACAAACTCGTTTATCGTCGGCAGCATCGTGTGGCCTTCATATTTGTTGCCCTCATGGATGCAATAGGCAAGCGGATAGCCACCCAAACTTACAAGCAGGCCGAGTATGATCTGAGGATTACTGTGTCGTCCCTCTTTAGAAAAGCCGGTCTTGCGCAAGTCGTCCTCATAATCCGCTTCAAAGTAAAGTGTGGTGACATCATAGAACAACACACCGATATTGCCACCGAACAGTTTCGCAGTATGGCGCACGCTGATGTCCTGTACGATTTCGTGCTGATGGTCGCTAAGCTTGTCAAGATAGCGATAGATTTTTGAGAGATCCACATCTTCGTCAAAGTGGTTTTTCAGATATTCCACCGTAGCAGCCTTGCTCGTTGGATATGCCAAACGGGCCTTTACAAGCTTGCGGAACACTTCATCGTCAATACGATTGAAACCAATCCGGTCAAACGTGCGGTCCAATATCAAGTCGCAACCATTGAGAAGTATATTACTCACCTGTGACAATACACGACGTACTTCTTCTCGCTCACGGTCACACGCCTCACGCTCCTCACCATACAAATCGAGTTGTGGATGGCGTCGGGATTCTTCCTTGGAAATCCATTCTTTCGCTTCATTGACAAGATTTTCGACCTCATCTTCATTATATGCAACACCAATTGTGGCAAGTTCCTTCATCTTGCCACCGATTTTCTCAACAACAATAACTCCGATATTGCCAGAACGATGTCTTTTCTTTCTGATAAACATAGTTAAAAAACCTTTTGCGTCACCCAAAATTAGGTGACGCAAAGATACAAAATATTGTTTATCAATCAGTTATAAAATAAGTGTTTTTTGAGTGACGAAGTCAGGAAAAAACGGCTATAGACGCCCTGCGTTAAAGGGACAGTCTATAGCCGTTTTTTGATATAGTTTATGCTGTTATTACTTCACAATAACCTTCTTTGTCATGCCGTCGCACTCTACCACGTATGCGCCGTTAGCAACATTTACCGATACGCTCTGTGTAAACTTCATGCCACTATAGACAGCACTACCAGCAGTGTTGTAGATGTTGACGTACTTACCTGCGCAATTGTTGACAGTAATCTTGCCGTTGTGAGCCTCGATGCTGACGGCGTTGTCGGTTGCTGTGCTGATTCCTGTTGTGGTGATCACGCAAGGAGCAGAGAGCATTGACTCGCCTTCCTCGTAAACGACCGAAACCTGATACTTGTATGTCGTATTAGGCTCAACAGCGTCAGTGTAGGTGGTCTTGGTGATAGGAGTAGCGTTGAGCTTCATACCGTCGCGGTATACATTGTAACCTACAACATTGAGTTCTGCCGTTTCTCCGCCTGCCGGGATATAGGTAATATCGTCTACCAGCATGAGCAGACACTGGTTAGAAGTGCCACGGATAGCGAAGTAGTTGGTTCCGGCAGGAACAGCGAACGAAATCTTTGTCCACTCATAAGGAGCGTTTCCGTCGATGTTTTCAACCTTGGTGAAGCTCTTGGCGTCGTCGTCAGTTGTAGAAGTGAGCACCTCGAACGTCTCAAATCCGAAGTTGGGCACTGTGGTTCTCACGTAGAATGTAATAAGCTGTGCCTCGCCGTTGAGTTTCGGGGAGATAAGCCAGTTGTCGGTTGCGCCGCTTTCAGAGCTGAATGATCCCAATGCCTGATCGCCGGAGTGTGCCATGAAGATGTCATAGCCTGTGGTTTCCAGGTCAAGACCTGCTTCTTTGGCATTGAATACCTGCCATGCCATAGGCTTGGTGACGTTCTGGTATTGTATGGCAGTGCCTTTATACTGGATAGCATATGTAGGATTGCCGTCGGCATCATACAGTTTCCAGTTGCCGATATTGTCGATGATGAATGGCTCGTAGCTCTCGAAGTCCTCTGTTACCGGCTGAAGCTTCTGCTCGGCAGCAGGCTTATCCCATGTCAGTACTATTCCGTCTGTGTATTTTCCGCTTACGTTGGTCGCTGTCGGATAGTCGCATGTGCTGACTGTTGTCTTCAGTGTCTTGGTTTTGTTGTTGTCGAGATACTCGTCTGCCTCGTAGTTGATGTATGCGTAGAACTCATTGTTCTCAGGCATAGACGCGTCAGCCAGAACGTGGAATATTGCGCTCATGCTCTCACCCGGCTCAATAGCCTTGCCTTCCATCTGCTGTTTCAGCTTACCGTTCTGATAGAGTTCCACGGTGTAGTTGTCGGCAGTCATCGTGCCGTCGTTGCGCCATGTTAAGCTGAAGTCTTCAGTATTGCCAGCCAGCATACTTGCAGGACCCTGAAAACCAGTTGCAGTAATGTTGCAGTCGTGGTTGTCAATGACGTTCACGTTGTCAATGAAGATGCTATGCTGGAAATTCTCGGCACCCGTTGTCGCGTCGTAAGCCACTGCCATCCAAGGCTTGTCCTTGAACTCGTCGAGTGGCACAACAATCTTGTTCCATCCAATTTCGCCTTCGAAGTTGTTGTAGTCAATCTCCTTCAGAGTCTTAAAGTCGATATAGTCTGTTGTACCCATGATTCTGAGCTTGATGTCGAACTTCATGCTTTCATCATAGTAGACGTAGGTTACGAGTGTGGGCTTCGATGTATTTGCCAATGATATCTTACCGCTGAAGATAGATCCGGTTTCGTTTGCAGCTTCACCCTGGAAGTATATCATTCCGTCGTCACCGTCATATGTCTTCACGTTTGCAGCGTCCTTGGTCAGCCACCAGCTGCTTGAGCCAGTAGAAGTGTTGCTCCAAGGCTGCTGAGTGATTGTTGTGTTGGCGAACGACTCGCGGAACGGAATATTGTAGCGTCCGTTGCCTACTACGATATAGTTAGAGTAGGTAGCCTTGCTCATACCTGCCGCATTGGATGCGTAGACGAGGTAGACCTGCAGAATCTGTCCGTCCATCTCTTTATCGGTGAACGAAGTTTCGGTGATGTTGGATGCCACGATGGTCTGGTCGTTGCCGCGCAAGACGGTATAGGTGAGTTTCGATGGGTCGATATATCCGCCGTCATCTCCTACGGTAGGAGCCTCCCATCTGATTACGGGGTATGCGCCCTCTTCTTTCAGCACTACGTTGTTCACCTGAGCCGGTTTGCTCACGCCGCAATATACCGATACCTTAGAGTCGAGGCTCTTGCCGTTTTCGTTGTAGGTGTAAACCTTGTATTCGTTCATACCCTGATCTGCCTCCACAACCTTAGACACTTGCTGTCCTATACCAGGATTCTCGATGGTGCCCACCAGCTTGTCGTCCTTGTAGATCTCAGCCTTTGTCAGCGAGCTGAGCTTGTCGCCTTCGAAAGTCTTGGTAGGTGTGGTAAAGCTGATAGTGGCGTTGAGCGCTCCCTTCTCGCCTGCAGTGGCAGTGAGATTGGTTACGCGCTGCGGACATCCAAGCTCCGAAACATAAGTCAGACTAATATCATCGAGTCGAAGGTCGGACATCTGTGGTTCTGCCATAGCGTGGAAACCAATATGATAGTCGCCGTCTTTCTCCACCTTCACGTCGATGTCGAAGTCGTAAACCACGTCGGGAATATATTCGTCTGTCTTATACAATGTGTCCTTAACCAGAGTTGTCACCATATCTTCGATGGCTGTGCCCTGACCCATCTTCACCTCGAGACGGTCGGGATAAACGCGCTTTGATGAAGATGTGAAGGTGAGCTTATAGAGTTTGCCCTTCTGAAGATAGATAGGAGGAGTGATGAGCCACTCGTCCATAGGATTCTTGAAAGAGTATCGGCTCTGTGCCATGTCCCATCCGTCGCGGAAAGCCCATGTATAGCCGTCGTCGTATCCGTCAATGATGGTGAAGTTGTCAAGCGCTTCCTTGCTGTTGAAGGTCTCGATGTAAGGCACTAAGCAGTGGGTGCCCAGTTTTATGCTGTTGGATGTGGCTGCAGCTCCCACCAGTTCGCCCACATAAGGAGTCACGGTGTAGCTGTACTGGCTCAGTGTTTCAGTGCCGAGAGTTTCGGTAAATTCACAAGTGCTTAGGTTGTTGGCAACGACAGTGCCGTCACTGTTTCTCACCACCTTGTATCTCATAGCCTCGGTGTCAAGATAGCCGCCGTTGGCAGTAGTCGTAGGAGCTGTCCATGTTAGTTTCACCTTGCCGTTGTCGCGGTCGGTGATTTCAAGTTTAAGGTTCTCCACTGCTGTTGGAGCGTCCTTGCCGATAAACATCTCCACCACTGTGGCAGGGCTGTTGCCTTCGGCATTGGCTGTGGTGACGCTGATTTTGGTAACGCCGCCAGGCAATGTCACTTCCTTGTTTACCGTAGCTCCGGCAGTTGTCTTACCAGTAGCCACGCTCTTGCCGTTAGCTTTAATGTCGTAGGTGAGTTCGCCGGTCAGAGTGCCGCCTGCGAATGTGGTGGTAGGAGCGGTGAAGCTTATTGTGCCAGTGCAGCTACCGTTCTTAAAGTCGGCGTTAATAGCTGCCACAGCTGCTGGTGCTCCGTCTTCTGCCAATGGTGCCTTGATGAAGATGCCTGTATATTGTTCTTGGTCGGGGAAGCTCACATATTCTGTGGCTTGGCCTGTAGAGGTGTTCACCTTATAGAGACCGGTGGCACCGTTCTTGAGGCAAGCTGACCAGTACATCTCGTTCTTGCGAGAGTCGAACGTTGCACTTTGCGTAATAACGTCAATATCCAGACCGGTGGGTCCTACAAGCGTCTGGTCACCGTTGTCCTTGTTGATTGTGTAAAGGTTGGCGTCGCAGTCGATGCCATAGATGATGCCTTCGTTGCTGGCTGCAATGGCTATCATCGGGTTATCGGTGTTTGCAAGTTGTGTTCGCTTGCCGGTATTAAGGTCAAGTGTTCCCCATACATAGTCTTTTTCCATTGTCGCTTACGAAGAAGCCGTAAACGTTTTCTGTTATCGGGTCGTATGTAAGGTCAGTGGCAACATCCTGCATAGAGGTGCTGGTGTCGCCCAAAAACTCCCATGTCTCGGCGTTGTATCTCTCAAAATACACGAAGTTGTAGCCGTAGTAAGAGTAGAAGTAAGTGAGGTAGTAGGTGTCGCCAACGAGCACGCCGCCACCGTTAGGCAACAATTCTTCTTCCTGTTTGAGCAGAGTTGAGGTGTATTCTGGTGCAGTGAACGAGTACATGCCGTACTGTGTATTATTACCCCATGTCGAGTTTGCCACCATACATCCGTTGACGGTCAACAGATTTTTGTTGTCAGCTTTTGCTTTTTTCTTTCCCATGCGCTGTGCAATGGCATCGGCGGTGAGTGCAGGATAAAGCTTGCCAAAAGTCTGTGCCTTGTCTTTCTTGTAAAGACGTTTGTAAATCATCAGTTTGCTGAAGTCGTCCGTACTGGTTTGTACTGCAACCTTTGCGGGGTTCTTGCCAGTGGTTCGTGTGAACTGTTTGTTTGAAACTCCCGTCGCAAACATTCCTAATGTCACAAATAGCAACATTAAGAAAACAAATAGCTGCCTTTTTTTCATAAAGTTCGGATTTGGTTGATTAATGAAAAAACGATGGCAAATTTAACGATTATGTTTATATATAATGATTATTTATGTGTAATAAATGTTAAATAGGAGTATTTTGTAGTGTTTTTCTTTGAATTAATGCTAATCATAGTTGTAAATATCAGAAATAGTATGAGAAACGGAACAAAATACGAAATTGTAAGTTAATTGCGTGGTAATAGTGGTAATTCGTAATTTGTAAGCTGCTTTAAAGCTCAATTGGCTCTTAAAAAAAAGAGTCAGGAAAAAAAAAGGTTTGTTATGAATTACATTGGCATTACAACTAGCCGTTACTAACATCTATCATGACAATATTTGCCTTTCTAATGCTCAATACTATGAGCCCGGCGCACAACATAATCTTTGGTGCGAAATTCTTGAGTTTTGAGCGTACAGCGATAGTATGCTGACATATAGCTGATTATGCTGCTGAGAAGAGAAGTTTGCAATGAATGACGGAGCAAAACAAGCATCATTGGGTGCAATAGTGCCACTTTTACACTCCAATAGCGCCACTTTTATCATGCAATAGTGCCTCTCTTGCACTCTAATAGTGGCACTATTGGAGTGTAAGTTAAGCATTGGTGCTGTTTGCTCAGCAGAATACCATAAAAACGGCTTTTTGAATCTCTAGAATTGATTTTTATTTTGTAACAAGTTTTTACTCTTTGTACGATATTTGCATGCTTTTCTTGCCATTGTCTTCATGAGTGAGATCTGAATTATGACGGATAGCTATAAATCATAATTCTGTGCAACTCAATCCTAATGACCGATTTACATCAGGTCTGTGTTGAGAAATGATTCTCTTGAGACCTGATGTAAAGCTTTTGTTTACTGCTTCAGACTAGATACCTCCTCGAGTGATAATCCTGTCATTTCTGCAACAAGATCAGCAGACATACCATTGTCAAGCATTTTTTTCGCAACTTCCACAATACCTTCTGCACGTCCTTCTGCACGTCCTTCTGCACGTCCTTCCGCTATGCCTTCTGCGCGTCCTTCTGCAAATTTCTTCTTCTCTGCTGTTCTTATGGCATTGATTATATCGCGGTAGGCATTGACGCTGTCTTCATATAGCTTTAGTTCCTGCTTGTTAAACTTGGCTATCTCTGCTTGCTCGAAAAGACGGGTGAAGACACGCTCCTGCAATGCGGCAGGACGCTGCATTAATTTGGAGAGATTCTTTAATATGTACATCCACTTGTCATACATAGTGACAAGTTCGTTCTCTTTTTTATCAAACTTAGGTATCTCTACGTATATGTATGTAAGCTTGTCATAGAATACCTCGTGAGTATCCACCTCCATCAACTTCACTTCATGGTGCCAGCGCTTTGCATTCTCAAGACCATCAGCAAAATTGAAGTTCAGCAAGCCTATTGTGTATACTGGGTTGAGATGGAAGTCCCAATCACCTCCACGCTGCGCCTGTTCACGAATAGGAAACGTGGAATAATAGATTGTTCGGTCCTTGAAGAACTCTTGGTATACGTTCTGCATCTCTACAATGAACTTCTCGCCCTTGTCGTTCTCGCAATATACATCGAAGATGGCACGACGGGCATCTGAACGGTCGCCAAGTTGCTCGGAGTTAAGATACGTGACATCCTGTACGTTCTGCTCGCCATGAAACATAGCATTCAGGAAGCTTATAAGCAAATCCTTATTAAACTCAGAGCCAAACAAGCGCTTAAAGCCAAAATCTGTATGTGGATTTATGTATTTTTCTATCATAATGCTGCTTTTATTATTCCATCAGCAAATTTACTGCATTTTCGTTAATAAACCAACGTCGGCAGTTGGAAATAATTTATACATGCCTTATCAAAGCCATATCTCATGTTCCATTAGGAAGCATATGGCTACATCCTACAAATGACGGGTCATATCCAGTGCCAAACTGAACATGACGGACATCTGTCATATATTTCTCTCTAAAGTAGCGAGTACTTTTAATCTTCATATTTTCTAATAAGGTCTTATTAATTATCAACAGTTACAATCTCCCAATGTTATCGTCCTAAGGTTAGACAAATAACGATAGACTATCTTTTACAAAAATTGTCATTATTTGACTCCAAAGATAAAGAAACTTACCAAGACAAAAGAAGGAGACACCGTAAATCTTTGACCTACGACCTATTTTTAACATTTGAAAAGCGGTTGATTCGCTATAAGCAATTATCCATCTGTCAAATTATGTACATCTATCGGGTTTGTCTTTGCGCTTTCTTTTCAGGCGATACCCCCAATCCAATTTTCTGCGTGCCATCCCAGTTCGTGAGTTGGTCAGCACAACCATTGGAGCCATCGAGTGAAACGTATGTATCTGCGCTGCACGACATGTAGTTAATGAACGAAAGAAAGTTCTGAATGATGGGTTCGGTATAAACAACCTCATCGGTAGCAAAGAGTTTTGTCCAGTGTGCGACACATTCTCTCCGATAGTTGCCACAACCATCCCAATCCATGCTCGCGAGAAATCTTTCAACTGCAAATTTTGCTCCTTGTGGAGAGCGAAGCGCAATGTTGGATTTTGTGGCAGTAGCCATAATACCATAATAGATTGCTTTGCTTCTTTCTAATAGAAATCAATTCTGTCAGTAAGAGCGAAACTTCTTAGGCTATCTTTGCCATTAGTGGCAAGACTATCGAGCACTGATTGTCGTCTGTTTTTCTCTTGCTTGCTCTTCACGCTTCGCCTCTTCCGAAAGACAAGTTTCTTCTTCCTTTCGAGCATTGACCATCTTTGCAGCATCGTTATACTCAAGTTCGTTCCATATTTCGTTCCACTTATAGGAGAGTCTTTCATAATCAGACCGAAGTGCCCTTAATTCACTTTCTGCTTTGTTTTATCCAGTACGGTGTTTTACAACATAGCTGCCGCCGAGCATATTTTGCTCAATATTGTAGACAGATGAGGGTCTTGTCTTGCTGTCTGAAGGTAACTAGGTTAAAAAAACTTGACCATGACTCTTGTTAAAATCATAAAACAAGAAATCATGGTCAAGCTCTAAGAGAGATTTTATGGGTCTCTTTCAAGTAAACGTGAGCTACTTAATAGTGCGTCACGTTTCTTACTGAAAACAATCAACTAAGTTTAATAAACTCGAAATCATACTTGCAGCAGTTGCTCTTTTTGTAGTCAAACTTGTACATACGCATATACTGCTCCTGTATCTCTTTCGCTCCATTATAGAAAGGGTCTGATGTGTACTAAATAGCCTGCCAGATAATAATGTTATAGTATTTGCAATGCAATTGCTGCGCATGCCTCTGCATCCGCCAAAGCATGATGATGATTGGTTAAATCGTATCCGCAACGTGCGGCAATAATATCAAGGTTGTGATGTCCTTTGGGCCATACTCGGCGTGATGCTATGCAAGTGCAGTAGAACTCGTAATCGGGATAATCCATTTGATAGACACGGAATACGGCTTTTAGGCAACTCTCGTCAAAGGATTTGTTGTGGGCTACGAGCGGAAGGCCAGCTATCCTGGGTTCTATCTGCTTCCATACTTCAGGGAATATTGGAGCTTTGTAGGTATCAGAAGCACAAAGGCCATGAACCTTACTACACCAATAGTTGTAATACTCAGGCTCAGGCTTTATTAGCGAGTATAACTTGTCCACTATCTTGCCATCACGAACTATAACTATGCCAACAGAGCATATCGAACTGCGCTCGTTGTTGGCTGTCTCGAAATCTATTGCTGCAAAGTCCTGCATGTAAGATGTATTTATATTGTACGAAAAAAACAACCCATAACACTTGTGAGGCATTATGGGTTGTGGATATTTTCTTATTAACTTAGTCCTCTACAGGAGAGAACTCGTCCTTTCCTACTGAGCAAAGAGGACACTCGAAATCATCGGGAAGTTCCTCAAAAGGTGTACCTGCTGGTATTCCAGCCTCTGGCACTCCTACAGCTGGGTCGTATACCCAACCGCATACGTCGCATACATACTTCTTCATAGCTTGTTGTTTTTTAGGGGTTTGTATAATTAGAAATTATCTACATGTAGTTCAAAGTAAGACTTTGGATGTGAGCAGGTAGGGCAGATTTCAGGAGCCTCGGTTCCTACTACAATATGTCCGCAGTTGCGGCATTCCCATACCTTAACCTCGCTCTTCTTGAACACTTCCTGGGCCTCAATGTTGTGCAGTAGAGCACGATAACGCTCTTCATGACGCTTCTCGATAGCAGCTACAAGGCGGAACTTCTGTGCCAATTCATTGAAGCCTTCCTCTTCGGCAGTCTTGGCAAAGTTTTCGTACATATCTGTCCATTCATAGTTCTCGCCTTCAGCAGCTGCTGCAAGATTCTCGGCAGTATTGCCAATGCCACTAAGCTCCTTAAACCACATCTTGGCGTGCTCCTTCTCGTTGTCGGCAGTTTGCTGGAAGATAGAAGCTATCTGCTCAAATCCGTCCTTCTTTGCACGTGATGCGAAATATGTATACTTATTGCGAGCCTGTGATTCGCCTGCGAAAGCAGCTGCAAGGTTCTTCTCTGTCTGTGTGCCTGAATATTTGTTTGCCATAGTCGTATTTTTTTAATGTTATTGTTTTCTTTATCTGATGCAAATTTACTGATAATCATTAAATTAGCAAAATAAATATCGGCAAACAAATAGTAAATTTCGGTACTACGACATATTTGTACGCTTATTTTGCTGAAATTTACCATTTGTTTTGTAATTTTATACCCAAATAACAGATATACTATGACAGCAGAAGAACTTAACAATAAATATTCCACCGTGTGCAATATGTCACGCGGCAATGGATTTAGGGTAGAACGTATGCCCGACTTCTTTGAGACAAGTGAGGTAGACGATTGTATGGCGCATGTACATTCGTTCTATGAGATACTATGGTTTCAGGAAGGAACGGGCGTTCATACTGTCGACTTCAATGATTATGAGGTGAAGCCAGGCACTATATTCTTTCTTGCGCCTGGTCAGGTGCATCATTTTGACAGTAGAGAAGGCTATAAGGGTGTGGCAATTAAGATGTGTACCGATATGATGAAGGACAATGTGTCAGGAGGCAATGCCGACAGTCTTTTTCTGAAATATAACTCATTCCATACTTACGATTCTACACCTTATTATATTATAGATGATAAAACCGCGCGTATGTTAATGCCATTGGTGGATGATATGGAGGAAGAGTCAAGGCATTACGGCGAAGTGGGTAATGTGGACATACTGAAATCTTTGCTCTGCATATTCCTTGTAAAGATACAGAGGTATGGCTTGCATGAGGCAGGCAAAAATCTTGACATGCTAAAACCGTCGCATCGACTGTTTATACAATTTCGCCACATGGTGGAGGAAGAGTATAATAGTCTGCATACCGTTCAAGAATATGCCGACCGCCTGAATGTGGCAGTACGCACACTAAACAAGAGTGTGAATGAATGTTCGGGTAAGTCGCCACTTGCATTCATCAATGAGCGCATCATTCTTGAGGCAAAACGAATGGCTAAATACACTAACATGATGATAAAGGAGATAGCTGCCAGTTTGGGATACGACGACCCCTCGTATTTCGTAAAGCTATTCAAGCGCCAGACAGGTTTTCTTCCTTCTGAGTTCCGCGACTTGCAGTAATTTCAACAAAAGGCTACTATATGTAAACGAATAGGCGGGTGGATTACGTAAGTGTTAGAATATTGATACGGCAGCCAAATAATCTCTCAACATATTTCTTACTATAAGAAATTTGCTGTACCTTTGTCTTTACATTGGATATATGTGCTTTAAATGCCAAATAATGTGTTGACATACAGTAAAACAATAATATAACTATAATAAAAACATAACAACAATGAGCAAGTTTAATAGAATTCTTCTCAAGCTCAGCGGTGAGAGCCTTATGGGCAAGCAGAGCTTTGGTATTGATCCAGTTCGCTTGGGCGAGTATGCACAGCAGATAAAGGAAGTGCACGATATGGGTGTGCAGATAGGCATCGTTATAGGTGGTGGCAATATCTTCCGCGGACTTAGCGGAGCATCTAAGGGTTTCGACCGTGTTAAGGGCGACCAGATGGGTATGTGCGCTACAGTGATCAACTCGCTTGCTCTTAGCTCTGCCCTCGGTGCCCTTGGCGTTAAGACCAAGGTGCTTACTGCTATCCGTATGGAGCCTATTGGCGAGTTCTATTCTAAGTGGAAGGCTATTGAGGCTATGGAGGCAGGTTATGTCTGCATATTCTCGGCAGGTACTGGTTCGCCTTACTTCACAACCGATACAGGTTCGTCATTGCGCGGTATAGAGATCGAGGCTGACGTTATGCTTAAGGGTACACGTGTTGACGGTATCTATACAGCCGACCCAGAGAAGGACCCAACAGCAACCAAGTTTACCGACATAACATACGACGAGATTTATACTCGTGGCCTTAAGGTTATGGACCTCACAGCAACAACAATGTGCAAGGAGAACAACTTGCCTATCTACGTGTTCAACATGGACATTGTGGGCAACCTTAAGAAGGTTATGGATGGTGAGCCTATCGGTACATTGGTGCATAATTAATTATAAAAAACAAAACATGGCAGCACGGCTTTGTGCCGTGCTGTTTATGTATAATGATATATTGTTCTTGATAATGAAACATTCTTTACGCAGTATTTCTTTAACATTGGCTTTCTTTGCCTTTAGCTCTGCATTTGCACAGGGACCAAATGGTAGCGGTACTTATTATAAGGCTGCTGACGGCAAGAAGGGAAAAGCGCTTAAGACAGCGTTGTTTAATATCATAAAGAGTCCTCATGTGGTTTCGTACAACAGTCTGCAAAACCAATATAAGAAGACGGACCGCCGCGAAGACGGCAAGGTATGGGATATGTATTCGTGTACAACCAACTATAACTTTAGCCAGTGTACAGGTAGTTATAAGAAAGAGGGCGACATGTTCAACCGTGAGCACTCGTTCCCTAAGAGTTGGTTTGGCGGTAAGGTGTCGCCAATGTATTCGGATATTGTACACGTTGTACCATGTGATGGATATGTAAACAATCGTCGTGGACACGAGCCTTTTGGTGAGACTGATGGTGATAAATACAAGTCGAATAAGGGTTTTAGTAAACTTGGTGCCTCGAAGACTCCTGGCTATAATGGTACAGTATTCGAGCCTAATGATGTTTACAAGGGCGACTTTGCACGTATCTACCTATATATGGCAACGTGCTATGAGGATAAGGTTTCCAATTGGAGTTGTCCGATGCTTGCAGGCAATAAGTATCCGGCATATAAGGAATGGGCAATAACAATGCTGCTGAAATGGGCTGCCAACGACCCCGTTAGCGAGAAGGAGATAAACCGCAACAATGCTGTTTATGGTATACAGAAGAACCGCAACCCCTTTGTCGACTATCCGGGACTGGAGCAGTATATCTGGGGCGACAAGCAGGACGTGCCTTTCAGCTACGACAATTACGACAAGCCAACCGGCATATACGACATTCCTACTGTTGAGGCTCCGCGTATTGTGCGTGTCTATACTATAAGTGGCACCATGGTTCGTACTGCCGACAGCGAGGCTAATGCTCTCGACGGCCTTGCCAAGGGTATGTATATTGTCAATGGCAAGAAGTATGTAGTGAACTAATAAAACTTTAGTAATAAAAGAAAAGCGTGCAACTCATTGGAGTTGCACGCTTTTCTTTTTACTTGTTCTTCATTTTACTTGTTCTTCTCGTAATATCCAATGGCAGCCTTTATGTTTTTCTGCACTGCTTTTGTGCTGAATGTGGCGCCAGTGCAACCATCTACCTCGGTGCGCTCGGCAAGTTTCTTAGCCTTTGATATCTTGAGGTTGTTGTATAGTGGCAGCAGAAACTGCTTGACACGGGCGAAGTAAGGCACCGTTTCTTCGTTCTTAAGAGCCACCACCTTCAGTATCTTTCCGTTCTTGATGTGCACCTCTACAGGTGTGCCTTTGCGATAGCCGCGAGCCTTGCATATAGTGTTGGTGCGAACAATGTAGGTGCCGTCGGCATGTCGTGTCATCACGTTGTCGGCATGTACGGCGATGGTTGCGAGGAGCAACAATAGTGTTGCCGCCCCTCTTGATATGTACTTATGTATTGAAAAGATATTCTTTGTCATTCTTTTACTTTGTTTTTAGGATTATTTCATAGTTACCTGTATACGGTTGCCCGGTGCTGTAAGCAGCTTGCAGAAATTGCGTATATCATTAGTGGTAAGGCTGTCCACCTTCTTAAGATAGTCTTTGTCGAAGTCGATGCCTTCTCGCAGCTCGTGATAGCGCACGTATTCCCACCATCCGTTTGTTAGTACGGCGCGGTTATAGTTCTTGCGCTCATACTCCTTTATCGTCTCTAATTGTTCCTCGGTAGGACCCTCTGCAGCCATCAGTTGCAGCTGTTGGTCGATAATAGGCAGCAGCTCGTCGTACTTGTTAGGGTCGCAACGGAAGCTTATCGTCATCGAACATCCGTCTGTAGGATACTTCCAGAACTGTCCATCCACGCTCACACCATATGTTCCGCCCTTCTCCTCGCGCACCTTTTCGGTGTATACGCTACGCATTATCTGCGCCAGAACGTCGAGCTTAAGGTCGGTGTCGGCAGTGTAGGCTATCGGTGCAGAGTATACTATGTTGGTCTGTGCCGATGGTGTAGCCTTCTGTTTGCTGAACACCTTAGTCACCTGTCCTGGCTGTATGTCGAGGATGTAGGGTCCAGGCTTGCAGTCGAGGTTGGTGCTCTTCTTGCCTGGCAAGCTTGCCACGTACTGGCATAGCAGATCTTCGAAGTCGTCCTCACGAATGTCGCCAGTAACGATTAGATTCATACCAGCAAGATTGCTGAAGCGCTCGTGGTAGATTTGGTATATGCGGTCAAAGTCTACCTCGTTCAAGCGGTCGGCAGTCAGAGGTTGGGTGCGCTTGCGTTGTCCATATATTGCTACACGCAACGAGTCGTTGTAGGTAACGTTAGGGCTTGCGTTACGGTTGCGCAACATCGACTGCTGCTTGGCAATCATATTCTGGAATATAGCCTTGTCCTTTCGCGGATTGGTGAGGTAGAGGTACATTATCTGCAACCATGTCTTAAAGTCGGATGCTACGCACACACCCTTTACACCCTCTTCTTCGGCGTCGATGTACGGCACCACACGCAATGCCTTGCCACGGCGCTTCTTTTCGAGAGTAAGGAAGTCGAAGTCGGCAGCACCGCTCTCCTTGACCACACTGCCAAGAAATTGCAGGGTAGGAGCGTCAGAATCGGGATAGAGCGAGCGTCCGCCCAAACGGAACATGTTTATGGTAAGGCGGTTAGGCTCGATGTCCGACTGTCGTGCGCTTACCTTGATGCCGTTTGACAGTACATATTCGGTGTAGCCATTGGCTGCAACATGCTTCGACAGAATCTTACCCTTCTTTGGCAGCTTCTTCATGAATGTAGGGTCAACCTGCTTTGCAGAGTTGTCGTTGGTGTATTGCTGCTGCTGAGCGTGCTCTATCCATGCCTTAAACTGATTGGCAGACGGCATGGTGTATGGCTTGTCGTCGTACTGTGTAGGACCGAAGACGATGCACACCTGATTCTGGTTGTCCACCATCTCTCTCATCGTTTGGTTGATGTCGTCGAGTGTAACGGTAGCGGAGAATTCAGCCTCAAGTGCCGCCTCGTATTCTATGTTCATGCAAGGCTCGTCACTGCAGAAGTTGGACACCATATTCTTGGCATATTCGGCGTTGCGTGTCTTGTTCTTGTTGTCCAGACGGTGCTCAATGTTTACGGTGTGCTGAACCTTGGCATGTTCCAGCTCAGCCTCGGTAAATCCGTAGCGTCTTGCCTTCTCCACTATCTCTATGGCAGCGTCGATGCCAGCCTGCGGATTGTTGGGTATCAGTCCTATGTTAAGGGCAAAGGCATCCTTCTCGGTTGTAACGTAGTAGCTTCCTGCTCGACAACTTGCCGACATAACCCTTGGCTGTGCCTCGTGTGATAGCTGTGCCAAGCGCTGGCGCAGTATGAACATGGCAAGCTTCGACTTGTAGCTGCCAAGAAAAGCCTCTCGTGTTGCTCTCGTTTCTCTTGGTTCGGCGTCGTGCTTCATATAGAGCGAGAGGTTAAGTGTGGGCTGCTCCTTATCGGCTTGGGTGTATACTATCATCTCCTTGTTGTCGGGCACGCTGTAGTAGGTGCGCTGTGGCGCATTAGCTGGTACTGTGTCGGCACCGAAGAGATTCTTGATTTTAGCTTCAATGTCGTCGACATTGATGTCGCCCACAACTATGATGCCCTGTAGGTCGGGACGATACCACTTGTGGTAATAGTCGCGTAGAGTGTCGTAATGGAATGTATCTACCACTTGAATATTTCCCATAGGCAGACAGTCGGCATACTTTGAACCAGCGTATATCACGGGCATTGCATTCTCCATCATGCGCTGCGCCGCCATACGCGAGCGTCGTGTGCGCCACTCCTCGCGTATCACGCCACGCTCTTGGTCTATCTCGTTGTCTTTAAGCAATAGCGAGCCTGCCCAGTCGTGCAGTATAATGAGGCAGGTGTCTGTTACACCATCCTTGCTCACAGGAGCGTTGGATATATTGTATACCGTTTGGTCGATGGAGGTGTAGGCATTGAGGTCGGCACCAAACTTGATGCCGTTGCGCTCGCACCAGTTGCGTACTGAGCGCTCGCCGCCATTGCCGTCAGGAAAATTGCGTGTACCGTTGAACGCCATGTGCTCAAGGAAGTGAGCCAGTCCGCGCTGCTCGGGTTGCTCGAGTATGGAGCCTACACGCTGTGCAATGTAGAAGTCGGCTTGCCCAGGAGTTTGGTCGTTGTGGCGTATATAGTAGGTAAGCCCGTTGGCGAGCTTACCTTTGCGTATGCAACTGTCGAGAGGCAACGTCTGTGCCGATACAGCCATGCAGCTGCCAAGGCACATCAGAAGAGAGAAGATTCGTCTTTGTTTCATATATATATTAAATGTTATGGTTGGGAAATTGATATTTATTTCTCAACAGTATTATATTACTCGGCTATCTCAATGCCACTGACAGTGTACTTCTTGTTGTTCTTTACAATAACAATCTGTCCGTTTCTCAAGAATACGCCATTGGATGTATTGCCGCTGTTGACATTAGTGTTGCTTATGCCTGTTTCTGTGGAAGGGTCGAGAGGCAGCGCCTTAAGACCGGCATCAATAATGTTGCCCTCGCCAAGAGCGATGGTGGTGTTGCCGCGAAGGTTGCCAATAAACTCGGTAGTGCCAGTTGATGTAACCTCGCCATTGTTGGTGCACGATTCTACAGACACCAGTCCCTCGGCACGTGCCGAGTTGGCTGCGATGCCGGCAACGTACAGGTCTTGTCCGCTAACCGAGCCCTGGTTGCGACAATTCTTTATAACAGTGGCAGCCTCGTCGCCCCTCATCACGTTGCCAACGATGCCGCCAACATTCTTTACACCGCTTATCGAGCCTCTGTTGGTACAGCCTTCGATGTCTACAGCATTGGTGGTGCAGCTTACGATGCCTGCAGTGTACTGCTTCGACTTGGCTGTACCCTGAGTGTCGTCTACATTGCCGTTGTTGGTGCAATACTTTATGGCACCCGAGTAGGAACCCGCAATACCTGCCGAGCCAACACCGTTGGTTGTTGATATCTTGCCGCTGTTGGCGCTACTTTCTATAAGATAGTTGTAGGTGGTGATGGTCTTGCCCGACTGCGATCCACCGCAGATGCCCGACGCATAGGTCATAGCCTTAACGTTGCCGTAGTTATGACAGTCTTTTATTGTGCCATAGCCGTTGACCATAAATCCGCATATACCGCCGGCGGCAAAGTTGGTGGCTGTGATGTTGGCATTGTTGGTGCAGTCTTGTATAGTGCCCATATTGAGTGAGGCTATAGTGCCAACATAGTTGTAGCTTGTGATGTGGTTGTTCTCGTCGAAGACGATGTTTCTAACGACACCGTTCTTGTCGATACAACCAAACAGGGCGTTGTACTTGCCGGCTGCATTGTTGCTGCTCTCGGTGTGGTAGATGCCGCTGATGGTATGGCCGTAGCCGTCGAATGTTCCGTCGAAGCCGTAGGCTATCTTGGTAATCTGGGCGTTGCCGTCCTTGCCTATGGCTGGCAGCTGAACGGGGTTGGCTGCCGAACCGCCGAAGTCGATGTCGTTAGTCATCTTGAAGTACTCGCCGGTTCCTTTGTGGTTGGCGTTGCAATTCTTAGCCATTGCTTCGAAATCGGCTGCTGTGCTGATGATGTAAGGGTCGCCCTGTGTACCCGAACCTTTAAGTCCCCAGCTGTTAGATACTGTAGAGCCATCGCTCTGTGCCATAACTGTCATCGTTGCTACGCAAGCGAAGATGAGTGTAAAGATTTTCTTCATATTCTTATTCTTATAGTTGTTTTTAGAATGTTGCCGCTGCCGTTATGGATAGCGTGTTGCGTGTCTGTCCTTTGTTGTCGCCGTTGGTGGCTTGGCGGAAGTTGTACCTCAGAGATAAGGACGGACGTATGGACGTGCCTCTTACGGGCATCTCGTAGGTAATGGCAGCGTGGGCTGCCGCTTGTCTGTAGCTGCCCATTGTGGCTGTGCCTCCTGCCTCTGCCGACCATAAAGACCCGCCTCGTGTGGTAAGGCTGCGCCTGGCGCTGACAAACGGGGCTATTATGTGGCGCGAGGTGGTGTATATATCCGGGTACACGTAGGCAGTTTGGCGGCGTGTCCAGTAGTAGGTGCCTCCCGTGATGTGCCACAGGTATATATTGCCCGATGGCTTCCAGTAGGCGTTGAGCGCCGCCGAGCCGTATGTCTGAGCCTTGTCTGCCATCTTTGTAGGCTCGAAGTATTCGTAGTATATGGCAGATGTGCCGTTGGTGGCTGTTGTACGTCGATAGTTCTCGCGTTCGGATGTAAGACGTTCTGTGGTCATGCTTAGGTCAATCCATACCAGACGCTCAGCCCTTTGTATAATGTCGTAGCGCAGATGCAATGCGAGGTTGTCGCCATGGTGCTGCTCGTGCGATGCGCTGTATTGCGACTTACGTCCATAGTAGCCGTTGAGGTGGGTGTAGGCGATATTGGCAAAGATGCGGTTGCATTTTGCTTGGGCGCTAACGCCAATGTGTTCGGACAGCAGCGGCAACTTGTTCTTGCTGTCTGTGAATCCCTCTGTGCCGAAGGTCTCGCGTTCGCCATGATTGTTGGCATAGTCAATAAGCGTGTAGTATATCTGGTCGGTGGTGCCGTAGGTCTTAAACTGTATCGACTCAGTGCGGCGGCTGTACACCATCCCTATACCAATGCCACTGTTGTGTGGCAGTGACATGAAGGCATTCAGACTGGTGTGCATATCCATAAGCGTGTTGCTGTGGCGTAGGTCTCGTTGCTTGGCGTATGTTCCGGCTGTGTAGTCGATATGTGCACCAATCGCCAGGTTGCGCCATATATTCCAACCTACAGCTCCATCAATGCCGAATGTCTCCATACTCTTGTCACCGGCATTGCTGTATGTGTCTTCTACGAGGTCGAACGGCATAAGCTTAAGTGTTGGCATAAGCATGCTGCCGGCTGCGCCCGACATATAACGCCTGTTGTATGTGGCGCTGCCATAAGCCACGACCTTGGCAGACAGTCTATAGTACGAGCGCACTTCGGCACTGTAGGCATCCTCTATCTTGCCCTCCGACATGGTATGCAGCTTGCCTCCGTCGTGCCGATAGGCGAGGGTGGCTTGCGATATGGTGCTGTCGCCGAAGGTAGTAAGTGCAGCGGCATTGCCGGATGCAAGCCATACGTTGCGCTGCTCGGTAAGCTTGAAGTCGCGTTGTGCCATAGCCGGTAGGCATAGCATACTAACGAAGAGAACAATAATTGGCCTCATAAAAATCGTTCGTTGAATTGTTAGTGTCTTGATATATGGCATGCCCGTCAACGGTCTTTTCCACCTTTCTTATTAAAGAGTGGCCGTAGCCTCCGGTTAGGGTGGCATAGCCGGTATCAAGATCGGACGTTATGCGTTTCTTGCAGTTGGCAAGAGCAGTGGCGTTGTACACCTCCACTGCATCTATAACCCAACTGCGCGGCATCTTAAGACAGGCATACACGATGTTGCCCTCCTTGCCCGTTGGGTATATAATGTTGTCTGGGTTCTCGCCGAATTGCTTTGGAGTGACGCCTTCGGTGCGGAACATTATCACTGCTGGAGAAGTCTGACTCATAGCCCAAGCATTGCCCTTGCCATACTTCACCGCCTTGAGATAGTGTTCTGTGGAGATAACGTCGGCTGGCGATGGATAATACAGGGTGTTGTTGTACTTGCCACCATCGCTGCTTGTAGCCTCAACGTCGTACATACAGTAGTAGGCTGCGTTGGCATAGTTTATGGAGTTGCTGTAGGTAGTTGTGTTGTCAATGGCGCCATGCACGTTTACCACAAGCTCGGTGTAGGGTGCGATAGTGCAACCTTGCTGGAAATACCAGATGCCGTTGAGTGCTGGAATCCAGTTGCTGTCGGCATAGTCGAGCTTGCCTCCATTGAGGAATGAGTGGGTGTTGGCCTCGGCATTGTATGGCTCGACTATACCGAAGCCAACGTTGTCGAGCGATACAGTCTCGGACGAGTTGTTGTACAATATGATGCACTTGTCTATGGCAAACTTGCCGGAGCCGTCGTCCTTCTGACAACCTCCGTTATACAGTTCTTTTATAAGGATAGGGTTGGCCTTCTGCAAAGTGGTGACGCTTACAAGTAGCTCAATAGAGGTGTTGGTGCTGCCTATGGTTACATCGGACACCGCACCGTTGCACACATGGCGGAAGTATTCGTCGTCGCTTACCTTCGACGCGCTTATGCTATATATGCCTGCCGGCAGCGTGAAGCGAGCTATGCCATCGGCATCGGTCGATGCCTCGAAGGTACTGCCAATGCCATTGGTAATCTTCACCGCAACATCGTCAACGCTTTGGCTAAGCCGCACCTCTACGTTGTAGGTGTCTATATGCTCGTCGTAGCTGCACGATGCCAAGAGGGTTAGCACCATAAGCAGAAGTACGAATGGATATTTTATTGTATTGTTCATATTATCATTATATTAAACAGATAAATTCCGAATCATTATCTACAGCAGCCTACAGCTTCACTCTTACCGACGCTCCGTAGTAGAACCTTGGAATGTATCCGCTGTCGAACAGCGACGTCTTTAGTCCGGTTTGCGAATTGCGTACGGATGCCATATTGTTGAGGAAGTTGTTTGCATAGAACGACAGACTAACCCAGCGGCCAATCTCCTTGGTTACAGAGAAGTTGGCAGAGTAGTATGCCGACACATCCTGCGGGTTGAAGTAGTAGGCTGTATTGCTTCTTACTATCAAGTTGCTCAGTTGGCGGTACAGGTTTGGGTCATTGTCTTTGGCTGCCATCAGAGCCTCGGCAAACGGTATACGTTCCGACGGATTGTCCCATGTAGAGTAGTACTCGGGATACACAGCCACATAATGGTCGGTCTGCCCCGTGTATTTTGTACCGGTAATGTCGCCAGCCTCATTAAGGGCAATGGTTGTGCGGTTGCTCGACAGGTTGCGTCGGTAGTTTAGCAAGGTAGCCTCAAGTCGCATAGTCATTATTAGTCGCAGTCGTGGTATGCGAGCAGTAAGGGTGGTGTTGAGGCTGCATCCCTTGTCCAGTATGCCATTGCTTACTGAAGGTGTGCTTGCTGTGGATGCTGATGTAACGTTGCTGCCAACGTAATAGCCTATCAGTGGTTGTACATTCGAGCCTTCGGCTTGGTCGCCGATGCCGTTTGGACTGCCTGCTATAAGCGTGTTGTCTATGCCGCGGTAGTGGTAGTATTTGCCGTCAAGGCGCAACGACAGTCCAAAAGTGTGTCTGTTGCTTATGATTGGCGTCTCTGCTACCCATTCCAATCCGTATCGTGTCACAGGCGATCCGTTTACATACTGTCGGTTTGCGGTGTACGTATGACGGGTTGAATAGGGCAGAGTAACGGTATTGCCGTTGGTGGCTGACGTTACGCTTACCACTCCAGTTATAGGGTTGACGTTATATATGCGGTCGGTGACGGCAATACCACATCCCTCAAGAGCCGATTGCGACGTTTGGTTGTAGGCAAAAGGAGTATACACGTTCAAAGTTTGGTATGGATTGTACGTGCGGCTCCAGAATGCCGAAACGCTTAATCGTGTCTTGCCGATGCTTGCATCCAAGCCTGCCTCAACCTGATTGGAGTGTTGCCACTTAAGGCGGTCGTTGTATATGGCACGTTGCACATTGGTGTAGTAGGCGTAGTATGCCTTGCCGTCGGCAGTGGAGCCAGGGGTAAACACAAGTCGGTCGGTATATGTGTCGGCTGGATAAAGCACCTGGAACGAAGGCAGCTTGACGCTTTTGCCATATCCAGCATGTGCCGTGAGCGACGCCTTTCTACCTTTTATTATATTATATCGTATGTTGAACCGTGGCGACAGGCTCGTTGCGGTGCCGTATGAGGAGCCGCTTATCATTGTGATGTCGTCGCGCAGTCCACCTACAATCATCAGCCTGCCAACCGTAAGCCGTTCCTCAAGAAATACAGCAAGGTTGTGCATTGTGGGAAGGGAACTGTAGTCGTAAGGTCGCCATGTGGGAGCCAGGCGCATATCGTCGTAATATGTGCCTTGTCCGTTATTGCGGGTTGAGTTGAACTCGGCTCCCAATGTAAGCTTGTTTGCCGCTCCAAATATGCGCCGTGTCCATTCGCCCTTAAGCTTAAGTTGCATGCTCAGCGGCTTTTGGTCGTTGAAGGAGCGCACATACCAATAGCCAGTCGGACCAAGTATTATGCTGCCCGTGCCCATGCCGTCGGCATAGTCCTTGGCTATGGCATAGCCGTCGGTAAGGGTATGCAGGTAGGCTTGGGTAGAAGAGGATGATGTGTTGGTATAGTTTTCTGAGCGTCTGTCTGCAGTTGATAAGGCAGTCTGTAGAGCCACATTGAATATTCCTGAGCGTAGGGTGTTGCACTGCCAGTCTATTTGTATATTGGCACGTAGTTGATTGTCACGTTGGCGCTGGTAGGTGTCGCGGAAAGCATCGGGGTCTGCCTTTGAGTTGTAGCCACCGATGTTGCCCGTAATCCCTGCGGTAAGGTTAAGGCTCGAGCCTTTTAGCCTAAATACCTTATTGTATGTAGCCGACATGATGTTGCGGCTATAAGCGGTATGTGGCGATGTAATATCGGTGAAGGAGCGTGCGTGCTCAACCGAGAAGTTCAGTGTACCGGCGTTGTGTCCCAATGCCAAGCCCTTGCTAAGCGCCACCTGACGTGTGTACGGATTAGTGACTGCCTCCACAATCCATGGTGTATGTCCGCGGCGGGTATTGACCTTAACCACGCCGTTGCTAATGTCGCCATACTCAACACCGGGTATTCCGGCTATCACCTCAATGCTTTCGATGTTGGATGTGGATATGTTACGGGTTGACGCCGACTGTGTCTCGCTCATGCTTGCGTTGTTGTTAAGGCGCACCCCATCTATCTCGATTGCTGTGCCGAATGCAGCGTTGCCTCTTTCGCCCGAATTTGAGCGCAGTGCCATACGCGAGTCGTCCATAAGTGTTGAATTTACGGTCTGTCCGCCAGGCAACAGCGACATAATGTCGTTAAGCGATAGGGCCTGCGAGTGGTCGAGTGTTGTACGGTCGATAGAATAGGTTGTGGTTCCTATTGTCGATCTCTTGCGTGCTGTAACCTCTACGCCTGGAATACTAAGATTCTCTTCTTTAAGTCGGATATTCTTAAGGTCGGTGTTGTGGTTAAGGTTGAATTGTAAGGTTCTGGTGATATATCCCAAAGTCCTTACCTCAATAGCAGTTGGTCCTTGGGGTACATTCTCAATGCAGAATATGCCGTTGGCATCGGTTGTTGCCCACAGCTCAAGATTTAATACCTTAACAATGGCGTACGAAAGTGGTTGCGTAGTGTGGTCGTCGAGTACACGTCCTGATACTCTGAATCGTCCGTCGTTGGCCGTTGCTGATGCCGATATTATCAAAAAAAGTAATAATGTTATTGCATTCCTCATTGCTTGACAACTTGTCGGTTTAACAATATAACTCGTTGTATTTCAATGAACAAAGGTATCATAGTTTTGTGTTTTTCGCAATACCGAAATGTAGGTATTTTGTTGTAGATACATATCCGTAAAACCATAAATTGTACGACCCCAAGGAATAAAAAAAAGGTTGCAAATGAAGCGCTATATACAGCCTCATTTGCAACCCTGCAATCATTTATATATATATATATCAGCACACATTACAACGCTTTCTTGATAAAGGTTGCAGATGGCAGATAAAAATAAACAATTAAACCTCCTCAAAGTCTACATAGTCGCCCTCGTCCTTGCCGAATATCTTGCGGTTTGCCTGTTGTGTAGGGCGCTCGTCGTAGAGTTCTTCATAGACGTCGGATGTTTGCGAACTGTCTGTTGTAGTTCTTGAACTGCTGTTTGTACGGCTGTTATTGGTTGATGATGAATTGCTCCATGTCGAACCATTGCCAGCAGATGTTGTATGTCTGCCAGCCGAAGCCCCGTTGGCAGCTTTGCCTTGTGCCGTAAAGTGGCGAGCCATTTGCTTGACGCGCATATACATATATACCATTACGCCAATGATGAATACTGCCACGAGCAGAGCTACGAGGAATATTGATTTTAAGAGTAGTCCGAATATAGCCATAACATATTTTGCCTTAGTTGTTTCTTTAAATGGTTGATAATTGCTTGCTATGTTTATATGGACAAACACTATGCCATTTTTTATTTTTTCTTGCTTGCGACAATCAAGTCGTCAATGCAAGAGATGATGAAATACCAAGCTATGATTACCCAAAAACTCTCAAGTAACCCCAGCCATACTATCATTAGTACAGAGAAGATGATGAACGAGTAGCGTAGCTCGTTGCCCTTCCATCCCCATTGCTTAAACTTTAGGGCGAACATCGGAATCTCTGATACCATAAGCCAACTGCTGATGCAAACCATAACCAATAAGGCTGGGATCATTAGCGGAGACGATTCAATAAAATCGCTCTGCGATACAAGCAGCGAACCCCAAAAGAGTGCGTTGGCAGGAGTAGGCAGTCCAATGAACGAGGTAGTCTGTCTGGTGTCAAGGTTAAACTTGGCAAGGCGTATTGCCGAGAATGCCGCCATTACGAAGGCAAAGTAGGGCACATATGCGCTTATGGGTGCAAGTACCGATGGATACTCTAATATGGATAGTTGGTTGAAAACAATTGCTGCCGGCGCAACACCAAAGGTTACGTCGTCGGCAAGAGAGTCAAGCTCCTTACCGATAGGCGAGCTAACACTAAAGAGACGTGCGCTCATGCCGTCGAAGAAGTCGAATACGGCGCCCATAACAATCCATAATAGTGCAAGCTTTGTGTCTCCGCAAAGTGCAAAGACTGTTGCTGTGCATCCTGATATGAGATTGCAACAGGTGAGGGTGTTTGGTATGTTGCGAGTTATTAAGTTTGCCATAATTCGAATTTCGTGTTATTTGTTACGATATATTATTACTGTTTCGGCTGTGTCTTTTACTTAAGCTTTGCTATAACAGTCTGGTCGCCAGTGGTGGCTTGACCCATTTTTACGCATATCTCAGTGCCTAATGGCAAGTACACGTCTACACGTGAGCCGAACTTGATAAATCCGAGATGCTCGTCGATATAACATTCTTCACCTTCCTTGGCATATGTTACAATGCGTCGTGCCACAGCACCTGCTATCTGTCTGCATAGAATGTCTGTGCCTTCGGGTGTTGTTATTATCACGTCGGCATGTTCGTTCTCCTCGCTTGCCTTTGGCAACCAAGCCTTGTGGAAGTTTCCGTTGTGGTGTGCCACCAACTTAACCTTTCCGTCAACTGGGAACCAATTGGCGTGTACGTTGAATAGGCTCATGAAGATGCTCACCATAATACGACGCTCGTGGAAGTAAGTATCCTCGTCCACTTCCTCAATTACTACAACTCGTCCATCGGCAGGTGCAACAACAATCTTGTCGGTGTCTTCTTGCGGGAAGTAGCGGATAGGGCAGCGGAAGAAGTTGATAACAATGCAGTAGACAGTACCCATAACAGCAGTAAAGCACCAGAAAGGAGCCTTGTTGTCCAAAAAGCGCCAAAGCAGTAAGGCTATGGCAGCAATTGCGATGAAGCCATATACGAGAGTGTCTGTGCCTTCACGGTGAAGACGTATTTTCTTTAGTTTCTTAATTCTTTTGATCATTTGTTGATTTAGTGGGGTTAGGCTTGTTTTGATTTTCGTATTAATTCTTTAATTATGTGTCGTGGTAACAAGTTTATTTTTTACTTGTGTTGCATAGACACGGGATATCTGTGCAAAGGTAGCTGTTTTTTATGGAAATGACAAATTTTTTAATGTTTCTTCACTGCTACGCACAATATTCATATCATGTTACTTATAAATTGTTAGATATTTCAATAACTTTCTGTATCTTTGTACTTCAAAACAAAAAAAGAAGTTTTCGCACTACATGGAAGATTTTATTCATCTACACGTTCACACCTACTATTCCATTCTTGACGGACAATCGCCCGTGCAGAAGATTGTAGACAAGGCTGTGGCCAACGGCATGCGCGGTATGGCCATTACCGATCACGGCAACATGTTTGGCGTAAAAGAGCTGTACAACTACTGCAATAAGATTAACGGCAAGCTGAAGGATGAGGGCAAAGAACCTTTCAAGCCTATCTTTGGATGCGAGATGTACGTGGCACACCGCCGCAAGTCAGACCGCGTTAAGGAGAAGGGCGACATGGGTGGCTATCACCTCATTGTTCTTGCCAAGAACTATAAAGGCTACAAGAATCTTATCAAGCTTGTTTCGCGTGCTTGGGTAGACGGCTATTATATGCGACCACGTACCGACCGTGAGGACTTGGAGAAGTATCATGAAGACCTTATTGTATGCTCGGCTTGTATTGCAGGCGAGGTTCCCTCAAAGATATTAAAGGGCGATATGGCTGGAGCACGCGAGGCTTTGGAGTGGTATAAGCGTGTATTTGGCGACGATTATTATCTGGAGCTTCAACGACATGAGGTGAAAGACCCTCATCAGCGTGCCAACCGCGAAACCTTCCCTTTGCAGCAGCGAGCCAATAAGGAACTTATCAGTCTTGCGCATGAGTACGGCATAAAGCTTGTATGTACCAACGACTGCCACTTTGTTGACCAGGAAAATGCTGAGGCTCACGACCATCTTCTATGTCTTGCTACTGGTAAGGATCTTGACGATCCTAACCGTATGCTATACTCAAAGCAAGAGTGGTTTAAGACACGTGAGGAGATGAACGCTATCTTCTCTGATGTGCCCGAAGCCTTGAGCAACACTCTTGAGATATTGGACAAGGTGGAATTTTATTCCATCGACCATGCGCCTATCATGCCGTTCTTCCCCATTCCTGAGGAGTTTGGCACCGAGGAAGAAACCCGTAAGCGCATATCTCCAGAGCAATTGTTCCGCGAGTTTACTACCGACGAGAATGGCAACGAGATTATGTCGCACGAGGATGCCGAGAAGAAAATAAAGAAGCTTGGCGGACTTGACAAGCTGTATAGAATAAAGTTCGAGGCCGACTATCTTGCCAAACTTGCCTACGATGGAGCAAAGAAACTTTATGGCGACCCGCTTACCGACGAGGTGCACGAGCGTATAAAGTTTGAGTTGCATATTATGAAAACCATGGGTTTCCCAGGCTACTTCCTTATTGTGCAAGACTTTATCAACTCGGCACGTGATGAACTTGGCGTTATGGTAGGACCTGGACGTGGTTCGGCTGCCGGTTCGGTAGTGGCTTATTGTCTTGGTATTACAAAGATAGACCCTATTAAGTACGACTTGCTGTTCGAACGTTTCCTTAACCCAGACCGTATCTCCCTTCCTGATATTGATACCGACTTCGACGATGATGGACGTGGCAAGGTGCTGGAATGGGTAGAGGATAAGTACGGACACGATAAGGTGGCACACATTATTACTTATGGTACCATGGCTACAAAGAACTCCATTAAGGACGTAGCCCGTGTGGAGAAGTTGCCGCTTGATATCAGCAACCGTTTGTGTAAGGCAATCCCCGACAAACTACCTGATGGTCTGAAGATGAATCTTCCTAATGCCATTAAGTGTGTACCCGAATTGCGCGATGCCGAGGCAAGTGCCAACCCGTTGTTGGCAAATACTATTAAATATGCCAAGATGCTTGAGGGTACCGTGCGTGGTACGGGTATACATGCGTGTGGTACTATTATCTGCCGCGATGCAATAAGCGAGTGGGTGCCTGTATCTACAGCCGAGGACAAGAGCGACCCAGGACACAAGTTGCTTGCAACTCAGTACGACGGACATGTTATCGAGGAGACAGGTCTTATCAAGATGGACTTCCTCGGACTGTCTACTCTCTCTATCATGAAAGAGACTGTAGAGAACATCCGTCTGACACAAGGCTTCACATTAGACCTTGACACGATTCCTATCGACGATGAACTTACATACAAGCTGTATCAGGAGGGACGTACAATAGGTACATTCCAGTTTGAGTCGGCTGGTATGCAGAAGTATCTGCGCGAACTAAGGCCTACTGTTTTCGAGGACCTTATAGCCATGAACGCCCTTTATCGTCCGGGACCTATGGATTACATCCCCTCGTTCATTGCCCGTAAGAACGGCAAGGAAGAGATTAAGTACGACATCCCTTGCATGGAGAAATACCTCAAGGACACCTACGGCATTACTGTGTACCAGGAGCAGGTGATGCTTCTGTCGCGACAACTTGCCAACTTCACCCGAGGCGAATCGGATGCTTTGCGTAAGGCTATGGGTAAGAAGAAGAAGGCCATTGTTGATGCAATGAAGCCAAAATTCATTGAGGGTGGAAAGAAGAATGGACACGACCCGAAAATACTTGAGAAGATATGGGCCGACTGGGAGAAGTTTGCTTCGTACGCTTTCAACAAGTCGCACGCCACATGCTATTCGTGGGTGGCATACCAGACAGCCTATCTCAAGGCACATTATCCTGCCGAATTCATGGCGGGCAATATGAGCCGATGCATTAGCGACATAACGAAGATTACAAAGCTAATGTCTGAGTGCCAGTCTATGGGTATTCCGTGTCTTGGACCCGATGTCAACGAGAGTCAGCGCAAGTTCTCGGCTAACAAGAAGGGTGAGGTGCGATTCGGCCTATCAGCTATCAAAGGCATGGGCGATGCTGCTGCTGTCAACATTATAGCCGAGCGCGAGAAGAATGGACCTTATAAAGACATCTTCGACTTTGTTCAGCGTGTCAACCTTTCAGCCGTTAACCGTAAGGCAATGGAGTCGTTAGCCCTTAGTGGTGGATTCGATTCGTTTGGCATACGCCGCGAGCAATACTTCGGCCTTAATGCCAAGGGCGACACATTTGTAGAAACTCTTCTAAGATACGGACAGGTATATCAGTCGGAACAGTCGTCTATGCAGAACTCGCTATTTGGCGATATGGGGGGCGTGGAGATAACAACTCCGCCAATACCAACAGTTGAGCCTTGGAGCACAATGGAACTGCTTAAGAAGGAACGCGAACTTGTAGGCATCTATCTTTCAGCGCATCCGCTTGACGATTATGCCGTAGTGCTTAACCATATGTGCAACCTTAAGTGTACGCAAATAGGGCGCGAGATGGACAAAAAAGAACTGTCTAAGTTTGAGGAACTGTCGTTTGGCGGCATCGTTACATCCGTGTCGTCGCGTTGGACCAAGACCAATAAACCCTTCGGTATTGTCACTATCGAAGACTTTGAAGGCGCTGGCGAGATAGCACTATTTGGTGAGGAGTGGACAAAATGGCAGAGTATGTTGCAAGAGGAATATCCAGTCTACATCACAGCAAAATGTCAGCAACGCTTCCGCAACAACCCCGACGCCTATGATTTGGTGATAAAGAAGATAGAGTTCTTAAGCGATGTAAAGGACAAGTCGATAGACAAGTTTACCATATACATCGACTCTACCTTGTTTGCCGACTCGTGCATGACCGACCTCGAGACGATGTTGCGCAGCAATACGGGTCAGGTGCCGCTTTACTTTAACATTCACGATATCGAGCACAACACCAATATCGAGATGTTCTGTCGCAATGTAGCGGTGGATGTCAACAAGAAACTACTGACATTCCTCGACGAGATGGACAAGCAAGTAGGCGAGCATCAAAGTGTGCGCTATGCAATTAACTAATAGCAGGAGGCGCTGTTGCAAGTATTTGGCACAAACTTTGATATTAAAAAATTATCAGCTTTGCATTATTAATAAATCATTAGCGATATATATAACAATAAATAATAAACCCAATAAAATTTAGAAAAAATGGAAGTAAAAATCACAAACGAGAACATCGAGCAGTATAAGAATGGCTCTCTGCCATTGGTGGTAGACCTCTGGGCAACATGGTGTGGTCCTTGCCGCATGATAGCTCCTATCGTGTCTAAACTTGCCGAGGAATACGACGGCAAGATAGTTGTAGGTAAGTGCGACGTTGAGGAGAACGACGATGTAGCTGCAGAGTATCGTGTACGCAATATCCCTACATTGCTCTTCTTTAAGGGTGGCGAACTCGTAGGCAAGCATGTAGGTGCCATTACAGAGGGCGACCTCAAGGCAAAGTTCGACGAACTGCTGTAAGCTGACACCATATATTAATATAATAAGTGGCGCAAACCATTAGGCTGCATATCGGCATAAAGGTTTGCGCCATTATTGTTTTTGTTGGTGCCAGATATCGGATGTGGAGTAATAGAATGCTATATGCGGGATGAACTTTGTTAATATTACTATCCCAATTAGCCCAGTACCGTTTTTAGTACCATATAACTGGTACTGCAGTTTCATATAACTGGTACTGGAGTTTCATATAACTGGTACTGCAGTTTATATTGACTGGTACTGGGGCTTATATTAACTCAACTTTTGCATATGTAGAATTTAAATTCAGAACTTGCTAAAGTTCAATTATTATTTTTCAATCTATTCTCCAATTCCTCTATAGTTGGCATAGATGATTTGAAGTCTTTCGGGAAGAGCTTGGACAGTTGATATTCCGATATGCCCATCGGCTCCTTGTACGACTCCAAAGCATATTTCGCAACCACATTGTCCTTGTCCTTGCAGATAAGCAATCCGATGGTTGGATTATCTATGTCGGTCTTAAACAGGTGGTTGATGGTAGATACATAGAAACTTAGTTGTCCCAAGAATGATGGATGGAACGACTGAACTTTTAGCTCTATGACCACATAGGCATGAAGGTGGGCATTGTAAAATAGCAAGTCAGGGAAGAACTCTTGTTGTCCAACCTCTAAGCGAAACTGTCTGCCCATATACGAGAAACCTTTTCCGAGTTCCAAGAGGAAACGTGTCACATTGTTCACCAATTCATTTTCGATGTCTCGCTCATCAAACTTCTCTCTCAGATTGAGAAAGTCAAATTGATAAGGGTCTTTTGTCAACTGTTGTGCCAAATCGCTCTGTACCGCTGGAAGCGTAGACCGAAAATTTGTGACAGCCTTGCCATCACGCTCATATAAGTCTGTGTCTAGCCAATTAAGCAACGCATCACGTCCCCAGTTATTCTCCCATGTTTTTCTTACGAAGAATAGGGCCTTGTCAAGATTTCCCTTGCATTTTGTGATTATTCTACAATGGTGATCCCAAGGAATAGAGAACAGAATTTTAAAATCGTCGGCAAGTTGCTGACGATTTTGACTTTGTTCCGCAAGTTGCGGAATATTTGAGTCGTTTAAGCCTTCTATAAAATCGTCGGCAGCTTGCCGACGATTTGCAAACAATGGAGTATAAAGCTTGTAAAAGTAGCTCATATACTTCAAGTTAGTAGGTGAGAAACCTTTTACTCCAGGCATCTCGTTCTTCAAGTCTTGACTGAGATTCTTATAAAAACCAGAGCCATAAGTATTGGTATATTGTTTGGCTTCGATGTCTCGTCCCAGTTTCCAATAGAAGTCCAACAAATAGCCATTGGTGGCAAACGATGCTTTAAGGCGATGACTGTAGAATCTTTCTTTCAATTCTATAAGCCAGTCCTTATAATCACTATCATCATGAAGGATTACAGATAAGTCTATATTTTTCTTTGCCATTATTCTTAAACATTTAATGCCACAAACTTACATAAAAAAAGCGAATTATACACCGGTTTTTAAAGAAAAAGTCGCTATCTTTGTAGCTCTTCGCATTGAAGTACAGAATATTTATAACAATTACGCCTGAAAACGTATATATTACGCTCAAAAACGTATAAACCAAAAAGATATGGATAACAATACAGTAAACAATGTTGACAACCTGGAGGTAAAACCCCACTCATGTGCCGACTCGCAGAACTTTTGGCTGTGGCTCGGAGCGCTTGTCATTGGTGGCGTGCTTGGTATGCTCGGCATCGAATGGATAAATACGGCTGCCAACTTTATAGCCACAGTCTTTACACGCTTGTTCCAGTTCATAGCCGTGCCTACTATTGCTTTGGCCGTAACTATTACGCTTGCAACATTCGGAACACGTAAGGACACGTGCCGAATATTCCGCCGTACCATTACCTATACTCTGCTTACAACGATAGCTGCTTCGGCTGTGGGCATGTTGCTCTATCGTATTATCAGTCCCGGCAACTTGCCTACCGAACTTGTGCATAGCAGCAAGGCTGCCGACGCTATACCGCATGAGGTACAGGGTGCCGCGTCTTATTACGAATATGTGTTGGGCATTGTGCCCGACAACATTATGCGACCCTTCTTCGAGGGCAACGTTCTCTCCGTGCTTCTTATTGCCGTTGCCGTGGGCATAGCGCTTGCCAAGATGCCCGATACCGACAACAAACGCACGCTGATGAGCGGACTATCTGGTCTGCAGGACCTTGTGTCAAAGCTCATCCATTGGCTTATCCACGCCTTGCCATTAGGCATTCTTGCCTTTGCAGCACAATTGTCGGCTGAGGTTTCGACAGGAGTAGTGGTGTCGTCTATAGGCAAGTATGTAGCCGTGATATTGGGTGGCAATGTGTTGCAGTTCTTTGTTGTGCTGCCATTGTTCTTGGTGGCTCGTGGATTAAATCCAATAAAGGTTATGCGCGCAATGACGCCAGCTGTGCTTATGGCTTTGTTTACCAAGAGCTCGGCAGCTACATTGCCGGTAACAATACAAAGTGCTGAGGAACGATTGGGCGTAGATTCAAAGGTGGCGCGATTTGTGCTTCCTATCTGTACAACCATCAATATGAATGGCTGTGCAGCCTTCATCTTCGTAACCTCATTGTTTGTTATGCAGAATGGGGGAGTGGATTTATCGCTTACCACAATGATAGTATGGCTCTTTATATCCGTAATTGCTGCTATAGGCAATGCCGGTGTGCCAATGGGCTGCTATTTCCTTACACTATCTCTGATGTCGGGTATTGGTGCCCCGATAGCAATATTAGGAATCATCCTACCCGTTTTCACTGTGCTTGACATGATAGAAACAGCCGAAAATGTATGGTCCGACTCGTGTGTTGCGGCAATGACCGACCACGACCTTAAGAGAGGATAATAAAAGAGAGGGAGTCAAAATGGAAGTTAAAGGAAGTTTTGGCCCCCTCCTTTTAATTATAACACCTTTCCGCCCAATACCACCTTATTGACTATAGGTGTGGTGTAGGCGTAAGGAATGTAGTAGACCGACGGTAGTGGGGTAGTAATAAAGAAGTTTGCCACTTTACCTTTGGCTATGCTACCATAATTCTTGCTTTCGCCCATAGCGAATGCGCCGTTGATTGTTGCGGCATTAAGAGCCTCGTTGGGCAGCAATCTCATCTTTATACAAGCCAATGAAACCACAAACTTCATATCTCCCGAAGGTGTAGAGCCAGGGTTATAGTCGCTGGCAATTGCTACTCCCAATCCAGCGTCTATCATCTTGCGACCCTTGCCATAAGGCATGTTAAGGAAGAATGAAGTACCTGGCAATAGGGTAGGCATAGTATTGCTGTCGCGCAGAATGTCAATTTCCTCCACCGTCATACTTTCGAGATGGTCTACCGACAAAGCATTATGTTTAACTCCAATCTCTACACCACCCGACGATGCAAGTTCGTCTGCATGAATCTTTGGCCGCATTCCCCACGTGGCAGCAGCTTCAAGAATACGGGCAGTATCCTTGGTTGTGAAGAATCCGCGGTCGCAAAACACGTCCACAAAATCGGCAAGGCGTTGACGTCCCACCTCAGGTATCATCTCGTTGATGATAAGCTCCACATACTCATCTTGCGACATGCCTCGAGCTACGGCGTGCGCACCAAGGAATGTAGACACAATCTTTGCTGGCGAACTCTCCTTCATACGTTGTATAACGCGTAGCATCTTAAGCTCGTCTTCAAGGTTAAGGCCGTAACCGCTCTTTATCTCTATACATCCGGTGCCCTTCCTTATTACCTCGTCCAGACGTGTCATTGCCTGACGATACAAATCGTCCTCCGAAGTGTTGTGCAAGAGATCAGCCGAATTGAGTATACCACCACCACGTTTAGCTATCTCTTCATAGCTAAGTCCGTTGATTTTGTCAACAAACTCTCTCTCCCTACTTCCTGCATAAACGATATGCGTGTGCGAGTCGCACCATGATGGCAACACCATTCCGCCTTCTGCGTCTATGGTGTTGTCTATATCCGATATAGGTGGCATGCCGTCTGCCATACTGCCAAACTGGGCAACGCGTCCGTCTTCTATAAGTAGCCAGGCATTGTCAATGGTGTTGAATGTAGCCATCTCCTTGCCTTGCAGACGTGGTTTGGGTTGGTATTCAATACCGGCAAGGCAACTTATGTTCTTTACAAGTTGTTTCATATTATTACTTCTTACTTCCTCAAGAAATCAATAGAGTGCGCAATATGTGGATACATTACCTCGTCGTCAACTATGAATGGCACAAGCTTGCGATAGTTGTTGTGTATAGTCTCTATTATTTCAGACGACCTTAACGGGCGACGGAAGTCGAGTGCCTGTGCCGCGTTAAACAACTCAATGGCAAGCACACGCTCTGTATTTAGCACAACCTTGTACAGTTTGATGGCAGCGTTGGCGCCCATACTTACATGGTCTTCCTGACCTTGGCTTGACGGAATGCTATCTACAGACGATGGTGTAGCCAACGATTTGTTGAGGCTTACTATAGAAGCAGCTGTATACTGAGGTATCATAAAGCCACTGTTAACACCTGGATTGGCTACAAGGAAACTGGGCAAGCCACGTGTGCCACTAACCAACTTGTATATACGACGTTCGGATATATTGGCAAGCTCGCACATGGCAATAGCAAGAAAGTCCATAGGCATGGCTATTGGTTCGCCGTGGAAGTTGCCTGCTGATATTATAATATCTTCGTCTGGACAAACAGTAGGATTGTCGGTAGCCGAGTTTACCTCCACGTCAACCACCGACCTTACATATTCTATAGTGTCCTTCACCGTGCCGTGTACTTGCGGAATACATCTGAACGAATAGGGGTCTTGTACGTATGTCTTGGGTTTCTCAATAATCTGACTGCCCTCAAGAAGCTCTCTCATACGAGCTGCCGTAACAATCTGTCCCTTGTGTGGACGCACTTGGTGTACAGCATCGGTAAAGGGAGCTGTAAGTCCGTAGTAGGCATCCAACGACATTGCAGCAATCTTGTCGGCCCAATCGCTAAGGCGAATAGACTGCAACAATGCCCATACAGCAAAGGCTCCCATATTCTGCGTACCATTGAGCAAGGCAAGACCTTCTTTTGAGGCAAGTTTTATAGGTTGCCAGTCGAACTTCTGTAGAACTTCAGCTCCCGACATAACTATGCCTTTGTGCTCTACCTCACCCAATCCTACCAAAGGTAGGCTGAGATGGGCAAGTGGAACTAAATCGCCAGAAGCGCCAAGCGACCCTTGCATATAGACTACAGGATATATCTCGTTGTTGAAGAAGTCGATAAGGCGGTTGACAGTATCAAGCTGACATCCCGAGAAACCATAGCTCAACGACTGTATCTTGAGCAATAGCATAATCTTTACAATATCGTTAGGCACACGGTCGCCAGTACCACAGGCATGCGACATCATAAGGTTGATTTGTAGTTGAGCCAAATAGTCGGATCCGATACTAACGTTGCAAAGCGAGCCAAATCCAGTAGTGACACCATATATAGGTGTGGTAGATTCGGCTATCTTGCGGTCAAGATACTCGCGGCAGTCAACGATACGCTTGTGTGCATCATCGCTTAATTCTATTTTGTATCCACCATATACTATCTCGCCAATACGCTCGATAGAGAGGTGTTCGGCTGAAATCTTGTGAATCTTCATAAACTTAGGCTTTTGGATTGTTGGTTGTAATAGGATTTTTTTAGTTGGCGTATTTGTTGATGATGTCGTCGTCCACAATGTTAGGCATTGTTACCTGCAAGCCATGCGAACGCATCATCTCGCGCTCAATACTGTGTATAGAGCCTTCGTTGCGTGCCCATGCACGGCGGGCAATACCATTGTTTACATCCCAGAAAAGCATCTCTTTGATGTGGCGATCGCTGTCTTTGCTTCCGTCTATCACCATACCGAAGCCACCATTGACAACCTCGCCCCAGCCTACACCTCCGCCATTATGCAACGATACCCATGTGGCACCGCGGAAGGAGTCGCCTATAACGTTCTGTACAGCCATATCGGCACAGAATTGTGAGCCATCGTAAATGTTGCTTGTTTCGCGGAAAGGCGAGTCGGTACCTGATACATCATGATGATCGCGCCCAAGTACTACGGGACGTGAGATTTCGCCCTTGCGTATTGCCTCGTTGAATGCCAAGGCTATCTTAGAGCGTCCTTCGGCATCGGCATAAAGGATACGCGCCTGCGAACCTACAACAAGATGGTTGCGGCTTGCCTCACATATCCAGTGGATATTATCAGCCATCTGTCCCTTTATCTCGTCTGGTGCGCTCTGCATAATCTCTTGCATAACACGTGCAGCTATCTCATCGGTCTTGGCAAGGTCGGCTGGGTTGCCCGATGTGCATACCCATCTGAATGGACCGAATCCATAATCGAAGAACATCGGACCCATTATATCTTGCACGTACGACGGATATCTGAACTTGCCATCCTCATTACATATGTCGGCTCCTGCTCGTTTCGACTGCAAAAGGAAGGCGTTGCCATAGTCGAAGAAATACATGCCGTTTGCCGACAGACGGTTAATTGCAGCCACTTGTCTACGCAATGAAGCCTGTACGTGTTCGCGGAACTCATCGGGGTTATCAGCCATCATTTTCTTCGATTCTTCTAATGTAAGGTCGGCAGGATAGTATCCTCCTGCCCATGGATTGTGCAGAGAAGTTTGGTCGCTGCCTATATCCACGTGTATGCCCTCATCGGCAAGACGCTCCCAAAGGTCAACCACATTACCCACGTATGCCATAGACACCGTACGTCTGTCGGCTACACTCTTGCGTATAGCCGGTATCAATTCGTCAAGATTGTCGTGAAGCTCGTCCACCCAACCTTGGTCGTAGCGCTTCTTTGCTGCAAGTGGGTTTATCTCTGCCACTACGCTTACCACGCCGGCTATATTGCCTGCCTTAGGCTGTGCACCCGACATTCCTCCAAGGCCAGACGATACAAACAGCATTCCGTGTATGTCATGCGCCGCGCCTTTGGCTTTTATCTGCTTGCGGCAAGCATTTAGTACGGTTATGGTGGTGCCGTGTACAATGCCTTGCGGACCTATATACATATACGATCCAGCAGTCATTTGTCCGTACTGACTTACACCAAGAGCGTTCATGCGCTCCCAATCGTCTGGCTTCGAGTAATTGGGTATAACCATGCCGTTGGTTACTACCACTCTCGGTGCATTTTGATGTGATGGGAACAGGCCAAGCGGATGTCCAGAGTACATAACAAGAGTTTGTTCGTCGGTCATCTCGCTAAGATATTTCATCACCAGGCGATATTGAGCCCAGTTTTGAAAAATAGCTCCGTTGCCTCCATACACAATGAGTTCGTGCGGATGCTGTGCTACCTCAGGGTTAAGATTGTTCTGAATCATCAGCATTATTGCAGCTGCTTGCTCGGAACGATGTGGATACTCGTCTATCGAACGGGCATACATCTCGTAACGAGGACGATAGCGGTACATGTATATACGGCCATACTTGTTGAGTTCGTCGATAAACTCGGGGGCCAAATCGGCATGTAGATGCTTGGGAAAGTAGCGTAGTGCATTGCGCAGAGCAAGCTGTCGCTCCTCGTGTGTTAGTATTTCCTTGCGTTTAGGCGCATGGTTTATGGTGTTGTCGTATGGCATTGGCTCGGGTAGAAAGTCGGGTATGCCAAGCTTAATTTCTTCTGAAAAGGTCATAGATTAAAATTTTATGGAAGTCCAATACTTATAACTTACTCTCCACTAACGCCGTAATCTCCGCCTCCTCCTTATTAGCCTTAGCAATAAGTTCGTTAGCCTCGCCTATTAATGCCTTAGCCTTAGCGCGGTCTTTCAGCGATCCTGCATTAATCTTTACGTTCATGCCAGCTCCAAGTACAGCGGCACGTGCAGCCAATGCACCTACACCCGCATCCGATACGCTGTTAGGATTGCCAGTCTCTACCATCTTACGGCAAACATCAAACACCTCGAACGAGGTCTTCATAGTATCAAGTGGCACCTCTGCAGCAAACAATGTAGCCGTTTGTATAGCTTCCGATCGGGCCGCCTTCTCTTCAGGAGTGTTCTTAGGCATGCCGAATGCAGCCATAATACGGTTGAAAGCTTCGGTGTCCTCGTCTACAAGATGCAACAAACGCTCTTGCAGAGCCATACCCTCTTCGGCTACATTGGCAAACTGTTGCCATTGCTCGTCCCAACCAGGTTTATGACTTGACAGATTGGCAACCATTGTGGCCAACGATGCACCTAATGCGCCCATATATGCCGATACAGAACCACCGCCAGGAGCCGGACTCTCGCGTGAAGTCTCCTCGGCAAATCCCTTGACAGTAAGGTCAACCAATAGATTATGCTTTTCGTCATCGGCTGCCATTACATATTCTATAATCTTCTCTTCAGGCTTAAACTCCTTAAGGTCAGATAGTCCTAACGACTTGATAGCAATGTCGAGAACGTCCTTTTTGGGTATGCCGGCAGAACGCTGCTGCTTGGCAAGGAAGAAACGTCCAGCTTCGATGAGCGTGCGTTCGGGAACAAGACCAACAATCTCGGTTCCTGTAACTCTTAAACCTCTGTTTTGTGCACAGCGACAAACTTCGTCAAAAGCCTTGTGCAGCGGAGTGACATTGATGTTGGTTATATTCATCGACACTTGCGCAATGCCATACTCGTCGATGTACCAGCCAATGGCCTTGGTACACTTCAAGGTGCCAGGCTTCATGATAGGAGTACCGTCGGCATAGAGAAGTTTTTTGCCTGTAATAGGATTACCCTCTCGCATAGGTCTGCCTTTCTCTCTCACGTCAAATGCAATGGCGTTGGCTCGACGGGTGGAGGTAGTGTTAAGGTTGAAGTTGACTGCAATAAGGAAGTCTCTTGCTCCTACAACAGTACAACCAGTGCGAGCCACTTGCTCGTCGTAAGGACGTCGTCCAAAGTCGGGAGCTTCGGCATCATTGTCAATACGCTCGGCTATACCCTCGTATTCTCCTTTTCGACAAATAGCAAGGTTTTGGCGTTCTGGGGTAAAGGCGGCAGCCTCGTAGCAATAGCAAGGTATGTTAAGCTCGTTGGCAATACGCTTGGCAAGGTTGCGCGAAATCTCAGCACACTCTTCAAGTGTAATTCCACTTACTGGTACAATAGGCAGCACATCTGTAGCGCCTATACGTGGGTGGGCACCGTGATGCTGGCGCATATCTATTAGTTGTGCGGCTTTGGCTACAGCCTTAAAGGCAGCCTCGACAACGTTGTCGGGTTCGCCTACAAAGGTAACTACGGTTCGGTTGGTGGCTTCTCCAGGGTCTACGTCAAGCAGTTTTACACCCTTAACGCTCTCAACTTCATCCGTTATCTGACGGATAATGTTCAAGTCACGGCCTTCGCTGAAGTTAGGCACACACTCTACAATCTGCTTCATTTTTGCCATAGTGTAAGGTATTTTGTTAGTAGTAAATATGTTTTGTACATAGGTATTGTCAACGCTGTGTAGTCAAAGTCTTAGAGAAATGCTATTGTCAGTCCTGCCATAACAATGCTAACCATCGACATAAGCTTGATGAGGATGTTTAGCGAAGGACCGGAGGTGTCTTTGAACGGATCGCCAACGGTGTCGCCAACGATAGTAGCCTTGTGGTTTTCGCTGCCCTTGCCCTCGAAATGACCCTCTTCAATCATCTTCTTGGCATTATCCCATGCACCACCAGAGTTTGACATAAATACTGCGAGAGTGAAACCTGCTGCAAGGCCGCCAGTAAGCAGACCGAGCACACCTGCCACACCAAGCACCAAGCCTACAACGATAGGGATGACGATGGCAAGAAGCGAAGGAATAATCATTTCGCGTTGTGCGCTACGGGTGCTTATCTCTACACAGCGACCATAGTTATGTGTAGCCTTGCCTTCGAGTATTCCCTTTATTTCGCGGAACTGTCGGCGTACCTCTTGAACCATTGATTCTGCAGCACGACCAACTGCTCCCATGGTCAATCCACAGAACAGGAATGCTGCCATAGCTCCGAGGAATGCTCCCACCAAAACCTTAGGATTGATGAGGTTTACCTGGAAGAAGTTGATGAAATCTATTGTTGTTGCATTCGTTGGGTCGAAGATGTTGCCCGCAGCATCCACATACTGCTTACCATTCTCTACCGCACGAATCATCGCAATCTTTATTTCCTCTATATACGAAGCCAAAAGTGCCAGAGCCGTCAAGGCTGCAGAGCCAATGGCAAAGCCTTTGCCTGTGGCAGCTGTAGTATTGCCAAGAGCATCCAGAGCGTCTGTGCGCTCGCGCACTTCTTCTCCCAGTCCGCTCATCTCTGCATTTCCTCCTGCGTTGTCGGCAATAGGACCATAAGCATCTGTAGCCAGGGTGATGCCTAAGGTTGACAGCATACCTACGGCTGCAATACCGATACCATAAAGACCGGTGCTTATCGACTTTGCCGAAAGCGACATGTCGAAACCATTAGCGCAGAGATAGCTCAACATGATGGCTACCGAAATGGTGACAACAGGAATCATTGTAGAAATCATTCCCGTTCCTATACCTTTTATAATAACCGTAGCAGGGCCTGTCTGCGAAGCCTCTGCTATCTTTTGCGTTGGCTTATAGCTATGCGAGGTATAATATTCTGTGGCCTGACCAATCACCACTCCTGCTACCAAACCGCTGATTACAGAGAACGATAATCCAAGCCAATTCTCGATGCCCAACAAATATAATATAATAAATGTGGCAACGGCAATGAGTCCGGCACTTACATTGGTGCCAAGACCGAGAGATTTTAATAGCTCCTTCATCGTTGCGCCCTCCTTGGTGCGAACCAAGAAGATACCTATTAACGAAAGGAAAATGCCTATGGCTGCGATAATCATTGGTGCAATGACTGCACGTAGCTGCATGTCGCCATTCATAGCAAAGGCTGTAGCTCCTAAGGCTGCTGTCGACAATATCGAACCGCAATAGCTCTCGTATAGGTCGGCACCCATACCAGCAACGTCACCCACATTGTCGCCCACATTATCGGCAATAGTAGCAGGATTGCGTGGGTCGTCCTCTGGAATGTTAGCCTCTACCTTGCCTACAAGGTCGGCTCCAACATCGGCAGCCTTGGTGTATATACCACCACCTACACGAGCAAAGAGAGCCTGAGTAGAGGCACCCATACCAAACGTAAGCATAGTGGTGGTTATAGTGACAAGGGCTGTTGCCTCGCCATCATAAACAGCATTAAGAACAATAAACCAAATGGCAATATCAAGCAAACCAAGACCTACCACAACCAAGCCCATAACGGCACCGCTGCGGAAAGCAATCTTCAATCCCTTGTCAAGACTTGAGCGTGCTCCGTTGGCTGTACGAGCTGAAGCATAAGTGGCAGTCTTCATACCGAAGAATCCAGCCAATCCTGAGAATAAACCACCAGTAAGGAATGCGAATGGTACCCATGGGTTTTGCACCTGTAGCACATAAGCCATGAACGCAAAGATGATAGCGAGCACAATGAAGACAATGGTTACAACCTTGTACTGCTGCTTGAGGTAAGCCATGGCACCCTTGCGTACGTGTGCCGCAATTTCCTTCATTCTGTCGGTGCCTTCCTCCTCTTTCATCATCGAGCGGAAGAAGAACCATGCCATTGCCAAGGCTACAACGCTGGCAATGGGGATTAGCCAAAATACTAATGGAATGTTGTTCATAATGATGTATTAATTAGGTTTGTAATAGATTCGATAGGTCGTTGTGATGAAACGATTTTGCAAATATATGAAATAAATTAATACGATGGGGGAAAGATGAAATATTTTTATTAAATAAACTTCAGTTTTGTATCATTCTTTAATGCTGATTGTTAATAGCAGTGAGACACTGCAAGCAAGTTTTTTTACTTTTCCTCGTGCTTATGGCAATAGGTAGGGATAATACCGCATAGGCATGCTGAAGCCAGAATCTATGTTTCATAAATTTGGTTTTTGAATTTTAGAAAATAGACTCCTCTGTTTCGGATGTGAACAGCTCCAAGGCTTTCATACCCATAATAGAGTTGCCCTTTTTGTTGAGTCGTGGACTCCATACTGCTATGGAATATCGCGAGGGATAAAGGGCAACGATGCCACCGCCTACACCGCTTTTGCCAGGCAGACCAACAAGGAAGGCAAAGTCGCCAGCTTCGTCGTAGAAGCCACAAGTTTGCATTATGGCATTAATACGTTTTACTCTCGATATGGTAAGGTTGACACCTGCATGCGAGAAAGGCTCATTGCTCTTGGCAAAAGCCATAAATGCGTGCGACAAATCCTCACAACTCATCTCCAAAGAGCATATTGTGCAGTAGAACTGCAATACGTCATTAACATCATTGTGCAAGTTGCCATGATGCTTCAGTAGATATGCAATAGAAGCATTGAGATAGCAACTGTCCAACTCCGACTGCATAACCTCTTCTGAGTAGTTGATGTCTTGATTGCCAGCTATGGTGCGTACAAATTCGAGAAAGAACTCCTTTGGGTTTTCAAGATGCGACAGCAGCACGTCGGCTGTTACCAATGCGCCTGCATTGATAAACGGATTGCGAGGTTTGCCATGCTCGTATTCCAACTGTACAAGAGAGTTGAAAGCCGACCACGAAGGTTCCTTGCCTATACGAGTCCACAAGTCTTTGCCAAGCAAACTCAAGGCTATAGCAAGTGAGAACACCTTGGCAATGCTCTGTATGGAGAACTTAACGTTAGAATCGCCAAGTTGATAGGTTCTGCCGTCAAGCATACTGAGACATATTCCAAACTGGTCGGGGTTGACATTAGCCAATGCAGGAATGTAGTCGGCCTGCTTTCCATCCTTGGCGTATATCTCTATCTCGCGTCTAATTTTCTCTAATAAAGGTTGGTAATCCATTGTTTCTTTTTGTTTAGTAGTTTATATTTGTATAAATATGTGTGCATAAAATGCAAAGATCGTGATTTGCCGACTTACTCATTATTCAGTAATCCCCTCACTTCCTTATCGAAGTCAGAGTCAATACGTTGTGTCTTATTGAAAATGTCATATTCTTCTTCCGCTTTCTTCTTGGCTTGCGCTGCCGAAATTTTGCCTTTGTCGGGCAATATCTGGTATTTGCGGAATGTTAAGAATTCATTGACACTTGTAGAGAACTGTGCCATGTTGAACGTGTTTTCACGCTCAATGAGGTCTTCTATATAATCAAAGAAACCAGTAACAGCACGCTCCAATTGTCGGATTTCCTTTTCTTGCAGGTAGTTCTTAGCAATAGATACGTCCGATTTTAAGACACGACCATCTGGTGCATACTTCCATGTAGTCAGTCCCATGTTTTCTTTTGTGTGGTCTGCCTTAGAAAAGATAATCTCAGCAGCAGTCTGTCCTGTAATGGCATAGTGGAAGCGGTTTTGTATCATTGCGTAGAAATCGTGTGTGGTCGGAGAGTTACGGTCATAGTCGGTGCTACACTCTGCATATATGTCCGTAATCTGTTGCCAAATGCGACGCTCACTCGTACGGATAGAACGCACACGTTCAAGCAATTCACGGAAGTAATCCTTGCCGAATACTGCCGTTCCTTGTTTCAAACGCTCATCGTCCATGGCAAAGCCTTTCTTGATATACTCATTGAGAATCTTTGTTGCCCATTGGCGGAAACGAGTGGCTTTCAATGAAGACACACGATAGCCTACGGCAATGATCGCATCAAGAGAATAATATGTCGTTTTGTAGTTCTTGCCGTCAGTGGCAGTTGTTTCCATTTTGGAAATAACTGAATCCGATACAAGTTCATCCTCTTCAAAGATGTTCTTTAGATGCTTACTAATAGCAGGAACACCAACTCCAAAGAGTTGCGCCATAGCCTTTTGTGTACACCAAAGTGTTTCACCCCGTATGACTACTTGCACCTTGCCGTCGGCATCCGGCATATTGTAAAGAAGAAACTGTATTTCGTTACTCATTATCTAAATCCAAGTCATCAAGTTTATTTTCTATTTCCTCAATCTGCGGCAAAGCCGATGCAACATCAGCGAAGAGCTTTTCCGTTTCGTATTGCGCTATACCCATTGGTTGTGTAATGCCACGAAGCGAAAACTCGGCTTTCTTGTTGCTCTTAGTCCGACAAAGGAGCAAACCAATGGTAGGCTTGTCTTCTGTGGATTTTACCAAGTCGTCAACAGCAGAAATATAGAAATTCAGTTTGCTAACGAACTCAGGCTTGAACTCTACGGCTTTTAGTTCCACTACAACATAACAATGTAATTTTAGATGGTACATTAGCAAGTCTATATAGTAGTCATCACCATCAACCGATATGTGGTATTGTCTGCCTATGTATGCAAAGCCACGCCCCATTTCAAGCAGAAAATCAGTAATCTTGCTTGTCAATGACTTTTCTATATCCAATTCGTTTTGCAATGCAATCGTTCCAATGAACGAGAAATTGTAAGGGTCTTTGAATATGTAGCGAGCCAAGTCGGACTGAAGAGGCGGCAAGGTCTGTTCAAAGTTGTTGATTGCATGTCCTTTTGCATGGATATATCCATTGTCAATCTGAAGGAGCATCACATCACGACTCCACCCATTCTGTGCTGTTTCTGTTATATAGTAGGCACGTTCTGCTTCGTCTTTCACCTTGGGCAGCAATGAAATATGATGATACCAAGATATTTGTGCAAGCGGTACTTGCACAAAATCCTTACCTTCACTCTCTAATTTTGCAAGTGTCGCTTGCAAAATTGGCAGTTCTCTTAATTTTGCAAGTGGCACTTGCAAAAATGGAAAATCTGGATATTGCATGGCAAAACTCTTCATATAGCCAAGGTTGCGTTTGGAATAGCCTCGGTCATCTGGATAACGAGAGATTAAATCCTTCGACAGCTGCTCTATAACCTGTTTGCCCCAACCTTCCTGCTCCTGTTTATGTAATATACTTTTACCTATGTTCCAATATAGGGTCAAAGTCCCCACATTCACATTAAGAGCCGTATGAAGTTTGGCAGTATCAATTAGGTGTTCAATATCTTTACGCCATTGGGTATAACCATTTGGCAATAACGAGTTGCTTCCCTTGATTATTTCGTTCATAGTGCTATTCCTTATCGATATTATTAAACGATATACTACGCAATTGGGCAAGTATCTCCTTCTCCAAACGGTGACTCTCTTCAAATTGTTGTGTCAGTGTGGCTTCATATTCACTCATCCGCTTGTTGAACTCCTCTTCCGTAATATCAACATAGTCAATCTTGATGTCGAAGTATTGACCAGCAGAGAGGCTGTACCCCTTCTCCTTGATATCATTGTAGCTGACGTCATTAGCCAATTCTTGCCTTATGGCACGCAAGGTCTGCTCAAACTCACCCTTTGCAGATGGGGTTAAGTGCTCAAACTGCTGTTTGAAAACATCTGTAAGTATGTTCGTGTCTGGATCGTAAGCGATACCCGCCATTTCTTTATTTATTTTTCCGAAGTAGGAATATCCTAATCGCGTCAAATGTACCATGGCTGGCATTTGAACCCTTGTTGCTTCATTGAACTTGCTCATAACTTATTTGCCTAATATCAAGGAATTTGTTGCTTAATATGGTGTTGTTAACGCAAAGATAGTGATTTGCCAGATAAAAACATACGCTTGTTGCAAATCTTTAACATGTAATAACTGACTTGTAAAAACAAAAAATCCTAACTGCTCGTTTCTAAGCAGTTAGGATTTCTGTATGGTGCGCCTGATAGGACTCGAACCTACACGTCGTAAGACACTAGATCCTAAGTCTAGCGCGTCTACCAATTCCGCCACAGGCGCATTTGCGGGTGCAAAGGTAATAATTTTGTTGCAAATAACAAAATAATATGGCGGATTTATTCTATAGATTCTATCTTTTTAAGTTTATAGTCCAATATGAGATGGACTGTCATGTATATGACGATGTCGATACCTACTATGTAAGTTATACCAATTACGCCGTTCAGCATGGAGTTCAACAATACATATAATAATTGTAGTATAAGGATTGCTACAAGTGCTCTGTGTTGGCTCATACCTATGCGAAGCAACTTGTGATGGAAATGACGTTTGTCGGCTTGGAACAATGGTTGATGAATGCGCAAGCGTACCAGCACAACACGAACCACATCAAAGCACGGAACGATAAGCAATGTATAGGCAAGTAGCATACTGTCGCTTCTGAATGGTTTGACCCAATCTGAACTCATGGAGAACTTTACCATAAGAAATCCAAGGATGAATCCGAGCGTTAACGAGCCGCAATCGCCCATGAATAGCTTGCGTCGTTTCTCCGCACTTCCCCATATATTAAAGTATAGGTAGGCTGTGAGTACACCCATCAATCCGGCTATCAGCACGCAATATGTCCATATTTGCTCTCTACTGAAACAAACGAGGAAGCCTGTAAGTGCTATTAGCGATAAGCCGCCAGCCAGGCCGTCGATGCCGTCGATAAGGTTTATGGCATTGTCGATAAACACGATGATAAACACCGTAAGTGGGGCGCCTATCCAGAAAGGCACTTCGTGTATGCCCATAAATCCATATAGATTGTTGATGTAGAGATTGCATATAGGCAGTAACGAAGCAGCTATTATCTGAGCGGCAAACTTTATCGGGGCGCCAAGTCCAATAATGTCATCTACCACACCTACTGTATATATAATAAATAGACTTACAAGGAAAGCTCCAGTCCATAAGCCAATATTGAAGGGTAAATCGTCTGTTACGCACTTAAACACATACAACGACATAAGAAAGGCTATAAACATGCAAGGCAAGAAAGCCAAACCGCCAAGACGTGGTATGGCATTTTTATGAACCTTACGCTCGTTTGGCAAATCGTATAGTTTGCGTTTAAGACAGAAATCAACGATATGTGGGGTGATTATGAAGCCGCTAAGCAAGCTTAACATAAATGAAAGGACGACATACAACCAGTAACAATCCATCTAATTCCGTAGCTTTATATTATAGTATATATTTTATTAACACTCTTTTTATAATAACTTTCGAAATGTGAAAATATTGTATATCCTCTATGTTTTTCTCAATAAAACAAGTATCTTTGCGTTAATAGTAATAAAAATGTCTTGATTTTATAATTTGTTTAAGAACAAAAACTGTAATATGCGATACTATAAAGCAATAATATCATTGCTTGCTCTTACATTTGGTACATCTCAAAGCTATGCGCAATATGCGTGGCAAGAAACGGAACGCGAAAAATCTAAGCTTAATCTCAAGAACGATGTGGAATACAATGTAGAGATGCAAGCATCAATGTCAAACAACAAGACCCCATTATGGCTTAACGCTAACAAATATGGACTTAGTTCGCTTGAAAAGAACAATGGTTATATGCGTGCTGCCGTAATACGTCCACTGCAAGCCGACTCGGTGCGCCGTTGGGCTATAGGCTATTGTCTTGACATGGCGGCAGCAATGAACTATACTTCTGATGTCGTAGTTCAACAGGCATATGTTGAGGCTCGTTGGTTGCATGGTGTATTGACGGTTGGAGCTAAGGAGTATCCTATGGAACTAAAGAACCAGAGACTTAGTTCTGGCTCGCAAACACTTGGCATTAATGCCCGTCCTGTGCCTCAAGTGCGACTTGCATTGCCACAATATTGGCAACTGCCAATTGGTGGAGGATGGTTGCATCTTAAGGGACATGTTGCTTATGGCATGATGACCGACGACTCATGGCAACATGAGTTTACTGGCAAGCAATCGAAGTATGCCGACAATCTGCTCTATCATTCAAAGGCTGGCTATCTGAAGATAGGCAACGAGTATTCTAACTTCCCAATCTCAGTAGAACTTGGACTTGAAATGGCATCACAGTTTGGTGGCAAGCCATATCTACCTACTAAGGATGGTATGGTGCAAGTGTCTACAGATAGTGGACTTAAGAGTTTTTGGAATGCATTTGTGCCAGGTGGTCAAGACGCGTCCGACGGAGTATATGGCAATAAGGAAGGCAACGTATTGGGCAGTTGGCTCATGCGTATAAACTACGATCATGAGCTGTGGCGATTCTCTGTATATGCCGATCACTTCTTTGAGGATCATAGTCAGATGTTCTTGCTCGACTATAACGGTTACGGCGAGGGCGAGGAGTGGAACGTATGGAAGAAACACCGCTACTTTAAGTATGCTTTGCGTGATATGATGCTTGGTGGCGAGTTTCATATGAAGTATGGAACATGGCTTCGCAATATCGTCTTAGAGTATATCTATACTAAATATCAAAGTGGACCTTACAACCACGACCGCACGCAGAACATAAGCGACCATGTGGCTGGATTGGACGACTACTACAATCATAGTGTATATCCAGGATGGCAGCATTGGGGACAGGTTATGGGTAATCCGCTCTTCCGTTCGCCTATATACAATACTGATGGCTATATCAATGTACGCGACAACCGCTTTTGGGCATTGCATCTTGGTATAAGTGGACAGCCTACCGAGCGACTCGATTACCGCTTGCTTGGTACTTATCAGGAAGGGTGGGGAACATACGACATTCCTTTTACACGCAAGCACCATAACATAAGTTTTCTTGTAGAGACTGGTTATCGTTTCAACCACGGATGGAAAGCAAGACTGGGTTATGCCATGGACTTTGGCTCACAGCAAATGTTAGGACATAATGCGGGTGTGCAACTCACGATAAGTAAGTCGGGAGTGTTTTAAGAATTACGAATTAGGAGTGACGAGTTACGAATTAGGAGTGACGAATTAAGAATTAGGAAGTTATGATTACAAATTATAATAGCAACCGTACAAATAATAAAAGCAGCCTAACAAAGCTGTTTGTTACAACTGTTGTTGCTGCATTGCTGATGTCGCTTGCATCTTGCGAGATAGAAACGAGTGACAATGGCGAGCTCGATGGCTTTTGGCACTTGGAACGAATAGACTCGCTTGAAAAAGGCAAGACTGTTGACTGCTCAAATCAACTGATATTTTGGGGAGTGCAATTGCGATTGATAGAAGCAAAGGACATGGGTAATAACTCTATCAATCATCTGTATCTGCGCTTTGAGCAGACATCAGACAGCTTATATATAAATAAGGTGTACGAGAACCATTGGCATGAGGATAATCCTAATGATGAAGTGGGTGGTGACGTGCCTGTTGAAGTGGCAAATGACGAAACACGTCATTATGGTATAAACAACATTCCAGAAGGATTTCTTAAAGAACGTCTTGATGGTAGCAAGATGGTGCTAAAGTCGAAAATGCTAAGATTGACATTCCGCCGGTTTTGACTAGCGGAATGTCAATATATTGATCATTTTACCAAAGTTTCCACTCAAATATCTTATATAGGTATTTCAAGCTAATCAAAAAACGGTTAGTGTAAAAACCGTATGTTCGGCATGCTTTAACATCCTCGTTTACAAGTACCATACGACTGCGCACATTGTTGGTACTTGCACCACCAGTACGCATTGTCACAAAGTCGAGTGGTATATATTTAGCTTTAATATGATGTTTAAGGAACAGACGCACCATCATATCATAGTCGGATGCAATCTTGTAGTCGAGCGAATAAAGTCCGTATTTGTTAAACACCTCTCTACGAGCATAGAACGACGGATGTGCAGGCATAAAGCCAAAGCGAAGCCACATAGGGCGGAATGGTTTGGACGAATAATAGCGCACCACACGATTGGGAAATCCATCTTTTATGAAGTGTATGTCTCCATAGATAGCGTCGAGCGAGGTATGTGCTTTCATTTCTGTAGCCACACGCTCCAGAACATTGTCTGCTGTGAAATAGTCGTCGCTGTTAAGTATGCCTACTACATCACCGGTACTATTGCTTATACCTTTGTTCATGGCATCGTATATGCCACCATCCTTTTCGGATATCCAATGCAGACGGCCGTCAAACTGAGGTTCGTATCTACGCACAATTTCCATTGTATTGTCCTTTGAACCACCATCTATAATCCAATAGTCAATGTCGTTGTATGTCTGTGCAAGCACCGACTTTAGAGTGCCCTCTATAGTAGAGCCGCTATTATATGTTGCTGTTATGAGTGATATTGTCATTGATATTCCATCTTTGTATTCATATATATAACGAGAATTTATGAAAATATTGCAAAATACAAAACAAATTTGTATTTTTGCAGAAACATAAAAGGAAGAATTGTGCATGACCCAATGCAACCTATAATAACAAACTTATATATATGCAAGCGATAATATTAGCAGCAGGTATGGGGCGCCGACTTGGCGAACTGACCAAAAATAACACTAAATGCATGCTCGAAGTGAACGGTGTGCGACTCATCGATCGCTACTTGAGACAACTTTCGAAGTATTCTCTCGATAGAATAGTAATTGTAGTTGGTTATGAAGGACAAAAACTTATCGACTATATACATGCCAACTATTCAGACATAAACATTGAATTTGTCAACAATCCTATATACGACAAGACCAACAACATATATTCGCTGGCACTTGCCAAGGACTATTTATGCGCAGACGACACCATATTAATGGAGTCGGACTTGATAGTAGAGGATGGCATAATAGACAAATTGCTCAACCATACAGACAAAGACCTTGCACTTGTGGCTAAATATGAGCAGTGGATGGATGGCACTATGGTGAGGATAGACGACAACCGACGCATTCTGCAATTCATACCTAAGGCGGGATTCAGATATGAAGAGGCTGACGACTACTATAAGACGGTGAACATATACAAGTTCAGCCGTGAGTTCTCAAGCAAGCAATACATTCCTTTCCTTGAGGCTTATTGCAAGGTGATGGGCAATAACGAGTATTATGAGCAGGTGCTCAGTGTGCTGACATTGCTGCAAAACACAACACTACGTGCATTGCCTATTGGCAACGAAAAGTGGTATGAAATTGATGATGTGCAGGACCTCGACATAGCCTCAACACTCTTCTCGGAGGACAAAAACAGATTCCAACTCTATCACAAGCGATATGGAGGATTCTGGCGATTCCCCAAATTGCTCGATTTCTGTTATCTTGTTAACCCATTCTTCCCCAACAAGCGCATGCGCGACGAGATACGCAACAACTTCGACACATTGCTTGAGAGCTATCCTTCGGGCATGGGTGTCAACTCGCTACTTGCTGGCAAGTACTTTGGCATCAAGCAAGACTATGTAGTGGTGGGCAACGGAGCCGCCGAACTGATTAAGGTGGTGATGGAGGAACACACAAACGGACGTGTTGGAGTGATATTCCCTACGTTTGATGAGTATCCAAACCGCCTGAAACAAGAACAGATTGTGCAGTTTATCCCTACCGACTCTAACTTTGGATATACTGCCGATGAATTGATGGAATATTACAACGACAAGCAATTGTCGCTGTTGATGCTCGTCAATCCAGACAATCCTTCGGGTCATTTCATGCCAAAGGCTGATGTGTTGCGCCTTGCTGCATGGTGTGATAAGAAAGACATAAAACTACTTGTTGACGAGAGTTTTGTTGACTTTACTGAAGAATACGAGAAGAACTCATTGCTACACAACAACATCCTGGCAAGCAATAAGAATCTGATGGTGATGAAGTCGATATCAAAATCGTATGGTGTACCCGGACTCCGACTCGGCGTGTTCGCATCGTCGGATACAGAATTGATACAGAAGATAAAGAAGGAGGTAAGCATATGGAATATCAATTCCTTTGGAGAGTTCTATATGCAGATATACGGCAAATATGAGAACGACTATCGTAAGGCTTGTCGCAAGTTCTGTGAAGTGCGCGAGAAGTTCTATGAGGACTTAAAGCAAATTGACTTCTTGAGAGTAATACCTTCGCAAGCCAACTATTTCCTGTGCGAAGTAACAAGCAAATACACTTCAGCAGAACTATGCGAACTTCTCATAGAGAAAGACATTATCATAAGCAATTGTGGGAAGAAGAAACATATGAACGGAAGAAACCTCGTGAGACTTGCCGTAAGAGACGAGGCTGACAATGCACGACTCGTTGAAGTTCTTAAATCGCTGGCATAAACATCTTTTCACTGTTATATACTTTGGAAACCGATGCTAAAGTTGTATATTTGCATAAGAATAAATTAAAAAGCAAGAACAATGAATGCAGAAACTGTAGCTGCCATTAATGAGGCAAAGGAGCATATCGCTTCTATAAAGAACGGAGCGAAAATTACAGAAACAATAGACCTTAGCAGTGTAGAAGCGATGCTTAAATCTTGCGGAGATTGATGACGATATTGTAGAACTGGTGCGACAGGGGTCGCACTCTGAGCTATTTTTATAAGAAAAATTGAATAGGTAAGAATAAAGAAATAGAATTCATTTATTCTTACCTATTATGCTATACAACAAACTTTTCAGTTATTTCCTATCCTTATATATTTTGTCAAGCCACTGCTGTAGCTTCGGTGCGTCGGTCTTGCGCTGTCGCCATTCGGCTATAGCTGTCGGCAATGCAGCCTTGATATACTGCATAGTATACTCCTTGAACTTGGCAAGGGGCGACTTGTTGTAGTCGAACTGCTGTATCGGTGTGCGCCAATTAGAGCCGAAATAATACTCCATATAACCTATATAATTGCGCGGTATAAGATACTCGTTGCCGAGGAATTCATAGGGCATGAGGTCGAGCACATACTCCTTCTTGCAGATGTCCTGACAGCAATACCACAACTCTGGGTCCTTTGGATAAGGTTCGTAGAAATAAACATCGATATATTCGCCCTTGCGGATTATAGAGAGAAAGCCTCGACGCTCATAACGTGCCAACTCAAAACCCTCCTTACGAAGCTCGAACAGCATGTTGAGAAACTTCTGCATGTCGCTCTTGTACATCACAACGTCGATGTCCTCATCGTGAGTAATGAAGTCGTGCTCACGCACGGCACCAAGCAACGAGCCGTAGAACAGAATGAATTTATGCCCTGCCTCGTCGCACAGACGCTTCAAGATGAGAAGATTCTCGTGGGCAATCTTCTTGTTTATTCTCTTTATGCCCTGAAAGATGGGTACAAACTTGTAGCGATAAACGCCACGCTCGGTATTTAGTTTCAGATTCATCTCTTTTCTTCTTATTTATAATAAACTCTTCATTGTTCGTCTATAAGACACTCATTAGCCTCTTACCATACGCTTTATCACATTCTTAAACCAGAATGGGAACAACTGCTTGATGCGGTTGAACAATGTGTTGTTGGAATGATAGAATGCTTGTTCAAACGGCTGATAAGGCACAACAAACTTGGGATGCTGTAGAGGAAACGTAAGGTCGCGAGTGGAAATATACTGCGACGGAGTTGAGCCTTCGGTTGTATGTGTGGCACCCTCGCCAAATCCTATGTTTGTAGTCAGATTATACTTAGGTGTTATACCGAGCATATTGTTAGCGGCGAGTGTGAAATACCACTGCCAGTCCCATGCACTCACATCATTGAGGTCGACAGCCTTGAGTCGATACTTCCAATAACGCACATCCTTCGACTTGTAGCCCATGTTCTTGATAACCGACAACTCATACTTCGTTCCACGCCACGACATATCCATGTCCATCAGTCGCCATGCTCTGCGCCATGAAGCCCAACCGTTGGTCGACTTGTATCTACTGAACACATACGAGTCGGGTATGTCGACATGCTCTAAATAATTAGCTCCATCAACAAGTCCAATACGAGTGTCGTCAGCATAACGCTCAAGCATTTCCTCGACAAATGGGAAGAAGCTGTCGCGCATCACACAGTCGTCCTCAATTATGATGCCACGCTCCTCGTTCTCAAACAACCAGTTGATGGCAGTATATACTCCCATACCGCATCCTAAATTGGCTTTCTGGAAGTTAGTGTGCACCTCACATTCCCAGTCAATAGCGTCAAGCACCGCCTTACGTGTAGCCTCAACCATATCTGCCTCGCCCTCAACATGAGGACGCGGACCGTCACATGCAATATAGAGATGTTCTGGACGAACCTTCTTTATCTGCTCAAAACTCTTTAGTGATGTATCTTTTCTTTTGAAAATGACAAACAACACTGGTATCTTGTATCCCATAGTATGCGATAATTAGTCTTTTATAGTGTTTTTAATTGCGTCGAGGAAGCCATGACCATATTTCAAGTCTGGCTCAACATAGTTGCCCTCTCCCCACTCGTTCCATGAACGCAAGAACAGAATCTTATGCTCTGGAGACTTATCCTTTATCACATCCAGAGCCTTCTCTATATGCTTCTGGAAATTCTCAGGTGTTGAATTGACATATACGCCCTCGCTCTTGCCTGTTCGTGGACTTCTGTCCCACTGAGACAAAATCGTAGGATAGACATTCTCCCATGAGTCTTCTGGTGAAAAGAAGTATTTGGTTATTTTTGAGAAATCGTATTTCAATATCGGCATGAAAGAGAAACGCTGCTGCAATACAAAACGTATCAATCTCTTATACTTGCCTGAATACAGCATCTCGGCACGTGATTTACCCAGAGAATTGACTGCGTCAAATCCCATATCAAGGAAACTCTTGTATACCTCAGCACTGCTTTCAAGGTTTGGCAGCACTCTACGAATAGTTCCATCTGCATTACGAACCATCGTTGTGGTCGAATTGCACATAGCAACGAAGTACACTCCCTTCAGTCCATTCTCTTTCGCCATCTTTTGCCATAGCTCCATGAATCTCTCTATATCTGCAAAACCATAAGGGTCGAATATACAAAACAGAGGTTTTCCATCTACAGTGATATATCGATGGTCTTTGAAAGCTGGCAATACAGTATTAAAATGGTTTATATAATCCTCATCACCTGGATAAAGTTGCTTGGATATCATCGTTGTTCCACCATTATTTTTCCACGTTTTTGTGGTCCAGTCATGGTTTGCCCATGCCAAGCAGAATGGGAAGTTGGGCTTACCAGAAGCCAACACTTCGTCAAACGGACGGTTGAGCAGTCGCTTGCCATTGCCCATCCAATAGTGCCAATAACAGAAACCCTCAATACCTGCCTCACGTGCCATCTCAGCCTGTCGCTCACGAGTCTCAGGCAATCTGAGGTCATAGAAACCTAAATCCGCAGGAATGCGCGGTTGATAATGCCCACGGAACAAAGGTTTTGCCTTTGCTACGTTTGTCCATTCTGTGAATCCTGGTCCCCAGACTTTGTCGTTCTCCGCCAAAGGATGAAACTGAGGCAAATAAAGCGCTATAACTCGAGCTTTCATATTCTTATTCTATTATGTATTTATCTTATTTATACTCTGACTATTGTCGTCGTTAATCTTTTCCTCCAATGGAAATTTCTCCAATAGGGCTTCATGATAACGCAAGTAGACATATAGCAGTGCAAACATTATCATTCGTAAATTGGCTGTATCTGAAAACGAGAACAGATACATTCCACCTTGCATGCTGACACATATTGTGAAATACAGCAACAGCAGTTGATATAACTTTACAGTTCCGTCGCGTGGACGCACTGACCTTGCCACCAAGACGAAGAACACTACAAATATAACAAATGCCACAACCGGTCCGAAATCAATAGTGAAATCGCCAACAAATGTCGAGAATACATTGTCATCGATGTCCAGATTGTGATACTTGTCTCTTCGTTCTATATAGTTCTTGGGCACACTGCTGTCAAACATTCTTAAGAAGAGATTTATCGTTCGCTCGCCATGTCGAGTGCCTCCTGGTTCGAGTCCATAGTTGTTGAAATATAGACTTCCCTGACCTATATACCAGTTAAGGAATCCAAAGACTCCTTCACTGCGGTCGCCGAAACGACTCATTGTAATGGCAGCAACTGGCAACGTTATGACGATAAGCAGAGTGACACCTGCAACTTGCACAAAGCGATTTATCTTATTCGACAAGTAATGACGGAATGTCATATAGCCACCTATCAGCGTGAGAATGCCAAGTATCACACCTGAGCGCTCGCCACGCATCACTGGCATCACCAAACCAATGAGCGAGGAGAAGAACAACGCCACAAGCAGCAGTCGCGACTTCTCTTTCAACGTAAGCAAATAGAAGAACAAGAACACTGTTATGTCCGAACAGGCATTATATATCACAGCAGGAAGGTTTCTAATGGCACCTCCCGAATCACTCACGTTCTCCATCTGCTCGGTGTAAGCATCTTTTCCGGCGCTCACATCAGTAAAGAGCTTCACAAAACCTGTGCTGAAATTGTTAGCCAGTTCGGGCAACAGACATATTGCACACAACACTATCACTACAGAGAGTATCTTCAAGGTGCGTGTATGAGGGTCGGCTATCTCGTTTGGCATATTCTCATGATAGGCTATTGACGGCATCAATGCTATCATCATCATAACGTACAGATATATATAAGGGAATACCTTCAGCGGCTCGTATGTCATCGAGAAGATGGGGTCGTTCAACGAGAGTATCGAAAACACCGCATACACTATATACATTGTGATGATGGCACTACCTCCATCAAGGACGCGCACATTACGGTGATACCATATAAGTGTTGCCACCCACACAAAAAGGTAGGTGAAAGCCAATATATTATTTATACTTGTGACATCCATCATTTAACGAACTTTTTAGACATTCTTCTCAACATCTGCAATACGGCTACTCGCTCTTGGGCTGTGAGACCTACGACATACACCAAAGTTCCAACCACTAACGGCACTGCCAAAAACACCACAACAAGGCTCAACAGGGCTGAATGTATAGCACTATGCACGAAGTAAGTGAACGCTCCACCTGCTATCGTTATCAGCAATGCCGGCAGACAGAAGGCAAAGAGATATTCTGAAATAGAAAATTCCGAATAGTAATGGCGCAAACATACAAGGCGGATGAAGTGTGTCAACACACATACTCCTATCAATGATACGAAGACATACTCTGCTGTCAGCCCAAACTTGAACAACACCCATGATATGGGAAGACACAACAGCGTGACACTCTCCACCGAAAGATGGTAGTACTTTATATGTCCAGAGGCTTGAATAATGGTTGTTATAGGATTGTTCATAGCCAAACACACCACATATATTATTATGAGTCGAGAGAACAACACAATCTGTGCTGTCATAGAATCGCCCAGCCACAAATGCAATATGGTGGGCATCTCGGCTATCATAGGCAACGAAACCATCAACAATACATAATAAATAAACTTGTTGCTCACTGCGAACAGCTGGTTCAGACATTTGTAGTCGCCTCCTGCATACGATTGTATCATTGCTGGACGCATTGCCAGCACCATACTATTGCACAGAGCATTGAAGGCATTGTTTATCTGTTGGGATATAGCAAAGGCTACATTCACTATAGGTCCGAAGTATATATTCAGCAATATGGTGTTGCCTTGAATCATACACACCTTCGCTATGGAGCCAAACATGGTCCAACCAGAGAACGAAAGGAGCTGTCTGGTCAACAAGGCATTCTTGACTGAACGATATTTGCACTCCTCGTAAGTTCGCGAGCAATATATCGAATACATAAGAAACACTATGACAGCAACCAACAGCAATCCACCACTGTAGAACACGAGACTGTCAATCATAACATATCCTATCAACACAGCGACAAACACCTTAAGCAGACAGTCGATAGTCGAGATAAGAGCATAGCCTTCCATATTCTCGTGAGCAAACAAAGCCGACGAGAATGGTATCTGCATAATGGAGATGACAAAGGTGAAGATAGCAAACTGGAAGCACATTCTTGATGCTCCCATTCTTTCTACTGGAATATTCAGCTTGGTCTCAAGAAACCATATACCAACTGTCTCAAACAATACCAGCAACACCACTGCTATGACGAACAATAATCTCAAGCTCAATGAGAATATTTCGTTCATTCCCATCTTATCCTTTTTTCCTAAGGCTATTGAGTAGAAACGCTGAATGGAGAGTTCCATGACGCCGCTCAAGAAGGACGACATCATGACAACGCCAGCTACGGCATTAAATATGCCGTAGTCTATCGCCCCCAATCCAGCCAAAACGAAACGGACTGAATACAGATTTATTATTGTGATGAAAAGCATTCTGACAAATAGCAACATCGAATTGGTAGCTATTCGTTGCGAAAGGTTTCCATTACCTGTTTTTTCTGTAGTCATTACTTTTCTTTGATTATATCCTTAAGTATATATAGTGTTGTACAGCCGAATGCCACCACCAACATTGTCAATATAAACATTACACGCTTCGGACTGTCTGGTCGGATAGGCACTGCGGCTCCCTTGATTAAAGTAAACGCCGGTGTGCGCTCCTGTATCTTTGCCTTTGCCGCCTGTAGCTGTGTGCTCAATGTCGAATAGGTGTTAAACTTTATCTGCATATCGTTCTCAAGGTCATTCTGCTTAGACTTGAAACTTTCCAACACGACATCCAAGTTGGCATCTGCATAACTGCCATATGTCTGTCTTGAGCGTTCGTAGGTTTGCTTTGCCTCGTCTGTGAGTTTTTTATAATACTCATAGTCTACACGTGCCTTACGTGTTCTGTATACGGTAATAAACTCCTGCAGATGTTCTCTTACTGAATCGGCTACAGTCTTGCATATTACTGGATCTTGGTCTTTTACGTCAATAGTGATTACGCCAGTCTTCTTGTCAACCGTGAACTTTATCGAGCCTTTTATTCCATTAGCCACATCGTCCGATGCCTTATTCATGCGATAAGGGTCAAACTTGGCACCATTGCCCGAATTATCCTTCTTCTTAAAGAGCGATATGACATAGCCCAAGCCTTTCTCCCACCAAGTCTTCTGCTGCCAATTATACATATAGTCATAATATGTAGTGTTGATTTTGCCGTCCTTGCTGCTAACCTTTATGTCGAACAATCCTGCCACAAATCCGTTGTCGTCCATCAATTCTGGATACAGCAAAGGCGTGATGGCATCATTCGACTGAACATTAGACAAATCAAATCCGAATGAAGAAGCCAATGAACTCAATGCTCCACCCGACGACTGATTCTCAGCTTCTGGAGCCATCTTGGTTTCAGTGCTATACATTCGTGGTATACTGTATATATAAATTGCGGATAGCACAAAAGTTATTGGCAAAACAATATAAAACAGTTTCTTACGTTTCAGCAATTCACTGACGACTTGCTTGTAATCTACTCTTTTTCTCTCTTTACAATCTGCCATAATAGTTTAATCGTAATCTTTTGTTATATTATTTTAGTTGATGATTCGTCTATTTATCTATATATCTTCTTCACAGTTCCGTCGGCATACTGTTCTATATATATATTCTGTGGCAATTCCTTTTCATTCACATTGGTGTAGTCCATGCCATAGATATTCACACGCTTTACCATCTTGTTTCCCATGCTTGCCACGCCATCTATAGATGTCTCTTTCGACAGTTCTGCTGTCAACGTTTCAAGCGACTTCATACGTGCCTTCAAATGCGACAGCGCCTCCTCTATCTGTTCGTCAAGCGTGTTCATACATTCATCTTCATACACATTGCGATGTAGTTCCATGCTTTGGGTTACGGCTTCACCACAGTCGGTTTTCAATGCGTTGCCCCTAATCTTTATTCTTATTCCCGACTCACCTTTCACATAGTCTCCACTGTCATACACACCCTTGCCCTTCTGTGTTATCACCAGCCGGCCAGGTACATAGTTACTAATAATACTCTCGCCAGCCGCCCCTTCTGGAGGATACACCTTAGTGGCTGTTGGGTCTTGGCCTTCTATTGTTTCAATAGATAGCAATGGTAGGTTGGGCCACTCTATAGTGGTTTGACCATTTATCGTGATTTGGATAGTTGCGAGTAATGCAACAATACTTATCAAAATACGGCTAAAATGGGATATAATCATATTTCTTGTTTTTACAATGAAGTTAAGTGTCTATTTAAATAATAGGCAAAGGTACGCATAATTATTGACATTAGCTTGTATATATCAAGTATTTTGACGAATTTTGTAGTCTAAATCATTAATTATATGGAAGTTTATATCATTATAGCAGTGGTGGCTGTAGCCATGACATTAGTGGGCTTTGTGCTTGGCAATAAAGGCAAGGCCAATCAGCAGGACAAGACGGAGCTTATAGATAACCTGTATAAGCAGCTCGACGAACAAAAAAAAATACTCTCGGAGCGTGACCAAATTATAGTCAGCAAAACCGAACAGATAACATCTTTGACCGCAGAGAGGGATGTGCAAGCGGCTCAAGCCGATAGTTTTCGCAAGCAACTTGATGCCCAACTTGCCGACAATAAGGCTTCGTACGAAAAGCATATTGCCGAACTTAAATCGTCGCACGAAACTCAAATAGCCGAGCTTAAGGCTTCGCACGACAAGCAACTTGCACAGGTTAAGGATGCTGCCGATAAGCAGATAGAGGCTCTTAGACAGATGAACCGCGAGCAGGTTGACAATCAGCTTAAACTCATTCGTGAGCAGATGCAGACTACATCAGAAGAGGTGTTGAAGCGTCGTCAGGATGAATTGGGTGAGCGCAACCGCGAGCAGGTGTCCAAGATTATCGACCCTCTGCAGCAAAGCTTAAAGAATATGCAGGAGGCTTTGGACAAGACTAAGGAGCAGCAGAGCGAGGCTCTTACTCGTCTTGATGAGACTATAAAGATTAATATGCAGAAGAGTGCCGCCTTGGGCGAGACTGCCGACCGCCTTACACGTGCGCTTACAGGCGAGGTTAAGGTACAAGGCAACTTTGGCGAGCTTAAGCTTAAACAACTGCTTGAAGACCTTGAGCTAAAGGAAGGCGAACAGTTTGATACGCAAGAGACACTTAAGGACAAGGCTGGAAAGCTGGCAAAGGGTGATGATGGCAAGGGATTGATTCCCGACTTTATACTTCATTTCCCAAACAACCGCCATGTTGTTGTCGATTCAAAGATGTCGCTTACCGACTACGAACGCTATATGAATGCCGAAGACGGCACTCCTGAGAAAACCGAATATCTTAAGTCGCATATAGCCAGCGTGCGTGCTCAGGTTAAGCGTCTTGCCAAGAAAGAGTATACAAAGTATCTGCCAAGCGGATACAACAAACTCAACTTTGCCATTATGTACGTGCCCATAGAGGGTGCGCTCAACCTTGCATTGCTAAACGACAGCACGCTGTGGCGTGAGGCATACGATGAGGGTGTTATGATTCTCGGTCCGCAAACTATGTATATGAATCTTCGTGTATTGGAGATGATGTGGACTCAGGTGCGCCAACTTAGCAATCAGCAGGCTATGATGGATGCTGCCAACACTGTTATCGATCGTGTGCAAGACTTTGGTGTGCGCTTCATGGATGTAGAATCGAGCATGAACGACACTATAAAGAAGATGTCAAAGCTTAAGATTACTACTGCCGACAGTGGTGCAAGCATCATTACCGCAGCACGCAATCTGCTTAAGGCTGGTGCAAAGGAGAATAAGAAGAAAAAATCGCTTGCCGAAATGGACGACCAAGTGTTTATTGAGAATAAGGAATAATAAACGAATAACGACAATTACACGTACTCAGACCATTATAGTCTCCGTGTAATTGTCGTTAATTTTTTGGGGGTTACTTTACGATGCTTTCGATATACTTGCACACCATATCGATGCCCTTGACGTTGTCGCCTCCCTCTGGTATAATAATGTGTGCAAATCGCTTTGTTGGCTCAATGAATTGCTCGTGCATAGGTTTTAGCACCTTGAGGTAACGGTCTAACACAGTCTGCACATCACGTCCGCGTTCCACAGTGTCGCGTTGTATGTTGCGTATAAGACGTTCGTCCGAGTCGCAGTCAACAAATATGCGTATGTCCATAATGTCGCGCAGCTTCTTGTTGATGAGAGTCATGATGCCCTCTACAATAATTACCGGCTTCGGTTCTACATGTATAGTCTCCGGCAGTCGGTTGCACTTGAGGTACGAGTAGGTAGGCTGCTCTATGGCTCTGCCTTCCCGCAGCTCGTTGATTTGCTTGGTTAATAGTTTCCAGTCGAAAGCGTCTGGATGGTCGAAGTTAATGGCGTGTCTTTCCTCTTCGGTCATTGATGTGGTGTCGTTATAGTAAGAGTCGAGTGGTACAACAGCCACATGATGCGGAGGCAATGCCTCCACAATCTTCTTCACTACAGTAGTCTTGCCAGAGCCAGTGCCTCCGGCAATACCTATAATTGTAACTTTATCGTTTGTCATATATTGCTTTATATTTTGTTTTAGTTGTCAATTTTATCTTTTGCTTATTATCCACTCTTCCACGTTGCGTGTCTTGCTCGAGAAGTTTACACCTATCTTGTATAGTTGGCGTTTGTCCATTGCAAATGGTTCGGTATATCCACAACGGTCTATCTGCTTGAGTGCTTCTTCGGCTGTGCGGTCGAGTTTACACTCAACTATATAGATGTAGTTTTGGGTTTGTATAACCGCATCTATACGTCCGTCGCTTGTTGGTCGTTCTACTTGTGTGTAGAACCCCATAATTTTAAATATTAGGAACATAGCGTTTTGGAAGTAAAGCTCGGCATTGCCAACAACTTGATAGCTTGTATCAGCGAACAAAGTTTTCATGCGTTGCATAAACTGTTCGGGTTTTCCTGCCTCTACGTCCTTTACAAATTCGTCTACCATAAACGGCGAATTGCTACCAGCCGAAGTATATAGTGGCAACATAAAGTTGAGGAATCCTTCCTCTACTTCCTTGTTTGGAAATCCCAATAAGTATTTCTTAAAACGCTCGTCATATCCCTTTATCGTTAGATATCCGCTTTGGTAGATTATTGGAATGGGGTTGGTTGATAGCGAGTCGACGCTGTTAATAACATCGCTTGATACATATTCTTTAGTAATATCTGGCAGGCGATAGTTGTGCATCTTCATAAGGTCTACGAGGAATGTAGGTGTGCCTGTTTCAAACCAATAGTCCTTATAACGCAACTTGGATAATGTATTAAGAACACTGAACGGATTGTATATACCTACAGTATTCTCTTCAAAATGGTATCCGTCGTATCTCTCTTTTAGTTTTGCTAATGTTTGTTCTTCAGTGTCGCTATATGCTTTGCTCAACTCCTTAATTCCTTCTTTAAAGTTGCATAGAAGTTCGTCCTGTGTTATACCGCAGATACTAATGTAGCGGTAGTCCATAGATATGTCAGTTAGGTTGTTAAGGTCGCTGAACACACTTACTTTGCCAAACTTGGTAACTCCCGTAAGTAATGCAAAACGTATGTATTGGTCTTGAGTTTTAAGCACCGAGTAGAAAGCCTTGAGTTGCGAGCGGTAGTCTTCTTGTAGTTGTGGCATACCAATAGTCTGCAATATAGGCTTGTCGTATTCGTCGATAAGTATAACAACATTATGTCCTTCCTTCTGTGCAGCTCTGGCAACAACACCCTTGAAGCGCAGGGCGAGCGTGGTTTCCGACTTACGTGTGCCGTATTTTTCTTCCCAATTACTGATATGGTCGTTTAGTACAGCATACAAGCTTCCCTCTTCACGATAGTTGGCTGTGTTGAGGTCGATGTGCAGTATAGGGTGAGAGAGCCAGTTTTTCTCCAGTTCGGCGATAGCAAGACCTTCAAACAAATCTTTACGACCTTGGAAGTAGGCTTCGAAAGTAGAGAGCAATAGGCTCTTGCCGAATCGTCTTGGACGACTCAGAAAGTAGTATTTGCCTTCGTCTGCAAGTTTGTATACAAACATAGTTTTGTCAACGTATGCAAACCCGCCTTCTCTTAATTCCTTGAAGTTCTGTATTCCGATAGGATATTTCATAATGCGGTCAATGTTGTGACGTTACATAATTTTTACAAAGTTAATCATTTTCCTTTATGCAACAAAAAAAAGGCGGCAAATTGCCGCCAATATAATTAAAGATTGTTGTGTGTCATAATGCTATGGGTTTATGCAAGCTTCGTGCTTATGCCTTTTAGTACCTTGACATAAAACTCCGCCTTCTTCTCCACCTTCATAGGATATGCGCGCGAGCTGCTTGGCATGCGCCACAGTCTCAATTGTCGTCCTTTATAGTCGAACTCTACATTGTCGCCAACCTTTGGTTGCATGCCAATGTTGAAGCATTGGCACAGTACATCTGTGGCTTTCTGTCCGGTAGTTACTATATCGGTAAGGCAAGGCAGACTGTCTGCCATAGCTTTCAAATTGGTAGGCTCCACCACTTCAAGGTCCTTGTCCGATGCCGTGTTCTTAAGTCGTATCACAGCTGTGGCTGTATCATACATTCCTATACCGTGTTCACGAAGAAAGGGTATGATAAGGTCAAGGCGAAACGTTTTGTGCTCAACGTCTACAAAGTGCATCTTGTCATTATAGAAGCACAATCCGAAGATGCGCCACATGTCATTGGTGAAGTTTGGATAATAAAACTTCATAGACCACCGTTTCTCGCCTGGTGGAAAACTGCCAAGCATAAGCAATCGGCAACCATCAGGCAAGAAAGGTTCAAATGGATGGCGTTCTATCATTTCTGTTCCTTGACAAGATACACCACTACAGGCAAGTGGTCTGAATAGCCATCAAGCCAAACGCCGCCTGCTGTTGTACGCTTAGGTGCACCCTTGTATTTGCCTTCCGATTGCAAAAGGTATGGGCGGATGTGTATCTGGTTCTGGAAGAACTTAAGTGTGGCATAATCCTTAGAGCCCTTTGGGCATAGCATGTTAGGTGTCATAACAATCTGGTCGAACAGATTCCATGAGCCATTGTAGAACAATGTGCCGCGACCTTCCTTTGCCAGAATGTTGTACCAAGGATTGTACATGTCGTCCTTGCCCACCTCGTTTATGTTTGCCTTGCATGATAGGCCTTCGGTCATCGACTTGTTGGTAGGGTCGTCGTTCATATCACCCATAACCATAACCTTGCAGTTTTTGTCGGCAGTCAAGAGCGAGTCTTTAATTACGCGCACCTGACGTGCAGCCACCTCGCGATAGTATGATGTAGAGAATCGGCTTGGCCAATGGCATACAATGATAGTTACATGCTCGCCTGCCATTGTGCCGCTTACTGTAAGGAATCCACGTGTTACAAATCCAGAGTCTTTCTTCTGCTCAGGCACATAAGGCACAAGCTTTACATCACGTACTGTAAAGAAACGTGGATTGTACAGCAAGGCACAGTCGATACCACGGCGGTCTGGACCCTCGATGTGTACATATTTGTATCCGCGGGCCTTAAGTGCTGGTTGTGCTGTAAGGTCGTCAAGAACCTTAGAGTTTTCTACCTCAGCAAGACCAATAGCCGCACATCCAATGCCAGGCAACTTGTCTGTGCCAAGGTCGGCAAGTGCCTGTGCCATATTGCGCAGCTTATGACTGTATTTTAAACCATTCCACTTGTACGAACCGCCAGGAAGGAAGTCGTAGTCGCGCTTGCCTTCATCGTGGCAAGTATCAAATAGGTTTTCTTGGTTGTAGAAGCCTACAGCGTAGAGATTAAACTTTTTCTGTGCCTGTGTGCCTGTCACGATGGCAAGCAGCATAAGGGCAAGGATTAAGAGTTTCTGTTTCATTGTCTTGTTTGTTGTAATTTGTTTAACTGAACTTTCGCAAGGTCAGAGAATTCAGTATTTAAAGGAGTTAAGAAGTTAAGCCAAATGCTTTTAATGCTATAAATCAAGCAAAAAAACTAATGGCTTCGCTCGGCTTTTGCCGCTTGCTTGCAAGAACTCCTTAGCGACCGTAGGGCGTGATATCTCCTTAACTTCTTAACTACTTTCGCTTGCGAAAACTTAATTTGTTTAATTTTTTTGCAAATATCGGCATTAAATCTGAAATATCCCAATTTGTAACAAAGAATTATTGAAATTGCCTTCTCAAAAAGGTGACATCCTATATATGGAGTGATGCAAACCGGTGGGTTGTAGGTTTGGATTATAGTCCCTTAAACCGACCAATTTGTCGGTGCTTAGACATTGAAACATAATATTAATGTGAATAAAACACGAAAAAACTTTTTTTATTGAAAATTAATGCTTTACTTTGCATTCTCTCTATATGAATCAACAAATCTAATTATCAAATACATGCAAAAGAAGCTTAATTTAGCAGTGTTGGCTATGTGCTGCGTTCCTGCTGCCTATGCTCAGACCGATTCTATCGGCTATCATAGTGAGGCATCTAACGAGGCAGCCTTCACATTTACTGAGGCTCAACTTGGTGAGGATGATGATATGACGCAAAACGTCACTATTGTCAATTCTAATACCAACATCTATGCCAGTCAGGTGGGCTATTTGTTCTCACCTGCTCGTTTCCGCTATCGTGCTTTCGACCAGAAGTACAACGAAGTGTTTGTCAACGGACTATCGCTAAACGATATGGAGAGTGGTCAGTTCCGCTACTCGCAAGTGGGCGGTCTTAACAACATGACACGCAATGTAGACTACTCGCTTCCTTTTGAGAACAACTCGTTTGCTTTCTCGGGTATGGCGGGTTCAAACAATTACAACTTCCGTGCTGCCGCTATGCCCGTAGGACAGCGCCTTACATTGAGTGGCGCCAACCGCAACTACACATTACGTGGTATGTATACCTACAGCACCGGTCTTTCTGAAAAAGGATGGGCCTTTACCGGTGCTCTTAGCTATCGTTGGGCAAGTAATGGCTATGTAGAGGGAACATTCTATAATTCGCTGTCTTACTTCCTTGGTGTGCAAAAGGTATTTGGCAACCATAGCTTGTCGTTCTCTACATGGGGCAATCCAACCGAACGCTCTACACAGGGTGCTGGTACTGACGAGGTATACTGGCTTGCAAACAACCGCTACTACAATCCTTATTGGGGTTATCAGAATGGCAAGAAGCGCAACTCGCGTGTTGTAACCGATTATGCTCCAAGTGCTATCCTTACTTGGGACTGGACCATAGACAACGATACCAAGCTCACTACATCGTTGTTTGGCAAGTACTCTATGTATAAGAGCACTAAGCTTAATTATAACAATTCGGACAATCCACAACCCAATTACTGGAAAAATCTGCCTTCAAGCTATTACGATGTGTGGTACGACACAAATGAGAACTATCGCACAGAGCAAGCTTTCAACGATTGGACCACATCTTACAATTATTGGCGTGCATCTAAGGCAAACCGCCAAATCAATTGGGACCGCCTTTATTATGCCAACCGCAACATAAATGCCGAGGGTGGCGATGCTATGTATTATGTACAGGCCAAACACAACGACAACCTTACATTGACACTTTCGTCTACATTCAACCATCAGATTGACAAGGACAAGAAGGTGAACCTTGGTATTATGGCTGGCACAAACAAGGGCATGCACTACCAGACAATGGAGGATATGCTTGGTGCCAACTCGTTCCACAACATCAATACTTACATTATCTCGGACAAGTATACTGCCGATTCGCCAGAGGCCGACTACGACCTTAACAATCCTAAGGCTGTGGTTAAGGAAGGCGACCGCTTTGGCTACGACTACAATATATTCGTAAACAAGGCCCGTCTTTGGACTTCTTACTCGCAGAACATAGGTCGTCTTAACTATACCGTAGCTGGCAAGATAGGCTATACTTCTATGCAGCGTGAGGGTAGAATGCGTAATGGTCTTGCTGCCAACAATTCTTATGGCAAGAGTCATCATGCACAGTTCCTTGACGGTGGCGTAAAGTTAGGCTCTAACATTACACTTGGTGGCGGACATGTAGTGTCGTTAGGTGCCGCTTACGAGTATCGTGCTCCTGAGGCACGCTCTGCTTTCATGGCTCCTGAGGTTAACAACGACTTTGTTTCTGGCCTAAAGAACGAGCGTGTGTTTAATGGCGAGATTGGCTATATGTACGAGAACTCATGGTTGCACCTCAATCTTAATGGTTACTACTCGCGTATGGAGAATGTGTCTGACTGGCAGAACTTCTTCAACGACGATGTCAACTCGTTCATCTATGTATCTCTTACAGACATGAAGAAGGAGTATTATGGTGCCGAGCTTGGTGCAAAGTTCAAGTTGGCAAGCTTCTTCGACGTTAATCTTATCGGTACTATAAGCGAGGCTAAGATTGTAAACAATGCCAAGCTTACATATATGGAGTCTACCAGCGCTACATTGCATGGCGACGACCAGGTGGGCGACAACCACGACCGTATATTTAATAAAGGTATGCGCGACAGCGGCACACCGCTTACTGCATTGAGCCTCGGATTGAACTACCATCAGAATGGTTGGTTCATCAACCTTAATGGCAACTACTACGACCGTATATACTTGAGCTACTCGCCCAACTATCGTTTCGAGCAGAACATCAAGAACCGTAACATTGCCATGACCAAGTTGGGTTATCCTATCATTAACGATGCTACCAACGAGATTATTCCTGGCGCTCTCGACCAGGCTAAGGGCAAGGGCGGATTTATGCTCGACGGATCTATAGGTCGCAACATCTACCTTAAGAAGGGATCACTCTCTATCAACCTTATGGTGACCAACATACTCAATAACCGCAGCGTTGTTATTGGCGGTTACGAGCAGAGCCGAAGCGGATATTCGGGTGTGGCTACTGGCAAGTACAACTTGCGTGGCTACTCGTTCGAGAAGAATCCGTTTAAGTTCTATGCCTGGGGCACCAATGGTATGCTGAACATTACATATAAATTCTAACAAACACAAGCATTAAGATGAAAACAATGAAATATCTTAAGTTGGCGCTTCTTGCTCTTGTTGCTGTCTTTACTACCACATCATGCATGGACGACGACTGGAAGGACCCTAACAGCGAGACATCTCCTTATGGCAATAACTCTATTCAGGAGGATAAAGCTCTATTGAAGCATATTGCCGAATTGAAAGAGATATATGGTAAAAAGCAGAAGGACGAAATAAATGATACTGTTCGTATTGCTGACGGCACACAGATTAAGGGTATCGTTACTGGCAACGACATCGAGGGCAATATCTACAGCCAAATATCTATACAGGACGAGAGCGACAATCCTAATAAGCCAGGTGAGAAAGTACCAAGCGGCATCATCATCTCTGTAGCTCAGGGCGGATTGTCGGGTCAGTTGCAGATAGGTCAGGAGGTACTTATCAATGTAGGTGGACTATATTATGGCACCTATCGCTCACAGCCACAGCTTGGTGTTGCTTACCACGACTCGTCTAAAGACCAGAACTATCCAAGTCGTATAAGTCGTGCCGATTGGCAGAACCGCTTTAAGGTTATTGGCAAGCCAAATGCTTCTAAGATTAAGGTGCAGGTGTTCAGCACAAATCCTGACGCCTCAAAGAGCGAGCTTAATGTTGCCGACCTTCTTGATGCCGATGTGGCATACAAGTATGCTGGATGTCTTGTTACACTTAAGGGTGTAGAGTTTGCTATGGGCGACGGTAAAACCACTCTTGCTCCTGAAGATGAAGGCAAGACTCTTGGTTATGGTGTGACACGCTATTTTAAGGGTTACGACAAGACCAACAAGCAGATAGGTATACGTACAAGCTGCTATGCCGACTTTGCAGCCAATCTTGTTCCACAAGGTGTGGTTGATGTAACGGGTGTTCTTTCTTGCTACAAGTCAAGTGCAAAGTACAACCATACAGTACAGCTCGCATTGCGCCGCTTCTCTGACATCAAAGCTTCGGAGAGCAAATAATATTCACATTATTATATATAATAGAACAAAAACATAACAATTATGAAGAAGATACTTTATACAATGCTTGTCGCCCTTGCGACAACATTATCATTTACAAGTTGCGAGGACGTTCCGGCTCCTTACGACATTCCTACTGGCGGTAATACTGGTGGCGGCACAACAGTAGATACAGAAGGTGATGGCACCGAAGCCAAACCTTTCTCTGCTGCTGACATTAAGTCGGGCAAGGCTAAAGGCAATGATGTATATGTTAAGGGTTATATCGTAGGCTTTGTTCCTGATAAGGATATATCAGAAGCTAAGTTTACTGCAGATGGATGCGAGGCTACAAGCAATGTGCTTATCGCTGCTTCTGCCGACGAGACAAGTGTTGACAAGGTGGTGCCTGTACAGCTTCCGTATGGCGATGTTCGTACTGCCATCAACCTTAAGGATAATCCTAACAACTTGAAGCAGGAGGTTATCCTTGGTGGTAATATCGAAAACTACTTCGGCAAGCCTGGTGTAAAGAGCGTTGTTTGGGCTAAGATTGGTGATAAGGAAGTAGGCAAGAAGCCAGGTACAGAGGTTGTTATTGCTGGCACACCTAAGGGTACCGGTTCTAAGGAAGATCCATTCAACATTGCTGCTGCCAACAAGTACATCAAGGATGGCGGTGCTGCTGATGTTGAGGTATATGTTAAGGGTAAGGTTTCTGAGCTTAAGATGTACAAGGAACAGTATCATAGCATCGACTACTATATCTCTGAGGATGGTACAACAAACAACCAGTTCTATGTATATGGTGGGTTAGGACTTGGTGGTAAAGATTTCACCAAGCTCGAAGACCTTAAGGTAGGCGACGAGGTTATCATCTGTGGTAAACTCAAGAGCTACAACGGTACATACGAATTTGACGTTAAGAACTACATCTATTCGCTTAATGGCAAGACAGATGGTGCATCAACTCCTGATACTCCATCAACTCCAGAGCTTAAAGCCGGCTTGAACCTTGATACAACAAAAGGATTGGTTACATTTGTTAATGACGGAGTAGAAGAAAGCGAGACTGTAACATTCGTTGTAGAGGAGCTTGGTCTTGAGGACGCTAAGGAGGTTGCCGAATTGCCTTTGTCGGACGGCACTAAGCTGACATTCGGTGCCGACGAGGGCACAAACAAGACTAAGTACTATGCAAGCAAGAAGTCCATACGTATCTACAAGAACAACACTATGCACATCGCTGGCAAGAGCAAGATTGCCAAGATTGTGTTTACTTGCGACTCGAAGAGTACTGTAGGCAATGCTACAGCTACTCTGAGCTTCGATGGCAACAACATCGACTACAAGAATGTGTTTGATGCGGCTTCTGGTAAGGCTAACGTACAGTTCCAGTTTACCAAGATTGCCATTACTTACGCTAAGTAATTAATAGGCAAAATATAATAAAATGGCGCGCTGTCGATATGACAACGCGCCATTTTATTATATTTTACATCCATGTCATACCCACTAATTCTGCTTGGCAATCTATAGGAGGGTATGGCATCCTTGCCATACCCACTCTGCCATGATTGTCCAACCAGTTTAGTGGGTATGGCAGGGATGCCATACCCTCCTACTATATGTAAAGATAAATCTGAACTGTTACTTATAGAAAAGCAGATAAAGACATGGCAGTTTGAGGAAATAATCGTAAATTAGCACTTGAAAACCAAAGCAAAGGAATTATGGTAGAGACAAACGATAGAAAATTGCCAGTAGGCATCCAGTCTTTTGAGAAAATAAGAAAGCAAGGATGCCTGTATGTTGACAAGACAGATATTATCTGGCAACTTGCCAACAGGGGGAAAAAGTATAATTACCTAAGCCGCCCACGCCGCTTTGGCAAGTCAGTGCTGGTAGATACACTCGAATCCTACTTCTTGGGAAAGGAGGAACTCTTCGAGGGATTGAAGATAATGCAGCTGGAGACAGAATGGGTGAAGCGTCCTGTCATAAGGCTGGATATGAGTCGTGCAGGAGCAGAGCCTGAAACATTGCGCTCTTATCTTGATAATGCTTTCAGACAATATGAAAAAGAATATTCACTGACTCCTAATCCTACAGATAGTCTTGCCGACCGCTTCAATGCCATAATTGTTGGTTCGTATGAGCAGACCGGACATCAGGTTGCTATTCTTATAGATGAATACGACTCGCCATTGCAGCATTCTTGGAAGACTCCTCACCATGAAGCATGTACCTCTATCTATAGGGAGGTGTTTGCCATCCTCAAGGCAGATGATAAATACGAGAAGTTTGTCTTTATCACTGGCATCACCAAGTTTACGCAAATCTCTCTCTTCTCTGTGCTCAACAATCTGAGCAACATCAGTTTCGAACCTGAGTATGCTGCCATTTGCGGTATAACGAAGGAAGAAGTGCTTAGGGATTTTAAACCCGAAATCAATAGATTGGCTGAATATGAAGGATGGACTTTTGATGAGGCTGTAGCACAATTAACAGCCTATTATGACGGTTATCATTTCAGTCGCCGCAACATGGTGGATGTGTTCAATCCGTTCAGTCTCATCAATGCATTGGCAGATTCTGATTTAAAGAACTATTGGGCTTCGTCTGGTGCCACCTCCATGTTGCCTAAGTTTGTGGATGATATGGAACTCAAATTGGGTAATTTTGATCCTTGCACCATCCTTCGCCAAACTATCGAGACTTCGGATGTTACAGGTGGTGGAGCCGAATTGTTCCTCTATCAGTCTGGTTATCTTACGATAAAGGGTTACCAGATGGGAGTTTACATCTTGGGATTTCCTAATAATGAAGTAAAACAAGCACTTTACGAGACGGTGTTGCCTGCACTTACTCTGCGAAGCAATGGTGACATTCAATCCACACAATCAAGTCTGTTTCTTTCACTTCAGCTTGGCAATCTGCCCGAAGCCATGAAATGCCTTAAAGCCCTTATTGCTGATGTGCCTTATAGCAACAAGAAGCTTGCCAGCATGGATATGGAGGAGCGCTACCGCTTAATTATGAGCACCATATTCAATGCCATTGGTTGCCGTGTTGAAGTAGAAAAGATGATAGCTACGGGTAGGATAGATATGGTGGTAGAAACCACCAACTTCGTTTATGTTCTCGAACTGAAGCTTAGCAATAACGGTGGCATAGATGCTGCTACAGAACAGATGAGAGCAAAGCAATATGCCGAGCCTTTCAAGGCAGACAAGCGAAAGGTGATAGCCCTTGCCATAGAATTGGATGATAAGGGAAAGGGATTGGTTGATTGGAAGGAAGTGTAAAAAAATACTGCCAACTTAGAAAACAGTAGGAGGAGGGTGTGTCAAAAGTTGTCTCAAGTGGTACGCCCCGAAGGGGCAGAAGCTCCTAGCCCAGGGCAGCGCCCTGGGTGTAATACATCCAAAGCAAAGCGCCCTGTAAGGGCAGAAGCGTTCATTATCAACGCTTTTGCCCTTACAGGGCGTATTATTTATAACGTCCGTTTACCCAGGGCGCTGCCCTGGGCTAGGCGCAATTTGGGCTTTCAGCCCGCGTAGTATGCATTATTATAAGGCTCTCCGTAATTCTTACTAAGAGCATTTATATCTAAATCAAAAGCTATTGCAAACATTATGCTAACTTAAAATATTTAGACTGCCCAAAGAATATTCTGCCTACATTGTCCTTGATGGAAATAACCAATCCCATAAAAGGGTTGTGTTCAACATCAATAACCTGGCCCTCAATCCAATCAGTCAAACCTGTCAAAGAAGGATTAACCTTCATAATATCTCCTAATTTTGGTTCCATAGCTATTTTGTATTTTTTATATGCTTGCAAAGATAAACTATTATTTTGAAAGTGCGAAGAAAACAAGAAAAATGTTTCGAAAATATATCAACAACAAATACTTTGCTTAACATTTCCTCATATAATAAAATCAATTAGGGCTGCAAATGGCATTGGTGCCGTTTGCAACCCTAACTTATGTATAGTCTCAAGCTAAGACATCCCCAATAAGTCTAATTACTCCCCTCCCTTTTGGGGAGGGGGTGGGGGTGAGGTTTTCTTTTTAGTCAGCCCAAATGCTGCCACTTTCATCGCGATAGTCACTAACCGATTCTTCGCTATAATCCTCGTTATCTGCTTTTCTTATTACAGAGCCAGCGAGGATGGCTTGTGTCTCCATTTGGTAGACATTCATTTCAGGCTTTATATATTCTTTCTTTTTCATAATTCTCAGTTTTTTTTTATGGTTCATCCGAAATTTGGAGTGATTCAATAATGAGCTTATAAGTAGCGGAGGTCTCTGGCCTCCGCAGTACCAAGTAGAATACAAATCATCATTACTAATAATAGAGATTGTATCATTGATTGCTGCGGAGGCCGGAGACCTCCGCTACTATATAAACTTGTTACATTATAATAATAGACTATTATTAGCACTCCCTTTTCCAGTTTCTTTATTTGATGATAACTTTCATAGTCTTGTTGCCACGCTTTACGATGTTGATGCCCTTTTGAGGCTCATTGAGGCGCTTGCCCTGCAGGTCGTAGTATTCAGCCTTGTCGTTGGCAATGGTGTTGAGGGTGTCGATGGCTGTAGTGCTGTCGTCGTCGAAACCAATGCTAAACATCTTGGCACCAGCTGCAGGAGATGGAGAGTTGTCTACCATGTAAGCACGGAACGGCTTGCTTACCACCTTTGTTACCTTAGTATTTGCCAACAACTTTGCAGGGTTCATCAGCTTGTTGCCCTTCACGATGTAGCAGTTGTTGTCAGCATCCTTGTTGAACCCCTTTTGGGTGTAGAGTCCCTGGAGCTGATAGTTGCTATTATCTGTCTTTGAGGTCTGAACATCTTTTGCTATCGCTGTGTTTTCTACAGAGAAGCTGAGCGACTTTGCGCCCTCATTCATCTTGATAATAACAGGAGTACCAGCAGTAATGCTTGTCTCTATCTCTTCGAGTTCTATAGTTTCTGTATCATCATCAGCCGAAAGAAGCTTGAATGCACGGAAGTTCTGATTTGCGAGAGATACCTCGAAAGGTAAGCAGAGCGTAGCCCATGTGGTTTTAGCATTCATATCGCGGCTATAAGATGCTGCCTTGGCTGCGAATGGCTCATAAGCCACGAAGTCCTTGCCGTCGTTAAGAGTGAGATTCTCCGCAGTAAGAATTTCTCCTACAGCTCCTATCTTCTCATCACCATTCTTACCTACCAGCTTGGTGAAGTAGCCAGTCTTGTAGTTGGCGAATGTGTGGTCGGTCTTGTTCTTGTCCGTGTTCTTGTTATACTCTATAAAACCTTTGAGCTTATCACAACCAAGGAACATATCTGCACCATTTTTCAATCCACTTCCAAAAGCAAAATTCTCACTTGCATAAATCGTGGTCAAGTTGGAGCAATTCTTGAATATATTGTCCACATACTCAACTCCTTTCGTATTGAAACTGCTCAAGTCGAGCGAGGTCAGGTTAGGGCAATTGGCAAACATGTGTCCCATATTGTTGACTTTCTCAGTATTGAAATTAGACACGTTTAGGGTCTTGAGGTTAGTGGCACCATTAAACATGCTCGGCATTGATGTCACATTTTCCGTATTGAACATTGAGAGATCCAAAGACTCCAATGCAGAACAGTTAGCGAACAAAAGTTTCATATCTGTCACTTTCGCTGTGTTAAAGTTAGTGAGGTCGAGCGAGGTGAGAGCGGAACATCCATTGAATACCCCGGTCATATTCGTTACATTCTCGGTGTTAAGATACTCAAAGCCTTCTATTGTGGTCAGGTTAGTGAAGTCCTTGAACCACCCATAGCAGTTTGTTGGTCTTGCACTGGCAAACGAAGCATCGAAGACCACCTTCTTTACATTAGTTCCTAAATTATTCCAGTCAGGAAGATTTCTCCCCTCATTTAAGCCATAAGCTCCTTCGGACTTGACTCCTTTGTAGCGGAATGTAAGAGTTCCAGTAGCATTGTCAAACTCGGCATAAGCACATCCAGTAGTAAAATAACCATCCGTGCCGCAGTTGGCAAAGGTGTGGTCGGTCTTGCTACTATCATAGCCTTTGAGGTTTGTGCAGCCTGAGAACATATCAGAACCAATACTCACCTTGGTCGTTACAAACTCATCGCTAACGTAGATGGTTGTGAGAGCGGAGCATGCCTGGAACATGCTGTTCATATACCGCACCTTCTTTGTATTGAAATTAGAGAGGTCGAGCGAAGTGAGAGCGGAGCAGCCCTCGAACATGTTTCCCATACTCTCCACCTTCTCTGTATTGAAATTAGAAAGATCGAGCGAAGTGAGAGCTGAGCAGCCCCGGAACATGCTGTTCATATGCTTCACCTCCTTTGTATTGAAATTAGAGAGGTCGAGCGAAGAGAGTTCTAGACAGTCCTCAAACATGCTTGACATATTCGTCACCTTCTCTGTATTGAACTTAGAGAGATCGAGCGAAGAGAGTTTTTGACAACCATAGAACATACCTCTCATATCCGTCACCTTCTCTGTATTGAACTTAGAGAGAGCGAGCGAAGAGAGTTTTTGACAGTCCGCAAACATATCTGACATATCCATCACATTCGCTGTATTCAAATATTCAAGGCCTGAAATTGTTTCCAATGTACTGGAGCCAGAAAAGAATTGTTCCAACGATGTAGGTGCGTATGTTTTGAAACTCTTATCGAAAATGATATTCTTGATATTTGTAGTTCCTTTACATAACAGATTGCAGATATTTTTCACCCTCGGTTTGTCATTCACTATAACTAAACGGCTTAAATCAATACTTTCTAAATTATCAGAAGTGATTTTTTTGAAAGTCAATGTAGTGTTCGTAGCATCCAACTCTGCTACATAATCAGAAATAGTGGTTGCCGTGTTCAGATCGTATATGAATGCGCGGTCAGCACCTTTATTACCTTCATCACCAGGGAATGTATTGTATGATAATGTCAAAGTATATTCACCCTTGTTTAAAATGCTTTTATACACTTTTTGCTCTGTTCCCCTAATTTCATCAAGCGGTTTGCCATTTAAAGTAATAATGACATAGTTAGGATCCTTTGCCGAAATTAGATATTTAAATGAAAATAATATAGGCTTTTCTACATTGAAATTGACTTCAATTTCAGAATTACTGTCATCCACCCCATAATTACTTGACATCAGTCCTGTGTTTCCTTCTGTAAAATAGGAAGAGACATTAGACATTCCATCTGCTTTCAAGTCCAACATCTGCCATGGATAATCACCATTGTCAGTAATGGTAACATTGGTTATACCATCCAAATTGAACAAAGCATAGCGAAAATCCTTATAGTGACAGACAGTACAATTGCCTTCACTGTCGAATGTATGGCCTTTTGCTGGAATCACGAGGATGGCAGCATCAGTAAACTCTTTAGTTGTAGCTTCATCGCTGAAGAGTTTGTTGCATACACTGCACTGCCAGTATTCTATGTTACCAGCCTCTGTACATGTAGCTGCTTTTGCTTCATGATGAGTGAGTTTGTGTGGTTTAAGCACATCATCCTTATATACCTTCACAATAGAATTGCAGAGAGAGCATTTGTGTGTGGTATATCCGTGCTCTGTGCAAGTTGGTTCTACGGTTTCGATTACTTCACCAAGGGCATCCGAGTTATCGGCATTCTTGTGCGAACAGGTATTGAGTTTGAGTTCAAACTCGCCTACCTGCAATGTGCCTCCACTATGAATAGCAGTGATTTCCCATTTAAAATATTTATAAGAGGTAGAACCTTCGCAGGGGAAGTCGTACGAAGTATAGTTCTTATCCTGGAGCTTCGTGTCATTTTCTACCGCCTGGATAAGCACCCATTCGCCTTCTTCGCCTTCATTGTTGCCATAGAGCTTCCATGACAACGGATTGCGACCTCCACATCCAAAATTTGCATTGTCATTACCCGTTGTGATGGTGTAACCCACAGGCACTCCTGCCTTGCTGGCTTTGAAGAAGACGTAGGCACTGCCATTAAACTTGCAGCACCACTTAGAGAAATTATTGGGTTCTTTTTTGCCATCAAAGAGATTAGCGTATGTCTCACCTTTGTACCCCACAGGGTTACCCTCTAAGGCACTAAACGTTACAGATGTGTCGTAATCTGTCTGCGCCACCATGCTGGCAGGCAGAAGCAACAACATGAGCAACATCAACCAGAGCGTAGAGCGCCTGTGGCTCTTGGCAGTAAGAGTTGAGTAAAGGTCTGTTAGGTAAGACCGTTGTTTAGAAATCGTAGATTTATTCATACTCAAATATTTATTATTTATTGGTAAATCAGAAGTTAAGTATGTGTTCATATTTATCTTTATATATGAGCGGCAATCAGTAGGAGGGTA
>ERZ1034939.60-NODE-60-length-85865-cov-40.416665_pt1 | contig 85865 bp, 113 predicted proteins | sample MGYA00520626_ERZ1034939 | MGnify/ENA primary metagenome ERZ1034939 (study PRJEB33766, sample SAMN09781751) | gut metagenome | biome: gut microbiome | host: Homo sapiens | place: Madagascar | study: EMG produced TPA metagenomics assembly of the PRJNA485056 data set...
TGGTAGTGCAAGTGCTGGTTACGCTGGTAGTGCAAGTGCTGGTGAATATGGTAGTGCAAGTGCTGGTGAATATGGTAGTGCTATATCTCGTGGTTCTGTTTCAGTTGGAAAAAACGGGGCTGCTCTGGTTCGTGGTAACAATGTAAAAGCAAAAGGCGATATTGGTTCAATTTTAGTCCTTTGTGAAGAAAAAAATAACAATTATGACATTAAAGATTATAAAGTAATTGTTATTGATGGTAAAGACTATAAAGCAAACACATATTATACCATTAAAGATGGAAATGTTGTTGAAGCGGAATAAAAAAAATACTTGACAAACGCTAATTTTTGTGGTATAATAGGTTTACCAAATCAGAAAGGAACATAAAAAAATGAACGCAGAAAAGGTATTAGCAGCTTTGAATGAAATTATTGAACAGATTGACAAAGACCAATTAGATTACAATTTTAAGAAATATTTTGACCGTGATATGAATTCTATTGAAAGTAGCCATTGTGGAGCGCAGTCAATGATGGCAGATTTATGTAAAGCATTACAGATGGATATTTTGAAATCAAGCGATAAATGCAAGGCGAATCGTGTAAAAGCTGTGCTTAGAATTTTGAAGAATTCAGAAAGAGAACAGTTTACAAAGGCATTTATTGATGATGACGGAAAAGAAATTGTGCTTGATGGTTATAGAGCAATTTGTTTTGCAAATCCAGTAGACGGCGTTCCTACAACCGACAATGGCGATGGCTTTGTATCAATTAAGAACACTTATTTTAGCAATGACATTAGCAGTTATGACAAACTTAATCTTGCAAGTCTTGCAGAATTAAAAGCAGAATTAAAAATTGATAAAGCGAATAATGTGGGAATTGATACGGGAAAGAAAAAGAAAACACCGATTTATGCTTTTGGTATTTCCGCAAATGAATATAACAGTACAATGCCAGTTGTAAACTTGCAATATCTGATTGATATTGTAGAAACAATGCCAACTGCAAAAGCATTTTACAAAACAAACAGAAACGGAATTTTAACGGTATATTTTTTTGATGATGAGGGCAATATGGCTGTTTTGTTGCCGTTGAGATTTAATAAAGATTATAAAGATGTTTTGAGCAGAAAGGTTGTAAAATAATGGCTAAATATTTGATGAATTGTCATAATTATTCGCCTATTGTTGCGGGTGATACACTTGCCGAAGCATTGATGAATTATCTCGAAAACTGGACTACAAACGGATTGCCGATTGAGCAAGGAACATACGAGGCATTAACAAATGGATTAACAGTAAAACAACTTGTTGAATTCGTAAATGTAATTATTGGTGATGATTATAGCAGTAAGCAAATCAAAGACATTTATAAACTTGAAAAAACTGAAAAAATCTATTGACAAATAATTGCCGATGTGGTATAATATAGAGGAAATGCGAGGAGGTTATCAAATGACAAACGCAGAATTGGTAAAGGTTTTTGAGCAAACTATCAAACAGAAACCTTTTAGCTTGAGCGATAACACAACTAAATCCTATTTATACCATATTGGAAAACTAATTGATTTTGTTGATAATAAACCTATTTCAGAAATCACAACAAAGGACATTAAGAAATATTTGTTTGATGTTAGCAACAATGGCGCTTCAGATACAACATATAATTTGTCTTTGGCTGCTTTTAAGTGCTTGTATAAAGCACTTGGATATAATCCATTGACCGAAGATGATTTTACGGTTAATCCAGCGTTGAATATTGTAAGTGTTCGGAATGTAAAACAAGAAAAGAAAACACCGTTGAATGAGGTGGAAAAACAAGCGCTTTTGCGAAACTGTAAGAATGAACGGCAGTTTGCTATTTTGACAACTTATCTAAATACTGGTTTGCGTGTTCACGAACTTGTAAATTTGACTTTGGAGCAATACCAAAATCGTGACAAAAACGGCAGAATTAAGTTGACTGTAAACAAAGGTTCATATGATGATGAATATATCTATATCAACGAACAGACGGCGTCAGCAATAGATGATTATTTGTTGACCCGTAAACAATGCGATTGTCAATATTTGTTTGTATCAAATTATGGCAATAAAATGACACCATCTTGCATTAGCAAAACATTGAAAAACATTGCACGGTGGAGTGGGCAGTTTACAGACGAAAGAATTAGTCAAATTAGCAATCATTTAATGCGGCATACTATGGCTACGGACTTGGTGAACGAAAATGTGCCGATTGATGTTGTGGCAATGGTATTGCGGCATCACGGACTTGGAACTGTTATGACTTATGCTAAGACGGATGAGAATAGAGTCCTTGAGGCGGTGCGATGATGATATGTTTGTTTATCGCTATAATACTTTTTGTTATAACCGTATGTCTGTATATTGTTATACTAATTACGGAAATATTATGGGCATTTTGGAAAGAATAGGTGTAAAATATGGATAGATATTATTCGGATATTGTAAAAGTCGGTGATTTTAGTTTTTATAAAGTCAAAAAGTTATATGGAATTTTGGCGGCTTTTAAGAACGGCGATAATTATTTCAGAATTGAAAGCAAAAATGGCAAATTCAAATTGACTTCGTGTTCGTTTTTGATTTTGCTTAGTTTAATCGGACTGAAAGAACAGGTAAATATTACTTTAGTATCAAACAATCTTGATTTGTTGCGGCAGACTAAGAACAGAATTTTGCGCATTGTATAGGTGATTATATGACTATTTCAGAAGTTATTGAGCAATTTGGATTGAAAGACAATGATTTTCTTTGTGTTTATTCAAAGGAAAAAGACTATTTTATCTATGTTGGAATGATTGAGAATATTGAAAGTTGGATTTTAGACCAAACTGCTTTGAAAATTCATACACAAAATGGTAAATTTTGTATTGACATTTAGTGTATTTTATGGTATAATATAAGCGAATATTATATTTTTTTGAAAAATAAAAAAAAAGACTTGACAAATGGTTGAAAATATGGTATAATATAAGAACCTTTTGTCATTCAATTTGTCATTCAATTAAAGGCTACACAAAAAACCTCCTCTGTTTGTTTGTCCTCAAGATTTAATTAAAATGTGTAGCTTTTAGTTGAGTGACAAAAAAGTCATTCAAATTTGGTGTGCGGTCAAATTAAAAAAATCCGTACCATTTTATGTGAACTGAGAAGCACATAAAACTGTATGATGACCCTCTGAGGCGTGAGTAGGCATACGCCAAGAGCAGCAAGACTTCGCAAGTTAATTAGCCACCTTGTACAATGGATGCGCTACAAGTCAAATAAAGTAATAAATAAGTCGCATCTCGTGGCGTGCATACGGAGGCGCGTTTTGGATTGTCGGCGGTTCAGTCCTAAGAACCTATTAGTGTGATTGCTACACACAAACCGCCATTATATTCTATGATTCAGTAGTTTAATTTTGAAAGAACGAATGGTTGAGTTGTCATAGTGTGATGGTTTGAGTCCATCCTGAATCAAAACAGGCATCCTATATAAACGAAGATATGTACTTAGGTATGACAACATAGTCAAAGAATGCATCGCATATCTTCAACAGTGACTATGGCGTTGTCTACTACGCCCAGAAACGAAAGGTAACTCCTAAAGTTGCTAAAGTAGACACAAGTATCTTCTAAACTTGGTGTTAAAAATTTAGAAGCAATGTGCTTGATAATGAGAACTTTATTAACTGTTTAACTCAATAAAACAAACAGTTAATATGCTGGATTATTTCAGTTGGTAGAACGCCGGATTTGTAAACCGGTGACAGCCGTTCAAGTCGGCTATCCAGCACCAAACATTGGTCTATTGTGACCGGTGAAAAATACGCCCGAAAAGGAACACAATTCAAATAGCCAGTTGTTAGTGAAAACAATTCACACAGAGTGCTGCTCCGCAAAAATGGAGATAAATTGCAAAACCGTTCGACTCGGTAATCGGGCGATAAAAAATAGCCACGAGGTACATTGTTTTCCTTGTTTTTGTCTCGTGTTGTAATTACCTCCTTTCCTTTCTGATATATGTTGTATCTTGTGGCTATTTCCTCCTTTTAATGAAAAATCTTATAGTCCACGGACTTTAAGTGTATATGCCAGTGTAGGTCAAGTGGTTAGACCGCACGACTTATAATCGTGTAATTTGAGTTCAAGTCTCAGGGCTGGCACCAACAAAGAAACTCAAGAATCTATATCAGTGTAGCCGAAAAGTTGTTATACTGTGGATTTTGTAAGTGTCTTTAAGTCAAGTTTATTAAAATAGTGGACGCATTGTTTTAATAAACTAAAAGCAGATAGCCGGGTTTTCTTTGTTACGGCTATTTGCGAATAGCGCCATACAATATGCGTTATTCAAACAAACGAATAAAACAAAGATGGGTGTGGTGGCTCATCCACAAAAGTATTAGCGCTGATACAAACCACTCTTGTCGCACGCAAGTAAAAGATGTTGCCGCTTTTAGTTAGTATTTGTTAGCGTTACAAACAAACCGTTTGCGTTTTTGGGTGTTGTCCGCAGTATTATTACGAGAATATAATACAAATAAAATGAACACCCACATATAGGAATATGGTGTAATGGTAGCACGATTGACTTTGACTCAATTAGTCTATGTTCAAATCATAGTATTCCTGCCATTTCAAATTCAAAATCAAAAATCGTTTTCAAAATTGAAAATCAAATTCAGAATTGAAAATGAAAACCGAAAATTAAAATTAAAAAAAGGAGTTATTATGACACAGGTAATTAAGAAGCCAAATAGTAGGATTACTTACTATGTCAATGAAGAAAAAGGCGTTGTTATCGCCAAATTGAAAAAGTGGGATATGGTTACAGACACAAATCTGTATTTGTTAAATCATAAGTTACCTACGATTGAACCTGAGCTTACATATGACAAATATTATGACGGATATTTTGTTGGTAAGGCAACTTGTTCTAAAGATGATAGTTTTGATTTGGAAACAGGGATGAGAATTGCAAGAAATCGAGCGCTTTGGAAATATTATTGGGAAAAACATCTTTTAATGATGGAAATGACAGAGATTTGGAAAAGAAAGACTCTTTGCTTGGAAAAGTACGATTTTCATATTCAAGATAAACTTGTAAAAATTTGTAATAGTCTAAAGGAGGATAAAGTATAATGGGAATGAGAAAGTATAAGCGTAAAATCGCACATAGAAATATGGAGCGAGATGGGATTAAACATATCAACAAGCGCACAAAGGACGAAAAGGGAAATTTAATTCCGAGTTATTTTTCACGATTTTGGCGTTTCAGTGTAAATAATAATACTAAAAAGGAGACGGTATAATGAAGTATATTTCTAATGATGGTAATTTTGTTTCTGAAAATGCAGATGAAGTTACTAAGTATGAAAGTGAACTTAAAGAAAAGGCAGCAGAGCAAGAAAAGAAAATTGCAGAAAAGAAAATTAGAAAGCAAGAAGTAATTGATGCCTATAAGCATTATATGGAACTTGAGAGGGCTTTTGTTAAGGATTATGGCTATATTCATTGGAGCGACATTAGCACAAGCAATAACAAGAATTTTAACAATAAGTATTTTAAGTCTTTATTTGATTTTTGGATTTAAGGTCGTTTAACCTACGCTGAGGGGCTCTGTGATAGCCCATAAGCTGCTTTTATATAAAACTAATAATTGGTTATGGATAAGTATAAAAATGCGTTCTGTTGTCCGATAGAGCGAAATAAACAAATTAAGATTAAAAATTAAAATTAGATTAGGAGAATTATATGGCAGAAAAAAGAGAAATTAGACGGACAGAGAGCACGGGGTTGATTGTCGGTACACTTTCTGAATTGGCGCTTGAAGTTGTAGACTCTACTATGAAGTTGGAGGATGGCAAGGAAAAGGCTTGTAAGCAAATTCGTGCCAAGGATGGAAAGTTTAATGAGGCAATCGCCATTGAGACTGATAATGGCGTATTTAAGTTCCCTGCGCCGTCTTTTTGTACAAATATTAAGCGTGATGGTACAGAGAGCAACGCCTATAAGGCTTGGCACACCGTTGTGACTGAATATAAGGATAAGGTTCATTATGGCGATGAGGCAGACCGTGTAAGTTTGACTGTGGGCTATGAGCCTACATTTAGTTATAGCACGCCCAAGGACGATGTTGTTGTTTATGCAAATAATTTTCGCACCAGATTTATTAGTCGAGTAGATAAGGATGCCGATAGTTCTACCGATATTCAGACTGAGTGTGTAGTTAAGGCAATTCGTCCTGAAATGCGTGGCGAAGAAGAAACAGGTCGTAAGATTGTAGATATTATGACTGCAAACTATGGCGATAGTGATACTCCGTTGGTTGGCGTTGTGTCAAGTTTGATTATTCCTGAAGATTTGGTTGATGATTTTGAGGATATGTATTCCGCTGGACAGACTTGTAGACTGAATTTTGAGTTGAAGAATGTAAAAGTTGGTGGAAATAACGGCGGTGAAGTCCGTGGATTTGGTCGAAAAGCAAAGGTTCACGATGGTTTTACTGTTACTGAGCGTGTAGTATTTGGTGGAGACCCTGCATACAACGATGACGAGGACACCGAGGATAAGGCATACACTAATGTAGAGATTAAGTCTTTGTTAAAGGACTTTGATATTTGTAAGAAAGCAAAGTTGCAAAAGGGCAGAGCAGAAAAGGGAAATAATACTAAGTCTAAGGGGCTTGGCAATCGTGCAAGTAAGGCAAAGGTCAAAGCAGAATCGGTTGATGATGATAATCCCTTTATGGATGATGATGACGAAAATCCGTTTATGTAATTTCTAAAGGTTGGTGGTTATATAAATGGCTAAGATTGATTTGTTGTCATTGACCGAAGATAATCTTATCGGTGGTATTCAGCAGAAAAAGATTATGATTTATGGGTCAAATGACTGTGGAAAGACATTTCAGGCGACAAAATTTGAAAAGCCTCTTCTTTTGATGACAGAAAGTGGCGGTGGTGCACTAAAGGTTAAGAAACTGCCTATTAACAAATGGTCTGAATTTAAGACTGTTGTTGAAGAGTTGACTAATCCTAAGACATTCGACAAGATGTTTGATGTGTATAAAACGGTTGTTATTGATACAGCAGAAAATCTTGTAGACGAAAGTGAAAAGGCAACTTGTAATGAGTTTGGTGTGCGTGATTTAAGTGAAATTCAAGGAAGGCAAAATGGATATAAGATTGCAAGAAATGATTTTGCTGCGCAGATTAACAAACTAACATCTTCGGGTTATTGTGTTGTGTTCATTTGTCACGAGGAAATAGTAGAAAAAACAGACCCTGTTACAGAAGAAACATATGCTTATACACAGCCAAAAGGCACATCTAATGAAAAGTCATCTATGCGTATGCTTAGAGATTTATGTGACTTTGCTATTTATGTTCGTCCGAATGGCATTGACCCTGAAACATATGAAACAATCCCATCAACGGCAATTTGTAAGGAAACAAAGACAAGTTTTGCTCGGTCGAGATTTGCAATTCAAACATTTGTTGACCCGTTCACTGCAAGTGGTTTGATTGAAGCTATTGAAAAGGCTATTGAGAAGTCAGCAGAAAATGAGGGAGCAGAAGTAGAAAAGTATATTCAAAAGAAACAGTCTTATACAAAAGAAGATTATTTTGAAATGATTACGCCTTATATTAAGGTTTTATCTAAGAATTATAGCTCTGATATTTCTGCTATTATCGCAACAGAATTGGGTGATGGGCGTAAGATTACAAGCGCAACGGACGATGAGATTATTGCACTTGACAATATTTATAATAGGCTTGTAACATTAGCTACATCGTTAGACATAACGGTGTAAAATAAAATACATAAAATAATTGCAATTTATTTTGAGCCGTTTGGGTGATACTGAACGGCTCATTTTTAAGGTGTAAATATGCCAAAGTGTAATTTTTGTAAAAAAGAAATAAAAGAAAAAGAAAAGCATAATGCTTATATTGTCAAGAATGGTAAAAGAAACGCTTATTATTGTAATGTAGAATGTTATAATGACTATATGGCAAAAAAGCAAAATAAACCCATTACAGGCTATAATATAGCACCTCGGAGAGTATTAACAGACTACATTTTATACATATATGAGCAAGAAGGATATAGTAAAAATGAAATTCCTTGGCAGATGCTAATGGCGCAACTGTCTAATATACTGAAAGAGCATAGGGATGAAAAATACACTTATCAATCTATTTTATATGTATTAAAATATATGAGAATGGTTGGTGTAAATTTACTTAATGAGCGGTCAAACGGCTCTTGTCTTTCCCTTGTGGAATATTATTATAATGAGGCAAGAGATTATTGTAAACGGTCGGCAGAATTGAAAAAGGAATTTGAGAATTTTGAAATAGATGATAGTCCGAAAATTGTAAAGAAAAAAGTAAAACACGAAACAAATAAGTATAAAGAATTAACATTTGATTAAGGAGGGCATTATGTTATATTCAAATGATATTGGTAATTTAATCTTAGGTGCAATTTGTAATAATTGTACTTTAATGTTTAATAGTAAAATGCCCTTAAATAAATCTGATTTTGAACCCAATCAATTTCATAAGATTATTTTTGTTTGTGTATATAATATAGCATTAAAGGGTGCAAAAGAGGCAAGTGAAATTGAGATTGCTGAATTTTTAGAAAATTATCCTGCTCAAAACAATATTTTCAAAGATAATGATGGCATTGAATATATTAGAACAATTAAAACACTATCCAAAGCAGAAAATTATGAATATTACTGGAATACTGTAAAGAAATATTCTTTACTTAGGGAATATAAAGCTGCTGGATTTGAAATTCAAGACATTTATGATGAAAATAAGAATGAAACAGAAGAACGAAATAAATTTGATAAGTGTCAATTAAAAGATATAATTAACTATTTTGATAGTAAACAATGTAACATCAAAAAACATTTTGCCTTTAACGAAGAAACAGAAGAAATGATTTGCGGAGATGGCTTTGCTGATTTGCTTGATGAGTTAGAAAAAGAGCCTATGGTTGGTGGTCAATTAGCTTCTCCTATTTTGACAAACTTATATCGTGGCTGGTGTAAAGGACATTTAATTTTGCGTGGTGCTCCGAGTTCGTTTGGTAAAACTCTAATGAGCATTATGGATTTAATTATAGTCGGCTCATTAAAGTTATATGACGAAAAAGAGCACAAGTTTATTGACAATCCATACTACCAAGGTAAGGCTGTTTTAATTCATTCAGAACAAAAGTCTGAAACTGAAATACAAACAAGGGTTATTTCTGTATTGTCTAAAGTAAATTATTCAACCATTCTTGATGGTAAATTTACAAAAGAGGAAAAAGAAAGATTACTTGAGGCTGGAAACATTCTTAAAGAAAGTGAATTGAAGATTGTCAACTATCCTAATTTTACCGCTACTGGTATGAGAGAATTATGTAAGCGTTTGTCTATTGAAGAATATGAATATTTCTATCAAGATTATATTTGGAATAATAGTTATATTATATCTGATATGAAAAAGACAATGGGTTTAACAAATATTTCAGAGCCAAATGCACTATTGCACTTTTCAAATCAACTTAAAATGATTGCAGAGGAATATAATATTGCAATGGCAACATCAATGCAGTTAAATGATAATTATAAGACGGCAGAAATTATTGATGAAAGTTGCTTATATGCTTCTAAGGCAGTTAAGACAAAGTTGGACAATGGTTGCATTACAACATATCCGAGAGAAAAAGACATAAAGCAAATTGATGGTCTAATTTCTAAATGGAATAGAAAACATAATACAGACTTTCAAATTCTTAGACCAAATGTGCTTACAAGTTGTTTTAAGACAAGATATGGTAGATATGGTGATAATATAAGAATTTGGTCTTATATGGATAAATCTGTTGGTAATATTACAGATATGTTTGTAACAGATGTAAACAATAATCCTATTAACATTAAACCTATGTATATCGAAAGCGTGTGATATATATGAATGATTTAGATTTTTTTACTATTGATGGAAACAAAATAAATAGACTAAATTCACTTTATGAGTCTGAATTATATGACAATAAAGGTTTGAGTGCCAATACAACCGACATACATCTTAACGAGCCTTTTGAATTTGATTGTGATATAGACACAGATATAACGAATGATAATTTTTCTAAATCTAAAAACGATATTCAAATTGTTTTATATGTTCAAAACAAAACGCACAGAAAAAAGAGAATAAACAAAAAATGGTTAAAAAGATTTGGTGTAGGTGAACGAAAAATAAATTGTCATATTGATTATAATATGAAAAATATATGCACTTATGAGGTTCAGGTAAATACAACAGAATTAACTGATTTTATTAAAGAAATGAAACAACATAGAAATAGAATTTATTTTGAAAATCCAATTAACGATTAAGATTAATGTGATAGTATGAATATAAAATATGATTATGAAAATCGAACATATTATATTAAAGAGAAAATCCACAATCAAACAATGATTATGCAGTTTGAAGAATGTGATAGGTCTCTTGATATGGTGTACTACAATGTTGTTTTGGGCGTGTATAATAAAAGAAAGCACGCACAGAAAAACGAAGATAATGCTATTATTACAGGAAAATATCCATTTGAAACAGTCGCAAAAGCTGCGAGGGCATTTAATCTTTTAGAGCAAGAAGTTATAAAAGAAAATAAATTTTATGATAAAAAAATAACGATAATGATTAGTTGGGCTGATAATAGGCGCAGAGATATATACTATAAATATCTATCAAAGCGTGGATATAAGTATGAAATAGTAGATGGGCAGAAATTTATTTGTAAAATCTATTGACATTCAAAATGAAGTGTGGTATAATTAAGGCACGATAAAAACAAAAAGGAGATTTCTTATGGACAATTATATGTACAATTTGTGTTGTATGGCAATTTTTGTTATATTTTGTATCGCAGAGGAATATATTGAATATTTGGACAATAAGAATAGGAGATTGTAATGCTTAGTGGAACTAAACTGGCCGGTGGTAGTCCTGACCGCGGCAGAGTTGAAAACGATTTTTATGCCACCAATCCTAAAGCTGTTGAAATGCTACTTGCAGATGATAAATTTAGACAATGGTTTTGGAAAGATTATCATAGTGGTAATGTAGAATTTTTAGAGCCTTGTGTGGGTCAAGGTCATATCATTCAAGGCGTTAAAAATTATTATAATAATAAAAATCTACCTATTGATTTTACTTGCCTTGACATTGCAGACCGTGGATATAATAATGTTATCGTGCAAGATTTTATGCAATATGATACAGATAGGCGTTTTGACTGCATTATGACAAATCCACCTTATGAGATTGCAATGGAATTTGCACAAAAGGGAATGAAACTGTTGAAGCCTAATGGCAAAATGTGTATGTTTCTTAAAATTCAATTTCTTGAAGGTAGAAAGCGCCGAGAATTTTTCGATGAATACCCCCCCGTTACATTTATGTATTTGAAAAACGGATGGGCACTTGGAGAAACGGCGAAGAATTTGAGGAAACAGAGAACGGTAAGAAAAAACGACTTGCAACAACAATGTGTCACGCTTGGTTTTGTTGGGAAAAGGGTTTTACAGGAGAGCCGATTGTAAAATGGGTTAGATAGGAGATAAATATGAGTTTAGCTGAAATGTATAAGAGCGCAGACTATAAAGATAAAAATGGAATGTTGTTTAATGATGATTGTATGAATGTTTTGTCCACTATGGAAAATGGGGGCAGAGTAAGCCTGACATTAACAGATATTCCGTATAATTTTGTAAGTCGTTCAGATAACGGATTAAGAAATTTAGACAAATCAAAAGCAGATATTATGACTTTTGATTTATTGGAGTTTTTAGATAAGGTTTATTCTGTTACTGATGGAACTATTATTATTTTTTGCGGAAAAGAGCAATTCAGCACGATTTTTTCATATTTTGACGACAAAAGAAAACAGGGTAATGGCACAGTTCGTCAAATCATATGGCAAAAATCTAATCCATCTCCTATGAATGGTGAACATATTTATTTAAGTGGAATTGAAAATGCCGTTTGGTTTAAGAAGCGTGGAGCAACATTTAATGCTCATTGTAAAAATACTGTTTTCAAATATCCTAATGGAAGAAGTAAAATACATCCTACTGAGAAAAATCACGATTTAATCAAAGAACTTATTTTGGATAATTCAAATGAAGGAGACATTGTATTTGACCCCTGTTGTGGAAGTGCAGCACATTGTCTTTGTGCAGAACAGTTAAACAGAAAATATATCGGTGTAGAATTAGATAAACAGTATTTTGATGTTGCTGTTGAAAGAATGAAAAATAAGGAGTAAAATTATGGTATATATGGGAAGTAAATCACGAATAGCTAAGGATATTGTGCCGATTATTCAATCTTATATTGATGATAATAATATTCATAATTACTTAGAACCCTTTGTGGGGGGGCAAACATCGCAGATAAAATAGTATGTGATAACATATATGCAAGTGATATTAACAAATATCTGATTGCACTGTTAAAGCAAACACAAAAAGATATAAGTGTATTTCCTGAAACGATTACCTTAGAAGAATATAAAAATGTTAAAGATAATAAAGAAAAATATCCTGATTGGTATGTTGGACTTGTAGGATTTTGTGCAACTTTTGGTAGCAAATTTTTTGATGGTTATGGTCGAGACAACAAAGGAAATAGAGATATTTCCAATGAACGCATAAGAAATTTAATCAAACAATCATCGAGCTTGAAAAACATTCGATTTACTTGTTGTGATTTTAGAAACATTAAACCGACTATTAAAAATTTTGTTATTTATTGTGATATTCCTTATAACAATTCTACAAAATATAAAATAAGCGATTTTCCATATGATGAATTTTATGATTGGTGTAGGCAAATGGCTAAAAATAATATAGTATTGGTTAGCGAATATAATATGCCAGATGATTTTGAATGTATATGGAAGAAAGAAATAAAAACAACATTAGGTAACAATCTAACATCAAATAACAAAAGGACAGAAAAACTTTTTATAAAAAATTGAAAATAATTATTGACAACCTCCGTATTTTGTGATATAATAAAGACAACAAATTGATACGGAGGTTTTAATTATGAAAAAAGTTTATTTAGTTCTTTGTAATGGTGTTGTGTCAGACGAAGCATATAGTACAGTTGACGGCGCATTGAATTTTATTGCTAATCGTTATGGTGCTCCTAAATGTTTAGATGATGCAAAATTAAGGTCTTGGACTTATTGTTTTAATGATTGCGTTTATAAAATTACAGATGTTAGTGTGGTAGATTGTAAGAAACAAAAAGATAAATATTCATTATGTCATCACAATGGTTGTGCAGATGAACGGATATATCCAGGTTTTAATTTTCAAATATCACATTACAAATGATATTACAAATGATATTGGACACGATGAAAGAATAATAAACAAGAAGAAATGTAATAATTAGAGAAATTATGTTTATGATATTATAGGAGGTAAATTTAGTATTGCTTAGAAAATATGTAGTATCACAAGACCAAAAAAGCAAGCTATGGTATTGTCATCAAGAAGGGTTTAGTAATGTTCCTTGTGGAGATAGTTTTTGTGAAAAGAAATCTGAAGCAAGAGAATATGCTAAAATGTATAATTATTTACAACACAAAGTATGTAAAATTGAAAGCGAAAGGAAGAAAAATAGAGATGACTTGTAAATATTGTATCAATTTTAATGAATGTTTAAGTAAAAATGGAACAACAAAGTATTCTACAACAGATATTGCTTGTAATAATGTTGAAAAGTTGTGCAAATACTTCAAAAATAAATTACACTATATTGAACTTCCGTGTAATATTGGTGATAAGGCATATTATATTACAACGAAAAGTTATAACCCTATATCATATAAACTTAAAGAAATAAAAGTGACAGGTTTTAATATTGATAGATATGGAATATATTATGTTGAGTGTCAAGAAATAGATTCTGGATTTACATTTACATTGTTTATTGATAAAGTTTATTTTGATAAATTAAAAGCAGAAAAAGAACTCAATAAATTAAATTGTACAGATAATGATTAAATAGGAGAAAATTATGAGAAAAATTAGATTTAGAGGAAAGTCTGTATATGGTGACGAATTGTATGGCGGTGTTGGAATATTTGTAGACCCTGATATAAAGACCGAGAAACTTTCTGAACAAGTTGGTCAATATGTTCCATACACACAAAGAGCGTATATTTATAGTACATTTGATGAAAAATTTGAAGTTGACCCAAATACTGTCGGTCAATATACTGGCTATAAAGATATTCATAAGAATAACATTTATGAGGGAGATATTATTAAATATCCAAGATATAATGGTTCAGATTTTATTTTAATCGGAGAGGTTAAATTTGGTGAATACAAACAAGACGGAAGCGAGGGAGAATATGCTCCGAGTATTTGTTGTGGATTTTATGTTGAAATAAAAAAGTGTATTTATCCAGACTGGTGTGACCCCGATGATTATGGTGTTTTTATTCAAGACTATGAAAAACAAAATAGCATTGCAGAGATTATCAATGATAGCGGAAATGTTGAAGTAATTGGGAATATTTATATATAAACGATAATAAGTTTTAATTAAAAAATACTTGACAATCTATATATAATATGCTATAATCATATTAACAAATTAAAAGGAGGATAATTATGGCTACAAAAAGAAAGAAATTAGTACCAATTACATATAAAGAATTTTGTAGAAACCATATATGTGCGTTATGTTCTGAATATAACAAGGAACAAAAGCGATGTTGTATTGAAACGGATTTAAGAATTGCAGAAAATGCAGAATATATCAACCAAAACGGTCATTATGTATTTAAGGTAAAAAAAATGAAAGAAAAAACATTTAATGACTTTTGGGAAGAGTTGAAAGCCGAAAATCCTGAAATAAGAAAAGAGTTAGAAGAAGCTGAAAAGAACAGTGAATTGATGATGGATATTATGGTTGCTGTCAGAAATTTGCTTGATGAAAAAGATAGTGAAAAGTGGGTCAGTGTAGACTATTATTTGCCAAATACAGATAGAGATGTGTTGGTATATACCGACACAAGGGATATATTTAGATGTCGGTACAATCCTGTTGGAAAACATTGGGTAAGAGATGGCATTTTCCGTGTTAAAGATGTAACTCATTGGCGAGAGCTACCTGACCCGCCGGGAACGGAAAATGTGCCAAAAGAAAAGCGTAAGTTCAGGGCTATGACGAATGCGGAGTTTTGCAATAAGCATAAACATTGCAGTACCTGCCCTGAGCATAATGGCTATATATGTAATTGCTACTGGTTTATGCACGGAACTGAAAGTATAGTACCTTACAAAACAAAATACGGCAAATACATTTTAGTTGAGGTAAAAGAATGACAATACAAGAAATTATTGAGAGTATAGACTATTGCTTGGAGTGTGACAACGATAGCATACCAACAACGCAAGATGATTTGTTGATTATTAAAGAAGCACTTGAAAAACAGATACCGTGCAAACTTGCACCAAAATCAAGCAAAAAAGCCGAAGTACCTGTTTGTTGTAAATGCAATGGTATTATGGATTTAATTGATAGAGAAGAATTGTTAAATAATAGACCAGAATATCTTAATCCACGAATGGAAGATGAAATTCAGAGTGCAAAACATAAGGGTTGGAATGAATGTAACAGTTATTATTACAATTTGATTACTGAACAACCGACAGTTGACACAGAGCAACACGCTCATTGGATTAAAGAAAAAGTAAAATATCCGTGGTACAGACGAATATATCCGTGGCAAAGATTATCTTGTTCAAACTGTAAAACACATTCACCTTTAGGTCTTGAACATAATTACTGTCCTAATTGTGGCTGTAAAATGGATTAAGTTACAAGCAGTGACAGTTAGAATTATTAACAGTGAATAAGCTTTAAACTGGAGTTAGTTAGTATATGATGAATGAAGTAAAGAAAGATGACATAAAAAGTGCTTATTGGGAATTTTTCTCACCAGGACTTTTTGAAGAAGACCCAACATCGTTTATATGTTCAAATTGTGGAATGATTATTGATATATGCTTAACTTATGGAAAATACAATCCAAAAGATATGGACTATAATTATTGTCCAAGATGTGGTTGTAAAATGGAGAGTGATGAATGATACACTATTATAGAGGAAAAGGCAAGGATGGAAAATGGCACTATGGATATTATGTTAAATTAAATGATAGTCATTTTATCTATACTGGATATGCTGACACAGGTTGCGGAGAGTATTTTCCAGATGCATATGAAGTCGATGGTAAGACTGTTACAGAAATGACAGGCTACTGTGATAAATATGATGATGAAATTTATGATGGCGATATATGCGAAATTGTTATGGAATATAAAGATGATATTGATATTTTTGGTGGTTATGTTGTTTGCCAAGCAGTTTGTTTAGGAAATGGGAATTTTGTATTTGAAAGTAGCGATAATCTATTTCATAATCAATTTTATAGAAATGTCAATGACAGTCGTATCGTTACGGAAAATATAGAGATTATTGGAAATATTTTTGATAATCCTGAATTATTAGAATTGTAAAAAGGAGATATAAATGAACAATATAAAACAAAATTCATTAGATTTATTAAGTAATTCAGATGAATTAAAATTATTGATTAAAGACAATCCAGAATTGCCAATTTTATTTATTTCAAAAGAAGAAAAAGGCGCACACTATGACTCAACAAATATGGGTCAACTTGGTTGCAAGTATATAAAAGCGTATTTGGGAGAAATTCTTGACTACAAAGATGTTCCATACGCATATAAAAATGAAATTTATACAAGTATAGCAGATTTTGAAATAGATATTTGTGATGTTGTTATGAGTACAGATTATTATGAAAAATATAATGTTGATAAGTTGTCAGAAGATGAATTTGTTGACCTTATAGGAAATATATCAAACAAATATAAAAAATATTGGAAGCGCTGTATTATTGTTGAATTAGAAAACTAAGGGGTTTATATGACAAGCAGAGATTGTATTATTTATTTTCTTGCAGTTGTGGGTGCTATTATGGTGGCTGCGCTCGCTATAAGTTTAGTTTTTGGACTGTGTGCTATATTATATTGTCTTTTTCAGTCTGCCAAAGAGAAAATTCAAAAAGCAAAGAGAAAAATAGAAATTAAACATAGGTTTGATAAAAAGCCAATAGAAAAATGTTATTGCGTTGATTGTGCATACTATGATAAAGATTGTGGTATGTGTTATCAGTTCGACCAATATGTAAAAGATAATGGTTTTTGCTATAAGGCAGAACCAAGACGGTAAAAGGAGGTGTGACAATGGGTCCTTTTGATGTATAAGTAAACAAATGTGTTTTAAGTGGTGGGCAAAAATGAATTTGGGGATAAGTATATGAATTTGATTGACAGAGATAAACTTCTATATGAACTAAGTTGCGCCGTTCTGTCCGAATGTTCACAAGATGAGTATGAACATATAAATGATATTATCAATGAACAACCTATTGTCAAATTAAATAATATATACAATGAACATACTAATAAAGGAGAATGAAATGAGTATTCCACTTTTTACTGATGCGATGGGGTATGATAAAGTATTAACAAATTTTGATAATATTAAACAAATGTCAGTAGAAAAATTTGCAGACTTTATGTTTGAATGTGGCGCAAACAGTTGTCATTATTGTAAATATAGAAAAAATTGTAGGGCTATTTGCAAATACGACAGTATGGTTACAGATACAGAAATTTTTAAGGACTGGTTGGTAGATAAATATGAATAAAAGCAAATATATTGATTTTGATTTGATTAAACGACACCCTAATAAATATAATCTTACGCCGAATGATGTTAAAGGACTGAAAGTGTTGAACTGGGATAAAATTAAAAAGATTATGTGGTTTAATGAAGCAACAACTCCTAATCGTTGGTGTAAACTAATTGGGTGTCAAAAAGACGGTGAAAAATATGATGACTGGGATGAATTTTGGATTGGTGTTGCAGAAGATGGAAATATAGATTGTCATTTTACAGCCTATGAAGGTATGTGTTCATATAATTTTAAGGAATTTTATAATTTGAAATACATTGAAGATAAATATGATATGCAAATTCAGGTCAATGTAATTAAATGGCTAAACGAAATGATTGATGAAGGAATTTTAGGACTTCCAGAATAAAAAACTCTTGACTTTTTGTTGTTTTTATGATATAATATATCAAAACAAGAAAAGGAGTATTAAAATGATAAGAAGAATGTGGCATTGTGGTCTTATCCATTATTTGCCCAATAATGAATTGCGCCGTCTTTATTATGACTGCTGTTATTTTGGAGAAAAATATCTAAGTGGTGATTTTATTCGTGCTGACTCTTTATGTTCTCCGCTGAATAATCAGACACAGGATGACTTTAGAGCATATCTTGTAAAAGTTATTACAGAACTTGAATTGCGTGGTATTGACTACAAAAAAAGAGATGTGGATTTGTCAAAAGCGGTAGGTGGTCTTGCCGTTGGTGCAAACATAGCAGTATATAGAGATACAAGAATGTTCAAAGAATGGCACACAAAGGAATATCTTAGATTAAATATGGCGGTATTGTATGAGAAATGGAAATACACAAATTGTATAGATGATAAGCAATGGGAAAAATTGTTGCGTGGTTATAAAAAAATAACAAGAGAGGATTATGTTGTATGATAGTATCATATAGTACGAACGGAAAGAAAAAGACCATTGCTAATGTTGGCACAGCAGATGAAGCGATTAGTGCCATTAGGCTGTTTTTAGATACAAATGGATTTAAGACTCATTATATGAGATTTATTCCTAATAGTGAAAGAGATAGCGTTATTATTGATTATGGTAGTTGGTTTAATTATATGGTAGTAGATGGTAGCACAGAAGATGAAAATGTTTTAGAAAAATTTGCAGAATATACTAAAAGGATGTCGAATGAAAGCAGTAGTAAAAAGAGTAAAAGAAAATAAAACAGAAATATATAACAATGTAAAAAACATCAAACAAGAAAACGGCAGTATTGTTATTACATACGGCGATGGAACATATGGACTTAATATGCGTATTTTAGATAAAAATTATAAAATTATTCTTGGTGGTTGATTAAATTGAAATTTAATGTTAATAGAATAAATAAACAATTAACAACCAATAATATTAAAGATATTTTATTTTCACTAAATAGCGATATATATAAAGAAAACGATGGGCAAATCATATTTTATTCTGCTTGTCATAATGCAGAACCTTGTGAACACGGGCATAAAGCTAAGTTATATTATTATAAACAATCAAAAAGTTTTACTTGCTATGTATGTGGAGAAAGTTTTGATGTTTATGATTTAGTTAAAAAAAATCGTGCTTTATTTGGAGACAAATGGTCTTTTCCTAAGTGTGTTAAATATGTTTGTGAAATCGCAAACATTCCATTTGAATATAACGGAGAAATTAAAGAAAATCCTAATAAGTACAACTGGCAAAGTAGTTTGCTAAAATTCTTAAATAAAGGATATGCTCCTGATGAAAAAATTTATGATAAAAGCATTTTGAAATTCTTTAATAATGGCTATCATAAGTCTTGGCTTGAGGATAACATATCAATAGAAACAATGGAAAAATATAATATAGGATATTATCCATTACAAGATTGCATCACTATACCGTGTTTCAATCAAAATGCAGAACTTATTGGTATTCGTGGCAGATACTTAAATCCTGAAAGTCAAGCAAAATATTATCCGATTAGGCTTTTAGATGGAACAGAGTATAAATTTTCGACAAACGACTATTTATATGGTTTATGGTACACAAAACAGTCTATTAAATATCATAAAAAGTGCATTTTATTTGAAGCCGAGAAAAGTACACTACAATGTGACACATATTTTGGAAATGATAATTTTTCAGTATCATTATATGGGTCTGCTATTAGTAAGAGAAAAAGGGATTTAATATTAGACCAAGGCGTAGACGAGGTTATTATTGCAATAGACTTTGATTATGATAGCGTTGTTGACGAAAACGGAAACAAAACAGCAGATTTTGAAAAATTTGAAAAAAAGGTTTATAAGATTGCAAAATTATTTAAGGGATTTTGTAAAGTAACTGCTATTGTAAGCTATGGCAGTCACGGATATAAAGATAGTCCAAGCGACCTCGGAAAAGATAGATACTTAGAATTATATAAAAACCGAGAAGAAGTTTATTAAAACACTTGACTTTTTGTTCATAATGTGGTATAATGCACTTGTAGTCAAAAAGGCTAACAAAATTTTTTGGAGGATTTTAATTATGAACGATAAGTTTCTTGACGAGCTATATGTTCTTGGTGTATTTGATGACGATGATGAGGATATGTACTACTGTGAAGATAATAACAAAGGACTGAAATGTGATTGCGATGAGGGGAAAACCTGTTCTGCTTTTTGTCCTGCTTTTTATGACTGTCCATATATGGATGATTAAGGAGTTTTACATATGTTTATGAATTGTATTAACATTAAATATAAAAACGAAAGAGAAGATAAAATTAAGGCTATTGATAACGCTATTAGCTATTTTCGTAATTTAACAGAAGATATTGGTTGTAATCAATCCTGTTACGAAAAAGGGGCGTATGAAAATACAACAGTGGCATTAAAAGCGCTACTGGAACAAAGACAAAATCTATTAAACAATTAAAGGAGAAAAAATTATGAAGATTGTGGATTCTAACAGAATTAACAGAGAGTATATTGACTGGGATGACATTGAGTACGGAGATGTATTTGTATATACCGACAAGGAGCCAACAGATAAGTGGATTGGTATGAAGGTGCGCAATCCTGACGATGGAGATATGATTGTAGACTTTGAAACATTTGAGGTATATTACGATGTTTTCAACTATAATTATGTTGAAATTCTTGACGCCGAATTGAAAATTAACATTAGTAACAATGCAGATTGAGCCACTTTACAACAAAACTGATTTTGTAACAATTCAAGATTATTTATCTAAGTGCGGAGTTAAAGATGTTGATTTATGGTTAAAACATAAATACCTTGATGACATAAACAATTACACAAACATTGACGAGTTTTGTAAAAAGCTATATAATGCGCTCACAAGCAAACAAAAAATATATTTACTTGTAGATAGTGATTTGGACGGCTTTATGAGTTCGTCAATGTTTTATGTGTATTGTCATTCCATCTATAAAGACTGCCATATAAAACCTATCTTTCACACTGGCAAACAACACGGTCTTGATAGTATTGTAATGACTGAGATTAAACAATACAAACCATCATTATTAGTCGTGCTTGATGCTGGAACAAACGATGATGTGCAAGATAGGGAACTAAAAAGCCTTGGCTGGGATATTATTTGTGCAGACCACCACGAAAGAGAAAAGAAAAACCCATATTGCACATTAGTAAACAACCAAATCAGCACAAAGGTTAAGAATAAAAGTCTTTCAGGAACAGGTGTTAGTTGGAAAGTTTGTAAAGCATACGATGTAATGTATGGGTTTAATTATGCAAATAGTTTAATTTCTTATGTTACTATCGCTAATGTTGGTGACGGTATGTCCTTTCTAACGCCTGAAAATGAGACTTTTAGATACTGGGGTATAAAGGATATTCATAATAACTTAAAACCCTTTGTGGGCGATTTTAATGGCTATTTAACGGATAATAAATCGTTTTCGTTTGGTATGGTTACAAATATCAACGCCTTAATTCGTCTTGGAACACAAGAGGATAAAGAAAACCTATTTTATGCTTTGTGTGGCAAGGTTGAAACCGAAGAAATTATTGGTGTTTGTAAAAAGCTGCATAGCAAACAATCAAGAGATACAAAATCTTTGCTTGAAAAAGATGTAGACATTATCTATGATGGAAAAATCATATTAGCGAGAGTGTCTAAAAGCACACCTTTAACTGGACTTGTAGCAAATAAAATGATGGGAGAATATAATAAGCCTATTATTTTAACGCAACAGGATGGTGAAGAATTAAAAGGTAGTGTGCGTAGTCCTATTGATTTGAAAGATATTTTACCAAGTAATTTATTCAATTATAATCTTGGGCACCAAAGAGCATTTGGTACTTCTTATCAAATTAGTAATGAAAAAGATATTATAGATTACATAGATAGCCTTGAGAGCTTACCAGAGCCAACACAAGCAGTTTTTATGTCATTAAAGACAAGTGATGTGCCTAACTACTTATTCGGCTTTGTAGACGAAAATAAAGCGTATTTTGGAGAAGGAATACCCATTCCAAAAGTACACTTTCAAAAGTTTGGCATTTATAATAAAGAAATTCAATTACTTGGAGCAAATCAAAGAACAGTCAAATTTCATAGAGATGGAATTGACTTTATCTTTTTCAACTGCACAAATAAGATAAAAGAATTGTTACATCTAAATGATTTGAGTAAGAAAAGAGTGACACTTGAATTTATCGGTGAATTAGGATATAATGAATTTAGAGGAAATAAGACAAAACAATGTATAATTGATATGTCAACACTTGATATACACGATTATAGAATTGACTTTATGTGAGGGCGATTATGGAAATATTAAGTTATAACGATAACAAGATTGAAAAATGTGATAATTGTGGCGCAACTCTATGTGTAGAAAAGAATGACTATAAAATTGGCGAGCACGGATTCTTGTATTATCTGTGTCCTGTATGCAGTACAAACAATTATACAAAAGAGCATATACGGCTTGATGAAACAAATATTCAATATCCTGATAATTTTGAAGCGTTTGAATGTAATGAATTTTTTATATATAATAAATATTCTGAAATTCAAGATAAATGCCGAGAGTTGATTGAGAAAATTAAGCAGAGCGATGTTCAATATATGATTGATAATATTGGTGAACTTTTAGTCATTGTTACAAGAATTGAGAAAGAAAATTATTCTATCATTGTAGCTCAAAGTTATGATGAGTGTTTTGTGTATAGTAAATAATTATAAATATATAATAGGTAGGTGCAAAATGGGAAATAAAAATTATGTTGTATATCACCTACACACGGAAGATAGCCTTTTAGATAGTTGTACTAATTATAAACTTTATGTTGATAAAGCAGTAGAACTTGGACAAAAGGCTATTGCTTTTAGTGAACACGGTAATATCTATAACTGGATAGAAAAGAAAATGTATTGTGATGAGCATAATATTAAATATATCCACGGTATTGAGTGCTATCTAACAGAAACGCTTGATGAAAAGATTAGAGATAATTACCATACTGTTCTATTAGCAAAGAATTATGATGGTGTAAAAGAAATTAACAACTTGATTGAATTGTCTACAAGAACAGACCATTATTATTACAAACCAAGAATTACATTTGATGAGTTTTTTGCGCTATCTGATAATGTTATTAAAATTAGCGCTTGCCTTGCTTCGCCATTAAATAAGCTACGATATGAGTTAGATAAGCCTCTTTATAGACGAGAAACCGGCATACAATACGATAGGCTTTGTAAAAAGTATGATTATTTTGAAATGCAGCCACACATAAATAGCGAGGAACAAAAGGACTATAATAAGTATTTATTAGAGCTATCAAAAAAATATAATACACCACTTATTATGGGAACAGATACACATTCATTGAACGCATATAAGGCAGAATGTCGTTCTATTTTGCAGTTGTCAAAAAGAATTGAGTTTTCTAATGAGGACACATTTGATTTAACCTATAAATCTTATGATGAACTTGTAGAAATGTGCAAGAAACAAAATTGTTTTCCTATTGAGGTTTATTTAACTGCCATTGAGAACACTAATGTTATGGCAGATAGTATTGAGAACTGGGAATTAGATAAAAAGGTAAAATATCCTAAGTCTTATGATAATGAAGAATATGTGCTTAAACAACGCATATTTGAAATGTACAAAGATAAAGTTCGGCGTGGCGTTATTACAAATGATAAAAGATATATCGACAACATTAAAGAAGAATTGCGAGTATTCAAAAAAATCAATATGATTGGTTTTATGTTGTTTATGAGCGAACTAATGTGTTGGTGTAAAGAAAATGGTATTCCAACTTCTCCCTGCCGTGGTTCTGTTGGCGGTAGTACGGTGGCTTATATTACAGATATTATTGATGTAGACCCTGTGAAATGGAATACTGTATTTTCACGATTTGCAAATGAGGATAGAGTCGAGGTCGGTGATATTGATGTAGATATTGCGCCAGACCAAAGAAAACTTGTATATCAACATATTATTGATAAGTTTGGAACAAATAAAACAGCATATATACTTGCTATGGGCACAATTTCAGATAAAGGCACAATAGACGATATTGGTAGAGCATTAGGAATTAAGTGGAGTAGAGAGCATAATGGTGGTGAAAATCCATATTCATTAGCAAATGTTGCTAAAATCAAAGAGGAATATGATATAAATGCTGAAGCAACGAAAGAAAAATATCCAGAATTGTTTTATTATTTTGATGGACTTTTAGGTACTGTTGTTTCACAATCAATGCACCCTGCCGGAATTGTCGTAAGTCCTATAACACTACCAGATAATTATGGTGTGTTTTGGGGCGAAAATAAAGAAAAAGAAAAAGTCTTAATTCTTTCTGTAAATATGGAAGAAGTACACGAATGTGGACTTGTAAAATATGATATTCTTGGTCTTAAAAATATTCAAATTCTTAGAGAATGTTGTAAGTTTGCTGGAATAAAATATCCTGCCGCACACGAGATTAACTGGGAAGATGAAGAAGTATGGAAACACATTACAGATAGTCCTGTTGGGATATTTCAGTTTGAGTCACCTTTTGCTTATGAATTATTAAAACAATATCAGCCAAGAAAGATAAATGACTTATCATTAGTAAATGCAAGTCTTAGACCATCAGGAACGAGTTATCGAGATAGGTTGATTGCAAGGGAAAAAAATAAAAATCCGTCTAAGCAGATTGATGATTTGTTGAAAGAAAACGGTGGCTTCCTTGTATTCCAAGAGGACACAATTAAATTTTTGCAAGATATTTGTGGTCTATCTGGAAGTGAGGCTGATAATGTAAGGCGTGCCATTGGTAGATTTCTGCCGTTTGTTACAGCGATGTAGCAAATTATTATCGAGCAAAATCGGTGAACCCTAAAATATAAATTATATCAAGGGAATACCGAGGTAAACATCAAGATTGCGAAAGGCTTGATGTCACCGTAGAGCGTAGGTGCTGAATAAATATAATGCGCCCAAGAGTGTTCGACAACTCATTGAGTTGAAAATGTACGCCGAACTCACAGGAAACTGTGAGAAGTAGAGGACAAAAAGCCTCTGCGATAACATATTGAGAAAACAAATGGATAGGCTTGAAAAAGCATTGCCACAAATTTTAGATGGATATTGCAATAAATCAGACAAACCGAGAGCAGTAGCAGAACAAGAGGCAAAAACATTTTTACAAATTATAGAAGATAGCGCTTCTTATCAATTTGGATATAACCATAGTACAGGATATTCGATGGTAGGATATTTATGTGCATATATGAGATATTATTATCCGCTTGAATTTATCACAGCATATCTAAATTGTGCTGGTAGCAATCTAAAGGATATTGAAAGTGGTACAGAATTAGCAAAGCAATTTGGTATAGAAATTAGGTTGCCAAAATTTAGACATTCTAAAGGCTCATATTGGTTTGATAAAAATGAAAATTGTTTATATAAAGGCATAGGTTCAATCAAAGACCTTAATGTAGAATGTGGAGAGTATTTGTATTCACTAAAAGATAAACATTATAAGTCTATTATAGCCCTTATGAGCGATTTGCCAAAAAAAATTGTTAGTTCTAAAAAGTTAGATATTCTTATCAAAATAGGGTTTTTTGATGAATTTGGAATAATAAATAATTTGCTTGAACAGATAAAGATTTATAATCAGTATAATGGTAAAAAGCAGATTACAAAAAATAAGCTCACCGATGAAGAAATTAAACTAATATCCACCTGTTGTGAAAAAGAGACAGATAAAATGTTTAAGGGTATTGATAATGCAAAGTTGATGAACGCTATTTATAAATCTAAGAACATACCCAAAACAACTGATTTAACAAAAGCTCATTATCAACTAAAACTAATTGGTGGCACGAATGTTATTATACCAGATAGTGAATATTACGGCATTGAGTCAACCGAAACGAATAGTTACGGAACGCCATTTATTACATTATATGATTTTCAGAATGGTAAAACAAAGCAATTTAAATGTAATAAAAAATGGTATGAAGATTATCCGTGCGAACAGGGCGATATAGTTGAGGTTGGATTTACGCAAAAGAAAAAAGTTAGATTTATTGGAACTGACGAAAACGGCAAAAATATTTATCAGCCGACTGGTGAGTATGAAGATATAATTAAAATGTATGCAATTCAGAATATGGAGATTTAATTATGAATGTTTTAAGTTTATTTGATGGCATTTCTTGTGGACAACTTGCATTTAAGCGTTTGGGAATAGCTTTCGGCAATGAGAGAGAGTAACAGGTACTTTCGCAAATTATTCAGCCTTTGTGGTTTGGGCAACATTATACAAAAGCAACTTGTTTGTGGATAAAAGGCGTACAACCCCTTGTTCAAAATGTAAACAAAAAACCAAATGATTGTAAGTCTTATGCTTGGGAAACAATGTATGACGAAAATGGAAAAACAATTTCTTGGAGTTCTGATGAGAGTAAAAGACTAAGAAGCAAAACATTTCACGGAATTGCAAAAGCAATGGCAGAACAATGGGGATAAAAATTTCATAAATTAACCCTTGACAAATTCCTCTTTTTATGGTATAATTGCTATATCAATAGAAAGGGGAATTTTTATTTTGTTGTATCATAAAGAAATTTACTGGAAACCAAGTTTTGATAACATATTCAGGGCTTCTTGGTATGGTGTAAGGCATATTGACCTTACACAACATATGCAAGAAAGATTAAGAGAAAAACACATCAACTATAAGACTGCAAAACTTGCCCTAAATAGAATTATATATAGTGGCAAAGGTGAAATATTTGAGGTAGAAACAGATAAAGATAGAAACCCATTTAAGTTTTCGGTAAGAACAGAATATGATAAAAATAGAGATATTACATTTGTGTTTTTAAGAGTAAACAAAAAATTTATTATTAAAACAATATGGCTAAATCATAAAGCAGATAAACACGATAACTTAGATTTGAATAAATATGAAAGAGGTTATAGACAATGCAACTAAGAGTAAAAGCAAGAGTAGTTAAAGAAATATACCATAATGACAATTTTTATATTCTTGCGCTCTCTCCTATGCAAGAAAACAAAGACCTTGTAATTAGCCAATATGGAACATTTACTTGCAAGGGCGAATTGTCTATGTTGACTGTGGGGCAAGATTATGAATTAGTCCTTGAGGAAATGAATAATGATAAATATGGCATTTCATACAAGGTGATTGATGTTCCAAGCCTAAATGTAGATGATTTAACAGATGATGATGAAATACAAATCTTGCGCCAAATTACAACGGACAGCCAAGCCGAATATGTACACGAAGCATATCCTAATTTTATCCGATTGATTATTAACGGCGAAGAAGATAAGATTGATATAAATAAAATATATAATGTTGGAGTAACTCGATTAAACATATATAAACGGCTTATCAACGAAAAGTTTAGATATTATTATCTTATGAAACAAACGCAGCATTATGAAATTTCAATGTCAGACTGTAAGTTATTGCTTAATAAATATAGAACAATCGAGGAATGTGTTTATCGGATTGAAAGTGAACCATATTATACTCTTATGGAGATTTTAGGGCGTACTTTTGAACATATTGATAAAATGATATTGGATGTTCAACCAGACCTAAAAGTGTCCGAAAAACGCTGTGAGGCACTAATTATTGGTGTTCTGCACAGAAATGAGATTGACGGCTCTACAAGACTATATGCAAATGATTTGTTTTATTATATAAAAGAAGAATACGATGCCAAAGAGCTATTGCCTATGCTAAAAGATGTTGCTGTAAAAAGTGATTTGATTTACTTTGACGAAGAAACAAAAGATTTATCAATTATGTCAACATATTTAGCAGAATGTAGAATTGCAGAGTTTGTAAAAGAAAAGATTAGAAATAGTAAAAAACTTAATATTGATTATACTAAGTATAAAAACATTGATGATTTTACTATGAGTGATATGCAGTTGAACGCTTTGAGGGTTTTTTGCGAGAGTAATATCAATATTTTGGCGGGGAACTCCGGTTCTGGCAAATCGTCCTCTGTAAAAGGACTTGTTTCTCTTATGGAAGATAATAATTTAACTTATACTCTTTTATCTCCAACTGGTAAAGCTGCAAGAGTTCTTTCTGAAAGCACAGGACGAAAAGCATATACAATTCATAAGCGTTGTTTTTCTGGTGATATTGATACAGATGTTATTATTGTAGATGAATGTGGTATGGTATCGCTTGATGTGTTTTGTATGTTGTTGACTTCAATTTCAAATTCAAATGCAAGAATTGTTTTTGTTGGTGACCCTGCTCAGTTATCATCAATCGGACTATCTAAGATTTTTGATGATTTAATTAAATCAAATATTGTGCCAATGACAATGCTAACAGAAATTTTTAGATATAAGAGCGATGGTTCTCTTTTTGTTGCAACAAACATTCGTCAAGGTAAGAGCTTTTTTAACGACAAAGAATTTGTAAAATACGATGAAAACACATTAGAGTATTCTGTAAATGATAATTATAGATTTATTTTAACAGATGATATTCTAAATAGAACTGTTGCTGAATATAAAAAGTTGTTGCAAAAAGGCATTAAAAAAGAAAATATCTTAGTGTTATCACCGTTTAATGTCGGTCTTTTTGGCACCTATGCAATCAACAATGAAATTCAAGAAATGGTAAATCCTGCAAAGCCAAATGAAAAGGTACAGATAAGGAATATAAGTAAAACAAAGATTGTATTTAGAACTGGCGATTTAGTTATTAACACAAAAAATGACTATGAAGCAGTTAAAGCAGATAATTATTATCAATGTGCAGAAATTGAAGGAGCATCTGTATCTGATTATAATGACTATGCTACTGTTGTTAATGGACAGACAGGAATAATTAGAGATGTAGTTGATAATGGACTTATTGTTCAATTTGACGAGGATTTGATTTATGTTGATAAATCAAAGTTAAATCAACTACTCTTAGGCTATGCCATTAGTGTTCATAAGTCGCAAGGCTCTACAACAGATTATAGCATAAACATTGTATCTAATGCACATAAAAAAATGCTTACAAGAGGCTTGCTTTATGTTGCAACTACACGGTGTAAAAAAGCACATATTGATATTGGAGACATTAACGCTTTTAAGTATGCACTCACCGTAAATGATAATGACCTAAGACAAACTTGGCTATTAGATTTATTAACAAAAAATGCTTGACATATTACAAATTATATGGTATAATTAAGCTACAAAGTTACGAAAGGATGATTTTAATTAGTAGTAAGAAAAAGAATGTTAGACTTATATTTTGTTCAATAGTGTATTTTATTTGTATTGGTGGTCTTTGTGCCATTGCAATTATGGGAGCAAATGTAAATAAGCAACTTAAAGATAATCTATACAAACAGGAGCAAATTGTAAGTGCGCAAAAAACAGAGATTAACTCTTTGCGGACAAAGAATAATGATTTGGTATATCAAAACAATACTCTAATTGATGAAAATAAAGAGTTGAAAAAGAAAAATGATAGTCTATCCAAGTCAAACAAAAGTCTGAAAAAGCAGATTAAAAATTTGGACTCACAAAAGCAAGATAATATTACATATAGCGCAAACTCTAAGTCAAAGGGTTCGTTTAAGTCAAAAGGCTCATTATCTGTCCCTGCAAATATGCACTTTAAGTCTTATACAAACTATCGTTGTTTAAGTAGAAGTTCTGCTCAATGGAGATTGCAAGAAAAGGCATATACAGATAATAATGGATTGAGAAAGATTGGTAACGATTATCTTGTTGCGATGGGTAGTTACTACGCCAAAAGTCTTGGAGATAGATTTAGAATTACAACATCTACTGGAAATGTATTTACTGTAATGATTTGTGATTTTAAGGCAGATAGAGATACAAATTCAACACATCAATATACAAATAATAGATGTATGATTGAATTTTATGTTGATAACAATCTAAACTCTAAAGCTAAACAAATGGGTGACATTTCATACATTAAAGGCTTTAGTGGCAATGTTACAAAAGTAGAAAGACTGTAAAGGAGAAAAAATGCGCATCAACACAGACAATATCATCAACTCTAACACAAAGCAAAAGGTTAATGTATTTATCTCACAACCTATGCAAAACAAGACCGAGGACGAAATCAAGACTGCAAGAAATGAAGCAATTAGCCTTGTAAATGGCATTTTTGACAATGTAACCATTTTGGATAGCTATTTTCCCGACTATCCGTATAGTGAATATAATAATATCAATAAGAGCCTTTGGTACTTGTCAAAGTCTTTAGAGGTACTCGCACAAGCAGATTATGCGGTTTTCTTGCCCGGATATGAAAATGCTCGTGGGTGTGCACTTGAAAAGGAATGTTGCGACAAATACGGAATAAATACAATTTTATTAAAGGAGTAATTTATGGCAAGTTTGTATGAAATCAATGAGAAACTTGAAGCTGCTATTGAATTTGGTTGTGACCCCGAAACAGGAGAGTTTATTGATGAAAATGGTCTAAATGACCTTTATATGGAACTCAATGATAAGATTGAAGGTGTTGCACTTTATCAAAAAAACCTTGAGAGCGAAGCAGAAGCGATTGATAAAGAAATTCAGTCGCTAAAAGAGCGCAAGGAAAGAAAGCAAAAAAGAGCGGATAGTATGAAAAAGTATCTTAGCAGCTATCTACTTGCTAAGGATATGAAAAAATTTGAAACGCCCAAAGTTGCTATTAAGTTTAGAAAATCAACCGTTGTTGAAATTGTAGACGAAAAAATGTTGCCCGAGCAGTTTATTAAGACCGTTGTAAAGACTGAAAGTAAACCAGATAAGAAGGCTATTAAAGACTACTTGAAAAAGCATAATGATGAAGTTGTAGATGGTGCTATGTTGGTCGAGAAGCAAAATATTTCAATCTCATAAGGTGATTTTATGAATAAGTATATTGAATTTTTTAATGACATTGATTTTGGTAATATTCAATATTACAAGAATGTAAAATATCGAATATCTAAAGAAAATGGCACTACTTATATCCTAAATCACGGTAAGGAACCATTTTTAGTGCCTAAGAAATTTGAGAATAAAGATTATAGAATTGGAGATATTTTAGTTGATTAAGATTGAAAATGTAGATGTATCAGGTTGGGAAGCCGCAATCAGAGGTATGCGTAATCCGCTAAACTCTTGGGAAAAGAGCGATAGTCGCTATGGTTGTGGATATGGTGAAGATTATACTTATCCGACTTGTGGAGATATTTGTATAGATAAATGCAAATACATTATTGGCGATAATGACTTATCACTTATGAAACGGCTTGCAAATGCTGGAACAGACCACCGTAAATTTTTGCGTATGATAAATGTTACTATGGACATTACTGCACCTTTATATTGGTGGAAAGAGTTTGACACATATAAAGTAGGTACAGTCGCTAACTCTTGTTCAACTATGCACAAGATTGCAGAAAAGGAATTTACATTAGAAGATTTTAGTTGTGAACATTTAATCACACAAGCAAAAGATAAGTTCAAAAATATCGTTGACGATTTGAATGGTTATCGTGACATATTCGTAAATTGGGAAAAGCAAGATGAACTTATACAACGAGCGTTTGAATATAATAAAAAACAAGTTTGGTGGCAGATGATAGAACTTTTGCCGAGCTCTTATAATCAGCGCCGGACTGTTCTTCTGAACTACGAGGTATTGGCTAATATCTATAAGTCTCGTAAGAACCATAAACTTGATGAATGGAGAGATTTTTGTAGTTGGGTAGAAACTTTACCTTATTTTAATGAAATTTGTTTGGAGGACTAAATTATGTCAAAGGCTTATAAGTGTGATATTTGTAATAGTTTTTATGATAATAACGACATTCTTGCTGCCACACAAACAGAGAATCCTTGCAATTATATTAGACTCAATAATTGTATAGTTCAGTTAGTAGAATATAACACTAAGTATGATAGAGATATTTGTCCAAAGTGTACTGAAAGACTGCAACAAACAGTAAATGACATTATAAAAGGAGAAATTAAACAAAATAATATTGATTAAAAGGTGGTGTAAAAAAGTTGAATAAGAAAGAAGCTGCAACGCTTGCTTATAATTTGATTTGTGGGCTTGCCGATATTAACGATAGTGAGTTTGTAGATAATATTATTTCTGCCGTACAAGACGGAGCAGAATATGATATTGAAGATATGATTATTGAGCTTGAGGCTGGTGAATACGATTGATTGTACTAATTGGTGAAAGCGCCAGCGGAAAGTCAACAATAGAAAAAGAACTAATCAAAAACTTCAAATATGAAAAAGTTATAACATTTACAACACGACCAATTAGAGACGGAGAACAAGACGGAAAAGACTACTGGTTTGTGTCTGAAAATGAATTTAACGCATTAAAGAACAGACAGCGTTTTTTTGAAACGGCTGAATATAATGGGTGGCAATATGGTTCACCTATTATTAAATACCCAAAAGACAAAGTAATTATTGTTACTCCAAAAGGGCTTAGAGCACTACAAAGAACTTGTAATAAAAAAGATTTTGTTAGTATATATGTTAAAACTCCACGCAGAGAACGCCTTATTAGACTACTCAAGCGGGGTGACGATATAGAGGAGGCGTATCGGCGCAGTTTGTCTGATGTCGGTATGTTTGATGGAATCGAAAAAGAAGTAGATGTTGTTGTAAATAACACAGATAATCACAATATTCACACTTTGTGTTGTAATATTGATTATTATAATAAACATATTAAGGACGGTGATGATTATTGATTGAAAAAATATATCTCGCTGGTGGTATGCAAAACCTAACATTTAGAGAGCAAACCGAATGGCGGGATTATATTAAAAGGGCGCTAAAAAATGACTATCTAAAGTTAGAAATTGTAGACCCAACAAATTATTATAATTTTGAAACGGTTGCATATGATAGTAATAGAGAAGTCAAAGAATGGGATTTGCACGAAGTTAGAACAAGTGATTTAATTATTGTTTATTTTAATGACCCAAATTCTATTGGAACAGCGCAAGAATTACAATGCGCAAATGAACATAATATTCCTGTGATTGGAATATATGAAAATCAAGAAAATCGTGAACTTGAAATGCTTGGTAAACCTACAATCAAACTTCACCCTTGGTTAGTAGAATCTTGTAATAAGATTTTTGACAACAGAGCAGAATGTGTTGATTATATCAAGAAATTTTATTTAGATGGGAGAAGATTGGTTTAATGCAAGTAATTAAGAGAGATGGCAGAAAAGTTCCATTTAATAAAGAAAAAATAAAAAAAGCAATTTCCAGTGCTTTTTATGATATTGATAAAAAACAAACAGATGAAAGTAAAGAAATCGCTGATAAAATAGCAAACGAAGTAAGCAATATTAAAAAACAAGAAATTGATGTAGAAGAAATACAAAATATTGTTGAAAAAAAACTTATGTCAACTTCAAGAAAAGATGTTGCAAAAAGATATATAATTTATAGAAATGATAGAAATAGAGCACGATATAAGAACAGTGACTTTATGAAAAAAATTTCTGAAAAAATATTTGCAACAAATGTAGAAAATCAAAATGCAAATGTTGACGAAAAAAGTTTTGGCGGTAGAATGGGTGCGGCAAATAGTGAGTTGATGAAACAATATGCGCTCGATTATATTGTTTCTCCTATGGCAAGAGAAAACCATCTAAATAATGAAATTTATATTCACGATTTAGACAGTTATGCCGTTGGTTTACATAATTGTCTAACTATACCATTTGATGATTTGCTTGCAAACGGATTTAATACTCGACAGACAGATGTTAGACCAGCAAACTCAATAAATACAGCATTTCAACTATTAGCAGTGATTTTCCAACTACAAAGTCTACAACAGTTTGGTGGCGTTAGTGCAAGCCATTTAGATTGGACTATGGTTCCTTATGTTAGAAAGAGTTTTAGTAAACATTTTAGAGATGGAATAAAATATTTGCAACCAAAAGATGACCCAAGTAGAGTTCCAAATGAATTATCTCTTGATGACAAGGAAGCAAATGATAAACATAATCAAAAAGCATATCAATATGCAGTTGATATGACAAAGAAAGAACTAAAACAAGCGGTTGAAGGAATGTATCACAATCTAAATACACTACAATCACGCTCTGGAAACCAACTACCATTTACCTCAATCAACTATGGTACTTGCACCTTGGCAGAAGGTAGAATGGTTACAAAAGCCTTATTGGAAGGTAGTATAACAGGCGTTGGAAAACTTCATAAAACATCGGTATTTCCGTGTTCTATATTCCAATGTATGAATGGAGTAAACAGACACAAAGGAGAACCAAATTATGATTTATTTCAACTTGCATTAAAATCAACTGCTCAAAGACTTTATCCAAACTATGCCAATGTAGATTGGAGTGGGAATGAGGGTTATGATAGAAATGACCCCAGAACATACTTTAGCACAATGGGTTATGTAACTATGGCTCATTCAAAACCTTTTGAACTACGCCCGTAGGTGTAACAATAAGTTGCTAACGGTGAACTCTTATTAAGACAATACCGTGCCAAGCCTATTATTTAATAGGAAGGTGTATCGACTATCCCCGATGAATGTAAGGGAGTAGAGCAAGAGATAGGCACTTGCTCCAAGCGGAAGGCTATCTATTGATAAAAATAGATAGAAGATATAGTCAGTGCCATTGGTGACAATGGAATAAATGTGTAGAACTGCAAATGGCTTTGATGTAAACGGTTTTGGTCAACTAAAAGATGGTAGAGGGAATATTTGCCCTGTCACCGTTATTATGCCGACCATTGCTATGGAAGCTAAAGAACAAGCGGATAATAACAATGTTGTTGAAACCTTTTTAACATTATTGGACAAAAAAATTCACGAAGCAAAAGATATGTTGCTTGAGCGATTTGAGTGGATATGTTCACAAAGTCCAGATAGTGCAAAATTTATGTATGAAAACAATGTAATGGCTGGATATGATGGAAAAGATATTAGGTCTGCATTAAAGCACGGTACACTTGCACTCGGACAAATTGGGCTTGCTGAAACACTACAAATCTTAATAGGGTGTGACCAAACTGAAAATGACGGAATGGAACTTGCAAAAAAGATTGAAGGTCTGTTTAAGCAAAGATGTGATGAGTTTAAGAAACAATATAGTTTGAATTTTGGCGTATATCTAACTCCAGCAGAAAATCTGTGTTTTACTTCAATGACAAAATTCAAACAAAAATATGGTGAAATTCCAAATGTTTCAGATAAAAAGTTTTTTACAAATTCGGTACACATCCCAGTATGGAAACATATGAGTCCATTCAAAAAGATTGACATTGAAAGTGTATTAGACAATTATTCATCATCCGGCAGCATTTGTTACACAGAATTGGATGCAAGCGTGAAAAATAATTTACAGGCACTTGAATCAATCGTAAATTATGCAATGGATAAGGATATTCCATATTTTGCTGTTAATGTTCCAAATGATATGTGTACTAATTGTGGATATACAGATGATATTAAAGATAATTGTCCGATGTGTGGTTGTAGTAATATTAGAAGATTGCGTAGAGTCACAGGCTACTTAACGGGCGATTATACAACCGCATTTAACGAAGGTAAGCAACAAGAGGTAGAATTGCGTGTAAAACATAAATAGAGCCAACAGAACGCTCTATAATCGTGTTTTACCACTAACTAATGAAATTACATTAAGGAGTAATAAAATGAGATTTAACACTATTGTAAAGGGCGTAGATGAGGCTGGGTTTATTACATTTACGCAAGATGAACTCGATGAAATGCTGAAGGAGTCTTATCAGCGTGGCTATAATGATGGAATTTACCAAAATGTGCCCGTTGAGACTGAACCTAATAATACTCGACCGCCTATTGTAAAATGTGTAGACGATAGCGAGTTTATTGCCTAATAAGTGAAAATTCACAAAAAACGAATGAAAAAAGCGAAAAATGGGGTAGGAATTTAATCCTACCCCATAATTTTTTATGCAACGATTATCACTTAATAAACTTTTTGTTCTTATTTGCTTCCCAAACGCAGAACCATCCGCTTGGAATTTCTGCCCACAAGTTGCCTGTGGAAATTAACTTAGTAGACAATACATTAACTCTTGTACCAGCCTTCAAGAAAGCATCGTCTGTCAATTTCTTACTTGTAGCAAACTGTCTACCGTTTGTGGTTAAATCCTTAACTTTCTTACGCCCTGTTGCAGCACCAGCGCCCTTGTAAATGCCTCTTTCATTAGTCAGAGTATAAACACCAGCCTTAATCTTAGGAGCCTTATATTTGGGCTTAGGCTTGACATAAGACACTAAATAATATGCGGGATTGCGGTCAGCAGTAGCTTTACCCATTTGAGTAACACTAACAACACACCCTGTGTCTGTTTTCTTAACAATACGCTTAGGACGGCTATACGCATCATACTTTCCGCTATACATTTGAGGGTCAAGAACCTGAATGTTCTTTCCACTCATCTTATAAGCAACAACAAAGTGCCCAGCAGTAGAAAATACATTATAAGCATCACCTTGATTTGCAATAGCCATACCGCCCTTTTTCAAATGAGCGACCAACTTCTTCTCATCCGTTGTAGTGGTGAAAGAAAAGCCCTTATTCGCCTTACAAAGCTCTGTAAGCAGCTTTTTCACATTAGTACCATAGTTATCCCTACAACCGTGAGAAAGGCTGAATTTAGCCATCTGTGTGACCGTATAGAGTTCTTTCCCTGCAAGGTTATTAAACACCATACAAGACGAGCATACGCCACATCCGCTTGTCTTAACTGTTTCTTTCTTTTTTGTATTAGGATTGTCATATCCTACCGAATTGTAATGTTCTTGATTGTAATAATACATAAATTACGCCTCTTTCCCATTAGCAATATTCTTTTTCATTTCTGTATATGCGTCCTCAATCAACGCTCTAATCTGTTCATCGGTCAAATCAATCTTATACTTTTTGCACATTTTTTTGACCTGTTCAGTAACATATTCTAATTTCTTTTCTCCATTATTGTCACCAAATTGATTTTTAGCTGAAATAACGAATTTATATACCCAAGTAGCAAGACCAGCAAAATTACTGCCTAAAATAGCATCTTTAACAGTCGGGAATACATACTTACCAAGTAAAAACGCAACGATTGCAATTACTAATTCGATTGCATAGAAAATAATATCATTCATTATCTACATCTCCCTCAGTCGTTTCTTCAGCGCTATCTCCATCTGAATAATTATTATCTAAATAATTATTATTGTCGGTATAATTACCATTTGGCTCACTGAAAGAAAATTTATTATATCTAAACACATTTTCAATAACAGACTTAATCAAATAAGCCCCAACAGTAACCTTAAACACATTACTAAGTTCTTGTGTTAAAGTATCACTAATGGTAATGCCGAAAAACGGCACTACCATTGAATAAGTCAAAAAAATTAAAAATGCGGCACTTAAAATGATAATAAGTCTTTTTGAAAATTCAACAGACCACAAAATAAAACCTTGTGATTTGTCCTTAAAATTATTCTTAAAATTTTTCATTTATACACCTAATATATATCTAATACAATAAAAGTCGTTAGCATATTGTATATTATTATTTCCATAGTTCCCATACCATTTAGGTGGAGGCAAAGGAGTGCTTTCTCCAAGTCCATATTTAGGATATGTAAAATTTCCATCATTATCTACAAGTTTATCGTCATAAATATATACATATCTTAAAGCCGTTCCAGTCCACTCAAATTTATTAGAACCAAATAAATTAAAAGAATATCCTTTGCCTTCTCCCATAATCGGAACAATAGTTTTTGGTATATATTCACAGGTAAACCAATAATTCTTTGGTGTATATTTCTTTGCCAAATTTGTATTATTCACATTATCAACAGGAGTTTTTGCCATTCTTGAAAATATAATAAGAATACCACTTTGTTGTTGCGATATTTTTTCTTTTAATTTATATTCTTTTGTAACTACACCATTACTGTCATCAACTTCGTTTCTTTGCCACAATATTTTAGAACCTTTAATAGTATCTCTCAAATCAAACATATCGTTAGATATACTATTTAATTCATTATGAACAATATCTACACTATTTTGGACATTGTGAAGTGCTGTATTTATAACTCGATTTTCAACTGTATTCTTACTCATATCATTGAGTTTATCATCAACGATTAAAAATCCACCATATGTACAACGAACAATATCTCCACTATCCAACTTATCATCATAATAAATTTTATTATCTTCTCCACTATCGGTTTCTATCAATATTTGTTCGTCTTTTTTTTCAATTGCATTTATATTCTCGGCGCTATCTCTTTTAAGTGATATACTCATAATATAACCTCATTAAACGCCCAAAATGGCACGAATACAAAATTTTGAATTAGAATATTTGATACCGTTTTCTCCGGTAACAGGAATATTTGTCCAATATGAACCATATTGCGTTGCATTTGCACAATCAAACAAATTGTACACATTGTCATTTATTTGTTCATCGTTAATATATAAATAATGCGAGGCTGTACTACTCCAAGTGAATTCATTTGAGCCAATCAATAAAAACGAATGACCTGCGCCCGGGAATAATTCAACTTCTTTCTTATGTACAAATCGACTAATAAACCAATAATCTTTTGGTTGATAAAATGCAAGGCTTTGTCCCATATTTGGGTTACTCGCTTTATGATAGTCTATATTTAGAGCAGAAAATAAAATAATTATTCCTTGTTTTTGTTCGCTTATTTTTTCGCTAAGATTATAAACTTGCGGCAAATCTTTTGTTCTATTTTTTAATCCCGTTTCACCTGTTCCGATGGCGTTCGGGTAAACAGAATAGCCATCGGCATCAGCCGCTTCATCCCTTTGCCACAAAATCTTATATTCTCCAAGGCTATCTTTAATACCCTTTAATGTATTAGCAACAGCCGTATTTCTTTCTTGTGTACTATTCAAATCTAACGACATAGACCGTGCCCAAGATGCTATTTCTTTATTCATTAAAGGGTTTGTGCTCGTTTCATCAAAACTTTCATCAACATCGTTCGTGCCAGCAATTCTAATTCTTTCAATAGTTCCATCAGTTCTTTTGACATCAGTAAACATTTTATTATTAACACCGAGGTCAGTAGTTAATAAAATTTGTCCGTCAACTTTATCTATGGAATTGATTTCATCAAGTGTTCCCTTCTGAAAAAGAACATCTGTTTTACTCATTTCACATTACCCCTTTCTTTAATACAATCTCGTAAGAGAAATGCTTTGAGTATCACTTATAGAAATATTATTTACTAAATATCTCGCAGTGATTTTTTTGCCATATTTATTTGGCAATGTAATTTCAACAACTTCATTTACATCTAACCAATAAACAGGCACACAATTTATCTGTACTCCGTCATAAATTTTACAACGGTTATATAATTCATATTTTGCGCAGTTATAACAATCAGCATCGGTATAAAGATTATCATAATCCCCGCCCTCAAGGACTATTGCTAAATCGCCAATTTCATTTATTGAAAATGGACTATTAGAACTTGTTTCACTTGCTTCGCTTTTTGCTTGTAAATGACCTAAATACTGAAAATATCCATTATCTTTTCCAGTTGTTTCGTCTATATCAGCAACATATTTGGCAACATAATATTCACCAACAAACAAATATCCTCTACCTTTCATTACTTTTTTATCTAATACGACATCTTCGTATTCAATACTAAAAGTATATTCAGGAAATAACTTGCTATTAAATGTATCAATTTCTTTATCAACAGTAAATCCAATCAACATACCGTCTGTATATTTATTAACACCCGCAATACCAAGTGTTACATTTCTGCTTAACGGATTTATAGTGGTTTTTGCAACACCATCTGCATAATTAGAGCCAACATTATGCGTTGTTCCATAAACATAAATATGGTTTTTTACATTTTGAAAGTCGTTAGAAATATTGTAATCAATTAAAACATCTTTCCATAAATCATCATTTGCGACAATAGACATCTGATTAGAGTCATCATAAGGAATATATCCATATCTAAATACGCCATCAACATCAAAATATATCTGCGTATGTGGATATAATTCTACTAACTGATTTAACAACTCATAAGCCGTTGTCCCTCTTGCAACTCTTATATCATTTGGAACGGTCAAATTATACGCATAAATATCATATTTTTTAATTCCAGCTTCTTTAAGTGTTGCTATCATAACATCTCTTATATTAGAACCTTGAGGAATAACATAATCAACGCCACTATATACACCACCACGCATTGTAGTAAGTAATGCCATTAAATCCGAAGCCTGAAACGATAAAGTGTTATCATCTGCGCTATATGCTCTGCTTGGGTCATTTATAATATAAACACCCATATTAGTCCATATAATCTCATCGTTGTGCGTTTCTCTTATACCCATATAGATTTGAATATATTTATCAAACCATATCTTATTTCCTTTATCAATATCAAAAGAACTATCTGTGGGAATAAGACTTATACTACAAGTTCTCCGAATATCACTATCTGAACTAATGGAAAATGACGGATTTCCAATAACATTTCCTGTCAATTCTCCAATTTGCTCAAAATTCTTACTCAAAAGAACGATTTTAGAATATAAAGAACGGGAGGTTTGTTTTGCTACATTGTATTCTGCTTGTGTTAAAAACATTAAAATCCTCCCATTATAAAATGTCCACTAATCCATTATTATACAAATCTTTTTGATTATTCCATTCTCCCTGTTCTGCCCAAGAAAATGAAATATCAATAATTCCATTTCCAGTAGACTGATTATAAGCTATAGAAGGAGAGCCAACAACTTGAACGACCCAAATGTTTCCATTCCAGTCTTTTAATATTTTCGACTTTCCATTAACCAAAAAGTTACTATATGATTGAGCCAACTTTGCAATAGTAAATCTGTCGATTTTATGATTTGTATAAAATCCATCGTTAAATATAGTGCCACTTACGCCGCCTGTAAGATAATTTATTGTACCATTTTGTATAATAACAGGATATTTCTTTCCTATCGGCTGTAAAGTACCAATAGATACATTTCTTGTGCCAGAATCATAACTAACATTCGCCATAAGTCTCATATGATTATTTTTATCAAAAACAAACACTCCGTTGAATTCTGTATGTATGCTTTGAATTAAATAATCACCCTCTGAACCATCGTCATATGTAGGCACAAGAGCATATTCAAAATCCCTGTTACTGGGAACTAAAAAGTCATTAAAAGAAAAATTAAAATCAACAACGGAATTGACTTCTTTCTTTGCTAAGTCTATCCAGTTTACACTTCCTAATTCTCTACGCTTAAATATAAATCCATTCATAGGAACATCTGTGACCTTACCGACAGAACCAGCATTTATATTCGTATCAAAATTACAATCTGCAATGGTGTCTGCTCCCCAGTCGGTTGGAACAGCACTCTCTACTGTAATCGTCATATCTGAACTCATATTAAAATGACTAAAGATAGCATTATATAAATAGACTTCATCTATCATATAATTCTGAACAGAAAGTAAATTAGAAACATCTTCTGTCTCTGTGACAAAATCATAATCGGTTATATCTTTGTCTACCGAACTTGTTTCATAATAAATTGTTGTGGTTCTATCATATTGAACATCGCTATTTGCAAAATCAAAAGTATTATTTTTTGTTTTAGTCGGCACTAACTGTAAGTCTAAGTTTGAACCATCTTTTTTGATATAAACCAATACTTCTGACAAATTGTTCAAATTATCAACCTTATTTGAGCGCTTGTAAATAGTGGTATCGCCACCGAGATAAGACAAAGAAAATAAGTCTTTAACTACCGAATTTTCCACAACTCTTTCCCATCGCACAAGAAAACCGTCTTTTTGGTCTACGCCAAACGAACATAAAGCATAGCTCATACCAGAATTCAAATGGCACAATCTTGTGGGGTTTAACCACATTCTCATAACAAAGTTTTCACTTTTTATTGAAAATCTCTGTTGTGCTAAATCCCACATTAAGCATTTATCCTCGAGGTCTATTGTACTATTCTCAAAAGGAATATCTACAATTTCATTGTTTTCTGAATAATTTGGAATATCAGATTGACTTGGATTTCCATTTGTGTTATTATAAGGCTTGTTTAATGAATAAACCTTACCTTCAATAGAAATAAGTTTACTATCTACTTGTACTACACCTTGTTCACATAAATTCGTCAAGGTCATTTCACTATACATAGTTGGTCTTTGATAAGATGTTGTAAATAATACTTTTTCTGCCTCAACAGATAATCCATTTACAGTTACACCACTCGCACCAATAGAATAAGTTGCGCCATCTGTCAATCTTTCAATATTATACTTTATAAGATAAGACCCGTCATCTTGCTTGTCACCATCGTTTACATATACGGTTTCGCTATCTTTTACTAAATCTCCAAAACTATCATATAAAGAAAATATTACACGATTAAGCGGTTCATCATTTTCTTGCGCATATTTTAATATTGCACTATAAAAAGATGATTTAATTATTTCATTGTTTTTAGGGTCTGTAATTTCAAATGTAGGAGTTGCAAGGCAAAGAATAGGCAAAAAGTCGCTATATTCGCTCCATTCGTTTGAACGCCCAATAGTCATAAAACGATAATAATATGTTTTACCGTTTTCAAGCCCACCATTCATTACTGCTTTGCTGTCAGTAGGGTCATATATGTTATTAAAATCATAATATGGTAAAATACTTTCTTTGAAATATTTTAAGTGCGTATTATTTTGTACAGTTTCATTGACAACATCTAAATCATTCGTGTCCCAAATCTCAAACCAGTTTTGATAAATTTGGTCACCGCCACTTGTATAAAATTCAAAGATAGCCTCTTTTGTTGCATCTATCGGCGTTCTTGCAATACCTATCGGCTTTGTAATCATATATTTCCCTCCTTTAATTCAAAATTACTATATTAGAAAAATTATTCATAGGTGCTAAAACCCTAACTGGAGCACCTTTGGATAATATATTTGCACTATTTATTACTGGGACTTTTGTATATTTATTACTGCTTACAACAACACTATATAAGCCTGTGTAAGCCCCCGTATCGTCTTTTTCTCGCTCGGCAATAAACCCAGTATATGTTCTATCGCAATTAGCCTCTCTAATGGCTCTGTCAACATACACCTTTATTCCAGCCATTAGTTGCTCTCTTGCTTGTTCAAAAAGGTTCAAATAAACACCCCTTTGTAAATATGTACTATAATTAAGACGGAATGAGCCATAAGACCCACTCCGTCACAATTATCATTTATTCTTATAAGACTCTTGCCGCATTTTCATAGCAAAGTCCTGTAAGTAATTAACGAACTGTTCACCATTCTGTGTTTCAACATTCAAATTAGAAATGTTAATAATGGTAGACAAGTCACGATTATTATTATTTAATACGCCATTTCCTGCGCCAAAATTACTCTTTGCAAAAGTATTAAGAATACCAGCCAAAGTATTTGTTGCGGTCGCATTTACAACACCCGAACCCTTAGATAATTGAGCAACGGTTCCAGTATTATATTTACTGCCAATAATCATTTCCTCATAAGGACTTTCGCCTACAAGTGCAATTTCATCATTGGCTATATTTGCAACGCCACTTGCGTGTTTTTTCTTTTTCTTCTTTGACTTTCTCTTTGGGTTTATTTTATTAAGCCACTTGTCAATCTGTCTTTGAACCCAGCCGCCACTAATAGAGCCCTCTGAGTTTCCAACCTGAGATGACAAATCATTAAGACCGTTAATCGCTTTTTCAAAACGCTTAACTTCTTCTTCGGCATCTTTAATAGAATCCTGAATGTTGATATATTCATACTCAACATCACGCAAGGCTGGAAGAACGCTACTTTTTAAGCCTTTTGTACCGAATATTTTATCTGTGTTAAGATATTTTTTAAGAATGGCATTTTCTTCCATTCTTTCATATATCTTAGAAATATCTTCGACTTCTTTTTTCTGCTTTTCAAGTAGAGCAATTTCCTCATTATTTTTATCAATGATAGACTGCCATTTATTTATAAGTTTATCATTTGCAATTAGCGCTTCGTATTTAGCATCCAAAGAGTCTTTTTGCGTTTCAAGTAATTCTTTTGCTCTTTCAAGTTCGGCAATAGCGTTTTCTTGTGCTTTTGCACGATTATATTCGTCTAACTCTTTTTGGGCTTCATCAACTGACGCTTGGTCTGTTCCCCAAGTCCATTGACCATCTTTGAAAACTTTAACCTTAGTAGATTGAGCTTTTCTAAGATTTTCAAGTTTTTCCTGTAACTCAATAGCATCGTCAACGGCGTCATTGGCTTCTTGTTGAGCCGCTATTTCCTTATCAATGGCATCAATCTTTTTATCAAGCGCTTTTTCTTCTTTTTCTTTGGCTTTTTCAAACTTTTCAGTACGAGAATCTATCTTTTCTTGATATTTTTCGTTCTTTTCTTGTAAAGCATCAATCTTTTCCTCGATACGACTAATAACAATGGAAAACAGTTTTTCCATTTCGTCAGCTTGTTCGTTCCAAGCATCAATGTTATCTTGGATTTTGTCTTTTTGCTTTTCAAGTTTCTTAGTTTGCTTATCAATCTCCTTGGAGAGTTCTTTATTTTTCTGCCTGTTTCTTTCTTTTGCAGTAGTATTCTTGTCAGTAGCAGATGTGTTTTTACGAGTGGAAGAAGTATTGGCGTTAAGCGCCTTAGATGCTAAAAGTTGTGTTTTTTGGAGTCCTTTAATACGGTCTAAACCACCCTGTATAACGATGTCCGTCTGCTTTTGTAGGTCTTTATCTACTACTTGCTTGCCACCCATAGTTGTGTACATATTGTACATTGCTTTGGTAAGCGTATCAACATCATCTGCCGCACTAATAGCATTTGCACCTGTATCAAGTGCAACCTGTCCAGTAGCAGCCAGTGCAGCCTTTGCATAACTTGACATTCCATCTATATTTCCAATAGACAGAGCAAGCATATCGCTTGCGACCTGATTTACAATCTGATTTGCAGCATTATCTTTCATTGCTTGTGACAAATCTTCAAGGCTCTTTGTGTTAATATCTAACTGACCTTGTTCATTCATTAAATGTTGCAAATATTCAGGCTGTAATGACAAAAGGCTATTTAACGAGTCAATGCTAATTTGCCCATTTTTAGTATATTCTGTATATGCCTTTTGGGCAACATTCATTTCAGAGGCTAAGTCTTTTAGAATATCCGAATATGACTTTGTTGCCTGTTCTGCATCGGTTGTTGCATCGCCAGCTTCTTTAATTCCGTGTGCATAGTTATAGAACTCTTCTTCTGTCATACCCATAGCTTTTGCTTGGGAAGTAAACTTTTCTGTTGACATTCCAAGAGCCGCTGCCATTTGCTCTGTGGTAGAAACACTATTCTCCTGTGCTGGTTCAGTATCACCTAAAATGTTCTTATAGTTTTCTACTTCTTTACTATAAGCACTAAGACTTCCATTAGCATCATTATAGGCATCTATCTGTCCTCGTAAAGTCGTAATGTCATCTTCGGAACCCTCTGACGCTTCTTTTATGGCTTTTCCGAGGTCTGTTGTTATAGTAGACAAATATGCACTGGCATCGGAAACAGAACTTTGAGATTGTCTGTATTTTTCAGCCTCTACCTGTGCTTTTTGTAACGCTGCAACATATTCTTCCGTAGACTTAGCAGCATTAGCTTGGTCTATATATTTCGTTACATTACCAAATCTACCTGTATCTGCAAAATTATATTTTCCTGTTCCACTACTAAAGGCATCTATATTACGAGATGTCTCACCAGAAACATAACTACTTGGGTCTGATAATCTTTCAGCAGCACTTCTGGCTTCCCCGAGAGACGAAGTAAAAGTAGTTCTTGCCTGTTTGGCGCTTGCCTCATCGAGTTTCTTAATATAGTCATCTAAAGACTCTTTAGTAAGTTTAACTTCACCACGATAATCACCAAAAATATCTGGTGCGGCTTTCAATATGGAATTAAACTCTTCTTGAGTTAATGTCGTTTTTGTAAGACTTTCTCTAAGACTTGCATACTGTTCCGATGTGCTTGAATAGTCTTTAAGTTGTTGTCTTGTTTCCTCTGCGGCTTCTTCTTGTTTTTGCTTGTAAGAATTGACTGCTTGCGTAATTAAACTAATTGCAGTAATTGCAATTCCAACACCAGCAGCAATACCACTCATTGACAATTTTAATGTATTTATTGCCGCAGAAGCCGCCTGTGTTGCAGTTGTTCCCGCAATGATACTTGAACGATATGTATTTATAGCATTTCTCGCTGCATTAAATACATTTACAATAACATTACCAGTTGTTAGTGCTTTTATTCCTTGCCCTAACTTAACAACAGATGAATATGTAGACAAAATTGTAGTGGCTATATTTTGGCTTTTAATCGTAATTAAAATGCCTAAAACTCCACTCAACATTGCCTGTAAGTTATTACCATAGTCTATAAATTTTAGAATAGAATTAGCACTATCTAATAACTTCTTGGCAAAATCAGAAATACCACCATCACCAAGTACAATGTTTTCATAAGTTGCTTTTAAGTTCGTGATTTTTGCTTGCAAGGACTCCATATAAGCAGAGTTTTCCTTTGCCGCAGAACCAGAACTGTACATTGCAGTATAGTTGGCATCAATGGCGGTATTAAAGTTTCCAAGTACAGATGTAAAAACATCAATTTGGTTTTTCAGTTATATTATTTTGTAATATTGTTAATAAGTTCTTTATATCTATCAGAATTTATAATATACCAAAATGGTAATTCTAAAAAGTTGATATTGTTTTTTTTACAATAATCTTTTTTAATTTTATCTACTCTTTGTCTATCTTTTAATGACTGCCAAAACATTTTATTTTCATAATAATGCTGACTACCATTAACCTCTATAACAGTGTTAAAACAGGTCAAATAAAAATCAAATGGCAAACATCTTTTATCTCTACAATCATCAAAACGCTTTTGATATTCATATTGAATATTATTATCAATTAAATATTTTTCAACAATATTCTCTAAATTAGATTTAATTTGAACACAATCTGGACATCTGTATCTTTGATTGATTGTAATTTGCGACCAAGTAGCAGAAAACACATTTCCACAAGATGAGCAATAAAAATCTAAATAATCATTTCCAACATCAACTGTTCGGTTTGATTTATCTACAAGTTCAACTGGAATGTTATTCTCTTTAATATACAAGCACATATTTTCAATCGTAAACGGATTTCTTTTATGGAATTTAATAGGAGTTGCGCCAATTTTTATATTATTCAAATTCGTTTTATATTTATATCCATATTCATCCTGAACACATATACTACTTATGCGCTTAAAATCTTTATTTAATAAGATATATCCTTTGCTTGAACATATTTGTTGCACTTCATCAACCGATAGCCTGTGATTATCTTCTCTAATTTTGTGTCCACATTTTGTACATCTAATTTTATTTGCAGTATAAATGTGGTTCCAAGTTGTTGTGTATTTATTTCCACATTCACATTGCATTAAAATTGGAGCGCTATTGTTTACATATTCTTTAGATAATACTTTTGTGCCACAATTTTTATTCTTAATAAATTTCTGCATATTCTCAATGGAAAACTTGTTGCTTTTTCCTACAATATTAAATCTTTGCGTTCTCTTATCTCTAATACAATCAAAAGACAAAGAATATTTATATCCGTTTTCATCAATCAAATCGGCTTTTTTCTTTGTATCAACGAAATCGCCGTTTAATAATTTTAATTTTCTGTCTTTTAATACTTTCTCTTTATTCATAACAATATTACATTCCTTATACTTTCATATAAGATTAGACTATATCTTATGTGTTGCTGTCACACGCAGACTGTTACGGTTTCCCTCTCTGCAACTTCGTCCATTTATATGGCTTATTCTAATTATATTATATCATACTTAGTTACATTTGTCAATACCTTTTTTATATTGATTGTTGCAATTTAGTCGTTGAACCTTTTTCTGTATTTCAACAGAAATTTGGCTGCGGATTTACCATATATCCTTATCTCTTTTACTATGCTTTAGTTAATTACTCTAAACCCCTATGTATGTCACCATCATAGGTTAGTGTATAAGGCTTTAGGCATCCACCAAAAAATGGCAGATATAAAGTATCACTTTATTTTCCCCGTCAATTAAGTCTGTCTCGGGCTAAACCAAATTAACTTAACCCGCAATTTGTATTGCCAGAGCAGATTGCTCTGATGTTGACATTTTATCCCAACTATCAGCAATTTGGGCTAAAACATCATATGTAGAGTACATTTCTCCTGTACTCGCATTATATAAGTCAACGGTTTTCTTTACACCGTCAACACTAATTTCAAATTCTCTTGCGCTTTTTGCCATATTGACAATGTTAGCGCCGATTGTTCTAAGACCTCTACCGACCTTACCAGCTTGATTAGTCATCACCTCAGACCCAGCTGTAACAAGACCGATAGTATTATCTATACTATTACCATAAGCACCTAATGCACTTGAGGTTTTAGTTAATGCGGATGATACATCAGCCGAAGAAACGGCAAAATTATTGGAGACCTCATTGGTTTTATCTATAATAGACTGTGCGTTTTCTGCTTCAATTCCAAATGCTTTCATTTGGGAAATTACATAAGAAGCACTGTCTGCCGTTGATATTTCCTCGTCTGCCACATTTTGGTATAACAATTTTTTATTAAATTAAAAACAATGACTATCTTATTAATACTAAAATAATTGACTTAATATTATGTTTTCAAATTTTTTATCCTTCTTGAATTCTTTATATGATACTCTAATCAATTTGATATTATTTTGTAAACAGTAATTTGTTTTTATTTTATCTAAAGCAACTCTTTCTGCAAAAGATTTTTCAACACCATCTTTTCCATAAAAACCATAAAAATGATTTTTATTTTCTTCAAAATGTTGTTCGCCATCAACTTCTATACAACAATTATGTTCAGGCAAATAAAAATCAAATGGCAAGGGGAGAATATTTCTACAATCATTAAATCTATATTCTCTTTCAAATTTTATATGATTGTTTTTTATAAATTCAGCAACAAGTTCTTCATATCTCGACAATTTTTTTCTACAAGTCGGACATTTACTAAGACCATAATATTTCCAAGTGTTAAATTTACACCAATATTGTTCTCCACATTTACATTTACACAAAATATCTGGTTGATTAAAAGTACCAATTTTCAAATCTATAATAGTACAATTATAATTATGTAATTTTGCATATAAATTTGCATTATATATAAAATTATCCATATTACAAGAAACGGAAAAAATTTGTGCATTATTTTTAGGAGCATTTGTTAAATTCATATATACTCTATATCCATTTTTATCATAACATAAAATATTTGTACGATTATTTTTATATGTATATTCAATAATTTTATATCCATATTTTTCAAATCGTTTTCTAACTTCTTTTTCAGTTAAAATTTTATGATTTTGACTAAAGTTATCAAAGGATTTTATTTTAGTTTCTTCTCTTGTTGTTAAGACCGCATCTTCGACCGTATATCCTCTTCTAAGTCTACTATCAAGCGTTTGATAAGATATATTATATTTACGGGCTAAATCTGCTTTTGATTTATATTTTACCCCAAAACAAAATATTTCTGTTTTCATTCTTTATTCTTTCTGTCATTGTTTTTTTTTCTTATATTTTCATATAAGTTTAGACTATATCTTTGCCTAAAAAGGCACAGGGCGCTTCCATCATAAAAAATATGATGTACTCTACTCATTTCGTCCATTTGTATGGCTTATTCTAATTATATTATACCATAATTAGTTACATTTGTCAAGAAAAATCTTGATTATTTTCGATAGTCGTTGAAGGTTTCCTATTATCTCAAATAAGACTTCCCTGCTGATTGTCCAATTTGTACATTTTTCAAACATTCACACTTATAATTTCTTATTATGTTGTAGTATGTACAACTCTAAGGATTTTCCAGCAATTCACCCTGTTTTTTGCGACCTTATACCATTAAGCCGCTACTTTAGCAAGCGTTGCCGCATCTTCATCAGAATAACCGCCCTTCTTAAATTCCGTAGCGGCTTCCGTCATTTCAGTCAAAAATTTTTATTTATTAGAACTCGCTACATTCTAATGAGCATATGCTCCACTTTCTTTCGTAAAGTGTTTAGACTATTTCTTTATCTTATAAAGATAACCGCCGTTTCCATTGTCAATCGCTTACAATGTACATTACTCGCTTCGTGTGTTTTATCACCTTATTCTGCATACGCAGTTATATTTCATTGCTTTCATTAGTCGTTCAACACATCCCTATTCAGGACTTCGCTACTCATTATCCATTGTACAAACACTTAGGTTTTTCAACCCTATGCCATATTTGATATTTTTACGGTTTTCCACATTCACACTTAGGCATATTTCATCCTTATGTTGTAGTTATCAAATCTTTAGGAACTTTGAGTTTTAGACGGTTTCTAAGCGCATATCGCTATACGCCCCCGCACTGAAATTCTACGGGTTCTTGCAACAGTTGTACCCATTTCACCCAACTTTTGAGTATATGAGTCTAAACTGTCACCAGTTAAATCACTAACTTTCTTTAATTCTGTAACAGCATCGTCAAATTCTTTAACCGTTGTTACTGCACTCTGCACTCCGTTAGCAAAGAGTGAGATTGCCGATGTACTCAAGCCAAATTCTGCAACCTTTTTAGTTGTTTCAACAAATTGTGAACCAAGGCTCTTTACATTACTTATAAGTCCCCCAACAGCCGCCGTAGATTGTTTTGTGTCAATCTTTGGCATAGACTTAGAGGCTTTTGATGTGACCTTATTTAACTGTTCTTGTACGCTTTTTGTATCAAGTTTGACTTTCGCATTTATGTAAAATTCAGCCAATTATCAACCACCTACCTTTGATTTTCGACCAAAAGTATTTTTTGGTTTTATTTGTGAGTATGCAATGTTGATAGCATCGGCAGTATCGTCTTGATTTTTCTTACTACATTTACTAGCCCATTTCAGATCAAGACCAAAATGTTTATTTGCATATTCAACGCTTGATTGCTTCATTTTTTCTCTTTCCATTCCATCTCTGCTCCCATCAAACAGACCTAAATCTGTTCTCCATTTAGAAACAGGGACGAAAATAACCTCCGCATTAAGTGCAGAGGTTATTCCTAAGATAACACCCTGTAAACAGGATAATATCTTTAATGTTTGTGGATTTTTCAATATCAAAGGCACATCTTCAACATAAAATTTATCAATCTTATGCACAGAAATGTATTCCTTTAATCTATCTCCCATCCACAATACTTTATCACGCCAGTCAGTGTTAGTGTCGGGTATTTCCCACACTCCATAATCGACCAACTTACCATCCTTAAAAAGCCCATATCCGCTTTTTTTGGAACTCATATCTAATCCACACACTACCATACAAAATTTGCCCCTTGTATGTTTGTAATAACGCCCTTAATGCCCAATTTTGCACATTCCTCGTGGAATATCACATAGAAGTTTCTGTTCATCCACAACTTAAAATTTGTCCAGTATGGTCTTGCGGGAGCATAACCAAAATGATAACCAACACCAGTTTCGATTATCTGCGCAAGTGTTTTGCGGTCAGGATAATGCACTCCTATACCACTAAGACTTTCACCGCCGTTGGCAGAAAATCTATAAATAGTCATTTTAGACAAATTCTGGTCTATTGTGCCCATTATCTCATTCTTTGATGTTTTTAGTCTGCGCTTAACAAAGGACTCTTCAAACTGATATGTTCGTAGCCCTGCTTCAGCCCAGCCACCATAATAAGCATTATAAACATCTCGTTCAATAATATCTTGTAACTCAATCAAACACCTATCAAGTGTTTTGCTAAGTGCTTTTTTAAGTCGGGTCATTAAGACTTTTTCTAATTGTTCTTCAGATTTAATTTGCATTTTGCTTTAACAATGTTTCCATTTGTGCCATAAAATCCTTAGAATTCAGTTTACTGCCAAACTCGTCAATCTTATTGCTAATATGATTAAAGAAATCGCTAAACGCCTTAGCAAGACTCAAATCCTGTGCAATGCAGTTTTCAAGCACATCTACATTTTTAATCTGCCAGTAAGTTTCAGCCGTAAATCCTTGTTCTGCCAGTTCATTATAGATGTCACAATCTGCCTTATCACCAAAGTCAGCATCTACGCAATATTTAGCAACCAGTACGACCTTAATAATTTCTCTTTCATAAGAGCATAATTTAGGGTCTACGCACTGATTTACAATATTACCAATTTCCTCAATTTTCAAATAATCTTTCTTTAATTTAATGTTCATAATTTTCTCCTTAATGAACTATGTACTACAACCGCCCATATTTCAGAGCGATTGTCAAATATATTATTAACTTAATTATGTTAAAATCTAAATGTTTAGATAAGATTACCACTATTTTTAAGCACTAACAGTTAAGTTTCTTGAATACATTGTCCAAGTACCTTTAGTGACATCACCCATAAGTGTAAACAACATAAGTGAATCCGCACTTGTTCCATATGTTATAGAGCTACTAACTGTATCACCTGAAGCAGTAGTTACAACTCCAAACGATGTGAATTTAAGCGTCCCATAAGTAGCATCTGTATGAGTAATTGTTGTTGTTTTTCCTTCATTTACCGCTGCAAGAACTTGTGCTGGTGTTATAGCAGTTGAATTTCCAATTAGTGTAATGTCTACTGCTTGGAATTTGAAACTATCAGCATCGTCACCGCTTGCTACTTTAACTACTTTTCCAGCATCTGTTGCACTTAGGTCTGCAAATAAGTTAAGAACTACCATAAGCATATCAATAGCAGCTGCGCCATTCATAGCGGCAGTCATAAGTGGGTATAATTCTACATTGTCAGCAGAGTATGTCGTTCTACTATCCCACTTGAATGTCATCCATTCACCATAGTAACCAGACGGCATATTATCTGCTTTTTGGAAAACAACATTTCTATAATTAGTTGCAGAACTATTTGAGTCATCAGTAGAATAAACATATACATAAGTATTAGCAGGAATACTTAATGTTTGATTAAATGAATTGTCGCTCTCTTTTGTTTGGTCTATACCAGCTACGGTCACAGTCAACTTGGTAGTTTTTACAAGATATGTCCCTGCATTTGCATTCATCCATTTCTGTAATGTGTTAAAACTACTCCAATTACTATCGTTTATCTCAATAATAGGTGAACTTGGAATATCTGCATAGCCAAGAGTGGGCATTTCTGCGCTTTCTGACTTATTCCATACAGCCATTTTTCCATTAGCATTAGTTCCATCAAACAGAGTTTCGTTCATAGCGGCAAATGGAAACAGACTACCATAAACCATATTTATATCAAATGGTCTGTAATATCTAACATTTGCACCAGTAACACCATAAACAAGAGTGGAAGCAGTGCTATCGTCTGGTTTTGCAATAATGTATATATCATCAAAACCTTTGCCACTACTGTCTAAGTCTGCATTAAGTCCGTGTGTAATACGAATTATCTTGTTTTTAGTATTATCTGTTTGAGTTACTACACTTATAATTGCACCATTCTTGCATTTAGTGCTACCATATGTATCAGGTGTGGGCTCAGTTCCAGTAAATGAATACATAGTGGCGTCCAAAAGGCTTATTCCATCAAATGTTACCTCAACAATATAATCTTGATTTGTTTTGTAAGTATCTTTGCACAGATACAAACCATCATCTAAATGACAAAGTTTATCAAGTGTATTGTAATTTGTCGCATTTTTATTAGTGATTAGTGTAAGTGGTGATTTGAATTCAGAAGCGTCTACGCCTGTGAATATACAATGGTTAAAAGGGACATCCTTATCTTCAACAACTTGAATTAGTTGTCCGGGAGAATATGAAGATTTCCCAGAAATCATACCCCCTGCTACATAAGCATTGGCATAAGAATTAAGCAGACTTGCATATCCGGGATGTGTAAATAGCGTCTGTGTCCCACCGTCTATGTCATATGAATACTTTACAGTTCCACCACTTCTATCTTTCACGGCGTGTATTTCTATATTAACAATAGATGTTCCAGCATCAGGAAATGTTCTGTCTGGAGAATCAGGGTCGCCTTCTCCACTTACTCCCATAGGAACATTACAAATAGAAACATATCTTATTGCACCATTGCTGATTTCTCCATCTGTTAATACATATATAGTAGAACCTTTGTAGCATTTTATTTCATCTGCATCTACTACTTCTTGGAACTGAGCAATAGAAGCTATCAGCATTGTTGAACAATGTCCTTTGAAAGAAGCAATAGTTAATTGTGGTTCGCCATTAGTAACACCGCAATCATCTACAAGATACATACCATCAGAATGGTCTAAAATACCTTTAAGTGTAGTAAATTCTGACTTATTAGCAGTGTTGATTGTTGTAAATGGAACATTTTTCAACTTAGTAAAGTCATCTGTACCTAACTCATCTTTATGTTCCAATAAATATTTTGCAATATCTTGTGGTATAATTTCATTTATCTTATTACTACTATATGTTGTAGCTGCACTTGCAGCACTATCATCAATTTGACTCGGAGTTGGAATTTTTACCCATTGTCCATTTTGTTTGAATTTAATACTCAAATCATTAAACTCCTTCCATATCACTTGGGTCTATCCACAATATTTGGTTCTTATCAGGTACTTCTGCTCCAATATAAACTTGTTCGCTCATATCAATAGTTTCATCCATTCTAATTTCCATTTCTTTCTTTGCGGATTTAATATCTTTTGAAACATCTGTTTTTAACGCATAGGCAGATAAATCAATATTAAAACCTAATTCAACCCACTTTGACCCATCATATACATATTCTTTGTCATCAATTTGGTAAACATCGCCATTTTGCATATCAGTTAGTTTTTGACTATTGATAATAATATCTGTCCCATCAAAACTATCTGCTGTGCCCTTAAAATGAAATGCGCCAGATACCAAATTGTTTATTTCTTCTTTATTGTAATAGTTATTGTCTAAATTATTTTTAATCTCTGCTGTCTTTGCCGTCAAATTTTCATCAACGACTTTCATATCTGCAATATCAGAAGTATTCTTGGTGACAAAACTTTCTACATTTTCTAAATGCTCATTTACATCACTAATATCCTTAGACAACTCTTGTTTGTTTTCATTAACATAATCATAGACCGCTTGTGTTGCAGCAACACCGATAGCGCCATCAACAATTTTAGGGTCTATCTTTAATTCATTATCTGCTTCGTCTGTGTCAATCCACAGCACTTCCATATCTTGTGGCTCATCGTCACCAATGTGAATTTCTTTATTACCTGTATCAACAATTACACTTGAAAGTGTTTTATCGCCACTTTTTAATGAAAGAATATTCTGCGAATATTGTAAATTATCACCTTTATTACTAAGCAAATTTATAATTTGATTATAAATAGGAATAGTGGGTTCGGGTGGAACTGTATCACCACTCTTGTCACTTTCCTCTATGATAATCGGCTTTTTATCTTTTGTCCAAATTTCTGTATCGCCTGAAATACCCTGCACGGCAACAACAAAAAGACCTTTTCTCTTTATTACTTCCCAAGGAATTTCACAAAATGTATCTCCATCCCCAAGAATAACAGGGATTACAACATCCTCATTGTCCACATTACTACTTTTATTCTTAAACCAAATTGTCTTTGAAAAGCCGTCCCAACTTTCATCAAATTTGAATTTCGCAATGTGGTATTGAACAGAGTCGGTCAATATAATTTTTCTTGCATTATTACAAGAAATATCCAATTTATTCACGCTAAATGAATATATCAAAGAAGTTACCTCCCTGTTTTAATTTATTATGTACATAGGGGCATAAAACCCCTATTAAGATAGTTTTTGAACTAACTCAACTATAATAGTGACAAGACCGCCGCCACCAACAATATAGCCACCATATTTTGCTAAAAAGGATTTTATAGAAGAAGTTTGTGTTTCGGCAATATCAATCTTAGACTTATTGTCAACTCTTTGAATTTCGGTGTCTACATCTTCAAATTTACTCTCTACATTATCAACCTTTGTTTCAACATTGTTTACTTTTGTTTCAACACTATTAACCTTAGAGTCTACAACATTCAACTTTTCGCTTAGTTTTGAAATAATTTCTGTTTGCTTTAACGATGTCTCATTCTGCGACTTAATACTTTGTGCTAATTCAACCATAGCACTTTTCATTGAGTCCATAGTTGTAGCCAAACTTTTATTTGTTTCAGTTGCCTGTTTTACAAGTAAATTATTAGTGTTTAATTCAATTTTAACATTGTTGATTTCTTGGTTAATCCCTTTAATATCATCATATTCAATGTGGTCTATACGCTTATTTGTATCTACCATATCTTTATCAAGTCTATTTAGTTCAACCCTAATATTTTCATCAGTCATTGCCATTTGAAGTTACCCCTTATAGAAAATCATCCTTATTAAGAAAGAGTGTTATATCGCAAAGGATAATACTCCACAAAATGCAAGATGTATATAAATATAATTTAAGATATAAAAATAAAAGTACAAAAAATAAGGATATGACTATCCATTTAATCATACCCTTTCTATACCATTCCCTGTCATAAGGAACATCATATTTCTTTGTATCTATATTTAATCTCTTAAAAACTATTGAAAAAGGCTTATTGTTATACCACCTATCTTTTAGTGGAACATCTATAATTTGACTATCAAATGGTGCTTTTATATATAAATCCTTTATTGCAAAAAGACAAAGCACTATTGAAGCCCAAAGCATATTAAGACTATTGTGTGCGATATATCCACAAAGAACAATCAAAACACTTGAAATAGTTATACATTTTCCATTTGTCGTACAATGAAAACCGCCACAATATTTTCTAATAACATTAAATACAAATGCGCTAATTATGACGAATGGTAAAACTCTGAAAATAAACCCTAAAACAATTATCGGTGCATATGCACAGATAAGATAAATACAACAGGTAACATAATATGCTAAATCGTGATTTCCTGTCTTATCAATGATAAAATCTTGTATCTTCTCTAACAACGCATCACGCTCCTATTATATTTATTATGTACCTTGGTTCTTTATAAGGAAAAGAGCCAATAAGAAAACCGCTTAGAAGTGCAATTACTTGCGCACTACGCCAGAACCAATAATAACTTTCATATTTTTATTCTCCATAATTCTTTTATATATACATAGAGAACAAATCTCTATAAATCTCAGTGGAATTATGATTAAAAATACTTTCAATTTCTCGTCTCTATTTGTACCTATAGCATCAAAATGAAAAATAAATTCAAGAATAGCATTATATGCAGTTTCTATAATTAAAAAGAATAGCATACTAAATGCAGAATATTTGAAAGAATTTTTAACACTATTCTTATTGATAATTAAAAATAATGTGTTATTTAATATCATTGTTGGTTGATATGCTAACGGCGGAAAAATACAACTTAAAATACAATTTATAAATGCCATAATTGGTATTTGCCACCACTTAATTTTATTTAACTTTCCAACATTTATGAAAAATAAGTTAAAAATAATTCCTTCTATTAAACTAAATAAAACATAATCTATAAAAATAGATTTCATAATATTCATCCTTTCTAAGTCCTATTATACCACAAAAGGAGTTAAATGTCAAGAATTATTTTATGTACTATTGCAAATTACTATTTTTTGCAATCCATTTGATGACTTGATACCAGCCACCACTCTTTATTGTCTTAGCAACCGACATATGATTTTTTGTATCTTTATATCCATTGCTTCTGTTTCTTCTTCTTTTTATAATAAAATTCTCTTTTTCTCCGTCTAACACAACCAAGTATTCATAAAAGCCATTTGTGAAAGTTATATCAATCTCACCATAACAATTATATCTCGCCGTAGGTTCTTTTATATTAAATTTTTGACATAGTTTTAATATTAAGTCCTCTTGGTTATCGTAACTATAAAATGAGAGCCAAGACTGCGCCAAGTATTATCACTTCCTATCTAAATCTAATATACATTCTAAATTATTATTTATTTCAGCCATTTCATCATAATGATGTTTTGTGCTCATATCACTAAAATCTTTTATCATATCTGCCATTTCAGACAATTTATTTTCAACCTTACTAAGTTTTAGAGTATTCACAACAGATGAAACAATTATAGAAATAAATATCACAACTGTCAAAATCCACCACACGAAATCGCTTGTAGTCATTGTGTGATAGAATTTTAGTGTATAATATAATAGTGAAATAACACCAACTATGCCTGTAACCAAAACAAATATATTACGCTTCAATATTGCGCCTCCTTTCACTGGTATTTTCTAAGTCCTATTATACCACAAAAGGAGTTAAATGTCAAGTAGAAAATGGATAATCATAAGGCATCTCTTTCTCTAAAGACATACTTTTTAGTACCCTTAATGCACTCGACATTTCTAAAATCTCGCTCATACACATATCTTCGCATTTTCTACTTTCCAATTCTCCGATTACACAATCGGCTAATTTTTCAATTCGTTCAATATAATTATCCATTCTCTATATGCCACCTTTATTATAAATTTACAAAATTATATCTTAGAATTTTAATAATTCTACTTAAATCATCTTGAGTTACTTCCCCAAGTAGCCGTTCTATTCTTTTTTTACTAATATCTCTAATGCACTCACATAAAACAGTATTCTTTTTTCTTGCAAAGAAATCGTAATTTTCTTTTTGCAACTCATAATGATTTATCATATCTTTCTTGGTTGTACTCGATGTGATAGGAATAACAATGACATTATTTCTATTCTTATTAAGCATTTCGGCAGAAATAATAACACAAGGTCTAACGCCTTTTTCTTCGCTACCAACATTATTTTCGCCAAGATTGACCATATAAATTTCGCCCTGTTTTATGTTTCGTTTCATTTCTTTTTATTAGTATTAGTTGCTTTCTTTTTAATCTGAAAAGGCTTTAATGCAATCTCATATCCATCAATGCCATCTCTAACATATACATAATCAGGGACAGATGTAAATGTATTCTTTACCTTAATTGTCCCATTATTAAAATCTATATATAAAAAACCCTTGCGCTCAAACAATACTCTGTTAGAGCCGTTGGGAATATTTTTTTCTTCTTTCACGCTACATTGCTCCCATCTATCATTAAGAATGAATTTGTTTTGCAATCGGCAAAATTTACTATAATCACAAATTCTATCCGTTCTTTTGCAAAATAAATATTCTCTTCCCTTAAAATCTCTCCATTCAGCAAAAGTACACATAGAACCACCTTCTAAATCTTTTAGGGGTAAGAAAAAATCCTACCCCTAAAAATATATGTAAAAGGGCAAGATACAATGCACCTTGCCCTTGATAACAAAAATGCCTTACTTAATGGAACATTTGATAAACTTCTTTAACCTTAGATTTTGCCATTGAACATTCGTCCATATTGTCACTACATATTTCTGCAAGTTCTCTATAAACATCATTCAAATTATTCAAAAAGTGCCCAAGTTCATCGTGAGCCATTTGTAAATCATCGTCTTGTTTAGTTTTCTTGTATAATTCTTTATATTCACGATAAGAAGTAAACTCATCCCAAGCGTTCATTAAATAGTTGTCTATTTCAGTAGAACTATCTAAATCGTCTGGGATTTTGCATTTATCTTTAGAATAATATTCCCCATCAATAACCTCTTTCAGCCGTTTTTCGGTTTTCATAAGTTCTTTTAGGTATTCCAAAAACGCACTATTTACATTGTTATCGTCCATCATTTTATATTCTTCTTGAATATTATCAATAAATTTTTGCGCCACAGATTTATCCAATATTATCACCGCCTATTTCTTCAATAATTTTATCAATTTTCATATCTTGCTCATCTAAATGCGAATGTATATCATCGAGCATTATTTTCATATCGTCAACTAAAAAATCTTTAGTAATAACCTTATCGTAAGTTAATAAATTAACCACAGTTGAAAATACCGATAATATATCAAGGGCAGATATTTCTCCATTGATATTAGAGTTATTGTTCATTTTAACTCAATTTTGTAACAGTGATATTTGCGTTAGTAAATGTCGCAGGAGTTCCATCGTTTTGTATAGTAATACTCACAGGAACATTATCTGTAATAGCGCAACAATTAGGATTTACTCTAATCATAAAAGGTGTTTGAGCCAAATTCATAATTACAGTATCAGCAGTAGCACTTTGAGAAGCCTCAAAACCATTTACTTCTATGCCATTGGCATACAAGTGCATAGTAACCGTGCCACCAGCAGTAGCAACTGTGGTTGCAGTACCAGTAAATCCAATTAAATATTTTCCAGCCCTTTTTAGCGTAATAGTAGAAGAACCATTGCTATAAGATATAACACAAGGATTTGAATTTTCCGAAGTGTTATAAACGACTGGACTGTTTGTATTAACGGTTTGAGAAACCGTAGAAACTGCCGTCAATGCCATTCAATCAAGTCCTTTCAGAAAGAGGTGAGTATTTCTACCCACCTCGTTATATTCACTTATTCAGCTAATTATTACGCAACTGTTCCACCACAACCGCAACCTAAATTAACGCCATTATATCCAACAGGAGAGGTATAAGGACTACAAGTAATATAGGCGGGTTCAGGGAACGGTCTAATAGTAGAAATCAAATTAGCCGTCTGAGCCTGTTGACTTAATCGGAAGTTTGCGGTAAGCAAATCTCTATCTCTATCTTCTAATCTATCACGAAGCTCTTGCATAGTATTAGAGTTAATCAATGCACGAGTAGCTTCACCCTCTGCGTGAATAGCAGTGGTAATATCACAGGTGTTCTTTGCGTTTTCATAACGAACTGCATCAATGTTGCGGTTCGTAGTGCCAAAATGTTATCTTAAAAGTATTTTATCTTTTAATTCTATATGTTTCCATATAGGTCGGACTATATCTTCACCCTCATAAAAGGGGTTCGGCACTCGTGTCAGAATTATTGGTATCTGTCCTCATCTGTTAGTCTCTGAACCTTCAAAGTTACTTTTATCAGAATTCACTTTGCTTGGATGCTGATTAGCATATCTACATATATGTCCGTGATATAATGTATTATTTTTTAATGCTTTGCATAATGGGCTTGTGTCCTTTACGCCTAAAAACTTAGCCCCTTCTCTTAAAGAATTAAATTTTATATCGTCAATAAAAATTTCCTTAGAGTTTGTTGTTCTAAAAACATAAACTGGATTTTCATTTTTATAATGACAACAATTCCCATCTGTGTCATATCCTCTTTTAGCCCACCTTTGTGCAGTTGCTATATGGATATTATATTCTTTTGCCAGTTCAGATGTTGTCATTTCTTTATTTTTATAAATTACTATTTTACTGTTTTTCAAACCAACAAGTTTTGCAACATTTTGATTTTTCATAGGATTATTCTTAGACATTCTATCCTTTTGTTTTTTACTCTTCATAGGATTAAATTTAGATTTATATTCTCTCATTTCTTTAGTCCAAGCAAAATTAACTCCGCCAGTTCCACCATTGTCAATATTAGCACAACACATTTTTGCTTTCTTTAATTGAACAATCCTGAGGTGCTCAAATCTAAACGCATCTGATTCATTGTCAAAATATCTTATAATCCTACTTTTACATTTATTTTCATCAAAATATTGCTTAAAAATTTTATTTCTTTTATATGTTGTTTTATATCTTTTATTACAACCTTTTCCAACATAAAAAATATATCCATTATTAACATTATACCATTCATAAACATAAAATTTATTCATATAGACTTAGCCTTCCAGCAATTCACCGAATTGTTTTCTAATTATTACTAATTAGGCTGCCACACCAAGTCCGTAGCAGCAGTTTTGCATCTGGTAGCCAAGTTCTGTAATACCACCAGAAACACCATTGAAGCCATTGAGCATAGAAGTATTCATAGCATAAAAACCATCACACAGACCGTTGTTAATGCCATCGAGTTTGTTTATAATTTGATTGGTGTCAAACCCTCTCTGAATATCAGCCTGAGTAGCATAAGTTGCAGCAGCACCATTGCCACCCCAGAAGCCACCATTACCGAACAACAAGATAAATACAATAATCAGCGCAAGAATACCGCCAGCGCCACCACTGAGAAAACCATTATCATCATTATTCTTAGTCAGAGCAAGAGCATCACCAATGCTTAAACCGTTATCCATACCCATAATAAAATCTCCTTAAATAAAATATATTATATATTAAATTTAAGAGTTGCGCACCCTCTTAAACAATATATTTATTGTAAATAGAGTGCGACTTGAGATTTTACTATATATAAGTTACTTAAAAACATTAGTCGCACCCCCTTGTAGCACAACTAATGTTTTGATTGTTATATTAACCAAAATCATAGTATTTTGATTGATTGCTTAGGTACAACCAATGTTTCTAAAGCCACCTTTCATTATCTAAAAAGCCTATTAAATAGGCTTGAAATATCATTTCCAGCAATATTCATTATTTGTTGAGCTTGTTCTGTTGCTTGTTGAATTTGCTCATCTGAATATTTGCCACTACTTTTAATTTGTTGCAAAAGATAATCTCCATTTAGACCTTTTCCTTTTGCAACATTAAGAAATTTTGCAAAATTATTTAGATTTAATCCATTTCCATTTTGCATTTGTGAATTGCTTGTAGAACTCCAAGGATTAAAAGTTTTCATCACTTTGCCTCCTTGTTTGAGAGCTTGGTAGACTTATTTCCACTCATATTTTTAATATAATTGTTTTGATTTGCAACTATATCTTTTAATTGAGCCACCTCGTTATTAAGTTCTGCAAACTTATCTATTGTTACAAAGTTTACACTATTCTGTTCGTTAGATTGTTCAAAATTAAACTCCTCAAGTTTATAAGCATTAAAACTCGGTTGTCCAGTCATAGATACCGCTTTTACATAAACTTCTGGTTTGCTTGAATGTCTAAACCATCTAATTTGACCGTTTTGAACAATAGAATTTTTAGCCTCGTCTATGTTTGAAACAATAATAAAATCAGCATTTGTATCACTTTTAGGCTGCTGATTTTGTTGTGCGTTTAACATATTCATATATCTATTATATTGGTTATCATTTATATTCATAAAACTGTTAGTATTTGGTTGCCCAAAACTATAAGTAGGAAAACCATAGCCACTCATTTCTATAAGCCACCTTTCACTATGTAACTTCACGCAGTTGTCATAAGATAACTGCGTGAATAATAATATATTTAATTCTTATGCAGAAACACTTACTACGCAAGAAGCAGTCAAGGAAGTCTTATCCTTAACTACAATTTCAATAGTTGTGACACCATCAGTAGAGGTTGCAGTCACAACACCATTGGCGTCCACATTTGCAGAAGTACCAGTCTTTGTAAATGTCAACTTAGTATTATCAACCAAAGACGGCTGAGTACCATCGGAGTACATCTTATACACCTGAATGGTCTTACTCTCACTATGACCTAATTCAATGTTACTGCCAGAAACAACAATAGCAGAAACATTGGCAAACTCATCCTGTCCGTAAATATGCTCAGTAATTACAGCATAATAACCGTGGTCGGAACAACCAATATTGCCCGTAAATGTAGCCAGTGCAGAACCAGAAATGGACACACTTGCAATACCACTTGCGGACAAAGACAAGTCCTGAGAACCCTCAAGTTGGAAGTTCGGAATATCAACAATAATACTACCGATACGAGAAGCCGAACCCTCAATAGAGTCACCAGTAGCACCACTCTTGAACAGCGGAATTGTCATTACTGCGTGTACAATAGACGGTACATAGTCAGAAGAAACAACAAATCTACGAGCCGTAGAGTCGGAGATAACATACTTAATACAAAGTGTCTCACCAACTTTAAGACCATCAATGGTTGCAGTCTTTGCGCCTGCATTAAAATCAAACTTCTTATAAGCATCATCTGCTTCAGTAGATGTTTTATACCAGCCAATTACGCCACTTTCTGCCGTAAACGCCTGGGGCGTTTGAGACACTTCCAGTTGATTTTCAGTCTGGACAGTAAACTGCTCAGTAGTAAATACATCGGAACCAGCAGTAATAGCACCGCCGCAGTTCAGAGCAAGGTAATTCAAATCCCACACTTGGTCGGTCAATTCCAGACCAAAGGACGAATCGTGATAATACTTTCCGAGCAAAATGTTGCATTATAAAATAACTTCTCGGAAAAACAAAGTTATTTACTTTTACTATAAATCGCTACTTTATAGCCCTATTTCGTTCACACTAATAGGCACATTCTTTCGATATGTGATAAGACTATTTCTTCACCTTATAAACATAAGGGCAACCCATTTCTTTCCCCTATCGCTTGGGATTTTACTCTTTTCAGATAGTCGTTTGACCTTTTCCTGTTCGGAACTTGGCAACCAAACATCCATTTACTTTCACTTAGGATTTAACCTTATGAAAATCTGTATCGTTATTTCTGCTTTCGCAACATTCATAAAACCATATTTCATATTTTATTGTAGTGATACAGCTTTAGGAATTACTGGTTTTAAGGTTGTGTCCTATGCAGATTACTCTACATACGGGGCATCAATTACCCTGTCCACCTCTCGCTTCCTCACTATTGATAGCCATATTCAAGCCAGAATCAGTCAAAGTACGGGAGTGTGCAATAATATTATTATTAGAATCAAAGAAATCTACATCGGCAGAGCCAGCAAGTAAACCTTTTGCCATAATATTTTCTCCTTTTATCTTTATTTGTATTTTATATTAAAAATGATTATCCATTAACAGCCTGAATTTTCTTTTCAAAAGTTTCAGCGTCTTTGAACATTTCTTTATACTTATCAACCTTGGGTTCAAACAGAGGAAATCTTATATCATCTTTAACTTCATATTTGAACGATGCTTGTATAATCTTTTGACTCAAATATATTTCGCTATTAACACAATGTGAAAAAACTTGAGTAAATGTTCTATAAATCATTTCATTTATATCTTTCATAGAATATCCAGTTCTACTCATTACATAAGTCTTTTTTTCTTCTAAAGACGGATTGTGTACCTTTTTACTTTTTAAGGCACACCATTTTTCATATTCTTTCTGTACATCAGGATTTACATATCTATCATCATAGTCTATATCGTTTTGATATAGTATGATTTTCTTTATTTCATCAAACTCTTTTTCTGAAATAACACTTTCCGTGTTTCCACTGTCATCTGTTGTATATAAAAATACCTTTTCGTCATTCCGTCTAAGACCTACATTTTTCTTAAAACACAATGCAAGTAGAATTCCTAATATTTCAATCGCACCATCTGTTGCAAGAGCCACATCTGTTAAAAATCTAAGATAACTCATCTGAATTACCTCTGCGTTATTAACAGTTTCCTTTTTTATCTCTAAAACGCTCTTACAACTTTCATATACAGGATATTCTTTAACAGTTATAGGATAAATTTTCAATTCTTTGCCAGTCTTAACTTTATAAGGGACTGGCTCTTCATTTGAAAAATAATTTATTTTTAAGTTTTCAATATCAACCATCACAGGTGCTCCCAGCGGGCAAATTGATATATCGAAGTGCCATAGTCAGTGAGCGCCCAAACAGCGTTTTACTATTTGTCAAACCGATATTAGACACCGTTCCTCTATTTATATCTCTATCAAAACATAAATATCCAACGCCAGCGCCAATATCACGACCATTAAAAACAGTCAAAAATAGACTTTCCATCAAGTCTGTTCTTTCGCATAAAACACCATTATAATAGACAAGACAAGTCTTTTCATTTGTAAAGAAATTAAAATCATAACACACAACTGCATTATTCCGTGTTTCAGGTATGGTATCAGAACGAAATAATCTAAATTGTGTCTGACTTTTACTGTCGGACAGAATAGAGCCAATAATAGGTTTCATAAACACCCTAAATTTCTGTTCCTCGGTGTCACCAGTCCAAATATACGCTTTCTTTTGTTCAAATGTAAGATTTTCTTTATCTAATGCGTCTTTTGTATCATAAACAAGACACTTCCAAAAGTCCTCTGCTGGTTGACTTGTTTCGGTCATAAGAAATTCTAATATCTTATATAAAATTAAAGGTTGTTTTGAAAAGTCATTATAAGATACAGAATTATTACCATTGTAATTTATATTCTCGTAAATCATAACAAACTCCTCAGAATAATTTTAATCACTACATCTTCACAGCCATCTGCGCTAAATGTCAAAATAAGCTGAACTTTGCTCATTTTATTATTTGTCAAAGAATAGCCATCAACCGTTTCTTTTAGTGTATAATTTTTAGGGCTTACACCAGTAGCAGTACAAGTAACAATATCTGTTTGCTTTTCACCCTCAATATATACACCACAAATAAAATTAACAGTTTCTTTTTCATTCAAATCTTTAACATCTGCCGGGCTAACAATGATTTTCTTTTCAGGTAAATAATCGTCTACAATCTTAATTTCAATCGTATCATATACTTTTTCGTTATTCTCCATATAAGCCGTTATAGTAGCCTTAGAGCCTTTTTCGCCCACAAGAGTATAAACACCTTTATCTGTTATTGTAACGGCGTTTTTATCGCTTGTAGACCATCTAACAGGTATATCCGTCTGAGTATCGCCGTTCTTAACAACATTTGCCGTTAATTGACCTGAAAAACCTTTAATTTGTGAAATATCTCCACCATTTATGGACACTTCATAATTCGTCATATAATAATCACATACATTTAATTCTTGATTATCGGTCGGTAAAATAGGGGAATATACAAGATATAATTTCATCATTGTTACTATTCCATCTGTGCCAGACTCCTGATTATAATTATCTATATGCTCCACCTTATAACATTGACTATGCTCAAACATAAAGCGTTGGTTTAACACAATGCTTTGTGTTTTTTCATTAGCTTGCACATAAATAATCATTCGTCTGTTTTCAATCGTTGCAGTTTTTGCTACTTGTTGATTTGTACTTGTAGCTTCATATCCGACAAAAGCATTTTCAGTCAATATTTCACCATTTGCACGATTTACCCAAGATATTTGATTATTACACCGAATTAACCTTGTTTGCGCAACTTTTGCAAGTTTATTTATCTTGTCATAACACAAATATGTATCGCCGTCCCATTTATATTTCTGCCCACGATAATTTCTGTGATTGCAATCCTTAAACAAAACGGTGATATAATCGCCAATCGCTCTATCTATATTAAGAGTAACTTCGGCTACACTATCTATGTGTACTTCAAAATCTCTATATGTTTCATCAAATGGATATTTTTCCTCTTTAATCCAACGCACCAATGTGCTGTCATCAAAATAATCATTTATCCATTCTTGTGTGAATTCATCATAATATTCACCATTCGGAGTTGAAATGTTCCGAATGTAATTATCTTGCCAACTCAAAACAAATCACTCCAATATGGTAATTCATTGAGGTGTTTGATATGATAGTTATAAATATCCTGTTGATACTCTGATACAAGATTGCTATACCAGTTATCATTCTGTTTCATTATCGGAGCAATAGCATCTTTCTTAAACTCTCTTTGTGACATATAAGGAAGTCTTGCTTTAACATCTTGCGTTAATCTCTTAAAATACTTAGATACCGCAATTTCTCCAATAATCTTTTTCTCATCCATATCCAAATCATAATCAAAGATATATTCTGTATGTTGTTCGCCAGTATCTTCATCTTCAACTATTGACTTAGTATATGTTAGAGGCTTAATGCAATCAAAATCAGATAAACCATTTTTCAAAAATCCACAAAGATATTCATATGCTACATCTCTATCTGTCATATAAATTTTATCAATTTTATAATCGTTAATGATAGGCAACATAAATTCATCGTAAATTTCAGCAAAATTTGTACCCAACCGAACACCTCCACTTCTTATTATTTATTATTTATTAGAAGCCGAAAGTAATTCTGCAATCTCCTCAATTTCAAGCCCCTCATCACGAAGTTCTCTAATTCTATTAAGGTCATAAGCATAACCACTATTCATTTTTTCGGCAATCAATTCTGCAATCTTTTCTTGCGTTTCTTTATCCATATCCAAGATAATATCAACACTTTCATCGTTACTCAGACAAATCAAATTCTCGACTTGCTCTTTAGTAAGAATATTATTATAAAAATCGCCAATACCCAAATCGTCATAGTCTTTCTTAGAAGTCAGGATAGCCCAACCTTTTTCAAACTGAGAAGTATAATTATTGACAATATCAACCATATCCGTAAAACGAATATTCTGAACATCTCCAAACTTCTCAAAAACATAAGAACGACCACGCTCTCTGGGGTCAGCATTTGTTCTCAAAACATATGTGCTTGCAAGCATAGAAATAACCTTAACTGTTCTTGTCAAGTTAGAATCAGACTGCACAACAACATTGGGCGCAGAATTATTCATTTGACTCTGCATTTCTAACATTTTTTCTTGCATTTCTTGCATAGCCTTATTAGCCTCTGCTAACATCTTTTCCAATCTTGCAGTTTCATTTTCGCTATCGCTTGTAGCAACTTCTGTCTTAGGCTTAGTTTCAGCCTTAGTCTTTGTTGCGGGTCTGCCTTTCTTAGCAGTAGTAGTTGTTTTTTGTTCAGCCATTATAATTTCTCCTAAATATGTACGAGGGGCATATTTCAGCCCCTCTATATGTTAAAACTCGATTAAGCGAGATTAACTCTAACAACCTTATAGTTAGTGGCAAGGTCTACGCCCAGTTCCTTACGGAGAGTGGAGAGGATAGCAAGGTTATTGTTATCAAACTCCTTATCGGTGTTGGTGATAGTAGCACCGATAGCCACCTGAACCAACTTAGTGCCGTTCATAGGAATACCATAAATTCTATCCTCGGGCAGAGCAACAATGCCATCTGCGCCATCAACGGCATCCAAACCAATAACAGTGTAACCATTAAACTGAGTAATATAACCCTTAGTTACATACTCATCCTGAAGCAGAATACGGGCACGGGTCTCAGAAGGCAGTACCTTCTTCAGAGCCACGGCATCGCCAACAATTACCATCGGAGCACCATTCTTGGCGCTTGCATACTTCAGTTTAGAGATAAACTTGTCCTCATCATAGTTCTGCAAGGTCAGGTTGGTATCAGTAATAGCGTTTACACCAGTAACAAAAGCATCAACGGTTAGTGCATATACCTTAGACACCATAGCAACAGCCATACGCATAGCATCCTCGGCAACATAAGCATCGCCAACAAGGATAGCGGGCAAAGTAGTGTAAGTAGTCAGACCATACATCTCGGTGGCAATGGTCTTGTTTACAGTCTTGCGCTCTTGAGTCTTAGTGTGCTTCTGTCTGCGACCCATCTTAGACACAGCATAAACACTATTGTCGGTCAGGGTGTACTCAAACACATCGCCATAACCACCATAGTGAATTTCACTCAACAGTTCAGTACCAGTGGCGCTTACTACGATAGGAGTAACAGCATCTACCAGCACCTTTTGAATCAGGGCTCCCATCTCGGACACTGCACTAAAGTTAGCATAATCGGTGATATTGTCAAACTTCTCAGGAGACATACCACTTCTACGCTGCAACTCGGAGGCAAAAGCACGGTTAATCTTCTCTGCCTTTTGAGTCATAGTATATTTAGTATCGTAAGACATCTTTGCACTCATCTTTTCGGTACAATACTGTCTTGCGTAATCTTCCATACCAGTTACCAAATTCTTAGCTTCATCATTTGCCTTAGAAAAGGTAACAACAGAATCAAATTTCTTCATTATTTATTTCTCCTTTACCTACAATTAACCATTGAAAGCGGTCTTAACAATGTACACTTTCTCAATGTCATCGCTAAAGTCGCCAGTGGGGTACTTGGCATCCTTAATATCAACCACCTTGAAAGAAGCAACAGCATCAGTCTGAGTCTTTTTAATTGCAAACTTAGCAGTGGTGGTAGGCTCAAGAAAATCACCAACTACGGGAGCGGTGGAACTATCTACACCAGCGGCAAGAACACCAAACTCAACGCCCACTTCGGGGAAGAAATAATCAACAGCCTTACCAGCGGGGTTGGTATAATCTCTATCATCTGTGCTATGAGCGGGGAACACCTTACCGTTAATCACATCATACTTAACGGAGGGGTTATATGCGATAGCAACACGAGCAGAAGTAGCAGTGGGCTTAGCCAAAGCGTACAACTCTTTATTCTTAGAATCAACAGCGCCCTCAACAACAGGGGAGCCACCATCAATATCAAAATCAGCAACGCCAGCTCTATTCATACAATGAGGAATAAAGTTGTCGGTTTCAAACAAAACATTATGTTTAGCCATTTTATTTTCTCCTTTAATAAGTTAAATTACATCTTATCAAAGACACTATCATATTGAACAGCATCTTTTTTTGTATCAACAACGCCCATATCAATAATTCCATCATCTGTATTGTGGCTGGACATAGTTGCCTCATACGCTTGTGCAAGAACAGAGTTCTTCCAAGCAGTTACAGTTTCATATGTACAATCCTTAGAGGACTCTACAACTTCTGCGTATTTGTCATCAGACAAACCGCCCTTTACCTTAGAAAGAGTATCTTGAACAACGCTCTTGGTCTTTGCAGTTTCAACACCTTCCTTAAATTTCTTTAATTCGGCAATCTGCTCTTTATACTGCTCAATTTCTTGCTTGGCGGCATTTAACTCTTTCTGCAAGCAATCCATCTTTTCTTCAGTATTATCGTCTTTATCGTCCGTTTCGCTATCGTCAGTCTGCTCTTCCTTAGTATCATCAGCAGTATCTTTTTCATCTTCTGCATTATCTTTGGTGTCAGAATTATCGTCTGCGTTTTCTACGGGCTTCTCGTCTTTTTTTTCAGGAGCCTTGTCAGGATTTTCCTCTACGGTCTTATCATCTTTAGTAGTATCGGGCTTTTGAGTTTCATCCTCAGCCGCTTTAACTACTTTATTTTTTTCATCAGCCATAGTTTCCTCCTTGTTTAATTTATTTTCTATATTTTCAAGTTTTTCTAAAATATTATCCATCTTTTCTTCTTGGTCTAAACCAAGTTTTCTATAAATCTGTTTAATTTTAGATACTATAACTGTTTCATTTTCTTGTTGCGCATAAGATAAAGCACTTGCAATTCCTTTTCTATTATACACCCATTCGCCATTTTTTAAGTTCATAACTGGATAACCAAGTTTTGTAACCTGTCTATCTTCCCAGCCTTCCTCGAGTTTTAAGCAAACACTTTTAGCGATTGTTTTATAATTTTTCTCTTTTACAAGGTCTTGTTTTGCTTTATCTCCGTCCCACTCGCCATAATCAATAGCTTCTTTGGACTTATTCAACGGATGATTTTCATATTTTTCATCTTTTTGCATTTCTGCATATTTTACATATTCCATTTCAGCCTTTTTCAATGTATCTTTACCCATTTGAATTAAATGAATACTCGCATTGGGCACGGATGGCTGATATTGTAATCCTAAAATTGTAATACCAGTAATATTAAACCCTTCGACAATTTTAGGCAAATCTCCACCATCCTCAAAACTTTCCGTTTCAGGAGTAAATCCAACCAATTCCTCTATACTTACTGCTCTAAAGTTGTTTTGTCTAAACAAATCATATACATCGTTGGCATAAAGTTTAGACAGAACAACATCAACGGAAGCAATTAAATCTCCATCGTCATCGTATCTAAACTTAACCTTTTGATCTGGAACCCTACCAACAATCTTTTGATTAACCGTATGTGTAGTAGCATCGCCTATAATGTCATCGTATTCTGCAATAACCCATTTATTTATAACGGTATCTGCATATTGTCTAATAACATCCTCGGAATATGTATGATTATGAGAATTGCGCTTGGTGCTTAAAAAATCAACCGTTCCATATGCAAACTCAAAATCTTCATCATTTTCATATCTACGCCAATCATCTATTGACATAGTTACTTTATTCTTAAAGTTCAATGGGCATATCCCCCTCTTGTAACTTTTTACATAATTCATCTGTTTTCACAAAATAAATTCTGTCTGCGCCAAGTTCTCTATAACAGGGAGTAAAGCCCATTTTATGTAATTCCTTGGCTATATCGGAGGTTACGCAAACATAATCATTCAAGTTCTTTGGCTCGCCCAACATTATCATTTGTAAAATCCTCCGTTTCTGTAATTTCTCCAAAATCTCCGTCATTATCATCTGTTTGAATTTCGCCATCATTATTGATATTCTCGTCTAAATTAGTTAAATCAAACAAATTATTAGTCGGAGAACTATTGTGCATATTATCGAACATTCTTTCTAATGCCATTTCTGCATATTCTTTTGATTTCAATGTAAAAATAACATCATCTTGAACATTCTCTGCCTTAATAATCAATTTATTATCACTTGTAATAATTTCTCTACAATTATTTACATTTACATTGATTATTGATGTTTTATCAGTTGTCAGGCTTTTGTATTTTATAAACATTCAAACACCGCCTAACTATATTCTCTGCTAATTGCTCCACCATCAGTAAGTTCATCGTTTTCTTTAGTAGGAGCGCCCGGCTGTGTATCATAAGTTGCAGTATTAGAATTAAACAAAGCAAACAACAAGCCTGCTGTATCTGTAAACTTTGCTTCTTTTACCATTGTTTCAAACTCATAACCATCATAACCAAGCAGTGTGCCCCATCTACGAATAGGAACTTGTATGCCCTTATCGGAAAGTTTCAAATGATTTTCAATTTCATTCTTTCTAACAAACGGCAATGTAGAGCCACTAACTCTAAATCTAAACTTATATTTCTTAGTCTTTTTGTTTACAAAGAAATTTAAGAAATTCTCAAACTGCGGATAAACTGCATTTGCAATATCTTGATAATCTGCATTTGCAGCCAACTGCGCTTCCTCTTGTGACAATTTTTCATCTGTATAAATTAAAGAACTATTTGCGGCAGATAAGCCAGCGCTTGTCTTTAATTGATTTTTATACATATTACTATTATTGTCCGCAAACTGGAACATTCTTGTATTCTCTAAAGGAAGTGCAATTTGCTTAATATTCTTATTGATACCATTTCTCGCCAAGTGCATTATTTGTCCAACCTGTGCTGGGTCAATCGTAAATGCGTTCTTATTATTACCCGTATTGTCCTTATCTCTTGTTTTCATCTCACCAAGGATTAAAGCATTAGCAGAAATAATATCTTTATCTCTTTGTAGAGCACTTATAGCATCATCATCAAATACGGTTTTCATTAAATAAGCAAGCGGTGGCACTTCATTAAAATTAGAGGTGTCATATTTGAATACCCAAGCACCTTTATTTACTTTTGTTCGCACATAGCAATCCCAAGCAAACCCGTTTACCTTATTCAAATCACGACCATCGCCTACAATAAAACTCTTTAGATTTTTATTTTCCGTGTTTCTATCATTGTAAGCGGAAATCAAACTTGGGTCATAGTTTAGAACATTAACACCCATTTGATTAAAATAATTCAAATTAAAATCCCATAAAAAGCCATTTACGCCTTTTCCTGTGAATTTTCCTGTAATTTGACAAAATTTTTGAGGCATAGTTTGTAATGAATAAGATTGTACTTTCTTTTCTGTAATATCAATCTCATTCTCATCATAACTGCCTTCACTATCTCTTAACCAACAATAATATGTGTCGGTTTTTAACATATTCTTTACGGCATTTCTAAATTCTTGTTTTGCCTTAAAGTTTTGGAAAAACTTATCTACTCTACGGCAGTCATCTTTATATTCTTGTGAATCAAATTCACTATTGTCTTTAATATTAACAGGATAACGGTCAATATCAAATGAAAGTAGATTTAATTTATAATTGATTGCTCTATTATAAATTCCATCCCAAACTTCCATAAATTCAGAATAGTCTTGTAGATTTTCTGCTGACTGTTTGTAAGAGGCGATAGCCTTCCTTAAAAGTTCCCTGTCGGGAATTTGCGGGTTATTATTCAAATCAACAAGAGTTTTATACTCCTGTTGAGTGTCATAAAAATAACCCAACTGCGAAGTGTAAAGTGCATTGGCATATTCTAATACATTCCAAACTTCATCTTTTGAAATTTTATCTCTCGCCAAAGACTACCGCTCCTTTCAGTTTAATAGTTAAATATCTCATAAAAATCTGAAATATCAATATCAGACCCTTGTTCTTCTTTTGTATATTTTACAAATAACTTATCGCAAAAATAATTAAACATAGCCAAAGCCATATACCTATCCTTTGTTGCAGAACGATTTTCTTTTACCTTTACAGAATTATCTTTAATTTCTGTATTCAAAGACACCGCCTCATTTATCATAGACCGTGTTTCAATAAAAGGCTCTAACACTTTTGCTTTGTTTTCTGGTGTTCTTTCAATCCATCTTGGGTCTTTAGATATAAGTTCTGTTTCCTTATCTCCGTCATCCATTAAGAATTCAATTATACCATCTTTCAAATTTTTTCGCATAGCAAGGTGCATATTTGTGTTGATTTCTGCCGTACCAGCAACAGGTATAATGACTTCTTCGGCTTCATCACTTAATGTTCTTGCAATTTTATCTCTAATAACCGCATCGGAACTAATTTGTAATAATTTATCTTTACAAACAGTCCAAGCGGGATATGTAACATTTCTATCCTTATCATATGTTTCAGTTGTCAACAAATCAAAGAAAACATTTCCTACCAATTATGTTATCATATAAGTTTTTTATCTTATATTTCTTATAGTTGTGTTTCCTATAAGTTCGGCGTACCTTTTCATCTTATAATTTATTCGTGTAAAAATGATAATAATTGTTCAATACTATTATTTTTAATCCCATAAATAGAATGAAATTTTTTATGACAATCTTTACATAATGTAATACCATTATTTATATCATACCTATGATTTATATCGGACTTCCAATTTAATATATGGTGTGCGTTCAAATTATTTGTATGTTTTTTACATTTCTGACAAACAAATTTATCTCTTATAAAAACAGATTTTCTCCATTCTTGATATTCGTGCGTTGCTCTTTCAACTCTTGAATATTCAACGCCACCCTTCCAATGTGGTGAACGCTCTCCTATTTTCTTTTTATCTTCATTATTCATCCAATAACTTATCATAGATTTAGAAATTTTATTCGATATAATAGGATTTGAACTTGCTTTTTCTGTTCCATATTTTTGAATATTTGTTTTCTTTATCTTTTCTTTGATTTTTTTATCAGAGAATGGATTTTCAACACCATATTTTAACATACAGGTCTTTTTAATCTTTTCAGAAACTCCTGAAATGTGTCTACAATTATCTACTCCATATTTTTTATGTATTACATCTAAAGATTTTTGTTTTGTGCAATCTGGATTTCCGCAACAATCTTTTGTTTTGTCTTTTCTATTATTATATGTATAATATTTGACATTATATATTTCTCCACAATAATCACATTTTAATGTAATTATTGCACAGCTATTACTTGTCAAATCTTTTATTTTTACTAAAAACTTATCATTCATTTTAGTAAAAACATATCCAAAAGATTGATAATATTTTTTATTTTTTGCATTCCAAGATATATATACTTCTTTACTTATTATCATTTATTATTACCAATTATTTATTAGATGCCGAGAACTCTTGACAGAATTATATTCTATTACATAGTTTCATCTGTTACGCTCTGCGTGTGACTGTAATTTTACAAACAGCCTTCCACTCGGATTGGCATTTCAGCCTTCCCGTTTTCTTTCTCAGTTCAATTATATGTCACCATATAAAGGGGCGAATTTCACCTTTAGAGTCCATTACAAAATATTTACATTTATAATCATAAAACAGTCTTTTAATTTCAATAATCTGTGTTTGTGAATTAAGACCATTTTCGTGCTTTATAAACTCTACTTTGCGATGATTGTTTTCTTTGTTCATATTACCAAGGATAAATATTGAATTATCGTTTTCTCTACCACCACTAACCGCAATATCAGCGGTCAACATACGAATTTCATTATCATTAAAATTATAATCATCGTGTTGTTCCCCGTCTATATATTCCATATCGGTTAGCGGATAAAACGCATTAGATAATTTTTGATTTCTATGAAAATCATCATACAAAAATAAGCTACCCTCAGACTCTCCAAGCCACAGGTTCAAATACTCCATTTCAAAGTTCAAATCATCGGAAGTGGCTCTTCTTGAAATATACTGTTTCTTAGATTGTATTCTATTGGCGACAGATGTAAAAATATCTCCACCAAAAAATCCATATTTAATATTTTTATCCGTATAATGATTTCTAACTGTTTGTTTTAAGTGTGTCCAAAACCAATTATCTTTTGTTCTTGAGGATGTCAAAAATATTTGTTTTGGCTCCAAGTATAAACCATTATAAGAATAAGGCTCAAGTGTAGGTTCAATGATTGCATAATAATCTTTCCCCTTAACTAATCTCGCCTCATCTGTTATGCTTATATTCGCACGGAGACCACGAGAACTATCGCCACAAGCCGCCGCAAATATTTTTGAACCATTACCATATTCAACAATAAGAGCCTCTGTTGTGTCTGCTTTTCTAAATTTTATATATCCATCTTTTCTAAGTTGCTTTAATACTGGACTAATTCCCTTTTGTTCACTGCTTAAAAGGTCATCAATCTTTTCTTTTATTATTACATTACTTTGTTGTACAACGCTTGATGTAATAATAATTTTAATACCGGGAAGCAACAATGCCAAATCATTAGCAAGAACAGCTATAATAAAACTTTTTGACAATCCACGACTTGCAACAATATCCATAATATCATTTTCCCAACAGTCTAATAAAATCTGCCGTTGAAAAAAATGTAATGGAATTTGTAAATAATCCTCTGTGTATATATCAAGATTATTCAAATAGAACATTTGCCATTCGGCTATTTTTCTATCATAATCTCTTTTAGATAATTTTTGTGCGCCCTTACCTTTAATTTGTTTTAATTCCTCTTTACCTATGTCAATCAAGATTATATTTCTCCAAATCATCTAATGATATATCAAAATCTCGTTTTCCTACCAACATATTAGCAAGTGGTCTCAAAACTAAATCCTTCTCATATTGATGAACTTTATTCAAATCATAATTTCTTGACGGTTCAGAATAAATATCAGCAACATTTTTTTCGTCAATTAACCTAATCTGTTCGGCAAGGGCTTTTTCACTCATAGTCTTAGGTTTATTGCTTTCAAACTCATCAACCTTTAAGATTGACATTTCTCTTGCAATACGATTTTGTATCTTATCAATAGTCTCATCGCCCTCGTAGCGATGGTCATTTATTTTTCTTAATAAAAGCCTATCACGGCACAAATCCCTAAAAGTATCTTTCTGCTGGGCGTTTACAAATTCAGTAATGCCCTGCGTATATCTTGAAAATGTTTCTTCAAGGAAAGTGTAATCATCAACACTATCTTGCTTTCCCCAAGTATATTCAAGATTTTTCAAGTCTCTTTCAAGATTTTCTTTTGCCTCATATTTTGTATCTATATCAGACAAAGAGACATCGGTAGCAGAAAAATCAGTCCAAATGTCTTTCTTCATTTTGTGTTTGTGTAATTCTGCCACATAATTTCCTATAACATTTCTTCGTATGTTCTTAGGTGTATCTTCGTCATCGTCTTTAACCATCGTTCTTGGCGTTTTATTTTTATTGTTGCTTAAAAATCTTTCCTCAATGTTTTTCCAAATTTCAAGAATAAATGGAATGTCCATTTTCTGCAAAGTAAAATAAGCAGCACTGCGGACATTTCCATATCTACTTAAAAATATTTCAAACATTTTTTTACAGCAATCTTTACAAAACGGAACTCTACCATCAGAAAACGGAGACCAACTTTCATAATAGTTACTCTCTACTCTCATTCCGATACAATTTAAGGCTGGGGTATCGTGTCCAAGACACAAAATCATTTCTTCTGGTCTTTTCGATTTTTTTTGAGCCATATTTTACCCCTATGTAACTAAAAAAGCAGAAGAAATACATTCTCCTGCAATTTTACAATATTTTAATTTAATACAATCGTGAAGTCTGCAACCTTGCCTTTACCACTCTCATAGCAACAAAGTTTTGCACTCGCATCTGCTGATTTTCTAATTCTCATAGAAAAATCATCAATACCCATAATAGAACCAACGCCTATTGCGCCTTTTCTCACTCCACAGTTGCAATATTCATCAAAATGTTTATGGCCGCCAATCATATAGTCAATATTGATACCATAAATTTCGCTATAATCCTTAATTGACTTTGCAAGATTTGGAACTTCTCCGTGAATACCAAGGCAATTATATCCTGCAACCTTTTCAAAAATAAATCCAGTTTTATTTTCAACAATAGTAAAATTCGGATTATCTTCGTTTTTAATTTTTATAATGTTGCTGATAATTTTATCGCTACTCTCACAAAGATGTTCATTTTTCTTTCCATCAATCAATCTCAATTCATCGTGATTTCCAGATGTTTGATTATAAATAACAATCGTATGCTTAGATAATTCTCTAAGCCATTCAGCCATAAAATTACCAAAATTGATTGCGCTATCAATAACACCGTATCTTAAAGACCATATTTGAGAATTTCTAATAAATCCCTCTGTGCTATCTCCAAGATTATTCACATATAACTTTTTAATATCAAACATTTTGATTTTTTCTACGGTCTTATTAAACAAATCTCTCATTCTTTGTTCAAATATTTCAGGGCTATATTCGTTTAAGATTTCACCCATAAGACCATAAACTTTCATATCCTTACCATAATGACAGTCGGCAATGTTCAACTGCCACTCCATATCATTATGTTCAGGCTTGATATATTCAATTTTTGTATTATTATCTTTATTTTTTCTAATACAATCAATTACTTTTTCTTCAAACATCTCATCACGAGCCTGTTCTCTAAGCCATTGATTATATTCTAATTTCTCTGTTTGTAGTTTCTTACGCTCTTTTTCAAGTTCTCTTTGTTGTTCCTTTAGTTCCTGTAAAAGTGCGTCAGAATCGACGAATTTAGCCTGATTTGCTATCATAATCTTATTAAAAGCCTGAAATTTCTTTCTATATGCGCTTTCAGAATAGTTTTGCCCTAAAAGAGAATTTAACACATATGCTACTTCTTCCCAAGTACCAATTTGTTCCTTTTCAGAGCATATACGATAAATCAGTTCATCTTCTGTTTCGCCTTCATATCGTTTATAACCCATAAAGTTATTCCTTATTCTTTCTCAAACACAGACTTGATTTGCACATTTGTTCCGACCATATCTTTAAGCAAATCTCCAACATTGACCTCAAGGACATCATCTTTCGTGTCAATAAAAATTGTCAACTCGCCATCTTTATCATAATCAAGAACACCAACCACATCTGTCAGTACAGTTTTTTCAAACTTATGTTTCATAATCAAACGCCAGCCATTTCATTAAAAAATAATGCAACATTCTTTTCAGCAGAATTTTGTCTCAATTTTTCTTTCTTTTTCTTAGCATCGTTAGCCTTTTTGATTTCCTTACGAGCGATTTCCTTTTTTCTTGCCCGTAAAATCTCAAATTCGTTTTTATTTATATCTTCCTTAAAACGCTTTAGAGGCTTAAATTCTACTGCATTATATTCATCTACCCAAAAGATAGAACCATCTCTTTTGAAATTATTTACTCTTGCGTGAGCATCTACGGTAACAAGTTCAAAAATACCAATATTAGGTACTTTAACTCTTCCGTTAAGCCTTAATTCATTCAAGATAACTCTATATAAGGCATCCATATATCTTTTAGCCATAGCAGAAGTTGCATTTCCATACTTTGTCTCACTCGATAAGACGGTATAAAAATCCGATTTTTTAATATCACCATTCATCGTCTACATCATCTTCATTAGCTGCCTCAAGTGCGGCTTTATATCTTGCTTCCGAATACTCTCTCAGCTTATCTTTGATTTCCTTTTTAATTTTTACAGAAAAATTATCGTGCCCGACTCTATCTTCTTCGATAACCTTTATCTGATAACCTTTTGCATTTTTATCTTTTGTTAAAAACGCATTGGGCATCTTTATTTCTGTACCAGCCTTAACTCCCTTAATATATCTTGTTTGAACCGTAGCAAAATAAGGAATGGAAAAAGAATAATTAACAAAATTGTCGTTTTCAATTAGGTTGTCTACAACAGCTCTATAAGTTCTGAAAACATTTTTAACATCTTCTTCTGTCAGATATGTTGATTTTGCAACCAGTCTACACATTCTACTTCCATTTATGTACCCAGCGGACAACTTTTCTCTTACTGTCTCCACCGTAACTTCCTGTGCGGGAATATGTTGTTTGATTACCGCCATCATCTCTGCGGTATCATTGTCATCGTTATCTAAAATATCTATAATGTCAGCCGTCTTTAGGTCTTTATTATAATATTTCTTTACAACGGTCAAAATAGAGTTTTTGTTAAATAGGTTTGTACCCTTATTTCTATACTTTGCCATATTTTTCTACTTTTGATTTCTCCCTTCTTTACCAATATGGTGGCACTGGACGCATTTTTATACGCCCAGCGCCGAGAAAAATAATTGCAATCCCATATTTATATAGCGCATCGGCAATAGCGCTGGAATGTACTTTCGGACATCTCCGAGTTCCCCTTCCATATAACGGACGAATTTGAAAGTTCCATTTTTGGCTTGGTTAAGCCAAATTTTGGAGTTTTTCGCCTTTATTTTTCTGCAATTTTTTAATCGTTTTCTGCAAAAACAAAGCAATTTAAGAATTTTTCACGGTTTGTTTTATATAAAACATTCAACATTTTCCTTGTGAATTTAACCGCAGACTTGTCAATCGGTCTACCTTTACCGTCACTTTCAAGTCCTAATGCACTTTCAACTAAACGGTTTATTGTCACAAGGTTGTTTACCTTAACCTTTGACACTTGCTCCAAAAGTTTTTGGAATTCATCTATTTGACTACTTATGTTGTCACCTTGTTCTTTGCTTGTTTTTACAAAATTATCATATTCATCTACAAGTTTGCGTATTTTAGACATTTGCCTATGATTTGGCTTTCCGTCAATCTTAACAAAAAAGTTTTCTGTTGGAATTGTGTTTGTTGAACTGATTGGTTCTATCTCATCTAATATTTCCTCAAGCCAATTCATAGGACACTCTAAATCATAGTTTATTCTATCGTATATTTTCTTTTTATTTGCACGAACTACCTCAAAAGGTATTTCTACTCCATCTTTTGTATATTGAATATCCTTTGTGTGTTTCATAAACTTAGGATAATCACATTTTATTTCTTTTTCTTTGTTGTTTCTGCAAATTGTTCTTGTCATTTTCATACAGGGCATTTTTTGTATTCTATCAATTTCATCCATTCCATTGATTTCATACTCCCTTTTACATCCATCAATTATAATCTGCAATATGTTATCGTACAGGCTCTTTATCCCATACATCTTATGGTTTCCCATAAGTTCAGACTATCTCTTTACCCTCGTCTTATTCGTTAGGGTATTCGGCACTCTTGCAAAGGATTATTGCTTGTCTGCTCACCTTGTAGTCGTTAAACCTTACTACTTACTTTTATGACATTTGGTAGTCTTGGTAATTGATTGGCTTATGTGTGTTAATTGTGTTTTCTTTTTGGTTGAGTAATAGCTCTTTCTACTGTCCAGCCTTGACCGTTTATTCTGTCTGTAATGTCGTGATGTGTTAATCCATCAATATTACTCATTTTAGCCAATTCTTTACTTGAATACATTTTTCCATTATATTCAAAAAGTTGATTCCTCTTTTTAAGTGGTTTTGTAATTGCGTCCTCTACGCTCCACCCATTAGTAGAAATTCTATGTGCTATGATTTTTCCAGTTATTCCCTGAACAGAACTCATCTGCTCAAGTTCAAAAGAATTATAATATTTTCCATTATACTCAAATAACAGATTTCCGATTCCTCTTGGTTGTTTTTTAACATTCTTAGGCTGCGTTATTGCTCTTTTTATACTCCAACCTAACTGATTTATTCTATTTGTAATATCTGTGTTTGTAAGACCATCCACATTACTAATATCAACGAGTTCTTGAGCAGAATATTTTTTGCCGTTATATTCATATTTCATAACTTTCTTAATTTTAGGTTGACTCAAAGCCTTATCAACAGTCCAATTATGTGAGTTTATTCTATTAGTTAAATCGTGTGCAGTTAAATCATCAACTTTACTATGCTTTAATAATTTATCGACTCTTATATTTTCTCCATTATAATCAAAGAAAACCCAAGGCTTTCCACCAGCTTCTCCACCATCTTTTATATTATATGACCTATTTTCTTTTCTATATTTATCAATTAAATCAATTTCTAACTGTCTTGCATCGTTTTTTGATAAGCCATCTCTATATATAATATGCTTTATATTATTCCAACCAAACTTGAGTATATTGTTATATATCGGCTGTCCTTTATATCCAGAACCATTCTTACCCCATCTATATGTTGGTTTTTGTTTTGTTAATCCAACATACACATAGCTATTTGGAAATTTATGAATATACACACAATAATTATTTTCCATATTTTCACCTCCTTTTATTTTTTTTTAACACACACTTAGCGTTCCAATTTTCACCGAATAGTTTTTGAAAAGTGTTTCCACTTAACCGACCCATTTTATTAAGCCACAACTGATAGAATGACAAAATTATCATATAATTCTTGCTTTGGTTCAGTCCAATAATAAGTCATAGCAAGTTGAGCTAAATTGCTCGACCATCCAATGCCTAACCTTGACTTAGCAAACTTATTATCCATTTGAGAATAAGCAAGTTTTGTATTTTCGTATGTAATAGAACTTTCTTTCAGTTGATTTACAATCGTAGGAAATTCATCATAACACTTTTTTGCACACCTAACCATAACTGGATTATTTGTGGCAAAAATGAAGTCAGAATCGAAGTCCGATCCATTAGTCCTATCTTGTAAATCTGTTCCAATACAATTCACAGCAACAATATTTTTACTAAATGGAAAATACTCTTTCATTTCTTTTGAATAAGTATTTTTTAAGTAGCAAATATTATTTGGGGAGTTTTGTGGTGAGCGTATTCCACACAAATATTCCCCATCTCCAAATCTTGTTGTATAACATTGAATTGTTCCTTGCTCCTGTTTGAAACAAGGGTCATTCTCCCAATGCTCTCCAACGCTATATAACAACAAAGCGTATGGATTGCCACACATAGTTAGATTATCTGCGTTTACGGTTATCTTTCCTTTGCGTAGTCGTTCAACATAAGCGAAAATTATTTTCCGCTTTTCTGTTCTAAACCATTTACTATTTGCAAAGTCATTATTTTGCTTATACAAATCGGCAAGCATTTCATAATGATTAACTTCCGTTGCGTTTAATCTCAAAAACTTTTCAAACTCATCATCATCTTTTTTTATTCGTTCTACATATTCTAAACTGTGCACGGCAAGTTCTCTAATATCTTTCTTATTGCACGGCAATGAGTTTATCATTTGATAACTCATTTGTTGGACATCTCCAAGTTTACTTTTGTGGTCTGTTTTCACTACACCAAAAATCGAACCATCGGCATTTATTCTGTCACACCAATATTGATATGGATTATCTCCCATCAATTCTGTAAACTTTTTCCATTTGATTGCATTGTCCGTTGTAATAACTTTGATGTTTTTCATCAAATGTTTCACGCCAAACATATCTTCAATCTCATAGATTTCATAATCAACACGGTTCTTTTTGCACCAGTCCTTAAAGAATTTTTGTAAGTTCGTTCTAAACCCACACATCTTAAAGAAATGATTTCGCAACAAAATCATACCATTTGCATATCTCGGCATCGTATCCGTGTCTACAAGCCCCATACCATCCCATAATGTGTTTTTAATATTTATCTCTGTCTTATCGACAACACACTTCTTGGTCGGCACTCTTATTTTTTTATAAACCTTTGTTGAATGTTTTTTACCCTGTTCTAATGCCTTGGCAAACTTTTCTTTTGTTTTTTCTTCATCTACAACTTTTTTTTCTACAAAATATTCATCTGCTTTGACAATATTTCCGTTTGTTTTGAAATAACTGTCTTGGTCTTTAAGAATTAGCACATCTTGAATAGGAATGTGCAATTTTCCAACAATGGTACTTGTAGTCAACGGAGCATAAGCCGACATCTCAACAATTTTGGCTTTTTCTTTATTCATTTTTGTTCCAAGTCCCATTGTCAGCCAGTCATAAGCCTCATTATAATATTTTTCGTTAATAAATATAGACTGCCCAACCTTGGCTTTAGACGGTGTTCTAAATAGCATTACATAGCGTATCGTCTGCGTTTTTTTAATATCTCCGTTCTTATCCCTTGTTGTATAATCAACAGACACGCCGTTTTGATAAAATTCATCACGAATTTCCTCCATAGACTTTTTAATGAACTTATCTTTGTTCCTATGAACATTCTCCATAATTTCATTTAGTCGCTTTGAAAGATTTTCGTCAGACTTATCGGAATTATCAATTAAATTTTGTATTTGTGTGACTTTCTCCTCATATGACTTAGAGCCAAAGTCAAACTCTAAGCAAATAATATCTCTTGTGGACTCTCCACGATAAACATTTAAGCCCTTTGATATAATAAAGTCACTAAACAGAGAATTATTGAACATTGCGTCTGTATAATCAAGCCTATCTCTGACCCCTAAATTATATTCATAAAGCGTTCCAGCTTTAATGTTTTTGATTTTAATTCCAAATTCCGACAATCTATCACTCCTAATATCGTCTGTGAGCCAAAATTAGCCATTTTTATGTTTAAGTAATGTAATTTCACTATTGAGCACTAAAAACGCCTTAAATTGGCTCACACAGCCCCTCAGCGGTATTTAAGTACCATATGAAACTATTACTTTGTGAATTCATCACAATTAAATGCTCTTTCAACACCAAATGTATTGCAAATAGTCAAATTTTCATAAACTCCATAAGAATATATATATAAATCAGTGTTATCATAATTTGAACGCTCTATGATAACCTCATTATTTCTATTAAAGTTTTTGTTATATGACATTTCAGACCACACATTGTCACTTCCTTTCGTTCACGCTTGACATTATACCATAAATCAAAGCGTTTGTCAATATTTTTTTATCAGTACCAAAATGTGCTCGATTTATCTTACACTGTAATTATACCACATTTTGTTCCATTTGTCAATAGGTATTATATATATTTAATAATTTATTTACAAATAAATAATAAATATAAT
>ERZ1034939.65-NODE-65-length-78878-cov-21.922713_pt1 | contig 78878 bp, 81 predicted proteins | sample MGYA00520626_ERZ1034939 | MGnify/ENA primary metagenome ERZ1034939 (study PRJEB33766, sample SAMN09781751) | gut metagenome | biome: gut microbiome | host: Homo sapiens | place: Madagascar | study: EMG produced TPA metagenomics assembly of the PRJNA485056 data set...
ATATAAATATTTACATATATTAAACATTAAAAAAAGTGTGTATGAGTTTTAATTCTCATACACACTTTTTTTAATTCTCATCTTCTATGTTGTTCAAATATTGAATAGTTATTATTTCCAACAACTGGGAAAGTGTCCAGTTGTTTCTTTCGGCAAATTTTGTTGCCCGCTCCTTTACTTCAGGATCAAGGAATAAAGTATACCTTACCTTTGTACTTTCTTTTCTTGGGCGTCCTGCCTTTCTCTTGCTACCTGCGTTTGTTGTTGTCTTTGGTATTGCATCAACTCCCCTTATTGTAGGCATTGCAGGTGTGTCTCCAAAAGGGTGTGATGGCTTAACCATATCGGTTGGTCTTGTATATTTATTTATGCTATCAGCCATTTATTTTTTCTTTCTCCTTTCAATTTCGTTTACGAGTTTCCTGAAGTCTTTAGATACTTGCGCAAATGGATATAATCTGGTTACACCCTTCCTTTTATCATACATTGTTGGAATCAGAGTTGAAATACACATCGTTGTATCAAACAATTCTACTCCATAATTCTTTGCCTCTTCTGCAAGTCTGTCGATCATCCCTGAAAACTTTTTTGAATAAAAATTTATAAAAATACCTAAAACTTTGAGGTTTGGGTTTGCTATACCAGGGTTAGAAGAGTTCTTAACCTCTTTTATTTTAGCACATACACCGTCTATGGTGTTACTCATTTTAGGCATGGCAAAGGCAGGGATTATTATGTAATCGGCACTTGCATATGTCATATAGTGAGAGATACCTGGATCTGGGCTAACATCAATAAATACCTTATCGTAAAAAGGCTTTATTATTTCAATAGCCTCTCTGAATCGAATTATCGAGTTAATGTCATCTACGATCGCATTGCTTGTAAGATTATCGTTAGCAGGGATTATATGAACATTTTCATCTAATTCGAGTATGGTTGCCCTTATATCATATCCATTATTAACCACCTCTGCGATTGTAGACATATCGTTGCCTCTGCTGTCTAAACCGACTGCAGAAGTAAGGTTGGATGCCTGACCATCAAGATCTATGATTAGAACCCTATCCCCTCTTTTAGCGTATTCCCAAGCCAGTGACATGCATAGTGTCGTCTTTCCCATGCCTCCTGATTCACTTATTGTAGCATATACTTCACACATATTTAATTATAACATCTCCTTTTTAGTGTAATTAAAATACATTAAATTTTATAAAATGTAATTTAATTATAACATACATTTCAGTTGTTTCAATAGGGTTTTGATGTTTTGTAAGAAAAAAAGTAAAAAGATTGAACAATTTGTTTGATAAATCACGTCTGTATATTATGAGTAGGTTTTTCTATTAAATAGAAGAGCTGCAAATTTGAAGGATAGCCTCAAAAGGATGAGGCAGAAAGGGTGGTGTTATAATGGAAAGTAACACAAAAGAAACAATGGAAGTAGTAGAGAAGAAAGGTAACACAATAGGGGTTATTATCTGCAAAGCGGTTGGAAGTTCAGATCCTTCTGTAACAAATTCGTTTTGGAATGCAGTTAAAACTCTTCCTCCAGATGTAGATGGTAAAGTAGATGGACCAAGGGTATATTTTAAGGCTCTCACAGAGAGAATAGGAGTATATTCTGATAAAGATTGCTCTTTATCTGTCGGCAAGATTAAAGATTTTCTTGGTGGCAGCTTTGAACAATTCTCAACCGCTCTACCAACCTATGGAAATTATACTGCCAAAGTTGTTGAAGTTAAGGGAAGGGATGCCCTTGTTGAAATCATCCCTGATATATCATCTAAAACGCCGGTTGTGAAGAAACCTAAAGATGTTCTTGCTGAAACGGTTGAAAGAACGGGATTGTCTCAGAACGAGGTTAAGGCAAGACTTGATCTAATCAAGTTCTACGGAGTAAAAGAGCGGAGCTTTATGTTTGAGCAGGTAGCCAGGATGATAGCTCCTCAACCTGAAGGTGAAAACATTCCTAGACCTGCTGTTATGTATCAGCAGGGAAAGGAGGAGGTTATTAAGACACTGTTGTATGCAGCATCAAGAGGCTGTTACATGGTACTTGAGGGAGCAAAGTCGGTTGGAAAAAATGTAGCTTGGGAAACAATGAGTTACATTCTTAATCGCAAGCTGTTTTCGCTGCAGTGCGATCGCCGTATGTGCCGTGAAGATGCATACGGAAGAGTGGGAACCGATAATAGTAGAACCATTCTTTCAACGGCGGAAATCGCTGATATGCTTGCTGAATATGAGTTTGCAAAACTTAACGGCAAGTGCGGAGCTGATAGCATAGCACCTATCATAGAGAATATAATAGGAAACTTGTCCCCTCGGCTTGTAGTTAATTATGGAGTCGTTGGACAGGCACTCCTACACGAACAGGCAGGATACGGTGCGATTTTACTTCTCGATGAGATGAACTTGTCTGATCCAAGTACATTTGCAACTTTGTTCAATAACTTAACGGATCGGCACTCGCAGTACATAGAGTTTGATACTGTTCGGATTCCGATATCAAGGAATATGATTATCGGTGGAACGCAAAATAGTCTTGGCGGTGAGTTTTTTGGAACGAATGCTCTAAATGGCGCATCTATGAGTCGTTGGGGTGTTATTAAGATAGCTCCTCCAAATGACATATTAGGGCTGTTAAAGACGGTTCCCGATGTTGACATGCTGGAGGATGGAGTTCTGGAAACTTTAAACCGGATTTATTCAGACTTTGCTGGTGCGGTATCATGTGAGATGGTATCAGATGCTTGTCTCAATGTTCGAGGATTTAAAGCAGCTACAGAAATGATTATATGCGGACTTCCTATAGCCCAGGCGGTGATCCAGTTTGTGGTTAATTCGATTTCAGATCCCGATGAGTCGGAGGCACTTGCTGAAATTGTAAAAGCCAACTGTAAGTAACATGGTGTTTAGATGGTATTTTAATATGGGTGTTAGGAATAAATCTTAACACCCAGTTTGAAAGCCTTATGAAGTTAAGGCAGAAAGGATGTTGAATATGGATACAATAGATAGATTAATGATAGGGATGGAGAGAAGGATGACCAAACTTCTCTCTATCTTCAGCAGAGAGCATCTTCGGGTTCAGATTTCGAGAGGCGGAAATTCATTCACTAATCTCACAAAAAAAGTGATTAGAATTGCAGTATATCCATTCGATGAATGTCTCCCACCAGAACAACTTGCAAATGCAATCAAGTTTCTTGGTTATCACGAGGCAAGCCATAGAAGATGGACAGATTTATCGCAGAGTAACATTTTACATGACGAGGCGTTTGATCTACTTAAACCGCTCATGGGAGAAAAGCAATCAACTATGGATTTCGCTCACGATATTTTGAACTCAATCGAGGACGGAAGAATAGAAAATGCGCTTGTATCCGAATATGAGGGATTAAAAAGTCTGAGAGATTGGTACAGACTCAGATATCGTGAAATATCACCTGTTCAGGAAGGTAATAGTGGACTACTGGTGGTAAGAAATGACATATTAAGTTTGGCAACAACTGGACTCCACCAGAAGGGGTTTGAGGAAATGTTTCCTCCTGAGTCAGACGAAGCAAAAGCAATGGATAGGCTTATTCCGGCAATTACGGAATATGTTACATCTAAAACTATGATGGAAGGCAAAGACGCCTATCTTAGCATAATAAAAACTCTTATTGACCTGTATTCTCCTGTTTTGGAAAAACTTGCGGGACCTGATATAATTGAACTTCCAGAAGATCTGAAGGAAGCGATACTCAAGTCTTTGGAAGAACAGAGTAACCTTAACAATGAGAGCCATAATGCAGAGTCCGCAGACAATAATCATCAGGTTATTGGATTTTTAACGGACGACGCAGAGACAGACGGAGAACTTTCCGAGGACAGACCAGATATCCTTATTGATCTCAGGACTAAAAAACCAGATGCAAATAATAAGGATGAAGAGAGTACGGGAAATGGAAATACCACGAACTCTGATGATTCATCAGAAGAAAATGCCAACCAATCAAAGAGAGAAGATGCGGAAAGCAACTCAGAAGAAAATGTCAATCCATCAAACAGTGAAGAAGCTGAAAACAACTCAGAAAGTGCCGGGAACGAAAGTAAAGGTTGCAATACTGAGAATAAAACAGATGATGTCAGTAACGACAGTGAGACTAAATCTTCTGAGTGCAATCAGAAAGCAAATTCAGAAAGTGGAGAACCCTTAAAGAGTAGCGGAGATATAAATTCTGATTCAGGTAATTCTCAGTCTGGATCTGATACAGATGAGTCTCAGACTGAATCTGATAAGGATGAGTCTCAGTCAGATTCCGATGCGGAAACTTCTCAGTCTGACGAATTTAATCCAAATTCTGACACTCTGACAAAAGGAGCAGACGCATTTGGAACCGGGTACACAGAAGGAGTAGAAGAAAGATATTCCAAGGCGGCAGATAAGGAGCTGATAGAAAGAGTCCTTGATGAGTGCATGGAGAAACTGTCGAACATGATGGATTCAGCAAATGAATATATTCAAGCGAAAAAAGAGGCAGATGTAATAAAAGCAGAAAGTGAGGAAACTTTTGGAGTCCCAACCCAGTCCGAACTTGATGATAAAGCCATAGAGCTGAATATAGGAAGAATGAGGAATACTCAGATCAATAGAGTAGCCGACTATAGGAGTGTTCCCGCCCCAAGCTACATAAAGTCAAAAGCCGGAAGGAATAGACGAAAAATAGAGCGTTACTTAAAGAACATTGAGGCGGAGGCTCTTACTGGTCGTTACGATGGAGTCTTTGACAAGAGGGCAGCATCAAAATTTATCATCGGAAAATCCGATGTATTTATGAGAAGAGATATTCCATCAGAATTTTCATCTTGCGCAATGATTATAAAAGACGACTCCAGTAGTATGAGTTGGTCCGAGAAAGAAGAAAATGCAATAGGAGCACTTGCAGAGATAGAGGAGATATTTAAGGGAATGATTCCGCTTAAAATAGAAACTTTCTCTACGCTTGGTGGAAATTTAAGTAAGGTCATCAAGGACTGGAATGATAATGACATGTCGCGTAATTATGCAGAGTCGTACAGTAGGTATAACTCTCCAAACGGCGGAAATAATGACGACTTTGCTATATTGGCAGCATCAATGCAGTTATTGAAAAGACCTGAAAAAAACAAGTTGCTTATTGTGATTGGCGATGGCGAAATCCCATGTCCGGAAAATGTCAAGAAAGTAATTCAGTGGTCAAGAAAGCAGGGAATAATTATAGTTTTTGTTTTCATTTCTGAAAGCCAGGAAAAATTACGTTCAATGGAGGGCAGAATAAAGGAAGTTTATGAGAAAATGTATACTTTATGTGAGCCCGAAAAGATTTCAGATGTCCTGGTCAATTACATGAAAAAATTCATTAAACTTTAGGTGTTACATATTATTTGAAGTAGATACTCATTCTTAGCATTGCTGAGAATGAGTATTTTATTTAATGTGTGCATTGACTAGATTTAACATAAATGTATAATAAAAATAACTAGGGCTGAGTTGACAGCCTAAAGGTGAGGGACTTGTATCCACTCACCAAATTCCCTATTTCAGGGGTGAGCTCCCTATGGTTTGATAGGGTAATCAACCGTAATACCGTTATGGATAGCTGCTTTGTTGGGTGAGCTCCTTATGGTTTGATAGGGTAATCAACCTACTAACAGTTTACGATCAGAATCTGGATTGGGAGAGCTCCCTACTACATGGATAAGGTAATCAATTAGTTAATGTTATATGAAGAAAATGTAGGTAAAGAGAGTTCTCTGTAATTTGATAGGCTCAATATTAGTCTTACTTAGGTGTATAATCATACAAATTCCCAAACTATAAATATACCTCTATAAAAATAATCAAATAAAAATGTTATAATGACAGAAAAAATTAACCGAATGTACGTCTGTATATAGTAGATACTTTAATAAAGTAGAAATCTGCAACCTCACTAAAGGTTGTGAGGAGAAAGGATGGAGAAAATGTATCAAAAAGACATTAACTTAATAAAGGACAAGGCGGTTAAGGCAGCAAAGAATCTGGACTCAGTAGGGGTTTTTAGAATGTTTGGCTCCGATATTTTAAAAAGAGGCAATCAGACATATGTGCAATGTCCTAATCCAGACTGCGGAGCATCCGCTAAATCAAGGGATTGCTCTGTAGGAACGACAGGATTATGGCATTGCTTTGCATGTAAAAGCGGAGGAGGAGCACCACAAGCATATCATTTACTGACTGGATTAACCTGGTTGGAATCATGTATTACACTTGCTTATCAAGTTGGAGCAATTACCGATAACGAGTATAATGATCTAACGAAGGGATCAGCAAGTGTAAAAGATAAATTAAATTCTGATACGCTTGTATATCAGCAATTTGATGAGGCAAAATCTATAGAGTCTGTTGCAGTAAAAGCACCTACAGATAGGTTAGATCTTGTTTATAGACATCTTATCAGGATGCCTCAGATGGCACTTAACGATGAAGGATATAAACATTTACTTCAAAGAGGTCTTACATCCCAAGAAATCATGGAAGAGGAATACTTCTCTTATGACATGGAGTTTTCCACCAAAGAGTTACTTAAATCAATTCAAAGTGAGAAACCAGATTTTGTTGCTGATGATTTCTCTGGTGTTCCAGGATTTTATTTCTTATTTAAGAATGAGACAAATGGATGGTGGGTATTTACTGCACCATGTCCGCATAGTGTAGGAATACCTCTTCGAGACTCATATGGGAGAATTATTGCTCTGCAAATGAGGAACTTAAGAGCCAGACAAAAAGATGCCAAATATTTTTACTTATCATCTTTAACTCGTAATGATAAGAGAGGTAAGACGGGATATGGATGTTCTACAGGAACCCCAGCGGCAATATCATTTCCCAAAGGCGATATAGTATCACCTATATGTTATATTGGCGAAGGTCATTTTAAGATGAAGGAAATCGCAAAAGAGGGAGTCGTTGCAATCTCAATCCAGGGTATCAACTCCTATAATAGTGTGGCAGATGAAGTCAAACAAATGATGTCTTGCGAAACCGTCATTGAAAAGTCTCAGAACTGCAGAGATCATACTTTGGGGTTTTGTATTGTCTTTGATTCAGACATGTATCACAAATATGAGGTTGTTACATCATGCATTAGCTTGGCTGCATACTTGAAAGTCAAATTTGGGTATGAAAGGGACGTATCAGTTATGATATGGAAACCGGAGTATGGTAAGGGATATGATGATTATAAGTCATACTGCATCGAACACGGATTGGACTACAGGGAAAATTTCTTGAGAATATCGTCAAGTGATTATAAGAAAGTGGCTGACGAAGGAATAAAGATAGCCAAAGAGCGATATTTGGAACTGTACCCTGGAGAAAGACAGTACACCCAGAAGGAGGAGTTTAGAAAAATTCTGTTCGAGGAGATCTATGTAAAACGAATGTCTAAATTATTGTAAAATAATGGGTATATGATTTTTCATGTACCCATTATTATTTTTGTGTAAAAACCTACAAATTTATTGTAACGTACTACACAAAATTATATTTAAAACCAAAATATTATTGATATGATATTGCGGAAATGTTAAAATCTTTAGTAAAAAAGGGGGACGAATAAAGGTGCAATTTCAAAATTTTTCTGGAAACGTGACGACTAAAAAAAAGAAAAGCAAATTAATGATATTCCTTATTGTAATGGTCATCATTGCAGCAATTGTATTGGCAACTCTGTTAGCCGTATATCTTCGTATGAAAAAACAGACAGCAATCAATGAAAAAAATCAAAATTCCCAAACTCCTGATATTATAGAAGAAATTGAAAAAGCTGGGGACATACAATATGCAAGCATAGAGGGCGAATTTACTTATAAAAATAATCCCGCGTATGGTATGAGTTTAGGTAAATATCTGGATAAATATATTGAATTATCTGAGCAGACACAGTGGAAATTTAAGGGCAATTACGGAAAAGGTTGGATGGAAGTATATGTATTGGATTATTCCACGGACGATATTGAAAATGCCATTGCACAAATTGTAATTGACTCTACTGGTGTTTACATGAGCGCACGAACATTATATGAGATTGATTTGGAATATGAAGATTACAGGATTAACAGGGATGATCCATTGATGGTGGAACGTAAAGAGGGAGAAAATGGAAAGTATGTAAGACTTTGCGATGGAACGACAGGGGAACAGGTTTTGAATGATATAGTTGAGACAGTAAAATCAAGCATTGATAATGGTGCAAAGGCAGCAACGACCAAGAGCGGAGCACCCGCACTTGTTCTTGAGGATGGGTTTTCTGGGAAGGGGAGTGCTGGTCAAGTTCTTGGAACGATAACAGGCACTACTAATATGGCGGTATCAGTTGAAGGAGAAAGAGGAAGTAAGCTATTCTCATTGGGTCTTGACGGTGATATCTCTTTGAGTATGGAATTACAGGAGACTTCAGAATTTATTGTGAAACCAAATGTAATCCATTATATGACACTGGAAGAATATGAAGAAATGATTGCAACTAAGGTTAAATAAATAGGAGTGAAAGCAAATGAAGATTTGTATAGCAATTGGGGATGTTGCTGTTTCAAAATGGATAAAGGCACATGTGAATACAGCATATACATTTACCAGGGATTGCACATACAGGCAAATGGTGTTGCCAACTCTTGATAATGATGTACCAGACGTAGTTTTGCTTGGAGAGGGACTACCTGGAAGAGATGGCGAAAAGGGAATAGCGATACTAGAGCTTTGCGAGAAAATAAGACAGGGGTATCCGAGAACGAGAATAATATTTGTAGCCAACGAACACGACTATGAGAGCCCGGATGATGTATTGATGGACAAGATAGCAAAGCTAGGCATATACGATATCCTATGTAGTAACCCAAGAATAGGTGAGTCACTGAAAATATCTGATGCTATAAGAATGATTGATAACCCAAGTGACTATGCGTATGCATCAAAATACATGCATAAATCAAGTAGCCCTGAGGAAATGAAATCTGAGGAAAGCAGCGTAGACGTTGCAATAGTTGATGAAGTCCCGAAGAAAAAGAACAGAAGAGAAATAAGAACAGTTCAAAATACGATGATTGAAAATATATCAGAACCCGTTCAGACAGTATCTCCTAAGACAGTGATAGAAACTACTCCAGCAGCACAAGCAGAGGTACAGGTGTATCAACCAAGTGAGGATACAACAGTATTAACATGCAATGCATCTAATCGCCTGGTATTTCGTCCGGCAACTGTAGCCGATTTTGACAAGACCTTTAACTATGATAACTTACCTGGTCCTGATAGTTTTGACGGCGATCATCTGAGAAAAAACATATTATATGGAAACGACATAGTAAAGAGTAGAGGTAAGATAGTAACATTTTGCGGAGCGCGAGAAGGTATTGGATGCTCAACTGTTGCGCTAAACTGTGCAATATCAGAGGCGATAAAGGGCAAAAAGGTGCTGTATGTTGATACGTCCTATGATAAGTATGTGTATAACAGGCTTGCACTAAAATCGGATAATTGGTACGGATTAGATGTGATCGCCAAAGTTATAGATAATGGTGAACCTCCGGGAAATAGATTTATAACAAAAAACATTATGATGGCATCAGTTGCAGAAAATGACAAGGCAAGAATAAATAAGATGCCCGAAAAGTTGCATTTTATATCAAGAGGTATGGAGAAAATTGTAAATATAAAGAACGCACTGATAAAAATATCCGAATACTATGATGAGATTGTTGTAGACATCAATATATCTAACACGTTAGATATATCGGCGGATATTCTTGCTGTTGCTGACGCGGTATACTGTATTAGCACTCCTGATGTATATGAAATAAATAAATTACTTGACGTTTTAGGAAAATACAATAAAACTATCAATATAGAAGGTAAATACGATGTGATTGTCAATAAATTTGTAAAAACTGCTCTTGACCTTAACTACATGAAAGAGGTATTACGTGCTAAAAGAGTATTTACAATCAAAGACAATTTCCGGTTACATGCCGAAAGCGCGGAAAAGTGGTTGCCTGTATATTTGATAACAAAAAAGAAGGCAATTAAGGCAGAGTATGATCGAGTGTTAAACTGAAAGGGGGATTTTAAAATTGGGGGACAACATAATAACCCGTAAAAAAGTCAATCACATATCATCTTCGCTGACAATAACTGCTATGACTGAAGCAGAAATAAAAAAATTGTATGAAAACCTCAGAAAAAATACGTCTGTAGATAATAAGAGTATATTGTTGTCCGAAAAAATTGACATAGAATTGTCTGAGAGTATATCACGGCAGGAAGAACAAGAGCTAGGAAAGGGAGGAAAAAATGATGACACGCTCGAACTTGTGGTATACCGAATTAATAAAGCTTTGGATGAGGCAAGAGATAAATTTACCAAAGAAGAGAGAGAATATCTCTCTGCAAGTTTAATGGCATTAATTAGGACTTGCGCTAAAGAGTGTGCTCCTGCACCGGGAAGGCAATACACAATAGAGGATGTATATGAGGCTTGTTATATAGGATTTACGAAAGCTCTGAATAAATATAACAAAAAGACAAGCGTAGTGTCATTTTCATGCTACGCGTATTCTGCAATGCGAAGATCTGTGGCAGATTTGGCAAGGTCATATAATCATAAATGCAGACAGGTAGAGGTTATGTCTCTGGAGGAATACATGGTCAATTCTAATAAGGATGGAGGAACTGGTAAAGCTGCACTCGTGGAAGAGGACAAGAGAAATAATCCTGAGACACAGATTGTATTGTCTGGAACAAAAAGAAAAAATATGCAGAAGGACTTTATTTTTAAAGAATTTGTACGTGCATTAGAAACGACCTTGACGGAAGAGGAGCAATATATATTCAGACACACATTTCTTGATGGGGCAGAAAGAATATCCAGACTGGAGCTTGCGGAGACTCTACATATATCTGTAGAAAGAGCTCGTCAAAAAACAAATTCACTCCAGAAAAAATTAAAAAAGACAGCAATTAAACTTGGATATAACTATAGTGATTTTTTTTAGATGAAAGGATGGTACAAAAAGATGAATTTAGCAATATCGACAAAGAAACAGATGGTAGCAAGAATAACAATCCTGGTCATGTTTATATTAGGATTTATACCATTTCTCAATGTGACGGGCTACAGTGCCAAAGGTGAAACGACAACCGCTGCAACAACAGAAATTACAAACATAAATGACATTTATGTATCAATGGAGAATGATGCGAATGGAAATCCTAAAATTGTTGTCAAGGGTATGGATGGAGATTCGACCTCATCATGGCTTGTGTTTTTTAATAGATTCAAGTTTATCATTTCGGCAATATCTGGTTTCGTTTTCTTAATTGGATTCCTAATGGTCCTGATAGAGTGCGCTATGATAATGATACATTCTCATAATCCGCAGGCGAGAAGTGTAAGTGCCACTGCTCTTATATGGACGATAGTAACTATGGCAGTTGGTGGTGTCTCATCAGTAGTTTGTGTCATCTCCTGGAACGCTCTTAGGTAATTTAAAACCCTGCAGTGTGTACAGAGCACATGCAGGGTTATTTTGTTTTTAATAAATTGGAGGGAGCACAATATATGTTTTTTGTCAAATTACTTAATTATGTGGACGTGGATATTGGAAACATAAATGATGGATCAATCAGGGATAATGGGAATGACAATTCTCAGATTGTAGGAGGAATGAACGATCTTTTATCACAATATAAGGCATTAATACTTGGAATATACGGAACTGCTATATTTGTATTGATTGCAATTTTTTTATATAGAATAATTCGACTGGAGGGGGCGAGCAATACGCCGATGACAAGGCAACGTATATTATCAGAACTACTTGTTTCGATTTTGGCGATAACACTGTTGGGAGCAATAGGATACATTGCAGCTCTTATATATAATCTTTTGCGATAAGGAGGAATGACTTATGATGTACCAGATGCCGCCGGATACATCTGAAAAAGAGAAGATAGTAGGTGGTTTATTTAACATTTACCAGGTAATACAGTTTGCTGCATTTACGATTGTTGGAATTATAATTGGACTTATTCTGTATTATATCACGGGAATTTTTATTATAAGCGTTATATTGCTACTTCCATTTGTTATTACCGGTGCTATTTTTGCATTAAAAAAAGTTGATGGACTTATGCTGTTTACTTATCTTCGACTCAAGCATAAGCATAACAAAAAAATAAAATATTACGTGAACAGCGGAATACACAACAAGATGGAATTTTCGGCAGATAGAGAGGAGATATAGAATGGTTGGGGTATTTATTACTGTGATAGTGGTGATGTTTGTTGTGGCGATTGTAGTAATTGCCATGGCAATGGGAATCTTCAAACTTCCATTTGGGAAAAAAGATTATAATTATGAAGATAGAGATGGGCAACCAGAAGTTTCTAACAGAAATACAAATAATCCGATGGATGGCAAAGCAATCGGAGATGCTAAGACATTTATACCTATCAAGGATATAGATGGAATTATAGACAACAAACTTGACCTAGGGAATCATAATTATAGGGCTGTAATAGAGTGCTCTTCCCTCAATTATTTCTTCATGTCTGCGGAGGCAAGGGAAATAACGGAGTTGTCATTTCAGAATTTTTTAAACTCATTGACATTTACGATAAGTACATATATTCAAACAAGACCGCTGGATACCACAGCGATAATAGAAAATTTGAGGCAGAATATAATAAGTGCTGAGATAAGTTTTCCTAAGGCATCTGGGTATATGAGACAATATTATGATTATATGCAAAATCTATCACTGTATATTGGAAACAACAAGGTGAAGAAAAAATATATTATTGTACAGTTTGATGGAGCAGAGCTTGAGGGATTATCGGCACTTGATAATTCTGAGCTCCAGGGTTATGCCTTTTCGGAGCTTGATAACAGATGTGCTATTGTTGTAAATGGACTCGCTAATCTTGGTATAACAGCTAAGATATTAGATAATGACGAATTGGCAGAATGTATATATGCATATGCACATAGAGAATCGGCAGCTATCGCAAAAGAAATAGATGCAGGATATTATAACACACTGGCAATAAACGGCGACAGGGAAGTATATACAGACAAAGATATGCTACTGAAGTCGATACTTAATGATACACAGAATAGAATGGATATACAACTTAGATCCACCAGGTGTACAAATGAGCAAGATCATGTATATTCCTACATAAATTCTGTTTTGGAATACCTAAAAAACAGGGTTGATACAGAAGAAGGTAGGGCAGAATTGATAAATGTATCAAGTGGACAGGCGAAAGGGGATAGCAACTGATTATGGGGATTTTCAAAAGAAAAAATGATAAAAATACGGTACAGGTAAGGATAAACGATCCGAACAAGCAATCAGTGACATCTAATAATATCGCGCGGGGCTGCAGGACTAAGAAACAACTTCTTTCTCCGGCAGGTGTATCTTATCCGAGTGAAAATGAATTGCTTGTTGAAAATAACTATATGAGGGCATACACGATTGATTATCCGTCAAGAGTTGGAGTTGGTATTCTCGATAAGCTGTATTCATATCCTGGCGACATGGATGTAATCCACATAATCGAACCAACGGAAGAAAAAGAGGCTATTGATGAACTTACAAAGCAGATCACAAAGTATGAGTCTCAAAATATAATCCAGAGTAAAAATGGCTCAGTCAAGGATAATACTTCTATTCCGGCTAAACTTGAGTCCTTATATGCACAGCGTTCCAAACTTGAGAAAAACATAGAGAACATGTTCAAGGTGACATCTGCTTTTGATATATTTGGACCAGACTCCGAGCAGCTAAATAAGGAGTCTCAAACTTTGGTTGCAAAATTGAACGGAAAAAGAATACACTCTGTTCCTCTTACCTTGCGTGAGGATGATGGATTTAGAACAATTTCGCCATTTGGAATAAATCTCATACCGGACCATTACAGAAATGCAAATACTGGTGCGCTCTCCGCTTTCTTCCCTTTTTACAATCCTGAGTTTTGTCACGAAAAGGGAACATTCATAGGAGTTAATAAGCAGACGAACACAGCAACCATCATTGATTTTTTTGACAGAAAGGTGCTTGGAAATGCTAATGTGTTTATAACGGGACAGTCTGGTTTCGGAAAGACAGTTCTTGCATCCCTGCTTGTACTCAGGTCTTTACCTGATAAAGTGAGGACAGTTATCTTGGATATTGAAAATGAGTATGGAAAATGTACGGATATTGCAGGTGGTATAACGATCAAGATAGCCCCAGATAGTGATGCTATGATTAACCCATTCGATATAGACGAAGAATACAGATTGGATAAAAATGGTGATCCAACGGGAATCAAATACGTTAATATCAAGGGGAAGATCGCAGAGCTGCTTAACCTTTTTTGCGTGATGGTTCCGGAGTGTGCAAATAGTGATATGAAATCCATAATCTCAGATGTATTACAGCAGTTGTATAGCGACTTTGGATTTACAGAGGATGTAAAGAGTCTGTATACAACAGTAAGCATATTTAATGAGGAGACATCAGAGTATCATAATGGACAAGCATACAAGACGATGCCAAGAATGACCGATTTTTATGAAAGGCTGACGAAAACTAATAAGCTGATCGGTGATCCATTGCTCGACAAGATCACAACAGCGTTCAGAATGTTTGTACAGGGTGGTCTATATGATATGTTTGACTGCTATAGTACCGTTGATTTGGACGAGTTTAGAACAGCTCCGGTAATAAGGTTTGACTTGTCACAAGAGGATACCGTACTCAGCCCTCTCATCATGCATGTAGTTACGACATGGACCTGGAACAAATTCATAAAAAAAGACAGAGACGTGAGAAAGAGAATATTGTCCGATGAGACATGGCGAAGTCTTGCAGACAAATATATAGCCGGATTCCTGGAGGATTGTGGACGCCGAATAAGAAAATACAACGGACAGTTGGTATGCGCATCCCAGAATTTCCGTGAGTTCAAGGAGTGTAAAGAAGGTCGGGCAATCATCGCAAACTCAGCAGTAAAAATATTTTTACATCAGCCGGAAGAGGATATCGGAGAAGTAGAGGAAAAGTTTATCCTATCTGAAGGCGAAAAGAGATTTGTCCTGACAGCAGGAGTTGGAGAGGCTTTGATTAAGATAGGCGGAGAATCAATTGCTGTAGACATATTAAGGTTCCCATTTGAGGTAGAGTTATTCAAGGATCTTGATAAGAAACTCGAAAAGAAAGGAGTGGATGGACAATGACGGTAAGAGGATGGAAGGTGAGAATACTGTTCCTTATCATAGTTACGGTAATGGGCTTTGCATTTTTTAAGACCGGTATATATGTTAATGCGCGTGATAACGCGTACCTGGCATGTTTTGTTGATGATAATTCGTATATGTTCAAGACACAGGTTGTCTACTCCTCACAGGAGATAGAAAGAGGTCGATTGGCTTTTATTGGAGGAAATAGCAATGGAAAATCTAGCATAGACATAGATGGCATTTCTCCAGAAGTAAGCGTAAAAGTAGCAAAGTCAAGAGAAAACAATACTGTAACCGGGTATGATAATGATGTCTATTTTCTGGCAGAGAATAATTCAAAAGATAGAGTAGCATTGATGGGAAATGACGGAAATTTTTATTATGCAGGTGCTGTTGGGGGAGGAGGACATATATATGACTTTACATATGAAATAAAAAAAGGCTTTCCCTCTCTCGTTGTGTATACTTTAGATGCGAAAAATACTAAGGCACGATCTATTGAGGCTAATGATGTTCCATGGAATAAAATTGGAGAAGAATTTGAATCAGAAGATTATATGTTACCGCTGACTTTTCCTGCAAATATTGATACAACATCAAGAAATTCAGATGTCAACAGAGCATATGAAGTTCAATCAGCAATATCTGACGATTTCAAAAATGCACTCATGTTCATTAATGATGGCAAACCATATAGCAGCTTGAATGTGTTATTTGAATCTGCATTTTATCTTGTTACATCATCAGATTCCGAAGTCACGACGATTACGAACACCGATGGTAAAACATATTGTATTCAACATGTAGGGGTGACAGCAGATTCTCCATATTTATATAAGATAAAAATATGGGAAAAAAATGGAACAAAAAATAATGCAACATATTACACTTTTAAAGTTAAGAAAGGATATCTTGATTGCTCGTATGGAGACGTAACAGAATCAGGAACAAGCAATACTGTGGCGACCTCGACACTTAAAGATAAGCTGAAAGAGACAGATACAACCTGGATAAGCTGGGAACATCTCTACCTTGAGGCTGCTATATTATATGCTCAAGGAGTTACTTACTCGAATCAAGCAGACTTATATTCTACAGATGAACTTGAGACTGGCATTGTAAAGTTGACAAGATCTCTTCTAAACGGACTGAATGGAATAATGATGTTCTACTCAATCGAAGATCTTATGTTTAATAAGGGAATAAGAGGGGGCAGAGCATTTGTCTATGGTGCGTATTATGAGAACTGGTCTCCTTACTTACTTATGATCTTCCTTATATTTACAGGAATTGCAATATCTGGAATTATGTTTCTCCTGGTCAATGTGATAAATAAGAGACAGCTTGCGGCGGTGTCCCCAACAATGAGAGTTTCGTTAATATCCGAGATTGGCAGAATAGTGCTATGTCTGATGTTCCTGGGGAGTTTTTGGTGGATCGTAAAATTTGCGCTGATATGCAATTATAAGTTTACCGAGATATGGTCCGAGTTTGTTGGCGATAGGACACTTGAGAATGTAGGGGGATCGTATTCGGTTCTTGCGACAATTGTTTTCCAGTTCGCCTATTTTGCTATAAATGCATATATCAACTTCATGTATATTATGAGGAGTTTGTTTATAGCTCTTGAAATAATGCTTGCTCCGATATTTATATTTATCGGAGGACTGGGACCAAAGGCATCTAGGATTACAGGGGCATGGGCTAAATCCTTGGCTGGATTTATATTTATACAATCAATCCATAGCTTTGTGTATGGATTTGTAATTATGGCATCTTCCGGACTTAGAGGAATAGAGTCACTTGTGGTATGCAGCTCAATCATTCCACTCAATAGCCTCATAAGTGATTTATTTGGACTGGATTTGAGGAAAGCAGAAAAGACGGCGGGAGCATACACCGCAACTGGTGTGGCTGCAAGCGGAGCGGCGGTATCTGCAGGTGCTATGGTAGCTGCCAAAGGAGCTGAAAGTATAGGCAGTGCGGTTGGAACGTATGTAGGAGGCAGTTATGGAAATCGCATTGCAACTAAAAATATGCAAGACAATATGCAAAGGATAGAGGCTCAGAGACAGGGTGAACAGACTCGACTATCCAATCAATATCGAAATTCAAGTCGAACAATGACACAGCAAGAATATCAGAGTCAAATGCATGGAATAAATGCAAAATACGAGCAGCAAAGAGCGAATGCTGTTGACCTCTCAAATAGAACACGACGTGAATACGCGAGCCGAGGAGAAAATGTAGGTAGAAGTTCTGGACGGATTGCAGGCGGAATATTGCAATCGGCGGGCGGATTGGAAAATGCTATGACTGGAATTGGATATACACTTGGAACCCAGGAAAGATCATATTTTGCATCACAAGGAATTGAAGATATGGGAAGGAGCATGGGTTCTGTAATGGATGGAACAGGTGATATATTTACGGATGCCGCATACTCCAAAGGAAGGACTGTACAGAACGAGCGTAGTGCTTATAGACAGCATAAGCCACCTATTATGCCAAACGATCCAAGTACATTCCTACATTAGTATACAAAGAGGAGGTGAGCCTGGTTGAATTTTGAGAATTACGATGATATGTACAAAGGCGATTCCCCACTTGGATCAGAGTCTCGAAAGTTATCGGGCTCATTTACAAACGGGCTTAAACAAGTTGGAAGAAAGGGCATGACATATGGCAAAAAAGCCGGAAGTAAATTAGCGGAAAAATCAAAAAGGGCAGCAAAAGAAATACTGAAAAAATTAGTAGAAATAATTGGTCCTAAAGGAGTATTGATAATTATTTGTTGCCTGTTATTAGTGTTATTTGTTCTTGGAGCTTGTTATTCATGCTCATATTATATGATGGGAAATGAAAACGGTGAAAATGGCAATTATGTATCAGATAACAACACTAAGATAATATCCGATGATGGAGATGAAATTACGAATATAAAAGGAGATAAGAAACTGAGCGCAGCAAACTCTACTTGTATTTCATACTATTCCTTACTGTCACGAGAAAAGTCTTGCTGGCAGAAAATAAAGGATGATAGTGGGAAAGTGAGCCTTGTACAATACGGAGACGACAGAGCAGTTTCAGATGCCTTTGGCAATGATGAGAATTATTTTATTAACCCGAATTTACTTTATGCCATGAATAGGTATCTATATAGCAACGATTATGTTTATCCGGAGGCTTTTTTAAAGCCTGTTGCATACACGATAAATAAAAAAGGGGAATATAAATTACAAAGTCTGACAGATAAAAATGGACATGTGCAAGTCAAATCAGCAGTGTATGATTCATATGGTAACAAAGCTGATATAGAGAGAAAAAGTGTAAGTGATTATGGAATTGGTAGCGTACTTGTTTATGACGAGAAATCAAAAAAGACCAAATTAAAAGGAAAGTACATAAAGCAAGATTACTACGATTCATCAACTGGGAAAGTAGAGCAGAAAGTCATAGACGAGTCATTTGAGATATTATTGAAAGAAGAAAAGGACAACGTTATAAAAACAGCTGTGACATTTGCCGGTGTAATTAATTACACTTATACGGATGATTCCACTTTGGTAACTCAGGCGGAAAATGGTGAGTCCTCTAACCCAAACGATAATGTGACAAAAATTCTGTACGATACAGTAGAGGTGTCCAGGTATTATTGCAAAAATGGAAGTGTGGTAAAAAAATTCTCCACAAAAAAGGAGATGGAGGATTATGTTAAAACAAATTCAGGATATACAATTGCAAAAGACGACAAGGGAAAGTATAAGCAGATAACAGATATATATAAACTATATAAATACAGGGATAGTATATCTGGTATTTATCTGGACTTTGTAAAAAAGAAGGATTCTAAGATTACAGATCAGAATACAGATTATCTCTATGATTACCTTCAAAATTTTGAAACTTACAAGCCGGTTATGGACAGAACTAATAATTATTTTAGAAATGTAAGTTATAGTGCATCTTTTGGAGAGCTTTCTGCTGCGTCAAGTAGCGATGACGAGGTATCTCTTGGCAGTGGTAATAATGACTTTGAGATGTTATATAATGGGAGCAAAAAAAAGGTAATCGAAGAGGTATGGAGCGGATTGATTAACTATGGATTGACGCCGGAACAATCAGCTGCAATTCTAGGAAACATAACACAGGAGTCCGGGTTTAGGACAGATGCTGCGGATGACCTTGGGGCATATGGATTGTGTCAATTTATGGGGAATAGAAAGACAAAATTGTTTACATTTGCAAAGAGTGTAAATAAGGAAAATCAACCAAGTGTAAGGAGCCAGACTCAATACATCGCAATGGAAACCCTTGGCGGAGGAAAATGGGCTGATAACGCATGGCAGGGGCATGACGATGACAGACAGACGTTTGAGAGTTCTATGGATATAGATGAGCTTACAAGGGCATTTTGTAACGGCTATGAACGCCCTGATGAGGCTTTGGCAAACATGCCGAAGAGACAAAGATGTGCAAGGTCGGCTTATAATATACTCCGCAAACTTAATGTGAAAGCAGATAATAAGATAATTGTGAAAGACGGAGTAAGTTCAGGTGGTAGCACTGAGAATATATCTTCCGGTAAGCTATCCAGTTTGACGAATGCCGAGCAAGAAGAATTTAATACTTTTTATCACCAGGTTGATGATATATATAACGGAAAATTCGTCCTCGATGATTATTATGGAGGACTTACCCGTGATAAAGCTGAGATGGTAATTAAAACAGCAAACTCATTTATAAATGGCACAACAATATTGAAGGAAAGCCTTAATATAGACAACCAGATGTGGAGTGAGACATACTTAACGGATCTCTCTCAGAAGGACATATCATTTACCACAAAAAAGAATGAAGGAACAACTACCAGGAAAGCAGATGTGTTTGTTGCATATAAGGGCGAGTATGTATTGCCGGTACTCCATCCGGTTGTGACTGATGATTATGGTCCGAGGGTAGCTCCAACGGCAGGCGCATCAACAAATCATATGGGAGTTGACTTTGCGGCGTCATATGGCGATCCGATTAGGGCAGCTAAAGATGGAACGGTTATAGTTGCAGAGTTTGGAAATTCAGGAGGATTTTATGTAATAATAGATCATGGCAAGGATAAGAATGGCGATACTATATGGACAATGTATCTTCATAATAGCCGTTTATGTGTAAAGGTTGGAGATAAGGTTGTCCAGGGACAGAAGATAGCAGAGGCGGGCAGTACCGGAGTCTCAACAGGAGTGCATTGTCATTTATCCGTATTTAAAAACGGAAGTTATGACGATCCACATAAATATTTTTCAATTCCGTAAAAAAATAAGGGGAAATATACGTCTGTAAATAATATAAAGAGAAAGGAGAACACAATAAACAAATGAAAAGATTACTAATTACACTCATGTTCCTGGTAGTGACTATAACAATAATTTTGGCTTTCCCAACAACAGGAAAAGCAGAAACACTGTCAATAGTAGACTACCCAGACAGTCCCACCACCGAAACCTCAAGTGGGGGCGGAGAAACAATGTCCACACAAGGAGTATCTGATGCACCAGATACAAAAGGAACTGGAAACAAGACGCTTGATAACCTATTACAAGATACGAATAGTGATTCAGTAATAGGGGATGATGGCACAATCCAGAATGTTGATCCTGAGGCATTTAAGAATAAGATTTATTTGAAAATGTTCGAGGGAACAACAGTAGTCCAGAAGGTAGGACTTATCATTGCACTTCTTTTCACAATCATAGGACTTATAGCTACAGTAGTCATGTGGTTTGTGGACAGAAAAAAGACTCTATCTTGCGTTATAGGAGTTCTTGTATGCTTGATAATCTTTGTGGTTATCTATTATGCACCAAATTTAGTTATGTCATTTAGAGCTTGGTGGGCGGCAGAATAAGCAGCCATAATTATAAAGCCCTCCCTGGGTGTTTTTCCTGGGGAGGGCTTTTGATATAAGAAAGAGGAAGTCTAGGTAAACACAATTTGTATCAATAGCTTGGTGATTAGAGTGATGCCGCCATTCAGAGCCAGACAGATACCCGCAGTTATTATCTCCATTATTGTTTCTCTTCTCTTTATTGGATGAGAAGGCATAAGGGAAAGTTTTACTGTACAAAGAATTATAACTAACAATGACGTTAAGAGTGTGAATCCCAAATAGAACATAGTAGCTATGTTAATCAGGGATTCAAAGTTTCTCACCGCGGTTTTGACGTTATCCAGCCAGGTTTTACTTGTGTTATTACTCGAAATGTTGTTGCTGACCACGGCATCCTTGGTAAGTTTGATATTCTTACGCTGTGACGTTGATGTTGTTGAATGTCCATTACCGGCATTTGCAAAATTTGTATAAGAGGCACTGGTAGAGTTGATCTCAATAGTGTCAAAAAGTCCAAATGACACTGAAAAACTATAATTATCAAATTTCCCTGGATTAGAGATATCCTTTATGCAAAGGGCGGTATAATCTCCATTAGAACAAATGGTGTACGAAGGGGCAATTTCATCATCCCCTTGTTGCCCGCAATATTTCCGATAATGATAAGCTCCTGTGGTAGACCAGGTGCGGTAAACAGCGGGATATCCACTTAACGTTTCAAATTTCTCTTTACCCCCTTTGCCAGAAAGAGAAAAACCAAACATTTTAGTCTGATATGCATATTTATCATCCACCTGGAAATAGCGAGAATAGATAAATGAGCTTTCTGGGTAGATGTTGATTACCAGATCTTTTGCATCTGATAAATCCACGGAGACAGATGTAACAAGCCCCTGACTATTTTTTTTCATGGTAGCGTTGGAGATATTACAGCTTACGGTGTACTTACGATTGCTGGATACCTTTGCATCCATGTATTGTGTTTTTTTGTAATCTTCCTCGTATAGCGGAGATATGACAGCAAGATTACTGTCATACTGAATATTTACAGTAAATGTCCTATCCTTGGCATTATATGACGACACATTTATAGATGAAGAAATCATCAGTATTGATAGGAATACCATAATTACTGCAACAATTCTACGCACAAAATCACCTCCGCCACTTTTTTAAATCTGTAACCATGCTATAATAAAATTATACACCAAAAACAAATACAAATAAAGAAAATATAGGGAAGGAGACGCCGAATGATAGCACTATATATAGCTTTTTTTCTAATTTTGTACATTATTCTGGAAACATGCAAATATAAGAGAGTGAGGACCATAATGGAATGTGTACGAAAGCGTGAGTATATAAGGGGGAGCTTGTACAATGAGAGACTGGTATTTATAAAGGCGATAATTCTCCTGGTTGCGGTAATCCTCACCATCATTTATTATTTTACAGACAATGGTAAGGTTGAGAGGGCTCAGGGAATAAGGGGAATGTTTGTTATACTTATTCCCTATGTAATTTTTACATTGATAAATATAAGGGATATCAAGAGGGTACTCAATGGACATAATGAAAAAATATTGGGGATAGATATAGAAGAGGAGGAAACCAACGAATGAGTGCAAAAAAAAATAGGATTCCGATAATAATGATGGGTATAACAGCTACCCTGATGTTCTCCGGATGTTTTGGGAACACGGACAACCCAAACGATATATCCAACAAATCAGATATATTGATGCAAAATGAAAATAACACAGAGGATCTTACATACGGGAAGTCTACAGCAATTAAGGACATCAGTAATTTTGAGTTCAGGATTTTAAATGACGACATAAGCTCTGATAATTGCAGCTATAACGAATGTACCCTTAATCCAAATCAGAGTGGAGAGGATTATATAAAAGAAAATTGGCAAGGTGATACCTCTACATCAATAAAAAAATATTACACTCTTCCTAGAGTCAACGATAAATACATAGAATCTGATGGAGTAACATATACATATAAGGGCAGCAATGCAGTATACTATGCAGCCAGCAATAAGGCTCTAGGACGCTCCATTTTCTATTTAGAGACACAAAACGACACAGACAATGAAATATTCAATAGCAGACAAAAATCTCAATATGAGGGAAATACGGACGTATCAGAGGATAATATGCTAACTTCTCAGCTTTCTTCATACGATTTTGGAAACATTAATCTTACAGAACTTTCCGGGGTGAAGGTTACAGAGAATGATGGATATAAAAGCATCACAGGAGAAATCTCATTTGACCTATATGGAGATACGCCGATATCATATAAAGATGGAGTCTTTGTTATAATGGAAAATAACGAGAGACAAGCGGTGTATATAGCCGGGAGAGAAGATGGATTTACTGATGAGGAAAGACAAGAGCTTATAACTGGTGCAATATTTACAAATGATGGCTCCGATATTTTATCTAATTATGACGATGTTCCGATATCTTTGGACATGAATGGGATAGAGTCTAAATTTACAATTTCCAGTTTATACAATATGGACGTTTGCGAAGAAGAAGTATCACTAAGTGATAATTGTTATTCGGTATACGGAATAAATCAGCAACTTAGAATGATTGCAAGGTATACCGTAACCCGGTTCCCGGAATATTTTCCCGAAGATTACAGGTTTAAATTTGCGAGTGGTGGCAATGGTATCGAAAACGGAATCATTTTCAATGAGAAGATAAAGGATAGTGATGGTAACGAATGGGATGAGGTATTATGCGAAGAAAAATATCCGTATTCAGATTATGATATGGTATATGTGTTGTACCAAAAAGGTTATGTGATATGCTTTGAATTTTCAATCAATAGCGAAATCGAGTTTACAAGTACGGATGCAGTAAGGGAAAGAGCCAGGAAAGTTATAAATAGCTTTTCTCAGACAAAGGGAAACAGTTCAATTCAAACTGAATATGACAATATTGTTAATATCTACATCTCAAATCAGGGTGACGAATTACAAGGGAAAGAAAAAACCACGACAACAATTTCAAATTCAACTCAAAAAACAACTAAAAAGAAAAAAGGAAAGTAAAATAAAAAGCCAAGGATCTTCAAGAATGAAGAAGATCCCTGGTTTTTTATTTTGGATGCAAAATTAGTTGATATAATATGAACCTGCGTACATATATACATCATTATCATTACGAATCAGATTAAGATCTGACATCTTGATAGTCTTGCTTGAAGAAGAGGCTTTGTATAACTCTAATTCGGACTTCACCTTGTTACAAGCCAGTATTGCCTCTGGGGTTGCTGGTTCCACTAACTTGTTAAGGGCAAGAACACAATGCTTAAAATTCAATATTTCAGCATTGTATTCTTTTAAATTCATCTGACCTTCGGCAAAACGTAACAGGTCAAAAATGTGAGTATGTCCTTCCAGAATCTTTCTCTTAGAGTCAATCTCTAAGATGGAACCGGTCTCAGTGTCTACCGTGTAGTAGTCAAAGATGAAGAGTCTGTATATTGCTACAGCAGCTTTTACTATGAACAGATCTACAGCACACACTAATTCCCCGTTTTCATTCTTCATCTTCGGAAGTCCAATGGGAGAGATATTCCCGATCACATTGTATATGTGGAATAATAACCCACTTTTTTCTTTGTGATAATACTCTCCGTATGGAAAATACATGAGCGGAGTATTACCACGCCCGCACCCCTGATATCTTCCACTTGCAAGGTGGTAAGCCTCCCAAATAAAATCAACGTAAGCCATTACAGCATCTTTGCGCATCGCCTGCTCTGGAGTTCCCTTCTGAGCCTCCGCATGAAGATCATTCATAACCGCACTCCACATGTCATGTGGATCATACAGGGCATTGTTTATAAATGCCTCTGGGTTACTCTTTGACTCTGCAAAGCCGGTTACGATAAGCTGTGGTTTGCCTTCATAAATCTGAATAGATCCAAACACCTGAACTACCTTACTGGAAGGAAGTGATATTCCCGCCAGTGTCTCGTCCCATTTTTTTATCGGGATCGAAACATCTCTACAAGACAGAGTTCCGATAACATATGATTTACCGTTCTTGGTAATCATATCTTTCATGTCTGAAATCAATCCTTCGGTAGCGATTGTAGGGACACCCTCTTTTAATGCTGCCAGTTCCTCCAAGTTTGTTAATTTGTTTGCATAATCCATAATATACGCCATCCTTTCTGCCCCATCCTTCAGGGGCTCAAAACACTAAGCTACCCATAATGGGATAACCATTCTATATAATATACAGACGTTTTCTCGGACCGTTTTTATTACAAAAAAAATGAAATTTTTTATTATTTTAGGAAATAAATTATCTCTTTGTAACGTCTGTATATTATATATAAGCTACAAGAAGTAGTTTAATTAAAGGTTAAGCCCGGTAAAGATCGGGCAGAAAGGATGGCGTTGGACATGGGTATAATTTATAACATCGTGCTTTACATGGCACAGAAAAGGGTGAGGCGGTTCAAGAAGGGAACAGCAGGGATCCTCTCGGACAGAGAGAGAGCCATACTTCTCAAACAGCTCCAGAAGGAGGCAGTAGAGATAAACAAGCAATATCAGGAAAAGGTATTGAAATACTTACTCTTTGCAAGTAAAGTTCTTTTCTTCATAAGTTTGGGACTCCTTGATTTCGGAGTGTTATATTACAATGAAAATGAGGTAATCTCAGAAGGAGCTCCTGTACTTATAATAACAGGAGGAATATGTCTTGTTTTGTCAATAGTGCTCCAGAAATATTTCAAGAAGATGTACGAAGATTACATCTGGAAAAAGTATGGGCTGGTGATTGACGCCGGGTTATAAACAATAAAAACATTCTATTTTTTTGAGAAATCAAAATTAATAGGATGTTTTTTGTTATAATGCAAATAAAAAAGTATAAAAGGAGATATTAATGGGAAAGAGTCTTGATGAAACAATGAAATATATGACCAAGCTGCAGAGCGTGATAAAAGACCTGATGAATTATACGGAGTTTGAAAAAAATGATGGACTTTCCGACTATGATATAGATAGAAATAATCCTGGGGAATTATTTAAGATGGATGAGCTACAGAATATCATGGGAAAATTAGCAGACATTGAAAACCAAATCAGATATATCAATGCGCCAGTAAGGGTAGAAGGGGTACTGCATAAGAAATCGAATGATAGATATGAGGTAAATGGGTGTGAGCTTACATGTGGATGCAGAATAGAGTATCTTCGGAGAGATGGAAGGCATGTGATATGTGACAGCAATAATGACAATGATGAATGGATTGAATTACCATATTGGTGCAAAGGAAGGATAGAACACAACAGAAAGGAATATTACATAGTTGGAGCAGATGAAAATGTAATACTGGAAGGACTTAGGGTAAGAATAAGATAAAAAGAAGAAATGAAAAATGGGTGAATTAAAGGTCAAAGCAGTATGTCTGAATATTTAGATATATTAAATCAGCGTATTCCGGGATTGTTAATCCAACAACGGGTATCTCCTTGACTATATCCTGCATAAATGTATAATAGAAATAACTAGGGCTGAGTTGACAGCCTAAAGGTGAGGGACTTGTATCCACTCACCAAATTCCCTATTTCAGGGATGAGTTCCCTATGGATTGATAGGGGAATCAACCTACCAAGTATGCCAGTTTAGATATCAACATGGGACAGATTTGTTGTATCATGCAAGAGCGGGAGAGCTCCCTATGTTTTGATAGGGTAATCAATCAGTTAATGTAATTTTGTACATTGTGGAATGTAAATTTGACGCATTTAATATGCAATCATGTAATAGTTCCATTGTGGATCCACGGTGTATTTGAATTTCTACTTTTGTAGATTTTATTGATGTAAAATATAATACATCATGGGAGGCAAAGAATTTTATATGCCTCCCAATTTTTTTAGTTCGTGATAAAGTTACAAAAACTTGTAAAAAATATTACAAAATGTTATAATTCTGGGAAAGAAAGGGGGATACCCCAAACAATGAAGTATTATAAAATAACGGAGGCTGCAAAACTGCTCAATGTAACTCCCGAAACGCTGAGAAACTGGGAGAGAAAAGGGAAGTTTGTTTCGCATCACAGGACAGAGGGCGGACAGCGGCTTTATTCCGAGGAACAGATTGAAGAAATTATCGGGGAAAAGACAAAGGTTGTTTTTAAATTCTACAACAACACTGTAAAAATTCCGAACATTGAAGATATAACTACATCTCAGTTGCGCAAGATTGCAGATTATATAGCGAAAGAGATCCAAAATAGATCTGATTGTGAAAGCGAACAATGATGGAATGATTTGTCTGAGTTCAGGGACAATAGCTCAATCTGAATATGGTGAATTTTGAAAAAAATTGGGAAAAAAGAAATTGATATGAAAAGTTTATGATGATAATATAGTACTATTAAATACACACGGTTATGGGGAGGTATAGTGTGGTTATCATCAAATTAAATAAACTGCTTATTGATAAACAAATGACTCAGAAGGATCTTGCAAGGATGTTGGGTTTGTCAATGACAACAGTTTCCAAAATTACAAATCATAAAACCAAAACGATCAGTTTTGAATTACTCGATACTTTGTGTAAAATCTTGGATTGTGATGTAAAGGATATTTTAGAGTATCGTGATTATTCTTCAGAATCCCAGAATGAGCAAAGATAACACAATGTTTTCGTTAAACTTGGGTTTCGCGAATAGAATTACCACACTCCTGCGCACCCACCCGAACATACGTTCGGGAAAACTCCTGCTTTTTCCCATATTAAATTAAAATTATGAAAGGATGACTATAATGGCTGAAAATAAGAACAACGGCGAAATACTGGCAGACTCAATAAATATTATTGATGATGATGGGTTCTTCGATACGAGCACAATCCAAAACATGATAGATGACGAGCCATTTGTATCGAGTGGTCCTTATGATGAGGATGAAGATACTGAATCTCTGGAGGGCGTAAATAACAATTCGGATGATGATGAAGATATAAAGGCTTTTCGTGAGGTTGGTTCATCCGGCATTGACGATCAGGAAACAACATTATATAGAAACTCTACCACAACGGATGTTTCGGACGTACCACCGGTAGATCAATATTATGCAAATATGGCTAAAGCCCAAGAAAATGTAACTCCACAACATAAAAAAGAAAGTGTATCTGAGGAAAAAATGGAACATACTGTAAGACCGGCGCAGCCCTCCCAGGAAAAAGTCCAGAATAGCCCAGCAACTCCTAATCTCCCACCAATTCCACCAGCAGCATACAGTAAGGGCAACCAGGAGCCGAATACCACTATTAAGTCTCAGCCGACTGATACACCTCCACAAGGACCGTATAATGGACAGGTTTATACTCAGGATGCGAATATAATAAACCAGGGACAAAACAATAATGATAGGTCACAACAAGTACAGACTCATCCGCAGGGAGCTTATTATGGACAGCCCAATACCCAGGCTCAATCCGTTTTTGCAAATGGTCCAGAATCTACAAATGCTGAAAACCCTAGAACTAAGAAAGATGGATTTGTAAAAGGGGTACTGACAAAAAAATTTGGAAATGAATTTTATCGAAATTCAAAATTTGTTAAGATACTGGCAGTTGTTATTATGTCCCTTATTATGGTTCTTATAATTGCTATAATGGCAAGGACACCTAAAACTCTTGATGAGAAACAATCTTCCTCTTCGTCCTCGATTTGGGGAATAGATGATAACAATACTAGACAGGAAACACAAACTGAAAGCACTACAAAAGTTGTGACAGATGATAATGAAAAAAGTCTGATGGATAAATTTGCGGTATCGACACAGCAGCCGAAATCTGATCAGACTTCAGCATCCAGTTCCGGATCAGGCTCAAGCTCATCCAGATTTGCCAATTTAGAGGAACTGACATTTTACATTGAAAGTAAAACAGCCTCATTGATGGCGGACGAAAAAACGCTGCTGAATCAGTATAATAGCGGTACGATGTCTGAAACGGATTTTAAAGAGCAATTGAAGGAAAAGATAGATGAAGTAGATGGACTTAATCACCTTCTTGTATTAAACAAGGAGTCGTATGACGATGAAGAACAGAGTGAGAAATACTCAGAGCTCCTAGATAACATCAACTCTCTCACTGCTTATGGAGACAATATATATTACGGAAATTAATCAAAAATACCACTGCTTAAAATATCATTAGCAGTGGTATTTTTATTACTGTCCGGCTTTCAATTCAGTAAATAACCAGATTTTATTGTCCGAGGCTACAATAATTCCTTTTTCGTTGACCTCGTAAATAGTAGCAATTTTTTGATAATCATTCCCTCCGAGAGATATTTCGCTCCCTGGCATCAGGCTTTGGTAAATCCCGGTTGTTTCAGTCGGAATTTCGATATTGGTGTATATGGAATTTTTAGTGCTAAATGTTAGTTGCATCCTGTCATTGTTTATTGTTATGCTGTCAATAGAGGTTGGAATAGATTCACACAATTGCCCCTGTTCATTCCTGAATCTGACCTTTTCTCCAATCCTGATCGGAAGTTTTAATTCTGTTGCTGTTTTCACTGCTTTTGCCATTGATGGACTCACTCTCCTTTTTTCATTTTAACCCTCTTCTTTGCCTTTTTTAGCCATGTTTCAAACGTATAGGTGTTATTCCCTTGCTGTTTCTTTTTTATCCAGAGCATCGCAAATAACGCGATAATACCGACTGAGAAACATGCAACTGCAGCAATCAATATCATTTTAAAAACATACTCGGATAATACATTGCCATTGCTCGCACCGAATACATATCCCAGAGAGATCCCTATGAGAAAAAAAGAAGGATATGTAATCGTATTGCATATCTTTTCGTAGATCATGTCATCATTTCCACCGACAAGCCTCATTATTATCATGCATATGATCAGCATAATAAAAGCAGAAATAATAAAAACAGGCTGATTGAGGGTAGCAAGAACCTCAAAAGTATTCAAGGAGTCATTTATGTTATTGCTATTTTTGTCAAATATAGTTTGGCGGTACGCTGCAGGTGTCCCGTAGGAGTACATGGTTGTAATTCCACTGATGTCCATTGTGTAAGATACCACACTTGACATAGCCTTGTCGGAAAGCTCAATATTATTTTCTTTGGCAAAATTCTTTATAATACCTGCTATGTCCGTTTTACATTCATCCTGAGTATAAGAATAGCTTTCGGAGTAATTAAATAAAGCTGTGACAAGTTCCGACATTACTCTGGCTACGCACTCTTTTATTTGGTCGCCCTCCAGGAGTTCGATACACTGTTCTTTAGAAAATCCCCTATCAATATAATTATCAAAATACTGATAGTCGATGTCAATAGAGTTTGTATATTCCAGGGTGAAGTTTTCAACATTCCTTTTCCGTGTACCAATTTTTAATGCCAAGAATAAAATTGTAATGACTACGAGGATCATAGTCACCACTCTTATAGCTCCCAATGTTGGGTTAATCTTTCCTATGTGTAATTTTGATTTTTTCAAAGCGAACTTCTCCTTTATTTGTCCTTGACATATTCTATGATATCGGCTAACCCGCATCCAGTTAGTTCGCATAACTTGGACAAATTCTTCATTGAAATAGGCTTGTTTTGCCTGATATTTGTAAGTACTGATTCTGATAATATATTCTCCTGGCGGAGTCTGTAGGTGTTATACCCCGCCTTTTCAAGTTTTGTGAATATGTCCTTGTATATAAATGACATATGATATTCCTCCTATGCAATAGTGATTAAGTTGCCGGTTATTGATTAATCACATTCATGTTTTGCATCAATGTAACACTGATTAAAAGCATCTGTTAATTCTGCAAGCTGAGAAACGGTGAGTTTTTCAACTAATTCATCAGAAATCCTCGAAAAACATTTGCGGAATGTATCAGGAAAGTTGCCACACTTACTTTCTCGTTTTACCATTTCCATTTTATATATAATTCCAAGTTTATGCTTTGACATGTCCCCATTTTTAAGCGCGCTTTTTACTTCATTTGTAAAAATTTGTAATACCTTTTCCTGACTGATTCTTCCTATTCCCTCTATGTACATACTTATATATCCTCCTTTACAAATTAGAGCCTGTGATTGCCCTGGTTATTTCTCAAACACATTCTTTATTGCTCAAATAAACCGGCGATATCTGAATAAAAATACTGCCAACGGCTTGTTTCCATTTCGAGAATCAAAGGATGGCGGTTTAAATCCTCTATACTCCACATACGTATATTTTTGTATTGGAATTTATCATCTGCCTCATTGTTACACCACTTAGCGAGGTAATATCCATCTTCAAAAAAGGGAGTGCGTATGGACTCTATTACAAACTGGGACTTTGGATCAAGGGTTTGCAACATCCATAGAGCCGGAACACTGAATGCTCGAAAACGAAGCGTGATAATCTGCTCAAGATGAGAAGATTTTATCCTATCTGACTCACTTCCATGATTTAATATTTTAAGTGCAGCCTTCCATCTTTCTTCTGCAGCAACCCGCTTTTCAACTTCGGATGAGGAGCAAATATCTGGAACCTGCGTAATTTCTGCTACAATATCTGCTCGTTCTTCTGTTATTCCAAGATTATTTAAGTAGCTTTTGTATTTCTCTATCATTTCCTCCTGGAATTTTTTCATTTCAATTCTTTCAAACAAGTTTGTACCCTCCATTTTTATATAAATAAGACCTGAACTATTTATCGTGTGGGAAAATCCCGGCTGAGATCATTTCGGATACACTATCCGCAAGCTGTTCATAGGTGATAACCATATCAACTCTATTTGCGTTCTGATCCGTATAACCTATACTTATTTTACCACCTAATGTACTTCCGGAGTATACCTTGTTTGGCTTTTTAGATTTGGCAGCCCACGCGGAAAATCCCCCTACCCCGTATTCGGATTTTAAAAAATTGGCACGTTCTTTCTTGTTGTGCGGTTTGTCCCAATATTTTGCAATTCTTTCTCTTCCTCCAACAAATCCTGTTCCATAGGAACTCAAAAAGTCAAAAATAGGATTGTATACAGGGTTAGGAAGGAAATCAAAAATATCCATCTGTCCATACTTATTCATAAAATGCACCCTCTTTTTACCTTGTCAATATGTATATTTTCCACGCATCGGACATATCCGAATTAAGAACTAAGTAATCAAAAATAAATCCCGCTAAAATTAAGGCTACAATAATAATTATAATAAAAAACTTTTTCATAATTTCCCTCCTTCATAACATAATTATACACCATTTACAGTGTATAATCAATTGTAATTTAAAAATATAATATAAATTTGTATTGTAAAAAAAACACATAAGAGTTTCATGCAAATCAATATGTTAAAATATTTATAAATATTGATTTTAAAGGTTGTGCAAGTGGTGATCCTGGCTCCAGGGGAGCTGCAATTAACAAAAAAACATCCCATCAAATATCGAGGTTACGATATAAGATGAGATGTTCAAATTCAATGTATAAAAAAGACGAATTGACACTTTCCCGACTTAAACAACACACTGTTTTTTTGACGCCAGCCGGCAGATTACAGATGTGTAACTCGGTCTTTAATCTCTGCTGTCTTTCCACGATTCCAGAACCGCTCTCCAAGGTATCCGCAAGTTCGACGGACTACAGACATCTTGTTGTGATCCCGATTCCCGCAATTTGGACAGTACCATTCGCATTTGTCGTCAAGCAATATTTCTCCGCTATATCCGCATACAAGGCAATTGTCAGACTTAGTGTTGAACTCAAAATACTGGATGTTTTCATATCCAAATTTTACGACTTCCGCAAGTGCATCAAGGTTATGTTCCATATTTGGGATTTCCACATATGATATTGCTCCGCCGGAGGATATCTTCTGAAACTCACTCTCGAAAGAAAGTTTTTCAAATGCTGATATATGCTCTCTAACATCAACGTGATATGAGTTGGTGTAGTAACCCTTGTCGGTTACATCCTTGATATTTCCAAAGCGTTCCTTGTCAATTTTTGCAAATCTGTAGCATAGACTTTCTGCAGGTGTGCCATAGAGTCCAAAACCAAGACCGGTGATCTTCTTCCAGGAATCACACTTTGACCTCAGATATTCCATGATTTGAATTGCAAACTCTTTTGGAACACCTTCCTTTGTGTGAGAAAATCCTGTCATCAGTTTAACCGTTTCATATATTCCTATGTAGCCTAGAGATAAGGTCGAATATCCATCTTTGAGCAGCTTGTCAATCTTTTCCCCTGATGCTAACCTTGCAATAGCACCATGTCGAAAATGGATTGGTGATACATCCGCATTTGTTCCAATTAGATGCTTATGCCTACAGAGCAAAGCCTCAAAAGCAATGCTGCATCTTTCGTCAAGTATACTCCAAAATGTGTTGAAATCAGGCTTTCCGGTCTGACATGATAATATTGCAATCTGAGGAAGGTTCAGACTAACAACACCCTGGTTAAAACGTCCTTCCCACTTATATTTGCCATTCTCATCCTTCCATGGTGAGAGGAACGAGCGACATCCCATACAGGAAAATACGTTACCATCATAGTTCTCTCGCATCTTTTTAGCAGATATATAATCTGGATACATTCTCTTCGCTGTACACTTGATAGCAAGTTCGGTTAGGTAGTCATAGTCACCGCCTTTAAGACAATTACAATCATCCAAAACGTAAATAAGTTTAGGAAATGGCGGAGTAATATATACTCCATTTTCGTTTTTTATTCCCTGCAGTCGCTGAGATAATATCTCTTCATAAATCATTGCCTCATCTGCAATTGTTTCCCCATTCTCAATATCCTCATGCAACTCCATGAACAAAGTAACAAAAGGAGACTGACCATTGGTTGTCATCAAGGTATTAACCTGGTACTGGATTGTTTGACATCCGGCGGCAATTTCTTTTTTTAATTCGTAGTCCACGGCGTCTTTCAGTTGCTTGCCATTAAGTCCAAAAGAGGATAGCTTTTCCGTAATCTTCTTTCTACTTACTTCCACAAATGGGGCAAGATGCCGAAGGTTTATAGATTGACCACCATACTGATTCGATGACACCGATGCAATAATTTGTGTCGTCACTGTACATGCTACCTGAAAACTCTTTGGGGGCTCAATGAGTTTTCCATTCATCACTGTTCCATTCCTCAACATGTCCCCTATATCAACCAGGCAACAGTTAAACATAGACTGGATGAAATAATCTGCATCATGGAAGTGGATCGCTCCTTCCCTATGAGCTTTTGCGATTTTCCCTGGGAGCAAGAGGTCAAAAGTAAGCTCCTTGGATATTTCTCCGGCAATGAGATCTCTCTGAGTAGAGCAAAGAACGGCATTTTTATTACTATTCTCACGACCAACCTCCTCATTCTCATTTCGGCAAATAGCCAGGACACTTTCGTTGGTTTGGGTTGCCCTTCTCATCATGCTATGAGTGTGTCGGTAGACCATAAACCTTTTTCCAAGTTCATAATGCATGGATATCAGATTTCTTTCAATGATATCCTGTATTTCTTCTACCTGTACGATGCCCTCCTTTCTGTATTTTTCTTCTACCTCTTCAATTATTTGGGATATTTCGATGTCGGTAGCCCGGTTGCTTTCAACCACTTCTCGATTTGCCATATATATCGCGTTGCTTATTTTACTGCGGTCATATGGTACGAGACTTCCATCTCTTTTGATTACTGTACATATCATATAAAAGCACCTTCCTTTCTGATCCTCACTTCAGAGGATTCGCGCACCCTCTAAAGGGTATTTTAAAATGTATCTATATTATTTACAGACGTATAAAATTATAAGATTAGGGAAAAAAATAGAGAAAACATATACCATTTATGGTAAATGTTTCCTCCATTGTAATTACTTCAGAGCGTCACCTATGATTTCCCGCCATAAATCGTTATCCGCAACATTGCAATCCTTTCTGGATGCGAATTGCGAGGCGAGGTATTCAAGCTGAACATTTTCTATGAGCGGAACTTCAAGTCCCTCATTCAGCCGTGACTGGATGTAATCATTAAGTTGATTTTCTGCGTCATTGATGAGATTTTGTGATGAGACATAATCATAACATGCATTGATAATAGTCCATGGGAGACAATTGCAAACTCCAAGTCTCAAGATCTCCTCAACTCTTTCCTCTGATAATAATTTTTCCATGTATAATACCATCCTTTCTGATCCATCAAATAGGACCTTGCAATAAAATAATGACCTGTAAAACAAATCTTCTTATTAATTACAGACGTAAAATATATCTAAATTTTGCAGTAAAATAAAAAAAGAGTACAATCACAAAAAAAATATAAGGTAAATAGTATAATAAATCTATTGTAAGCCTTATATTTAGTGGACTCTAGTTTGATTACCCTATCAAAACATAGGGATCTCTCCCAGAAGAGTTAATATGATATCGTTTGGAGAAGGTTGATTACCCTATCAAAACATAGGGAGCTCACCCATAGCTGCAGCCAAAACAACAATAACATAGGTTGATTACCCTATCAAACCATAGGGAACTCTCCCCTGTGATAGGGAATTTGGTGAGTGGATACAAGTCCCTCACCTTTAAGCTGTCAACTCAGCCCTATTTATTATTTTACATTAATGAAATATAAAATCAAGGTCAAAAAAAAGAGAGGAAATCAATCCTCTCTTATAACCCTTGCCTCACTTCGCCAAGAAAAACATCCGTGAGGCTAGGATGCTTTCACCTCTTATCATTTACACATTAGCAAATGAGCATAAATACTACAAGTACATAATATCAGCATGAACGCTAATGTTCAATAATAAAATGAATTTCATGTAAGAGAAAACATCCGTAATCATATTCAATTCACATAGTTCTAAAGAAAATGTTGATTAAAATGATGAAGGATACAAAGCAAATCCCTTCAAAAATACCGCTTATAATTGGGAAATTGCGGGGGCGGTTAAGTATAATACTGATTACTGCCCTCACGGAAAATATTCCAAAAAAAGCAAGAAAGGAATAAAATGCTGATCCTGAAATCAAAATAAAAAGAGCAGCGCCAAAACTTATGGCAATAGTCCATTCAGTAATTATAAGCTCGGAAAAATATTTTATCATTTCAGTGCCAACGTATCGTTTCCGAGAACTGACTGCAACCCCTTTATAAGTTCACGAGCCTCATTCTCAGTAAGTGTGATACCCTTTCCACATTTCTGATAATCTTCCGACCAGTCTCTTATATCGTACTTGGGAACAGATCCGTTCCAAGATACGAGACAAAGTTCCTTTTTCCATCCAGATGAACCCTCGGATAGAGTAGTGATATGTTCCTTTATATCAGCAGTTATATTTGCCATTTAATCAACTCCTTATTATTTATTCCCGATGCCTAATACACAATGGTTCTGACATATAGTTCTCTTTCCGTTGTTTGATACTTGTGCAACCTCATATATGTCACATATCGGAACGGGAACTCCCATCTTCTCGTTTTCATACGCAAGGAAAAGTTTTTCATCTAAAAATTTGGTGAATATGCCGGACAATGAGAAAATTTCTATTCCGGATATTCCAACTACACGAATTTTATCCCCAACCTTGGCACAGGTTATTTCAGATTTCCCAAAAGCAGGACGAAAATAATATGTTTCATTATTTCCTGGATCAGACATAACTCCAACTGGGAGCTGAGACTCTAATATTTTATAAGGCTCAATCCCCATTGCCTGAAGATTAGTAGCTATCCCGCTTTTGATATTCAGAGCGGTGCGAAGAACGTATATGCTATCATAATGATTTCTTACATCCTTGCATCCTCCCATGTCAAAATCTTTATATCCAACGATTGCAAGCTGTCTTGCGGTTTCTATTGCAAGTTCTGGATCATCCGCAAACAAATGGGTTAGAGGATCTGCAAAGTCTATTGTAGCGAGCATTGAGATTAATTCTTCCATATCGTCCGATGTAACGTCCATCATTGATACCTTACCTATACAGATCTTGGCATTATTAGACATGGAATCTGGATCATCTATATTATTTTTTAAAAAATCCCAAAAAGCCTTTTTCTGGTCACTCAACATCTTAGCTGCCTCCTTTACTTGAATGGTAAGTCATCTTCTATTCCATCCGGAATGTTCATAAAGCCATCTGTACTTGCGTTACCCGGCTCTGGTCTGCTCGATGGCTGATAGCCGGATGACTGACTGGCAGCCTTGCTCTCTGCAAACTCCTGTTCCTCGATGACTACATCAGTAGTGTATACTTTGTTTCCGTCTTTATTGGTATAGCTGCCGGTCTGGATTCTACCGGTAATGGCAATCTTGATTCCCTGATGGAAATACTTTTCTGCAAATTCCGCAGCCTTGCTGAATGCAACGCAGTTTATAAAATCTGCACTCTGATCGCCGTTCCTGTTGAACCTCCTGTCTACAGCCAGTGTATATCGCGCAATTGCCATCTGCTCTCCATTATTTCCCTGTGAGTATCTTACATCCGGGTCTCTTGTAAGCCTTCCCATTAATATAACCTTGTTCATATATTCCTCCTAAAGTTTTTTTTCTATTATTTTTCTTGTAATGTTTTCTGCAGCATGTATCAGATCGCTTTTCTTGCTACATCTGCATTTAGATATGTAATCCATGTATATCTTCTGATAATCATGTATCTCCGTATCACGTATGATACAAAGCTCTCGAAGAAGTTTGATCTTACTTGAAATAATTCTCTCTGTGACATCAACTTCCCCATTTTTCAATATATATCGCCTCCTTCTGTCTATGGACGAAAGTGGAATAGCAATATGCTATTGACTTCAGCTATTGAAATGCAGCCAATTATTCGACTGTCCGTGGAATCCCCTCTATTATCCCCAAGAACAAATATTTGTCCTTTTGGAACGATAAGTGATACATCACCTTTGGTTCTCTGGGAGGAGTAATATTCCTGGTTGTTATTCACGTATACTACTCCATTTTTAATGGTTACTGAATCGCCCTCAGTTGCAATCACCCTCTTAACGATATCCTCACCAAGATAACTGGACTTGATATTTACAATGTCTCCCTTTTCTGCAGTTGCAAATGTAGATTTTACACATATGCCAATGTCTCCATCTAATAGAGTAGGAGACATCGAATTTCCGTCCACAACCATATTTTCCAAAAAGATCTGAAACAAAATAAATACGATTAAGCTTGTTATAAAAAAGGAGAGAAGATATTTGTACCCTTGCCTTTTTTTTATGTATTTATTCGTATCTGATGGGTTTATCATAATTATGTAACACTCCTATAATATATTAAGCCAACTGTCGGATAGCTCTAAGTCATCATCATTACTATTCAGATCCGTAGCATCGTCATCGGTCTCATTCAATATGTCTAAACTATCAGATATATTGTTATGCGTGGATTGATCCTGCATTTCATCCGGAACCTTTTCGTCGGATTTTTCTTTATTTTCCATGCTGCTTTCCATACTGCAATTTTTTAAATTTGGATCGTCACTAACGGTTTCAACATTGATATCCTTCTCACTTTTTTCGGCACGATCCATCCTTGACTCAAATCGTGAAAACTGATCTGCAATCATCTTATGTATTATATCATAATCAACTGGACTTGCAGAATAATTGGGAGAAGAATAGTCAATTTTAGCGTAAGCGATTATTGCTTGCTTGACAAAATGACTTATATTAGTTCCATCCGGCAGATTACACAAGATATTATATACCTGTCTGTCCAAATCATTAGGGTATTTCATTACCTTACCATCCTTATTTTTGGGTGCATCCGCCATTTCGGTGACAAGGCGAAAACTGATTGACTTAGATGGTAAACCGTCTCGCTTTGACATTCTTATCTCCTCTTTCTCATTTTAATCTTGGCAATTTTTTCATAGCCGATTGCGTTTGCATGGATATCAGACATATACTCTGCAAGCGGAAAATACTCTTTGCCGTAATTTGCAATCACAATAGAACCACCGCCAAGGAATATACATGGAGTAGCTTTAAGGTTATAGCCCTCCTCCACTAAGGTTTCGGCTACAAGTTTTGAATACTCTTTGAATACCTCACGAAGAGGAGTCGTATATGCGTCACTCAATCCCGAAGGAAGGGCGCGCATCTCCTTGATTATCTGCTCCTCAAAGATCTGACCGAGTTCCCTGCGGCGGAGCTCTCTCTGACACCGTTTAAAGCACTCAGCAACACCGAGGTCAATAGATAAAGCCTCTCCATTGGAAGGTTTTGCGTCAAAGACAGGCAACATGTCTATCGTCCATGTGCCAACATCTACTAGCAGACATGTACTCGGCAGTTCATGTGTCTTATCAATAACTGCGGATACTCCCTGCGGATTGACAAGGACATCTAATATGTGGATGTTGTATGGAATATCCTCATACTCGAAGTATATGTCTTTGCCCTTCTGGTAATATTCTTCATCATATGCCTGCTTATCAGCAACACACCTCTCCAGAGGTAGTCCTTCTGATATTACAACATTATGTGGAGAGAGATTTCGGAACTTCAATTCCTCTCCGAGTGCTGCAAGAGCCAGGATAAAATGAGTATTATCCGACTTTGAATCGGTCTTGCTTTTTATTCGCTTTCCGCCGACTGCATAATACTCTCCATCGTACATGACAGTCTTATCAAGCACAGCGGGTTTGACCTTACCATACCTTTCAATTCCGGTTGTAAATACAGAATGTGCTGTTTTAGTCATGCCATTTCCTACATCAATACCAACGATCTCATATGTCTCCATATTTTTTTTATTCCCCTTTCTTTGTTGTGTATATAAGGCTTTTTAATCATACGTTAAAAAGTTTTAACAAATAGTTAAAACATACTTTAATAATACCATATTTTGACAATCTTTCAACCCTTATATACAGAAGTTTCAAGATTATTCTATAATCTTTCTAATATATACAGACGTCATAAAGTTACAAATTTTATCCAAAATAAAAAAAATTTTTTATTTTTTTTGGGGGAAAAAAATAGAACTAATGTGAATAAACATTAGTTCTGAAAAAATGAAAGATTATTTTACTTATATTCTATTGCTACATTGTACTGTACGAATAATTACAATACAAAACAAAGGTTTATGACAAACTCTGAAGATTTTTTCTCAGAGACTACCCCATCAAAACATAGGGAGTTCTCCCTTTTCATTCTATTACGAAAACACCTTTATAGGTTGACTACCCTATCATGCAAGAGTTGTCCCAGGTAATAGGGAATTTGGTGAGTGGATACAAGTCCATCACCTTCAGGCTGTCAACTCAGCCCTGTTATTTTTATTATACATTTAGGCAGTATATAGTCAAGGATAACAGACTCAAAAAAATAAAAAAGAGATCCTGGAGACCGGTTAATAACCAGCCCCCTGAATCTCTCTCAGTATTTGCAAATATTCACATATATTAAATTGGGTTAGCTCACTTTTTTGATGATTTCAGTATTGCCAAACACACCAACTAATTCCTGTGCCCTTGTTATTGAGACATATAAAAGTCTCATCAACTCTTGATATTCTGAACTGCTCGAAATTGTGTTGAATTTGAAATCCATAATATCAACAAGCACGGCTTTCCACTCTAATCCTTTGGAACTGTGTGCCGTAGTAAGTGTAATTCCACTCTTGTTATCTGTAGTAACCTTGTAATCAAGATCATATTTATCAAGAGATGTAATATACTTGATAATTTCTGCTGAAGATGTAAAATTATTATTTATAATATCCTCAAAAAAATGATGATAGACAGCATCATCAGTATCAAGGTCCTCTAATCCTTGTAATAAGAGAGCCATCAGCGTGACATCATCTTCGATGTTATTTAACGCATCCACATACTTTGTAGAATACTCATTCAGGATAGTATTCATTTCCGTGGTATCTGATATCATATCTGACACGTCCAGATTGTTCTTGACCTTAATATATTTCATTAGCGAAATTCCATCTTCTGTATTGGCGAAGAATTTAGCCAGGCATATAGCAGCTTTTACCCTTTTATCCGAAAGGACAGACAATGGGGTTCTTATTGCTGATTCAATATTGCACGAATCGAGATAAGCCTTGATTTTTTCCAAAGTAGATGTATTGTGTGCGATTATTGCCACATCCGAAAGGTTGATGCCTCTCGTCTTTACCTCATCGAAGAACTCTGGAAAAACATTTTCGATTGTTTTCTCAGCACCGCTAAATAAAACATAGTCGCCCGGATTGGAAACCATGGATATGCAATGCTTTTTTGGAACTTGACCACTAACCATTAAGCAGCGATCGGCGAGATCCAAAATCATTTGACCACTTCTAAAATTACCAGAGAGGTAGTATTCTCTAAATTCATCCAGTAGTTTGTCGTTAAGATTTAAAATTGACTCTGGTGAAGATCCTCTGAAACCATATATAGCTTGCGATGCATCACCAACCATCATAAGCGATACAAACTTGCTGCAATACAACATGTAATTGAGGAAAGATAACTGATTGTCGCTCGTATCCTGGAACTCGTCCACTATTATATGGCTGTAATTTAGTTCCGCAAGAACACTGTCTTGACCATATTTTATGGCGTGTGCTATAAGATTGATCTGATCTGCATAATCAATGAAGTTATTATCCCGCAACAGTTTCACGTACACCAGATAGTTTTCCCATACAGATCTGGAAAACTCATCTTTCACATATCGCTCCTCCGTTAAGTCAAAGGTACGAATTTTTCTAAATTCGCTTAAAAGATACTTATATGCACCTTTGACTTTGCCAAAGTCCATATGAGGCATTACATAATTCAAGGAAGATATTTGTCCATATTCCTCTACACTTCTTATCACAAGTTCATACTCCTTTACAGAGTCCATAAGAACGGGAACTGAAGTGTACCCAAACCCTCTAAAGTGGGTTCTAATTAAAGCTCCACCAAGACCATTGAAAGTGGCGACATGCACTTTTTTTATATCTTCTTCAATGTCAAGCTGCCTACCGACTCTAAGAAGTCTGCTACTCATTTCATTCGCAGCAGAGTTTGAAAAAGAAATCATCAGGATGTCTGATGGATTACTTCCACCTAATATAAGGTCTGCTATCCTATAAGCGATGGTGTTGGTCTTACCGGCACCAGCACCGGCATTAACTAGGGCAACTCCTTTGGAAAACTCCAAAATAGCCTCCTGTTCCTTGGTAAATTGTATATTACCCAGTTCCTTTTCACGCGTCTCTTGTGCTGGAAGTAGAGAGTCATCGTTATTATCTCCTTCGTTACAAAAAGGTGAGTATTTACAAAACTCACAATCATCGCCGGAACATTCCTGTCCAGTTTCATATTTTTCTATCGTTTCAATGAAACAATCGGAGTTTAAATGGTTGCATTTTCCATCAATTACAGGGAATGTCTCTGTCACCCGTTGATTACTCTTGGTGCTTGCCCTGTTTCCATTGCTGGTATAATCAGATAATGGAAGGACGATCTTCTCATTTCCAGACTTCAGGGAGTCGTAGCAAATGACGATATCTCCATACTTTATATTGCGGAGAGTAAGCTCTTCCATTCCGTACAAAAGCAACCCAAGTGTTTCGAGACAGGACTTGGTACATCCGGTAAGTCCATTTTTTAGGAACTTGGTTGACATTTTCTGTCTACCGGCTGAAAAAGATACCAGTGTTAAGACAGTATCCTCCAGATACATAAAATCTGGCGATACTATAACGTCATGACCTCTGTATGAGAATGTTTTGGTTGTCACTCCCAAAGTTTTCCTGTCATCATAATTCAAGTAGCGACTTACTAATGCAATGGTTTCTGCGATCATCGCCTTTTTCTGCACTGATGGAACAGCTATCTTCTCATATTCCTGAGTTATGTACTCATTGACCTCGGAAATGGTCTGATATTCGCCCAATTTTAACTTCTCAACCGCACTTTTGGCAATTGATGAAGTCTCTAAAATCTCCGTTTTTCCCTCCTTTACTTCTATTTTCGACAATGATTTTGCTCTTGGACAAAAAGAACTTGCCCTCCTTGTGTTGTTCGTGAATATTTTCATAATTCACACCATCCTTTCTGCCCGTACTTCATCGGGCTATAAATACTCGGCTAATATATATCAGCCTGTCTACAATATACAGACGTAAAATAGAACGGAAATGTTGCAAAATAAATAAAAAAAGAGCAGATGAGGAAAAATTTCACTCATTTGCTCTTCTCTTTCATCAATCGTTTTCAGCGATTATCTGGTAGGCAATACAATCAGCTTTACGCTGTGCAATTATCGGATCCGAAATATCCTCCAACTCCTTCTCAAAAAGTGATGTATACTCTTTCTGATTCTTCCGAGTTACCACCCTGAAATCAGACAATAGAGATATTTTCTTTTTGATGATTCTTCTAATAGTTGGAGAAAATTCATCTTCGATATTTTTTTCCTTACCCTGTTTTTTTCGTACTTTTGTACTATTTCCCATAGTTCGCATCCTTTCTGTTCCCGCATAATGGGAACCTGAATTTAACAGTTGAAATGTCAAAACATTTTGTTTTATATAATATACAGACGTATAAAAACCCGAAAATGTATATAAGTTTTCTAAATTTTATTTGAATTTTCCCTAGTGTTTTCTTTGCGCTGGGTAAATAAATAAAAAATACCAGGAGTCATGACTCTTGGTACTTTTCTCTTGATATGCATAATTTTTTAATTATTTGCAATTTTCCTTGCAATATCTATATCGGCAACTCCATCTTCTACCTGCGGAATAGGTACATATTCAATAGTGATCCCGACTCTTGCAGCTTTATCTTCTATCATTTGTTGTAACTGATAGTAAGACCAGTTGCGGAGCAGATATTTTGACTCGTCATCATTGACCTTGGAGCTGAACTCTGAAAGATCAGGCATACGAATAAGTCCCGCATTATGTTTTACAGCAAAATCAACCGCTGTCCTAGATGCTTTGTGGTTGAAGGACTTAACGAAATTGCGTTCCCTAACCTTAAATACTTCTAATTTTTTCAGTTTCTTCTCTCTTCCGTGTCCTCCGTTGGTATACTTTACAGCTTTTGCTAAATTTCTATAGCTCTCCTGTATGTATCTCCTATAATACTCTAGTTCGTGACCAGTTCCAAAAGTAAAATAGGACTTGCTATCATTTAAAGCCCCAATTATAGCAGTATTTGTACCTAGGCTTAAACCGAGAACGGTATTTTTACTCAGACTCTCTAACATGTCCGCTGGCTTTGGAATCTCAAGTGTAAGATTGAGTATAATCTTATTTCCAGATATTTGTATGGAAGAACCACAGTACTGATATTCCCCAGTGTATACCCTTTTTATAGTCGAAACTAACTCATTTTTGTTTTTGGGGTTGGCACCTAAATTCATCCTAAATTGCAACAGGGAAGGAGTACCATTCCCACCAAAGTCAAAATAGAGAGGAGCATTTTTTTCGTCCATGTTTGCTAACATAATCTCATCAGAATCATACCCGTGCGAAAATCCCATTGCGGATTTTGCAATGGAAAATGGAGACATTTCCTTGAAATTCTTAACCTGTCCATTCCGGCAAGAAATACATCCATTAATAATTTCTCTTTTTAGACTTGCATTTAAGGCATTGCTCCAACTTACCCCGTAACCTCCACAAGGGTTATTGATGATATCTGAAAAACTTCCGTTGTTTAATCGAACTGCAGCATTGAAGGTAGATCTGTAAAGCTCTCTCGCCTCATCAGATTTTAAATCGTAAAATCCGTTAATTCGCATTGTATCTATTACCTTAGATATAACTAGATTTTTATGCCTGGACTCAGCTTTACAGGCATTCCGCACAAATGTATATACATAGTCATTGAGGAGAGCCTTTGTAATTTCTCCTTCAGATATGTAATCACTGTACATGTCCGCTTTTTTATAAAGAGAGTCAATCCATTTTGATAAACTATCTTTTCTTGTTTTTTTTGTTTCTTCATCGTCAAGTTCAGCTTGCGCCTCGATAATTTGCTCCTGGACTCTCTCGAATGAGAGATTGACGTATTTATCAAATCTTTTTTGCCACTGATTGTTAAGAGGGGCGGCAGGAATTAAGGTTATCTTACGTGATATTATATACTTATTTGCCATTATTGTTTGTATTCCTCCTTAGTCTATTTGTAATATTTTGTGACTCATAATAATTTTATCAGGCATTGCCATCACGAGAAAAGTGACTACAGGAATATATATTATGTAAATACTACTGTAGGGACTCCGCTTGTAATGAAAATTTTGTCTACTTACCAGTTGATTACCCTATCAAAACATAGGGAGCTCACCCCCCCTAGTTTTCATCGTATTTTTCCTCGTTGGTTGATTACCCTATCAAACCATAGGGAACTCTCCCACATAATACTGTTTCTGTATCTCTGGGGTGGTTGATTACCCTATCAAACCATAGGGAACTCTCCCCTGTGATAGGGAATTTGGTGAGTGGATACAAGTCCCTCACCTTCAGGCTGTCAACTCAGCCCATCATATTTTTATATTGTTAGTTCTTCTCTAAGTTCTCGCTTGTACTTATAATAAGAGTTTTTACTAATACCAATCAATTTAATGGTATCAACATCTGTAAGAGAACCATTGAAATCCTTACAGTATTTCAAAATGTCCTTTTTGGCTGCAATACTTTTTTGAGTAACTAATTTTTGTCCCTTTTTTATGCCAATCTGTTTTCCTTTGATGCGGGCGGTAACAATACCCTCCTCGGTTCTAACTCTCAGATCCTGAACTTCTTTTTCAGCTTGCTCAAACACTGCTCTGATCTGGTCCTTTGCCAGGTCAACAGCATAACTATTGAGAGCATCAATTATTTTAGAAATGAATCCATCTGTTGAAGTACTCCCAGTGCTCACATTGATTTTTATGCTATTCTCAAGAGTTTTTTTGTATACCTCGCTATTAATATATGGTTCTTTCAGGAATACGAGATTAACACCTTCGTTGAATAGTTGCTCATAGAGCTCCACTGCCTCATCCGCATTTCTGCTCATACGAGAGGCTGAGTCGAATACAATAGTATCTCCGCTTTTCACGCAGTTGTTGACTAATCCATCTAAAACTTTCCTGCCAACAATTTTTGTGCCAGTAAATATTTCCTGTTTTATAATGGCGGATGGATATTCTTGCCGGATATTCCTGATCTGACGCTCTATGCTTTGGGATTTAGTGCTGATACGGCAATAACCATAAATAGACATCAAATCACCTCTTTCCTATCCTTAACTTTTTTATCCATGAACGCAACATTTCGTCTGTGCAAATGTTATCCTTTCCCAGGCAGCTATCCATCTCTGAAACAACCTCTTGAACGGTTTGACACAATATTTTGTATTGCATCAGTGTTTCTTCTGTAGAAGATAGGGAGTCCTTATAAAAAGGAATGCTTGCATTTACTTCGAGGTTACGAATAATGCTCCGGCATAAATCAATCCTGCCTATGGTCTGCTTGTAATTATCGGGATCAACAAAATCTTTTGCCATTTCTGAAACTCCTATATACATTAATAAAAGCCGCACATAACTGTAATATGCTCAAAACAAACGACCATTTTTTCAGATACGAAAAAAAAGTGATATTTTGAGATAAATATATGTACTTTTAATACAATTATACCATACCTTTGTTTTAATACAATATTTTGAGATAAAGATACAGCAAATTAAATACAAAAATTTCTTGGATACGAGGTTCCTAATAAAGTGACAAAAAAAATCCCCAAATCAATATCTGTAATATGTTATAAATATTGATTTAGGGAAATTAATCATACTGAGTCTCGTCGCCCTGAGGCATCCGCGATCCCTTTGCAGATTTTAATATAACCTTCGATTTCTTCATCGGAAGGATATTGTTCCTTTACTCTTTCCCAGGTTTCTTCCATCCATTCAGGTTTGGATTCCGGGCGGATCATCGGAGTGATAATCGAATAAATACTTTCGAGTTGTTCAAAAAGTCTATCCTTCAAATCCTGCTTGTCTGCCATATAACTTACCTCCTCTTTTATTCATATCTAAATTAACTGGCACGTATATCACTTACAAGGAGCTGCAGAGTGCGAGCACCTTTATATTCATTAATATGCGGAAAAAACAATATATTGAATACTTTAGATATATTGTTGATACCGGAAATGTCGGAGGCAGATCCGGAAAGCTCATCAAGAATATCCTTGGCATCAAAACTAATGCACGTATTGGTTCTATTGGTTTTGTCCGTTGCCGTGAATTTTATTGTATTTCCTGATTTTCCGAGCATCTGAAAATTTGATAAAGTCACATCTTCAGCCATGAAAATAGGCTTTCTATTTCCGTTTCCAAATGGTTCAAGCTCCGCAAGCGAATTAACCAGCTCAAAACTGTTCAGGTCAAGAGAAAAACTGCAATCAACCTCTATCTTAGGAACTATATCGTTCTCAGAAAGTCTACATTCTGCATTTAACACTTGACGAAGGGTGTTCAGATTTTCTTTTTTTATTGAGAAACCTGCGGCAAGAGGATGTCCTCCCACCTTAATGAACAGGTCTCTGTGAGCATTAAGATTTTCAAACAGATTGTATTCGGGAATACTCCGACCAGATCCCTTCAAAACTCCATCTTCAGTTTCCGTCATAACGAGTACTGGTCGAGCAAAAAATTCTTTGAGTCTGCTTGCAACTATTCCACATACACTCTCATGTAACCCGACTCCATTGCATACGAGTATTTTGTCATCAACCAGGGATGAGTTTAATATTTCTTCCTTCAGCTTGTTCGCACCCTCATTTGTGATCCTTTTTCTTTCTTCATTGAGCAAGACAAGTTCCTGTGCTTTCTCTCTTAACTGTGGAGATTTCTTATCGAGTAGAAAATCCAGGGCAATCCTGGCATCATCCATTCTTCCCGCTGCATTGATCGCCGGTCCTATATTAAATCCAAAATCATAGGTGGTAAGAGTTTTCCCCTCTTTACCCATAACTGATATAAGTTCCTTAATTGCGGGAATGCTGCTATCAGTCATATATGAGAGAGCTTTTGCAACAAATTCCCTATTTTCGTCAATGAGCTCCATCATATCACAACAAGTAGCAAGTCCAAGAATTTCCATAAAATCCCTGTTCTTGTCAATGCTGAGATTATGCATAGAATAAAGCTGCTCCAAAATCTTATACACTACGCCCGCACCACACAATCCTTTGAATGGATACAGGCAGCCTGGCTGATGGGGATTTATTATGGCATTTGCTGTAGGAAGAATAGCCTTTCCAGTATCATCAGTGATTGGTTCATGGTGATCTGTTATAATAATGGTAAGGTTAAGTTCTCTTGCTTTATCTACTGCCTCAAGAGAAGATATCCCATTGTCACAAGTTATTATTGTGTCTATGCCATCTTTATAAGCCTTTTCTACCATATTCACGTTGAGTCCATATCCATCAGTCACCCGGTTTGGGATGTCTACAGAAATTTGTGCTCCATCTTCATGATAAACACTCCAAATTTCGGAAAGTCCATTGTATAAAAGATAAGCCGAAGAAACTCCATCGACATCATAATCAGAGCATATCCGAATACTTTTTCTGTCGGCGATCTTCTTGTCCAGGATCGTACATCCAAGCCTAAGATCCTTCATTGCAATTGGGCTATAATGAGAGCCCCAGGAAGAGAAATTCTGTTTGACCTGCTCTGTCTTAAATCCTCTATTAATAAGTACGGAATTAATAATTGAATTTACATTATTCAAATTTGAATTTGCCCTGTCCATATTCCATATCGGGTTTGTATAGTAGTTCATCACGTTCCCCTTTTCTATATATGCTGCATGTTGAATTACGCATTAGTATCGTGAGTGCCAAATAAATATGTTTTTCCTGCCTTGTTTGCACCATTGTTTCTATCTTTCCCTTTCTCATAGGGTGCTATAAATACAGTCTTGCCACTCTTATAGTGACGATAATGACCTCGAACATCCCAGCAATCGGCAATCCTCTCATACTTTCTACTTGTCAAAATCTTGGATGCACGAGTATTTGTAGATTTAAAGCGAATAGTATTAAGTGAAAATACTTGTGCATTTGGACTTGTGTTGGCTTTGTCTGATTTGCTGTCCGGAGACCTGGATTCCTGGACAACTGATGATGTCTTTGTGGCTTTCTTTTTTCTGATTTTTTCTTCAGGATGATCTATAAGATAATTCGTACTCCTCATATACATTTCCATAATAGAACGCACAATTAGTAATTCATCTTCTTTTATGTAAATGAATGTCTTTTCCAACATCTCGATTACTTCATCCTGTGATAAACCCTTTTGCGCCAAGTATGTAGCTGGTATCGAACCGTATTTGGTAGATATATTAAAGTTATCGGAATAATTTCTATCAGGAGGATATGTGAACTCATAACTTCCCCTGCCATAAATACTAATCCCAACACATCCAGGTATTTCTATCACCGATGAGTAACCTGCTAAAATCAATCCGATCATTTTTTTATTTTTATCTTTTTGTATATTTGTGCAACCCTTCTTTATAACGTCAAATATAATTTCACCATTAGTATTTGCAACCATGTCATCATCACCCATCATCCCAAATTCGACGCACAACACTTCAAAACGGTTGGATACTACGTCATTATCTATAGATGATTCATAGTAATATACGAGTGAGCTGTAGCTTGTATATGTTTGTGCCTGTTGAACTCCAGGCATTATCTCAAAATTCTCATGTTTAACATCTCTTTCATAAGATATCAAAATTCCGTCTTTGAAAACTGGTAATATATCTGATTTAGCTGCAACTGCTTTTTTCTTCAGTTCCTCATACTCAGGGTTATTATTTTCTACTACTATTATGGTAGCGGTGTCTTTATAATCTAAGATAAGTTGCGCAGTATATAGTGTTTGTTCATAACACTTCTTTACGAAGTCTTTCCAGAGTTTACCCAATTCTTACTCTCCCATAGTTTTCTTGTCTTAATCTGCAAGCATCATACACAAAACCTTTGCATCTTTATTACCGTACCAGTCCTCGAAATTCGCCCGAAGATCAGCGTTAGCCAGGATAGACTGCTCATAGGATTCCTCGTCCATCAGTTCATAAAATCCTACTTCATCATCGGCACGTTCTTCAACACAATAACAATTATCTGTATGGAAGTGATCTGGATAATCCTCTCCCTTGCTTTTTGCCTCGTACACCTCTACGCAGGTATACTGTCCTTCATATAAATTCTTTACCTCACTAACTGTCATGTTGTGTTCCTCCTCTTTCTTATTATTTATGCTTATATTTTATATTAATACGTGAGAAGTTTTCTTCCCACTTTAAGAACTCTGATTATCTCTGTACGAAAAAACGTACACCAAGTCCAGAACTACACTCCTGGTCTATGATTTCAATATATACAAACACTTACATATATCGAATAATCCGGAGCATTAATTGGAGATCACATCCTTGATAGCCCCGAATAATTTGGGATACTTCAGAACATAAGGCAGTCTTGAGTCCTTACCGCTCTGCCGGGTTCCCGAAATATCTCCAGTTCCACGCAATTTCAAATCTTCTTCGGCAATTTTGAAACCATCACAAGTTTCACACATGATTTTGAGTTTGGGATTATCCACATTTGTAGATCTTAACATACAATACGATTGTAAGTTTCCACGCCCAACCCTTCCTCTGAGCTGATGGAGTCCTGCAAGTCCGTATCTTTCTGCATTTTCAATGGCAATAACGGTTGCATTTGGGACATTAACTCCAACCTCGATGATAGTGGTGGCGATGAGAATGTGTGTGTCGCCTTTGGAAAATGACTCAATTACTTCTGACTTCTCATCATCTTTCATTTTTCCAGTGACAACGCCAACTTTGTAGCCATACGGTTCAAAGAAATTGTTTACAGTTTCATATTCTTCCTCTACTGTGATGGGAAGTTCTACGCCATCCTCTTTCAAGTCTGCCTTTTCGCCCGCAGTAATAAGCGGACACACAATATAGCACTGTTTACCCTTATTTAACTGCGTAAGCATAAAGCGCAGTGCGGATTGCTCATTAGAAACAATCTCGGTAAGGACGGGTTTCCTTCCATTTGGCATGGTTGAAATATTGTAGATGTCAAGTGCTCCGCCATATACAGCCATAGCAAGAGAACGTGGGATAGGGGTTGCCGACATGGTAATGGAATGGACACCTTCTTCCGCTTTCTTCTCAAGCCCTCTTCGCTGGACTACTCCAAATTTGTGCTCTTCATCCACAATTGTTAAGCCCAGTCTCCTAAACTCAACGGATTCAGAGATTACCGAATGAGTACCAACTACAAAATTAGCCTCTCCACTTTTTATTTTCGCAAGCGCAGCTCTTTTATCCTTTGCTTTTAAGTCATTAGCAAGGTAAACTACATTGAGTCCAAGAGGCTCAACATATGATGCCAGCTCATTATAGTGCTGCCTCGCCAGGACTCCTGTTGGAGCCATGAGAGCCGACTGATATCCGTTGTCGGACATTGCAATCATAAGAATAAAAGCGCAAACAGTTTTACCAGAACCAACATCACCCTGGATCAGAGCATTGACGCGTGTTCCTGAACGTGCTGTCGATATGAACTGCGTCACAACAGACTTCTGATCCTCGGTAAGCTCATATGGTAGTCCAGATATAAATTTATTGCAATTGGTAAGGAATTTGGGAATGAAACAAGATTGTACGCACAACTTCTTTTTATCCTCATTAAGCTGCATCGCATATTCGTATACATTGTCAAATATCAGTCTCTTTTTTGCGGCAGTTAATTCCTCAACAGTCTTGCAGGTATGGAATTTCGATATCATATCCCCTTCTGAGATAATGTTAAATTTAGTTTTTATATCGTCTGAGAGTTGATCTGAAATAGGGCAAATATCAAGGCATTTTCTTATAACCTGCCTGAAATATTCATCACTCATCCCCGCGATTTTGCTGTATACAGGATAAATCTCATTTATATTGTTCGATGTCATTTTGATAGGATTAACAAACTGAGCAATGCCTCGCTTGCTATACGAAAATGTACCCGCTACAATCACTGTAGTCTCTTCGTAGTCCTTGATATCTCTGTAAATATAGGGCTGATTAAACCAGATGACCTTAACTGTAGTCTGACTTTCCTGATCCATGCATAAAGCGACAATATATGGGACTTTGCTTGAAGTATATTTGGTTATAGACTGGACAAAAAGTTTCATTGCACATTTGTCTCCATCAGTAACTTCGTTTACAGTTTTATATTCTCTGAAATCCCAGTATTTACGCGGGAAAAAATACAAAATATCTTCTACTGTCTCAAACCCTTTTCTTTGTAGCTGTTTTAACTTGTCCTCAGATAAATTAAGTGCATCAAGAGTCATATCAAACCTCATTCAAAAAATTACACGAAAAAATAATAACAAATTACAATATATATTATATCATAAAATAAAAAAAAATCAGCATGTCATGAAAAAAAATTCGTAACATACTGATTTTTTTCTCCTCATCAACTGTTCCATAGGGTGTAATTGGGGCGGTTTTGGATTAACTGCTCAAGCGAATGTAAAGCCGGAGATTTTGGAATGTCCATCTCAACAATAGAACTTAATTTAACTCCTCTTCCCTTTCTTTCATACAGGATATAGAACAATTTTTTGATTATATCCTTATCTATAATATTGCCATAAAACTCCCATGTGAGAGAACAATCAATCTGGAAGAATATTTCAGATAGTTCAATAAAATCTACACTATCCTTTTCTTCTGATTTTGCTGTTAGAAAGTGCTCAATACCATATGAGACAGGACAGTTATATATATTGAGACAGGAGTATAACTCAACCAGACTCTTGAACATTCCTGTATCCGATAATGCATCGGCTACATTTTTCCTGTTTTTGCAACATGACAACTTAACGATCTCGTTATAGCTTAGTCCCGCCCTGTTTCTGTAAAAATCAAATACAAATTTATAATCCCGCCAGTTGCTCTTTAGTGAATTATCCAGAAAATTAGCTGCAATAATATTGTCATCCTTTTTATCGGGTAATGATTCAAGCTGTGGCTGGGACAAATAGTGCAACTCCTCAAGTAAGTTTCGCCATGTACCCGCATCGAGCAAGAATAGTAGAACGGTTGTACATACAGTGTGAGCAGGTATATATTCGTCATTGTTTTTTATGTAATCGTATTTGGCTATATCTCTTACAAAATCTGCCAAATTGCCTTCTGATACGATTTTTCTGCCGACCAGTCGGCGGGAATCGTATATTGTAAGTTTGTCACGGCGGAGCTTGTCTGCCTCTATTAATTTACCGGCAACAGCAATTTGAGCGATTTTGGCATAATCCAGCTCATATAGTGTCACCATGTTTTTAAGTAATGCCTTTGTGATGGATGCAGATGCATTTTCAGCTGACTCATACTGCTTAATGGATGCATTGCAAGCCATGGATGCCTGTTCTATAGATAGCCCTCTCTTTTTTCGTTCCTCCTTGATAATATCCGAAAATCTTTTCCGATCTTCCTCTCCCTCTCTATTATTGAGGCGCATGAGAATGTCCGCAGGAGGGGTATCCATAGCATTTGCAAAAGACATAAATAAATTGTAGGTAATAACACATTTTCCATTGATTACATTAGAGTATCGTGGCTGTGTTATCCCAACATTTTTTACGACAGTTGCACGGTCCAGTTTCTTTTCCATTACAATGGATCTAATTACAAAACCAAGCCGGTCTAATGGTTCTGCAGTTGGATAGATCAAGGACCAGTATTCATACAAAAGTTTTATATTATTGTTGCTTAATTCGCGCAATGTTTCATAATTTCCATTATCATATACCTCTATCAGCCTCTTCATCAGGTCGCAAGTGGGTATGTATGACTTATTGAAAGCCGTTTCAGCTTTGCTATAAGGATATCCAGTATCACGGGCTATATCCTGTGCCGTCTTTCCTTCAAGTAACTTTCTAAGATATTTCGCAAATTCCTGTAAGGTCTTGTCATATTTACGCCCTGATAACCTTGTACTTCTTCTGTCATTTGCCAATTCCCTAGTCTCCTTTTGACATTGTATTATAATTTGCATTATTATATACTGTAATTATATAATGACAGTCACAAATATGCAAATACATACTGGTACATGGAGGCAAAATATGACATACAACAGAACGCTACACCTAATTTTATCGAGAATATATATTCTGAGGACGCTTTCCTATTACCAAGTTAGGAATTACGTTCTGGAGGACAATACAGAAAGCTATGTAGACAAAGTTTTGAAAAATGCAGTTTCCAGGAAGTATATTGAGAAAGTTGGCAGACTTAAAAAGGAATCATACTATCTTATCACACGTTTAGGGATAAACTACTTGAAAGAATATGGGATAATCGAGATTAACACCAGGATAAATGAGTTTGTAAGCAGACCGATACATTATCTGACGGCGGGACAACTCTCTTTCAAACCGGTATATAAGAACCATCAAATTGCTCTCAATGAATTTGTCCTGAAATTTGCGGAAAACTTTGAAAACATGGACTTTAAATACTGCGATGAGAAGAATGTAACGGATCTCATACCAAACATCCGACCGGACGGAATACTTTTTTTTGATGATACGATGTACTTTCTCGAAATGGACATGAATACAGAGCGCGCCGCCCGGCTCAAGCGAAAATGGCAGAATTATCGGTATTTCATACAATCAACTGAGTTTACACAATTAGATTTTGACATTAAAGTGCTATTCATCCTTGGGGGTAATGTATCATCCACGAGCGAAAGAAAATACTTCTTGTGGAAACTGATAAATGACAATCTTGGAGACGCAATCAATGACCAGTTCAACTTCTATGTGGATACAGAGGATGTTCTTCTTGACCTTATCACTGATGGTATTGCAGATAATAACAAATCCATCAGCCATAACATAAAGTACGATGAGATCATGGAGATAACTGGGAATGATAGAGAATATAAATACTTCATATTTAAAAAATTTGATGGGTTAAAAACCATCCGCGATATTTACATGTTTGCTGGATACCGGGCAGAGTACAAGGTCAACAAAGGAATGGATCTCAACCTTGTGGTTGTGTTGGAACGAGAAAATGATGCCATCCGGATCATGGAAATTTTATATGAAGGAAGAGAATATGACGATAGCATTTTTTTTACAACATTAGACAGATTAGAAAAGAACAAGGTAAATGATGCAATGTTTTCAGTATTCAATAACAAGATTGTAAAATTTACAGGAAAATAAGCCACGCAGGTATATTAAATACCTGCGTAATTTATTTTCTAATACAACAAATTCGATCAGAAAAAAGCCTCTCCATACGCCTTCCGCTCTGCATACTCATTCAAGATATCATCTACCGAGAAGTAATCCGGCAAAGATTTTGTTTTTATCTCGAAACCCATTTCTGTAGAGCATCCGATGATATCTACCATGACGGCATAGGCATGTTCCAGTGCGTCATCGACGGTGGAACATCTCTCCATCTTTTCAAACTGTTCCTGAAGAGCTGTAAGAACTGCAGAACCGCCAACATTACTTCTACGAAGTACCTCCGCCTGGCGGCGAGCGGTTTTCTTACTCTGTTTGCAGTTATCCAGAGTCCTTTCCCTCTCTGGATGCCGGTCCATAGCCTTCTGCGATGTTTTAACGTTCTTATAAAACGAACACACTGCCTCGAAACTGTCCTGCATGTTTCCCAAGATTAGCTCCTCTAGAAGGCTTGCAACCCTCATTTTGTGAGCCTCACTTGCAACCTCCTTTAACTCTTCGTTGCTTATCTGGTCCGCATCGAAGTCGGAAACAAGTTCGATGGAAACAGCATCCATGAACTCATTCATAGGCTTTCCCGTAATTCTTGCCAGGGATTTGTCGATTCTTTTTAAATCTGAATCGGATACGGCGATTACATCAAGGAGCTTGTGAACACCGTCTGTAAATTCCCGGAGAAGTTCCTCATAATCAGTTGATAGTAAGCCCTTCAGCTGATCTAACTGCTCCCTAGTTTCAACATACTTTGGTAAGAAATCATTCTCATATGACTCTAAATCCATGTAGTCGGAAGAGCCGATCGAAATATTTTCTTTCAGATGTCTCAGACTGGAAACGATATCCTTGGCTTTTTTTATGAAAGTTGGGAAACACACCATATTTGTAGATGTGCCATTGTTTTCCACAAACTCACTAGCTTGGGAAATCATTATATCCGGAGACACATTGAGCTTGCCGACCAGAACCCTGCAAGACGGTAAATGGAAAATAATTTTTACTTTCTTTACACTGTCCCTAGCTGCCACTGCATCTTCAAGTTCCTTCAGAGATGAACCAAGATCAGCTCCTTTGTTGAGGGATACCCCGATTTTCTCAAGTCTTTCTGATATTGCAAGATCTGCGATTGTTGCTGTACCCATATATGTACACCTTCCTTTCTGCGCTCATCCTTTGGAGCACTATGCATTTTTTACTCAGTTGTCCTTATGGACAAACCTCCTATATAAGATACAGACGTATAAATACCTATTATTTGTTCACAAATAAAAAATTTTATGAGAGGAATGAAAGAGAATTTGGGAAGGGAGATGAAGAAAAGAAAATAATCAATATATGAGAGCTTTCAATATATACGAAACATTAGATATATTGAATGAGATGCTGGGTTCAATATGTACAAATGTTTGCATATATCGTCAAAAAAAAGAGACATGATATATTTCATGCCTCTTTTGGGATCCATATTTGTTTATTTAAGAGAAGAAATAGCAGTCTTTTCTTACCGCGCGCTGCTCATTGTTGTCATAAGCGAGCAATGGGAAATAAGGAGGTTCATCACTGATATTTACAAGGTCTTTCATTGGCAAGAAGTATATATTAACTTCCTTGTCTTTGAGAATCCTGGCAAACTCCTCCCCTATCTTTTCCGCATTTTCAACATCTTCTACTAATATGAGAAGCTTTGGAGCCTCTTCCATCTTACCGTAGAACTTTCTCCAATGTCCGGTCGTCAAAAAGGAAACGTATGTATCAATTGCCTGTTTCACATCATAACGATGGTTGTATGTAAATAAGGCATCAAGTAAGAGAACATCATCTGTTCCATCCGGGAAAATATATCTGTATGACGCAAGAGATGACATATGGCGTACTTCCTTAGTTCTCTTATCAAACAATACCGCAGATGGATATGGGGTAACTTCTGTCCTGACTCCGGTTGTACACAACACTCTGAGAGATATTTCTGCAATTGCGCAGGTCTTAATGAGTTTTCTGGCACCCATAACACACTTGCCGGAGTTCCAGTCAACCACCCTGATCTCATCCGCCATTTGCTCAAGTAAGATCTGACCGCCAGAGTGCATACAATAAAATACACATGCATCCGCAGGATAACTAACAGTCCTATTTTCATCGGTGCATACGAATTTATTGATGATAAGATTAAATAACATTCTATCTAATCTACTTTTTACATCCTGAATATTGTTAAGTGCTGCATAGTGATACAGCTGCTCCTCGGTACAGCAGCCTACAGTATAGAGGAATTTGACCAGATCAACATCCTCTGATGTGATAATACCAGATGCAACCTTGTTCATCACCATTGGCATAGAGGCGATCCTGTCTATAGCAGTAAAAAAATGCTGCTTAAATTTATCATACTCTCCTCCATTGTAAAGTTCACCTTTTTTTATGTAATTCAAATTTTATACCACCTTTCTAGTCATCAATACGATTTAATACTTTCCCGCGAAGTTTACCATTATCCGCTTTTATTATTTTAACAGATACACTCTCATTTTTCTTGACTTTTCCAAGATGAGTAGGATATTCACATAAGCAGTCTGTTTTGGGGCGAACTGTGACAAACACCCTGTCCGCACCGATTCCAGATATCCGTCCCTTATAAATATCTCCTCTCACTATAGGTTTTACGTCCTCTTCATATGTGTTGTCTTTTTTTACGGGTACAAGCATGATTGTTCCGTCTATGGATGTTTCCTTATAAAATACGCTGATCTCCATATACTTTCTAAACACCTGTGCAAGTGTCACTGAATTAGAGTATTCTGAGTTGTACATAAATCCCTGGACTCCCGCACCCAGATCAATATATGCCCCTGCAGATGTAAATGTGATAAATGTGCCAACAAGGGTGTCTCTATTAAGTAGCTTTTTCATTACAGGTGCTTTCTTAATTTCATCAGCTCGTTTCATAGATCCGAAAACCAGGTCATCATCAGCATAAACCTCAGATATGACAAACTTAACATCTTCTCCAACTAGCGAAAGTTGAGCATAAGCTCCAAGAGGCAAAACTGTGAAGTCCTCAGGAATTATGACATAAAAGCCATTCATGTCAACAACCAGATCAGTGTTCGTTTTAGATTCAGGCGTTTCTTTGTACTGGCGGAGTTCTTTTACTCTTCCATGATAAATCGTCTCATTTACAATGGCATCGTTCAACTCTTCCTGTAATTTAGCATCTAACATTGTATGCTCCTAACCCCCTTTTTTTTTGTAAAATTTATGATAAAATTGTATTGTAATAATTACATTATATACAAAATTTGTAAAAACACAAACAAAAAAGATAGAAGGGAGCTGTCAAAAATGGAAAATGTAGTTGATGTAACATTTACAATATCATCTATTTTGTTTGTTAATGATACAGAGGATTATTATATTGTAAAGGGCAGTTCTGTAAAAATGGATGAGGACCAAAAGAAGGAAGTAGATACCTATATATTTAAAGGCATCATGCGAAACATCCAGATTGGGGACAGATACGAAGCTAAATGCGAATGGGTAATGAATGGGAAATGGGGATGGCAACTTAATATCCTCTTCTACAAACTGGAACTTAGTCGCAACAAGCGAACAATACAGGGGTTTATCAGGAGAAATATAAATGGAGTCGGAAAGAAAAGAGCGGAATTATTAACTGACGAATTTGGTGCCGATACCCTTGTAATCCTCAAAACCCATCCGGAACTGGTTGCAGCTATCAAAGGATTTGGAATTGAAAAAGCTCTCGACATTCAGAAACAAATGCAGGAGTATTATGCTCTTGATGAATTGTCTGAATATATGTTTAAAAATGGTTTCACGGATTATAGCTCCATTATGAACATATACGAAACATATAAATCCAACAGCCTCGAACTTATCAAAAGTAATCCTTACGCAGTAATGCCATGTCTTAACAACAGGTGTTTTGCGCTGATTGATGAATTAGCACTCAGAACCGGCGTTCAGGCAACAGATGTAATGAGAATAAGTAATATCATATTGTTCTACTTGTCATCCAGGGCATCCGGTGGAGACGCATATTCGTATCGTTGGGACATCTGCAGCAACATCTATCCATGTATGGAATCCCTCCATGTCAATATGAAGGGAATTACCCCAGATGATATTGAGTTTGCATTAAAATCTCTTGAAACTAATTCACAGATTAAAATAGAAATCTCAAAAGAAAGCCGGTACGACAAAATATATCTTACGAGATTATTTAATCTGGAGAATGAAATAGTGGGAATGTTAAGCAGCCGCGTTGATAATAAAAGACCGAAAGTAGATGAATCGGATTTTAATAAATTCATGGAGTCCTATAAAAAATCCACTGGAATAGAATGCAGTGACGAACAGAAAGCGGCGGTTAAATCTGCCATGGAAAATAGTGTTTTCATTTTGACTGGGTATCCTGGAGCAGGAAAAACACTTACTGTTAATGCAATCATAGGTTATATTAAACACAGAGATGCCAAAGCAGAAATTACACTGTGCGCTCCTACCGGTAGAGCCGCCAAGAGAATGACAGAATTAACCGGCGAGCAGGCGTATACAATACACCGACTGTTAAAACTTAATGCTGATGACTATAATCCGGACGACATCAAACAGATAGAAACAGATTACATAATAGTGGATGAAATGTCCATGGTGGATCTCGTATTGCTCCATGCGCTGTTGACCTCGATAAAAGAAAGTGACGCGACTTTAATTATCGTTGGCGACAAGAATCAGTTACCACCTGTCGGTATGGGATTCCCATTTAGAGACATGATCGACTCTGAACGTTTTGCGCACGTACAGTTGACTAAATTGTTCAGGCAGGCGGCTGAAAGCCAGATAAATAGAAATGCAATGATCGTACTGGACGAAACAAATGAGAATTTATGTTGCGATCTTGATAAGCAGGATTTTTTTATTTTCAAAACAGACAGTGACAGCAACTCTCTGAATATGATTATCAGCTGTATAAAGTCACTCCAGAAAAAAGGTGGAGAGTCCATGGATGATATAGTTGTTCTGTCGCCCATCAGGAGAACAGCTCTTGGCTCGATTAACCTCAACAAAGTGATACAGTCTATTGCAAATCCTATAACCGATGGTAAAGCCAGGGTTAAGAGTGGCGAATATATATATCAAGAAGGGGACAGGGTTATGCAGGTCCTTAACAATTATGATAAGAATGTATACAACGGTGATGTGGGGAAAATATTGAGAATTGATGATAAGAAAAAGGTTGTGACTGTAGAATACGAAGATTTTGAAGTAATAACCACTGAAAACAATAGTATTCAGAGCACCCTAAAACAGGTTGAATATCAGTACCATGAGCTGGATGAGTTATCACTCGCCTACTCCATGACTGTGCATAAATCCCAGGGAACAGAAATGCCCTGTGTAATAATACCTATTTCTGACAGTTTTACGCATCTGTCCAAGGACATTATATATACAGGAATAACCAGGGCAAAAAAGAGAGTAATTCTGGTTGGCTCAGTAAATGCCCTATATCACGGAATGTCGAACAAAAACATAGTTCATAAAAATTCAGGATTACTTGAAAAGATAAAAAAGGCAGTGTGATACTACTCAATTACAATAATAAGGAGGATTAATTATGAAAAAAGCACTATTGATAGCAGACAGAAATAGTGTAGCCAGAGCCATAAACTCAGTTTACCAAAAAATCAGGAACACAATTCCATACGACATAACGATAACTGCAGCGGCAGGACCGTTGGTGGATTTATGCGGACCGAAAGAATACGATAATACCTGGGAAGAATTATCGCCTAAAAGTAAACTTCCCTTATTTCCGGAAGTATGGAAAACAAAGGTAATCCCCTACGCCTCAAAGTATTACAACAACATCAAGGCTCTATGGGATAGCGGGAAATATGAAATAATTATAAATGCGGGAGATCCTGGGAGTGAAGGGCAGCTCATTCAGTCTTATATCTACAAATCAATAGGTGTGAATGTTCCTATCCTACGATTGTGGATCAATGATTTATCATTTGATTCAATACAGAAAGGGCTTGAAAATCTGAAAGATAACTCAGAATTTATTAAAATGGAACATGCAGCCCATTTGAGAGCATACTTTGACTGGCTCGTGGAAACAAATTACACCAAGGCTGCATCATTGTCGCTCGGACGTCCGGTTAAAATAGGTAGTGCATCAACTCCTACACTTACAATGGTCGTATCGAGGCAGCTCTCTATCCAGAACTTCACACCCATTAATTACTATGAGCTTAAAGTTCAATTCAGAGGAGCAAAAGGGACTTATGAAGGGAAGATGCTGAACCCTAATGCAGATGAGTCATATCCATCCCCATACGCGTTTGCAAATACGGACAATTTGAAAACATACATGAGACTGGTTGGAAACTCTGCTTTTGTATCATTTGTAGAAAATGAGGAAGTCAAAGAGTATGCGCCTTGCTTGTTCAACCTTTCCGATCTCCAAATGGAGGGTTCGGCAAAGCTGGGAATGTCACCAACCAAGGTACTTGATATCGCTAAAACTCTCTATGATAAGGCTCTCATCTCCTACCCGATAACGACAAACAGATATATTAACTCAGACCAGAAATCAAAAATCGTAAAGATCATAGATGCACTGAAAAGGGATGGGGTAAAGTTTGCAGATCGAGTAACAAATGCAGACATAGAGCGGGTGTTTAATCAGGGAAATTATACAAGTGACAGCAATCAGGATCTTGGCAATGCAATCATCCCAACTGGAATAAAAGCGGACGTTGTTGCTGAAGAAAAGCAGGTATACGACCTGATCCTCCGCCGGTTCATATCAATATTTATGAAACCTCAGACATATTGGAATCAGACTATAACAACCTGCTGCGGGGACATGGAGTTTGGCTCCAGGGGAAGAAAAATAATTGATTTAGGTTATAGAGAACTTTACCCAGATAATCTCGATAATGCCCTATGCGACATCGAAGAAAGCGAGACTGTGTATGTGGAGGGGAAAGATATCATCCCAAATACTACTACCCCACCCAAGAATTATACATACTCTTCCCTGATAGAGGATATGGACACGGCAGACAATTTAACCGATAAAGAGACAATTCAGGCAGCCGGTAGCCTGGGAACACCAGACAAAAGGGGTAAAATAATAGACAGTCTTATATCATGTGGCTATCTTACAAGAGACGGCAAGGACATCATCCCAACTGGTGAGGGAATAGAGCTTATAATGTTGCTTAAAAATGAGGACCTTATATTACCAAAGAATGCAAGGGAGTGGGACAGAAAGCTACAAGGAATTGAAAAGGGAACGGAAAGTGAGAAGTCGTTTTCTAATACCATGATTTCATATGTAAAATCAACAACACAAAAATTGCTCTCTCTGCCAAAAGCGGGTATATATAAAGCAAAAATCGGTAAATGTCCAAAATGTAAAGAAAATAACTTTTTTGAATTGCATAGCATTTACGCGTGTGAAGGCAGGGAAAACAAGACCTGTGATCTATCGTTCCCGAAAACAATAGGAGGTGCAATGCTGACACATGAAGATGTATCCCTTATTATCAGGGGTAAGGCATCTAATGTTAAAACTATCAGATTAAATGATGGCAGTAAGGTTAAGGCAAGACTCTCCCTCACACCAGAGTATAAGATTGGATTCACAAAAAATATAGTCGGTAAATGCCCGATATGTGGCAAGAATATCCTTGAAGGAAAATCCGGTTATTATTGTGAGGATTTTAAAACAAATCCAAATGAAGGCTGTTCATTTTCGGTATATGGAAAAGTCGGAAATACCACTGTTGTATCATATCAGGCTGCTCAAATATTCCAGTATGGGCGGACAAAATCTGCATACAAGATAGTATACAAGAGTGGCAAAGAGTTTACAGGATATATAACATGCCGTAAGAATGAGGAAGATGGCAACTACTGGTTTACTGCGGTATCAGAAGTTGGTGACATATGCGAATGTCCTTTCTGCAAATCGGGAAGAATTAGGGAGGCAAAGAATATATATACATGCTCCAACCGTGGCGAATGTTGCGATTTTTGCGTTCCAAAAAAAATATCAAAAACTCTGATAACCTATGATGACCTGAAACAACTTCTTGATGGAGGGACAGTCAAGAAAAAAATTATATTTAAAAATAAGACTTGTGCAAATAAGACACTCCGACTCATCAAAGATTCGGAAGGGAATTATAAATATACCTGGTCAAAATAAAAAAACACCACATCGACTATCTTTTGGGATAATCGGTGTGGTATTTTTTTTAATAATGCTGTCCATATGACTGATATTAGTGGAAACCACCCTTAGTAGGAAATGGTCTCCAATCAGCCGGCATAGACGAGTTCTGCTGCGGCTGATTCTGCTGTCCCTGGTTCGCTCCATTCTGAGAGGTCTGTCCCTGGTTCGGATTCTGCTGCGGAACCTGATTTCGATACTGACTCTGAGTATTCTGCTGCGGAACCTGATTTCGATACTGACTCTGAGTATTCTGCTGCGGAGCCTGATTTCGATACTGACTCTGAGTATTCTGCTGCGGAGTCTGATTCTGCCCCTGGTTCTGAGTATTCTGCTGTGCAACCTGATTCTGTCCCTGATTCTGAGGATTCTGACTCTGGGAGTTCTTGGTGTTACCCAGCTGGAACTCGATTGAGTCACATATTACTTCAAGTCCCGATCTCTTGGCTCCTGTAGCCTTATCAGTAAAAGATGACTGATGAAGTCTGCCAATCAAAGATACAGCCGTGCCCTTGGCAAGATACTGTCCTATCCATTCTGCCCTCTTTCCGAAAGCTGTAACTGGAATAAAGTCAACCTCCTTGTCATCTCCCTTTCTTACGGGGCGATCAACAGCCAGTGAAAATTTGGCAACAGGTGTAGAGTCTGCATTATAGATCTCTGGGTTTGCAGTCAAACGACCTCCAAGTATTACATTGTTCATAAGATACCATCCTTTCTGCCCTTCCTAGTAGGGCTCACAAATTTACTCGGTTATCAATATAGATAACGTTATATAATATACAGACGTATATTTTCACATGTTTTTGTAAAAAAAATAAAAAAAGTATTTTACCCCCCTTGAATATACCATATTTTATGATATATTAATATCAAAATAAATATGGCTCATTAAAGCAAATCGAGAAATAAGGGACATATCGTAATGCGCATACGATTATGTCTCTTATTTTTTTTAAAATTATCCAGTGAAAAAGATACTCCAGAAAAGATAATATCCGATCTCTCAAATTATAGAATAAGCAGGGATGAGGCGATCAAGCGTATTAATCTTTGTATTGAAACATCAATCAACAATCAACGAATGGCGACAAACCGCGCACAGATCCACCAGTTGTAAATCTAACCACAATCAATATATGTAAATAATTATATATATCAATAAATGTCGACATAATATCGAAATTTTCCAGCTGCATCATAATACCCACATCCATTCTGAACTTCCACAAAATACGCATCTGTATCTGCATCAGTCAAACCATATTCTTCACATACTACTAAATCCCCATTTTCATTAAAATAACCGCCGATATGTTTATCTTGATACCATTTCCCTGGCTTTCCCTTCAACACGATTTCCCCCCCTTTGTATGTTATATTCTTTGATTTTACAACTATTCATCTTGGTACACAATCAGGCTTTATACGTATTGTAAAAACGTATCGTTTAGTTGGGAATTTGTTGAAAATAATTACATTATATGTTATAATATAGGCAGTAGAAAAACGATAAATCAAGGATTTATTTTGAAAGGATTGATAAATTATGAACAAGTATCAGGAAAAATTCCAGAAAAACCCAAATCAGATGTACCGAATAAACTCCAGAGGTAAATTTGCAGAGTTTCTGAAACCAAATCCAGATTTTCAGAAAGTTACTCTCAACATTTGCTCATACGATGACAAAGCACCGCAGGGACAGAGGATAACAGGAAAAGCGTCTTGCTATTTTGATCTCCCCTATTTCCTGGAGTTATGCCGCGCTATAGCCAACAATGAGATATACTCTAAGATCAGTTCCGTAGGCAATTATACCAACGTAGCACCTGACATATACGGCGGTAGCGAAAAAGGCGCGGCGGAAAGAGGCTGGAGACTCAAAGGATGGCATTTCACCATAGAGAAAGCCAACAAAGGCGTATTTTTGAAAATATACACCGGAGAGGGATATATTGACAATGAGACTGGTAACTGGCGTTTGGTCCAGAATAAAGATCAGAAACCGGAAGTTATGAGCATACTTACGTCCTGGCAGGACCTGTATGAGATGGCAGCTATCTGTAAAACCAGAACCGAGGCAGTAATATTTCGGATGGAAATGCTTGGGGTTTTTGACTACGTTCCGCAAGGAAACAACAATATTCCACCAGTTCCACCAGAAAGCATAGATAGCAATGCTGAGATGGAAAATCCTCAGCATTCTCAGAGAAACAATGGTGGCAATGTAGTTCCAATGGAAATAGGGGACTACGGAGATGGATGGGGCGAAGAACTTCCATTCCCTATCAGCTCATAAATATACGATATTACTTCCATTTGACATCGAATATCCTAATACACGGTGCCGGATGGAAGTTTTTAATATATTACCACAATACATAAACCGGAGGATAAATGTAATGAATATAATCTACTCAGTTGAAGGGGAATTTATAACGCAGCTCGCCAGAACCAAGTGCTACGAAGAACATAGAGCCAAATATGCTATTGACCTCCTAAAATCCGTAACGATGACGGATGACTTAACTGAATCTGAACACCTGGCTCTATGCATGGATATATTATCGGGGAAAAAAGAGATTGTTGGAACATATCCTAATTCCGACTATCGGATAAAAACAAATGAAGGAATAACCGATAATAAATTCATCGAATACATTGATGATGTCTCAAGAGAAAATGTAACTCTTAAAGAACAATTGAAAAAAGCAACTGAGAAAATGGACTTTTTACTGAATTATCTAAGTCTTGACGATGATAAGAAGAAGGAAATTAATAGGGAATTTAGAAATACTTTTGGTGAAGAACTATTTGAAATAGAAAGTAATTTAATGCCTCCACTTCTCTCTTCCTTCCTGGAAAGGATGAAGGATACTGAAGAACATTCTACAGAGGATTACGGTTGGCTTGAGCCCAACGGTACATTTCACCCGGTTGATTATGGGGAACACTGGGAATGGGCGCATAAATATGCAGAAGAAAACTTCCCCTTCGCTGAATATCCTCACATGTACAAAGTTCCGACAGCAGATGGAGGAACTAAGAGAATTGAGGGAAGCGATTTCCTTATCTACGCTTTGCACTGGGTTCTCCTTGATAATCCGGCTCAGGGAATTGCAAGTGTAACACGTGATGAATCCAGAGCCCTTACGAAAGCTCAGAAGGAATTTCTTTATAATTATTATCGTGAACGAAATCTAACCGCTCTGGCAAATAAGATATGGAATGAGTAACCATAAAAAAGACCTCCTACAAATACTGCAGGAAGTCTAAAAAAACTATGAACGATAAAATCAGAATAACCAAATAAACAAGATAAGTCAATAAGGAGTATTGCTATATGCTGACGTTACCGATCAAAAGACAATGGTTTGAAATGATAAAGACTGGGGTTAAGCTTGAGGAATATAGAGACATTACCCCATATTATACAAGCCGTTTTTCCAACATATTTGAAATGTTTCCATATTCAAAAATTCCAACCGGATTAGACAAGCAAAGAATATTATTAAGAAATGGCTACTCTTCCACTTCCCCGACAATTGAAATTATTTGCACATTAGATGTAGGAACGGGGAGGGAGGAATGGGGAGCTGCACCAGGGAAGATGTATTACATTCTGAAGATCACCCAGGTTAGATCCATATAGTTCTTGGCAAATTCAGCATATATAACATATAGCATATATTAAAATCAGCAGCACAAAACCGATACGAGTTGGAGGAGCACCTCCAGCTCACCTGGCTGAATGAAAATCTCTTTGGAAATTCTTTAAATAAATCACAAAAAAGGGTAATTCCTACGTCTGTTATATATTAGAGGATGCAATTTACATGAAATCACAAGAAGGAGGAATAAACACAAATGAACAAAACAACTCATGTTTTAGGTGGAATTGCTTTATCACTTGGCTGCGGAGCTGCAATCAGTCTACCAGAGCAATCCCTGATATCCTTAGGATGTCTAGTTGCAGCATCCACCTTTGGAGCTATTTTACCCGATATAGATAAAAAAAATACCACTATAAGCAACAAGCACCCGGTCATTTCCTTTGTAGTTCGACTCGTTACGACTCACAGAGGCATTACACATACCCTCTTAGCCCTTCTTATTTTAGCAGGATTGCTTTATTTTCCTGTTCAGGTATTAAGTATCGCCCTTGTCATTTGGAGCTATTATGGGCTAATTACGGGCTATATGAGCCATCTAATTTTGGACATGTTAAATCCAGAAGGAATCCCCCTGTTCTTCCCAGTTAAATTTAAGATCTCCATTATAAAAATCAAAACAGGGGGAATAGGGGAATACATCGTTAGGCTCATATTATTTATAAGTGTAATCTGGCTTTCATACATGTCTTTGACAAAAGCCGGGATAATAAAACCAATACCCTTTTTCGGAATAAAATAGAATTTTAAATGCCCCCCGCAGTTCATACCTGCGGGGTTTATACTTGGGAAGCCGGATACAGCTCCCAGGAGAAATTTATCAAAAATCAATAATTGCAACTATTTAGACATATTGATTATTCGTCAAATTTCCGTAGGCGTAATTTGGTGCACAAAAAAAGGGACACTTGAAAATGTCCCTAATATGTTGATTCACTTTTTTCTTAAAATCATTCTAAAAAACTACTAATATGATATGCTGTAACACCACGTTCTTCTGCATATTTCAAATAAGACAATACATCATCAAGAAATACACAATCTTCTAATTGGTGAAGGTTATGGTTTACAATCCAGTCCCACATGCTTTTTTTTGAACCTTTAATTATAAAGCCATATTGAGTAAATATATGCATATCACCCTTATTACAATTAAAGTGATCGAGAAACATGTCCCAATACTCTTCAGAAACAAACCAAAACTTTCCATTGAAATCAATACCACTACAATTTTTTCTGAGCCATATATCCTTGTCTTGCAGTTCTATAGGGGATATTATCGCTCCGCATATCCAAATCCCGCGTTTTTCTACCTTTCTCAGTGTATCAATTACTGTTTTCAATGGTCTGCTGTAGAGGAAAATGTGATTATTTATTTCCTCAATCGTTTGTCCATTAGCTGTTCCATCTTTCGCGCTTAAATGATTGTTGAAACGGTACTCTGCCAAAGTTCCATCAATATCTGTATATATGTATTTATTTTTACAATTGCTAATTATTCCTTTATTCATATATTATTTTTTGTAACGACCTTTGTGTTCCCTGAAGTACATGATGCGACGCCGCATCTGCAGACCTTTCAGTATTCTCCTCCCATATCAATATATCCAACTGTTTACATATATTGATTTAAAGTACAATCAAGTTAGGAGGAGAAAGTGCCGGTCCCATGTCTAAGAATTTTCAACATTCAACCAAGCAATTTTACCTGCATTATCCGATAAACGAACATCCTTCAACCCATTATAAACTAAATCTACAAACTCATCGCAGTAAACAGTCTTTGACCGTCTCCCGGGAATATCATTTTTTTTCAGATAATAGTCAATCTCCAGATGATCGGATGATTCATCAATTGCTATTGTACGATTCATCATGGATGGACACAAAGTTTCCATGTTGTAATCTGACTGAAAAAATTCTATCATCTCTTTATAATAGGCTATTCCCTTATGTACAGTATCCTCGTATAAAACAGGGCAAGTGCCGCCTCTTTCTTCGAGTAATTTACAGCACATAAAATAATAATACTTCATGGCTGCCGAATACATAACCCTCTTCAACACATCAGGCGAAATCACTCTCTCGTTCTTGACCTGTCTCAATAAATCTCCCGAAGGTACAAAACCACTAGGAGCATTAGCAATAACCAGTCCACATCTCGAAAAAGCATCGTCATCATGGATGACCGGAGCAAGGGCAAAATCCAAATGCTTTGGGATATTAGAGCTCATTACCTGGTACTGCGCAAATAATGATACATCACTTAACGTTGGTTCTCCCTTAGAATATGGATTTAAAACATCAACAAAATCAGCACTTACTCCATCATAAATGATATCGTCTTTTATCATCTGCTCTATAGCATTGCACACTCGAATGTCTGACATAGTTTTGTTGAGAGTTTTACAAGAGGATTTTTCTAGACCGATTTCTATTTCTTTTTTTAAGAAAAATATAATTGTATACGGCACTTCTATTTTTTCTTTTTCTAATCGCTCCATCCACTCATTAAAATACATGTGTTATTTCTCCTTCCTCCTTAATTCAGGTGAACATACACCCACTATTCCTATGATTCTAAGCTCATTCTTAACCCCTTCTCTAACCTCAAGATACTTGGATCTGGCTTTCTTCCACTCTTTTATCATTTCAGCATCTTCGTCTGATATAACTGTTTTTACATTATCCAAATATATAGACTTCTGAGCTTTTCCATATATAGTGCCGTTCCAGTACTTTCCGACAAGTATATCTGGCTGTTCAGGAACCTCACTCTTCCATTTGTCTAACCTCTTCATATGCTTTAAATAGGATGCATGTAATTTCTCTGTTCGTTCCTTTATGTTGATTACTGTAAAAATAGCCTCTTCCGCTCTTTTACAGTAATCAATGTCCAAGAACTCACAACAACCACAGTTTCCAAGTAAATGAAGAGTTTCTGAAATCTCCCCCTGGCTTACTACCTTCCCCCAGCATTTTTTATCATCATTAACCCTACCCTCAGGATTCTGATACGAAAATCCAGCGGCAATATATTTATCCTGGATTCCATTTACGTTATCCTTTATGAGATCAGTTTCATAACTCAGTCCATCCACATAGATGAAAACCTTGATATCATCGTCATCCGTATAGGGAAGAAATTCCGCATATACAAAGAGATCCATATCATTATTAAGGACTCTCCGTATTGCCCTTACCTCTGCATCTTCTCTCTCTTTCTCTTTCTGCTTTCTGTAGCAATCACTACACATTCCATATTCCTCATAGTACTTTAATTTGCGCTCTCTCTCCGAGTTCTTACCGATTAAATTTACAATACCTTTGTGACCGCAGCCAAATGTTACACTATACTGTGCCATGATTATCAATACCTCCTTTTATTTTGTTTCCCTTTTCATCGGGAATGATCTCCACTATATCGTCTAACCCACAATCTAAAATCTGACAAATAAGGTCAAGGATTTCTATTTTTACCGGCTGATTGTTGCGTATACGAGATATCGTGGACTCAGCGAGTATCTTTTCCTTGCGAAGGACTCCAGTGTTATATCCCGCGCTTTTTAATTTTTCCAGAATATTTTTATACTTTATCATATAATTACAAACCTCCTTCTTATTATTGATATTATACACCCAAGGAGGTGTATTTTCAATATATATTGTAATTAAAATTATTATTTCTTATAATTTACACTCGTGCCATCAAAGACAGATACAATATATTCAACGTTTCAAATATATTAAAATTTAAGTTCGAGTGAATGAGATGCACCTGCAGATCCAACTGCATTTTCCCTAAAAGCATCAAAATATACGTCTGTATATTATATATAGGAATACGGTTAGAGCCTCTTGAAGTAGAGGCAGAAAGGATGTGGTGATAACCATGGGAACAGAAATGTATAACATGCGGGACTTAGCACGGGGGGACGATAAGAATACCCTCAATTTTCTCGCAGAGACAGGTGACAAGATAACAAGGTATTTCGTTGCTTGCAATGAGAGCACTCCGGACGAGACTCTTCTGGCTTTATCCGGGGACAGGCTTACCTATATTCGTAGTGCAGCCAAACGTACACTTGCAAAACACCTGATGAAATGAAAATACGACCACTATGCAATCATCTCGCATAGTGGTCGTATTGATATCCTCGCTTAATCATACTCGGTTTTTGTCTTTAAGTAAGCTCGCACATCTATCGCAGTAAGTAGGAGCAAATCTCCCGCATCCTTGATACGGGTAACAGCGGGATTAAAGTCGAAGTAATATTTTTCTTCAGCTGCCATCCATTTCACTATTTCATTGTACTCCTTTTCGAGTGCCGCATCGCATTCCTTTACACGATCAATATAATTACAGATATGATTCAGCTCTTCATCGTTCTGAATTTTACGCAGCAAACGTATAAGCTCTTCCATATATGATGTTAGATAGCCATATACATCCTCTGTCATCCTCGCCTTTTCTACGGCGACATATGCATCATTCATAAATCTTTTTAGGTTAGAGGTTTTCTTCATTGCCTTGCCCGCCAGGTGTTTTTTCTCCCGATCAGAGAGAGGCGTCATAAGCCATAATACTGCTATTCCAACAAGAGCTAATATAACAAAAAATATAATCAAAGATATATTCATAATATGCAATGTCTCCTTTTCTCAAAATAAGTTATGATAGTAAAATTGGGAAACCGAAGTTTCCCAAAGTAAGTAAAAAATTTGAAAGGATAGTGTTTTTATAAGTCAACAACCACTGGTTGTTACGAATCATGTTTAACTTTTATGAACTCATTATACTATACCGCTTAACAAAGTCAATGGGGTTTTTAAAATTTATAGAAAAAAGTTTTGTAAATTATATTATGTTCGCAATCCGTAAGCCCCAGGTGCATTTTCTCCCGGATACCATTGTAGATCCTACATTTCCCACTTATCAATATTTACAAATAATTATAAATATCAAAAGAGACATATTATTGGACTCACCTCCAGGACTTGCATCTCAAGCGGGTCCCATACGCCTCCGGAAGCAGCAACTGCAAAAAGACCACATTCAATATATACAAACATTTATATATATCAAATGCGGGAAATCACTCCTGGCACAGCCTCCGTAATATCAGCGACTTTGTTGTACCAGAATCAAAATGTTCTCTGTCCATTTTTCGACTCTCCTTCACAAAATCAACCAATAATTTCTTTGCATTATCTTCAAATCCATGGAATCTACGGATAGAAATTCCACTTGCCTCAGAGCTGCGAACAGCCACGATCCAGTCCTTCAGCATCTGTTGTCATGTTTTATCTTTCTTGCCTCCTTTTTTATAGTCTGATATAAAAATTAAAGCGACGGAAACTAAGATCCATACCACTATAAAAGCAGCTATACTCATACATCGTTCACCCCTTTTTACTGTGTTTCAATTTACACTTCTGTAAAAACTACAAATGAACCAAAAACAATTCCCTATAGATAAAAAATGTTTTTACTCTGATTTTTTCTACAAGAGGATATTTATGATCCGCTATGTATTGAACTTCATTAGCCCACGTACTTATAGTTAGTGTATTGTTGTTTTCATCGATTAAGAAAATTTTATCTGTCTTAATACCAGATGATGAAGGTGTCAGTGTGCCCAAATCTTGTAACCGATATGTACATATAATTTCGTTATCTGGGGCTGTTGCAGATTTCGATGCGACAGCATATATCATGTACGCTCCAAATATTAATAAAGCAATTGACAGATAAAAGCTTGCATCACTTATAATATCCCATTTTGTGTTTGCTAAAAGATCTCCTGAGATCTTTGTAAAAAGCAATAAAGCAAGAAAAAGCCAAAGACATATAATCATAAATGTAGAAAAAACCATATAGTAAGTCCTCCTGTTTTTACATTAGTGATCCCGTGATTCCCTAATTTGGTCATTTATTAAGTCGGCTACATAATTGAGTTTAAGCTGCATCAACTTATGATCGGAAATACAAGTGCAAAACTGTACGTCATCATCAGAGTACCCTTTATCAAAAAGCCTTATTATAGTTTGCTTTTTGTATCTACGATATACATTTGCCCTTGTGATAGTAACCTTCAATTGCCAGATTGCAATGCCAAGCGATATTATACCCACGAGCCCGTATACGGTAACTATCTTCGCGTATCCCAGGTCGTACATGATAAGCCTAGCAAATATACCCATAATTCCGCAAAAAATTGATAAGAAAACCCCAAATCCTATTGAAACAAAGGTAATGGTGATATCCCATCGTATTGCGTCCATTTTATCTCTGAGTTCAATTTTTTCTTTAATTTTTTCGTCCAAATTCTCATCCTCCGTCCATACCAAAACAAATCATCTTTGACCTTACAGGTGTAAAATCCGTTCTGTATTTATTCTACGTCTCCCTCTGTAGATTCGATCTCATAGTTCCCTGGTCCAAATTCCTCGTCTCTTGCCTTATGAGCCTTAAAGTGCTACTTCTGTTTCTCAACATATGATCCTCCTTAATGCTGTTAGGGAATAACCTGTATTATGCATCCATACTGACCAGCTCTGTACACATTTATCTCTTTACCTTCCGCTTTAAATGTAAACTCCACGTCATCGTAGAACTTAACCCAGCTAGAGAACGATACAACCTTGGAATAGTGTTCTGGGATGATAACATCAGCATCAGTGACCACATATGCATCATAATCCCCATCTTCTCCAAATCTAAGCATTTCAGCACATACACCGCCTTTGTCGCAGCCTACCATAACAAGAGCTGCTATATCACTGCATCCGATGTACTGTTTTGAGAAATCTTTATAAGTTTTCATGTTGCTTTTAACTCCTTTCCATAACATATCACGTATTATGATACCCAACAGGTTCTTCGCCTCTTCTCTTCAGTTCCATTCTTAGTGCCTCGACTGAAACGCATCCTAGAACAGGATGATTACAGCCAACCTCCGCCCAAATACGATTTTTAATTTCCACAGTAGTCCAGTCTTTGATCTTATCCATTTCCCATTTGTGAACCATGACTCACCCTCCTATTTTTAGATTTTGCATCGATGCGTTTAAAGCAGTGCTACGATCTCATCATAATACTCTTTCCACTTTTCATTCTCGATTGCACGGATGTTTCTTCTCCAGTATTCGTAATTTACTCTCAACAAAGTGATGCCTTTATATGTTACATCATCATCTTCGTTTTCATCATGCTCATGCCTGTTTCTGTATGAATCATATTTGTTGTAGTTTAGTACCACGTAGTACCCATCAAAAAGAGAATTAGAAACCTTTATCAAAGCATAATCATAAAGCCCCTTTTTGTATTCCACGACAAAATCCTTGCACAAATACCGCCAACTTAACAGTCGGCGAACTTCAGCACTGTAACAAGTTCTCCCCCAGAATTTAAAAAGTCCTATGATTGCAGAAAATTTTTCTGTTCTAATTATGGTCTCCAGTGTGCCCTTGTCGTAAGGTCTATCATAGTCCTTACAAGTGGTTATTTCCTGTGCCAACCTATCTTCTGGACTTTCTCCGTATACTGCTGATATCAAAGCTGCCTGTTCCTCGGTGAGTTCCATATCCTTTAGGAGATCCAAATATAACTTTGATGTTTCATTCTCAAGTTCTTCGATGGTAATTTTTTTTATTTCTGTTTTCAAGTTCTCTCCTATCTGTATAAACTAATTCTAACATATTATATATGTTTGTTTGCCATATCGTTTTCCTATATTTATATAATACACCCAAACGGGTGTACTGTCAATATAAAATGCAAATATTACAATATATTTTTACAATACAAATAAGCGAAGTGCCACGACAATCTCCGCCCGAAATCCGGTTCCCTCACATGCAATATTCCCCATAATCAATATGTATAATGTGTTGTATATATTGATTTTTAAGAATGTTTGCACCTTCCAGGACTGCAGCTGGTGCTGCACTTGGGAGTGATTCGTGACGCCAGTTCAACCTGCTGAAGGCGGATCACCTAAAGAAATCTGCTAATATCAATATATCTGAACGTTCACATATATTGATGGTGAGGAGTGCCGTTACCGTTGGCAGGGCATCCAGGGTAACGAATCGTGAAATTCGATTATTTATAACACGGGCGTCCGTCTGCCAAATCCTCGAAACTATGTCTCTAAAATCCAAGTCACCACCATCTTCTATTGACCTCTCTCATCCCTCTCTCTTTCCTCCTTTCCCTCCTCATTCTTCTCTCTTCCCTTATTATCCCTTTCCGCTGTTGCCTCTCCGCTCTCCCACACCTATTTGCGCATCTTGACGCCGTATACGTCAATGACGTATATTGTTATTAAAATAAAACGAGGTAAATATAAATGACAATAAAGGAACTGAGATCCCGATCAAGATTAACCCAACGTGAGTTTGCCGCTAAATACCACATAAGCATGAGAACCTTACAAGGATGGGAAAGCTGCCGCCGTACTCCTCCCCAGTATATTCCCGCCCTTATTGAATACATTATGGACTTGGAAAGGAGAATCAACGATTATGAAGAGAACAATAAAAACTGAAATCCCTGTTTCACACGATAACGAAGTAACTTCTGCCGTAGGCACTGCGGGCAAGCCACCAAGTAATCTGCGCCCCGACAGCCTTGCTGACTTCATTGGACAAAGTGAACTCATAGATAATTTACGAATATCAATAAAGGCAAGTATAAATAGGAATACTCAACTGGATCATATATTACTCTATGGTCCACCAGGACTAGGAAAAACTTCCCTGGCATCCATAGTAGCCAAGGAATTACATCGTAACATAAAAATAACAACTGGAGCTGCGATAGAAAGACAGGGAGACTTGGTTTCAATTTTAAACTCGCTGTCTGATGGAGACGTATTGTTTATAGATGAGATACATAGACTATCAACGTGTGTTGAAGAGGTACTTTATCCGGCAATGGAGGATTACAAAATAGATGTCATGGTGGGAAAAGAACAACAGGCAAAGTCAATAAGATTAGATCTGCCCGCATTTACTCTCATAGGAGCTACAACCAGGTTAGGAATGATATCCATGCCTCTTAGAGATCGCTTTGGTATTATAAGCAGATTACACCTTTACACAACAGATGAGCTCACCTCTATTGTATCTGGATATGCTAAAAAACTCGGAATGAAAATCGGAAAGTCCGAGGCTGCTTTGATAGCAGCAACAAGCCGAGGCACTCCCCGAATCGCAATCAGGCTTATGAAGAGATGTAGAGATTACGCCGATGTGACAAACAGAGGTGTAATAAATACCGATACTATCAATCATGCCTTATCAGCAATGAATATAAATTGTGAGGGATTAAATGCAGATGATATTCTCATCCTCAAATGCATTGAAAGGCACAATGGAAAACCAGTTGGTCTATCAACTCTTTCTGCCTCTCTTGGTGAGGACGAACAGACAATAGAGGATGTATATGAACCCTACTTGATTCGAAACGGATATCTGAGCCGTACACCGAAGGGAAGAGTTCTTACAGATCGGGCAGAAAAGTTTCTGTCCACCCTCTCCGCTTAATCAGTTCAATGAAATCTTCTCCCTGTCTGTACCGCCCAAGGTACAGACAGGGCTTATGTTATTTCTCTCCCAGGGTGATTACTTTTCCCTTGTTTATTCCTCTTTTCAGATTCTCCCCTGGTTTGATACTTTCCCCTATTTTCCCTATTTATTCCCATTCCCTGAAGATGGACTATCTGCTCTTTATCCATCCTCTCCCCATTTCTTCCCATTGTTTACTATTGCAACTGTTGTGGATATTTAGTCTATCCCTTGTTTTAAGCCCCTATTTTGCTCATTCTAACGCATATTCACGAATACTACACGAAGTGTTCTATTTTATACTTGATTATTCAAGATTATTATATTTTATTCTAGTAGTATTCGTGAATATTTTTGCGAATGGGTGGTGAGGGACAGACTTTTCCCTTGTTTTAAAGCGTTTACACTATAGGATTGGGGGCTCAAGCAGATGTCGCTTGAGCCCAGAGCCCCTATTTTTCAATTTTCAACTTTTATAAATCCTTATCTTATATTTATAATAATTCCCTATTGGGCTTTTAAAATTTGAAATTTTTATTATTCAAATTCAATGCTATTATATTTCCCTATTTTCTCATATTTTTCCCGATTTTCTAAAGTTCGTTGCGTACCTCATTTCGTACCTTTTCATATTCCATCTTTATTTAGTATTTAAAAGGCTTTGTATGGCTTTTTACTCTATACTTTTTTATTATACAATAGAGGGATTGTACAGTCCAAAACCGTCCTTTATTTGCAAAGAAAAAGAGCGACATGCCATTTCTGGCATCCCACTCTTTCCATTCCTATTTGTTATCAAATTAAACTACAAGAATACTGCTCTGGCGGCTTTCTGATATTGCTCTTCCGCATCCCTCGTTCCTTCGTTTTCCTGCTCAATAGCTTCCTGCTCTCGAATAAATTCAAGATATTCCTCATCAGTGATAACATCCGCATCATCTGGAGTGAAATCATCTTCAGATAGATTTTGAGCCTTAATTCTCTTGGCGCATGGAGATTCACATAATTCCTCATCGGGAGGATATACACTTTCTCTTTGATCCTCCATCTCATCGTTTTTGGGGGACATACGAGACAAATCGCCATCACTTAAATCTGGTTCCCAACAATATTCAAGCTCCGTTGCTGTAGTATTTTCTATGCTATCCTTCGCTGCCACTATAACAAAGTATAAAAGCGGAAATACCACTGGAAATAGGAAAATCAGCAATATAAATTTTAACATACTACCATCTCTCCTCTCAAACATCCATCTTGTACCTGAGCGTGTAGATTGGAGAAAAATGAAATATTACTGACATACGACTTTTCCTTAATAATGCCTCTTCTTGCAAGGAAATCAGTAAGAAGGCAAGGTAAATACAATGAGCTGAGATTTCCCAACCTACAATATTCTATAACGAGATTTTTCCCTTTTTCTCGAATAGAATAATAATCGGTCGGTTCTTTCCCTATATCTGTGAAGCCCAAATAATATGGTAACATCTCCATTACAGTGATATCGGCTGAATTTCTCTTGTAATCCTCAAGTTTAATCACCGATTTTTCATCCGGATATGTTATGCCAAATTCCTCCAGAGCTGATACAAAATCTGGAAAACTGTCCGGTGAAATAAAATATCTCACCTTTACCTTGTTTTTCCCTCTGTAGTCAATATTTTTTTTTCGTGTACAATTATCGTACCTGACTACATTAACCTCATAGCTATAATTTTCAGTGTTCATGTAACACCATCCTTTCTAGTCCATCTTGCAGGACCTTGTATTAAAATAGTGATTTGCTACAAAACAAACCCTCTTACATATAACAGACGTAAAATAACCCTCTTTTTTCTACCAAAAAAAAAAAAA
>ERZ1034939.68-NODE-68-length-77513-cov-20.459798_pt1 | contig 77513 bp, 59 predicted proteins | sample MGYA00520626_ERZ1034939 | MGnify/ENA primary metagenome ERZ1034939 (study PRJEB33766, sample SAMN09781751) | gut metagenome | biome: gut microbiome | host: Homo sapiens | place: Madagascar | study: EMG produced TPA metagenomics assembly of the PRJNA485056 data set...
CAAATGCTTCCGTACTTTCGCAGTATGGAAGCATTTTTCAATTTATCCCTACCCAAAGATTGGCAGTCATTATCTGACAGCCAACTCCAGTATTTCTTCACGCAGCTCTCGCATGATCTGCCAATGGAAAAAATACTCACTCTCTGTCTGTTCAAATGGGCAGACCTAAGAGTGTTATGCAAGACGCATGACGGCAGCTATCTCGTGAAGCGTAGACACAAGCAAAAGCAGGAGGCTACGCTCACCATCAGACAAATGCAAGCAGCCACGGCTTCATTGGACTTCTTACGACAATTCGCACCATTGCCGGTTCGCATCACAAAAATCGGAAGAGCCAAAGCCGTCGAAGCCGACTTCCAGGGCGTGCCGTTCTCGACATTCATATCTGCCGACAACTACTATCAGGGCTTTCTCCACACCAAGAACGATGCCTTATTGAAAGACCTCGCCACGCTTCTGTACCCAAAGGTCAAGTCGCGACACCTGACAACACCGCTTTTGCTCAACGCCTTCTATTGGTTCTCGTCGCTGAAGCATTACTTCTCCCGACTGTTTCCGCATTTCCTGCAGCCGATGTCCAGTTCTTCTGAAGACCTACTGGGCTACGCACCGCCCATCGGCGATGTGCTACGGACTGCCATGAATGCACAGATTCGTGCGCTCACTGGTGGAGACATCACCAAAGAGGAAGCGGTGCTCTCGATGGACACATGGCGAGCACTCACAGAACTCGACGCTAAGGCTAAAGAAGTAGAAGACATCAAACGACAAACGAAATGACAGACAAGAACATCAATTGGGATGCCACAGCCTTCTTCGCATCCCTCACAGAAACAAACAAGTTCGCCAAGGCCCATGACTTTGTATTCGCAAAGATCAGCGGACTCGATGGCTTCGAGGAAGCCTTGCAGCAGCTGCAATCCACCACGGCTATCATCGCTGTCAGCGACATAAGTCAGGGCTATATCGAGGTAAACAACAGTCCGCACACTCGAAGAGTGAAGACGGTCTTCCTCGCTATGCGCCACGCCATCGATGACATGGCAGCACGCCAGCAGTGCATGGACACCATGCGCGAGCTGTTCCGACAGTTTATGAGCAAGCTCATCCTTGAAAAGACAAAGCAGGAGCAGCATAATATCTATCTCGACTCTCGTATCTCCTTTCAGGAAATCGACCAATACTTCTTCTCTGGCTGTGCCTGTGCTTTCTTCCAAATAGCCGTTGACACTTATACCGACCTCCGTTATGACCCCACTGAATGGCAATGACCAACAACTGCAAGAACGTGAAAAGTTCGTTCTTGCCTTCAACGACACAATGCTCAAAATATGGCGTGAGCAAATGACTCTCCTCGGTGTAATCGACACCGGACGTTTGCTTCACAGCCCCAAGTCCCTCCCTGTCCGTGCGGATGGTCGTTTCATTGAGTTAGGACTAAGCCAGTCCTTCCTCGAATATGGCCTTTGGCAGAACTTCGGTACTGGCAAGGAGATTCCAAGAGGTAATCACGGCGACATCGGCCGTGAACGCAAGCGCAAGAAGAAGCCCTGGTTCAGCCGTAAGTACTACGCTTCCGTCATGAACCTCCGTGACTTCCTCTCCGACAACATCGCTCACGAGTTCGTTGGTGTCGTCGCCCAGGCACTTGACGACAAGTATGTGCGCTATAATCACTAACAATGTCTTTTCTCCATCTAAAAGTCAGCCATACCTTTGCTAAAAACAAGCAAAAGTATGGCTGATATTTCATCTATCACATCTCTCATTACCTCATTCCGCAGCGAGACGCGCGAAGAGGCTATAACGCCCGAAGTTCTGGGCGCACTGTTGCAGAAAATCGCTGACCTTTTGGGCAAAGCTGCTCTGCAGACGGACGTGAGTCGCCTTGACAATTGGCGCTCGGATCTTGCACGCATCGGCTATGTGCTGACATCGCTCACCGTCGGCTCGGACGACCGCAACAACGTGTACTTCACGTTGGGAAAGGCAAACCTCTCTACAGGCATTAATCAAATTGCACCCAATTCCATCCTCATCCGCCAAGCCACTACCGAGCGTGCCGGTGTCATGCGTGCGCAGCAGGTGCAGGACTTGAACAAGTGCAAGGCTGATATCTCCAAGTATTTCTCTTCGCTTTCAACTTTGGAGGAAACAATCTTAAATCTACAAAAGGGTATTGCAAATATCAGCCTCCGTGTTTCCAGAAACACCAAAGCAACCACTGTCAACGCTGAAGATATCCTAAAGATTCAGACGGATATCAAGTCGCTTGCATCGCAGATGAAATCGTTGCAAACGGACATTCAGAAGTTTGCCACGATGAAGCAAGCTACGCAGATGCACATTGAATGTATCATCACTAACAGCACTCTCGTGATACAGGATGCCCACCGTTATATCCGGCAAGGGCTTACACCGGTCATTTTCCGACACTCGGTGCGTACAAGTCGCAAGCAGGAGGATGAAAACGGTGTGCGTGAGTATCTTCCACGGCGACGTGGCTGGAACCGCTTTTATGACGACCGAAAGATTAGTGTGAATAATGGCGACGAGATTTCTTTCCGTCTGGATAAGGAGGGCGACCCGAACAGAGGAAAGTTTTTTACTGAACCTGGTGTGTTGTTCGGCAACTGCCGTGCCGTCATCGACCCCAATACGCAAAGGCTTTCGGAAGTGCGCATTTATTTTGGCAAACGCTCATTTAACATTCTCGGCATCGATCGACATTTCCGCTTCGCCATCGGCTTTTACAAGAAGTCCAAAGATTACGGTCCGTTCCAGTTCGGAGAACTCCGAACTAACCTCGCTGAGTTCAGGGTAATTGCAAGAGCTGATAGAGTTGATGGTAGCAACAATTATAACGTCACCTTCAATTTCAGTATGTAAACGAAAATGAGCCATGGTTTCTCCGCAAGGAGGTCACCACAGCTCGGATGCAAAATGGTGTTCGCGACACCACGCTGCCAAAGAGCAATGGTCCAATCGGACCACAACTCAATCGCAAAGATAACCACATCATATTAACTCTCAAAAGACAATTCATTATGACTAAAGAAACTAAGGAAAACGTGCAGATTGTATCTGCCATAGCTATGCTCATCGGAGGATTCCTCCTCGCTGTCGCAGGATTCATCGTACCGCCCACCGGACAAATCCACGAGTCTGTCCTGGGTGTATTCGCAGAGTGTCTAATCTACGCCGGGTCTATCTTCGGTGTCACTATCTACATACAGACTAAGTATGCAGAACTACGCTCGTACCTCGATGACAAACTGAAACGGAAGGAGGAGAAGGATGCGTAAGATTGACCTCATCATCATCCATTGCTCTGCCACGCCTGAAGGCAAGGACTTCACCACGGCAGACATCGACCGCTGGCATCGGCAGCGAGGCTTTGCCTCAATCGGATATCACTTCGTCATCTACCGCGACGGCTCTGTGCATTATGGCAGACCGCTCGCACAAGTGGGAGCGCACTGCCAAGGGCACAACGCCCATTCCATAGGAATCTGCTATATCGGTGGTTTAACCGCCGACGGCAAACACCCGAAGGACTCTCGCACGGAAGAGCAGAAGTCCGCATTGGTGGCACTTCTTCGCAAGCTACGGGTGCAGTTCCCCAATGCCAAAATCCGAGGACATCGCGACTTCGCTGCCAAAGCGTGCCCATCATTCGATGCCACGGCAGAGTATGCAAACATCTAAACCCAACGATATGAAACATATCCTAATCCTTATTCTTTGTGCATTTGTACTGGCGTGCAAGAGCACAAAGACAGCATCATCATCCAATGAAAGTGAGCGAAACGCCGTTTCGCAAGCTCAATGGCGATCCGCTCAGAATCTTTCATTCAGTTCTCTACAGAGGCTTACCGCTCTTTCATTCGATAGCTGCGTCTTCACATTCGGGGGTGTCGACACGTCGGCAACCCCTCAATGTTCCGCCATCAGCTATCCATCGGGCAAGCCCCTGTCCAATGACAAGGCAAAGCCTCCATCTTACCACGGCAAGCCTTCAGCTATAAGTCACGGCAAGCCGTCTTCTCTCAGGCTCTACGGACTTCACCTTTCCCAAGAGGAAAAGGAGGAGTCCGCAGCTGCACAGCAGGTGGAAGACAGCATCGCAATAGCGAAGCAGTCTTCATCCGACAAGTCGCAGGAACTCATCAAGTCAAGGTCTTCTGTTCCCTTCACGGCAAAGCTCGCTATTGCCGTCCTGATGATGCTAACGGCAGCAGCCGTCATTTTCTTTATCCGTCGCTATCTCGCCGGCAGACGACGACATTTCGGTCACAGGCTCCCGAATTCATTACCAGGTAGCTCCGGCGGTGCATTGTTCGGTGGCGAGGACAAGCCATTGCATGGCTAAGTGAAATTGTGGGGTGTTCCATTGCGTTCCGTCGCTTTGAGCTTCTGTTGCAAAATAAGTATGCCACTTCCCTGATCCGTACCATGTCTCTTTTTCTCGGATGTGAGGAGGACAAATCGCTTGAAGTCGAATAGTCCTCCATACATTCGAGAAAAGTGCAAGCACACGAGTCACGGTACGGGGTAAGCAACATACACATTTCTCCACGGCAGCCCAAAGCCCCTCCACTTCATTACACGCCCCACAATTTCACGGCTGCGCCAGTCCTCGCCACCGAACAATGCACCACCTATGCACATGATTGACGCATCACCCAGCCAAGCAACGCTTGCAGCGAGCTTGTCTGACCTCCTCGTCAATCATCAACACGCAAGCGTCATCCGTCTTCCACGTCATTTCATTCCGTCATTCTTTCTCTCAAATTACACAAAAAAAACTTACACCCAAAAGATGTAAGTTCCTGTATATGTTTTTTAATCTAAAGCCGACATTATAATCCAAAAAATAGCAAGAGCTATCCAAAAGAAAATAAATAGGAACAATCTACTAAATTTTCCCCATATTTTTCTTCTATTGAGAGTTTTATATATTCCATAATAATGGTCGTAAATATCCTGATTACAATTTGATGCTTTCAATTTGAATAAAAGTTGCTTAAACTTACAATAGCAAGCGTCGGGATATTTATTGTTAATTCTATTTTCATCAGTTCCATCACCAAATATAATAGGTTTCCATCCGTTTATTAACATCTGCGAATGGAACAAATCCAATGTGTTACAAATATCATTTACATCATTTGACACGGTTGTCCCCAATACTTTGTCTACATTATCAAGAACTGCACGATTCAAACCATTCAACTGATTTTGCTGAATCTGTTCTTCATATTGCTCCTGACGTGCTTTTGATTGAGCACGTCTATATACAGATGCATGTTTATCACCAAAAACAGCATTACTAATAACTTTACCTAAATCTCTTCCTACTTGATTTTTGGCAGATTGAAAGAACCCCATATTTTATGTTTTTGCTGCATAAATACTAAAAATTTCATTAAAATAGAAAATTACGCAATGATTTTAATTAACCCCTATCTGATGCATAGCCATTAGATAATAGGTAAAGCTACGCTTTCTATTGTCTGTCAATGCGAGAAAGCCGTCTGACTTATGGCAATCAAGATTGCTATAAGTCTGACAACACTCTCGCTTATTCAAATAGGTATGGCAGAGGTATGGGATAGAAAAGGTAGTGCGCCTAATGTCGGGCAAGACCGACAGGCGCATTACCTTTTTATCCCTCACCACTGCCGCATTACCGCCCGATGGGTCGGGCGTGGCGTGGTAGCTCGCTTGGTGTGGTGGCGGTGGTTCAGTACGCAGTATGAAGCCGAAACCTTCGTTTTTCCTCGCATATATTGCAACATCCGCAAGCCATTGATGCCCATCCGATACACAATAGCCTTTCGTGGTACGGCAAGACCCTCGGTTTGCTCGGCTTGGAGGCTTAAAGTGCCGAAAATAGAGCGTTTGACGCATCCGAAACCCTATATCGTGCCGAAACTCGGTGTTTTTCCGAAACCTTTTGCTTGTTTCAACCTTATTTGCTCAAGCCGAAACCCTCGTTTTTCGTGGAACTTGGAGCGGTTGTGCATCAGCGTGAAACCTCGGTTCGCTTTCGTCATCAGCGAAACTTGCAAGCCTTTTTCGTCACTTTCTGCCTTTTCGCCTTTTAGCGCAACTAAGGCGGGTTTGCGTGTGCGAGAAACCAAATATTAACATTTGTTTACATATTCCGCAAAGGTCGGGCGGTCGTAGCCGTCAGCAAGGACAGGGCGGTCGGGGGGTCTTTATCAAGACGGGTTAAGGGAAAATCCCTTAACAATCCCTTAACGGCTTGATACACAAGCCTTTCGTTTTTCTATCGCTTAAATTTCGTCGGTTTTTGTCGGCGCCAGCGTGCCTAAATCGGGCGAAACTTCCTTATTGCTCGTCTTTTGAGTGGTGTTTGAGCGGTGCTATTTTTGCGTATCATTAAACCAATAAAATTGAAAGACGTATGTCGAATATAAACACCAATGCGACCGTTACGCTCACTGTAAACGGAAAACAGGCGGAAGATATGCTCCTGAAACTGAAATCTCAGGCTGCAAACCTCGAAAAAGCCATTGAAAAAGCGGCAGCAGCAGGAAACAAACAGCAGCTCACGAAGCTAAAGCGTGAACTGAAGGAAACCAATCGCCAAATCTCGCAGATTGAAAATGCAGCGAAAGGGGTCGAGCATGTTCTGCAACGACTCGATGAAACTTCGCCAAAGGAACTGAACCGCACATTGTCACAGCTGAAGCGTAACCTTAATGGGCTTGAACGGGGAAGCGAAGAGTGGAACAGACAATGTGAGGCTATCAAGCGTGTAAAGGCGGAGATTGCCAAGGTGAACTCGCAACTGCGAGAGAATGAGAGTCTGTGGGAACGGATGAACCGAAAGCTGAACGACTGGCAAACAGCTCTTGCCGGCATTGCTGCTGCCATCACGGGTATCATCATGGCAGGACGCTCGGCGGTGAACGCTTTTGCGGATATGGACCAGGAGATGGCGAATGTGCGCAAGTTTACCGGAATGAACGCTTCGGAGGTGGAGCAACTGAATGAGGACTTCCAGAAGATTGACACCAGAACGGGGCGTGAGGAATTGAATAAGTTGGCGCAGGAAGCAGGACGATTGGGCAAAACTTCGCAGGAGGATGTCTTGGGCTTCGTGAAAGCTGCCGACCAAATCAATGTGGCTTTGGACGACCTCGGTGATGGGGCTACGCTGACTCTTTCAAAATTGACAAACATCTTCGGTGACGAGGAACGCCTCGGCACGGAGAAGGCACTGCTTGCCGTGGGTTCCGTTATTAATGAGTTGTCGCAGAACTGCACGGCTTCGGCTCCTTATCTCGCAAACTTCACACAGCGCATGGCTGGCGTGGGTGCCCAGGCGAAGATGACTATTCCGGAAATAATGGGCTTCGCTGCGGTGCTGGATAGCCAGGGACAGGCGGTGGAGATGTCGGCAACGGCGGTTTCCAAAGTCATTATGGATATGTTCAAGGAGAACGACAAAATCATCAAGGCTACGGGACTTAATGCTAAGGAGTTTAACGAAACGCTGAAGAAGAGCACTAACGAGGGACTGCTGATGTTGCTGGATCGTCTTCACGAATTGGGCAACATCGACGTACTGGCTCCAGTCTTCAAGGATATGGGCGAGAATGGTGCTCGTGCTGCGCAGGTGATTTCGGCTCTTGCTGGCAACCTCGATATGGTGCGGTGGGAGCAGGAGGAAGCTACTAAGGCGTTTGCGGAGGGTACATCGATCACAAATGAGTTTAACGTGCAGAACACGACGGTGCAGGCAGGACTTGACAAGGCTCGCAAGGGTGTGACGGAGATGGCGGTGGCACTCGGTGAGCAGCTGCAGCCGATAATGAAGCATGTCATCTCTTCCACCACTTTGTTGTTGAAGTTCATGTCTACTTCTATCACGTTCATCAAGGAGAACGCTTTTACTTTAGCTTCGCTGACTGCTGCTTTTATTGCCTATAAGATTGCGGTGAACGCTTCAAACATTGCTTTCAAGGCGCATTATGCGTGGCTCGTCATTTCCAAGGCTGCGACAACAGCATACAAGACTACGGTCGCCACATTGCACGCTGCACACCTTTTGTTGCAGATGGGTCTCGCCAAACTGCAGGGCAATTGGGTGCGCCAGTCGTGGCTGATGTCGGACCTCAAAAAGCAGGGTGCTCTTCTTGCATCGGGCTATGGTGCGATAGCTGCCGGAGCCATCGCTCTCGGAGCGGTCTTGTATAAGCTGTACAAGAAGATGACGGAGGTATCGCAAGCAGAAAAGGACTTGCAGGAGATACGCAAGCGTGGGCAGGAGGGCATCATCGACGAGAAGAACAAGATTGATGCGCTTATTGCGGTGGCTCGCGATGAAACGCAGTCACTGAAGGACAGACACACGGCAATTGATGCGCTCAACAAGATTATCCCGAACTATAATGCCCAGTTGGATGATACTACGGGCAAGTATAAGGAGAATAAGAAAGCTCTTGATGATTACTTGAAGTCGTTGACTCGCAAGTATGAGATTGAGGGTGCTAAGGATAAGTTGCGTGATATCGGAAAGCAGCGTGTCGACCTTAATCTGGAAAAGCAGAGGCAGGAGCGTGTCGTGGCCATGGATGAGATGGAGGCAAGGACGGAAACGGTTATGCCTGGTCAGGAGGGAAAGGTGGTGCAGTTGGGTGTCAACTCGTTGCGTGCCTCTAACAGACGTGCGCTTGCCAAGACGAAGGAGGACCTGGCGGAGCTTGACCAGCGTGAGGCGAACATCTTAGGCATATATGGCGAAGACATCAAGAAAGAGGCACTCGATGACGCGAAGAAAGAACAGAAGCGGGAACAGCAGACGCAGAACCCTCCATACACGCCTACTAAGACGGACAAGAAAACGAAGACTGAGGATGTGCTGAAACCTCAGAAGGACTGGAAGACCAGGGAGCAGGCTCTCAACCGCATTGCGTATGCCAAAGGTGAGAAGGACTTCGAGGAGTACACGAACCGCATGACAGAGATTGATATTGAGTACAATCAGAAGGTTATGGCTAATGGCAAAGCTACGAGTGAACAGAAGCTGGAAGCGGAAGCAGCGTACTATGAGGCAAAGAAGAAACTCGCTGATGACAAGAACACGCAATCAGCGAAGCAGGAGAACGACTACTATAATGAGTTGGTTGCCACGGAGAAGCAGCGGTACATTGATGGGAAGGTGGATCAAAAGACGTTTGATGATGCGCTTGAACTCATGGAGTTGGAGCATCTGCGTCGTTTGACGAAGGTCTACACGGACGGTTCTAAGGAACAGCTGCAAGCGCAGAAGAATTATCAGAATAAGCTCGTTGAAAACCAAAAGCGTAATCAAAAGACCGTTGAGGACAACGAGAAGAAGCATCAGAAGGAGCTTGCCAAAATCAAAGAGGACTACTTCGGGGATAACAAGTCGGAGAAGAAGGAGAAGTATGATAAGGACTCTTCCGCTTTGGATGAAGTGTATGCCCAGGAGATAAAGGCTGCTGGCGACGATGCCAAAGAGAAGCTACGTATCGAGGAAGCGTATCAAAAGGCAAAGGTGGCACTGGCGAAGAAGTACGGCCAGGAGTATAACGACACGAGTAAGAACTTCCTCGAAAACATGACGGAGGACATCACGGAGTGGCTTAACTCGGACCTCGGACAGGCGGTGCAAGGGTCATTCGACACGCTGACATCGGGTATGTCTTCAATATTTTCGGGCATGACCTCGCTCATTCAGGCGGAACTGGAGATACAGACTGCTGCCATCGAGAAGCGGTATGATAAGGAGATATCGCAAGCGGAGGGTAACAACTACAAGGTGAAGAAGCTCGAGGAGCAGAAGCAGAAGGAGTTGGCAAAGAAAAAGAACGAGGCGAACAAAAAGATGTTTGCCATGCAGGTAATTCAAGCGGTGGCGCAGACGGCACAGAACGCCATCTCGGCGTATGGCTCGGCAGCGGCAATTCCGCTTGTGGGTTATATCCTGGCACCAGTGGCTGCTGCAATGGCGGTGGCAGCTGGAGCTATTCAGATTGCTGCAATCAAAAAGCAGCAGCAAGCAAGTGAAAGCCAGGGCTATGCCAAAGGTGGCTTCACACCTAATGGCAGTAAATATGAGGAGGTGGGCGTGGTTCATGCCGGGGAATGGGTGGCGTCGCAGGAGATGCTTGCCAACCCGGTTGCGCGTCCTATCATCAACGCCCTGGACTATGCGCAGCGGACTAACACCATCGGATCCTTACGAGCCGATGATGTGAGTCAGACTATTGCGCCAGTAGCATATAGCACGCCACAACAGCAACAGCCTATCATCGTGCAGCAGCAGCCGGACGGATTGGCTACGGCTGCAATCGTGCAGAACACAAAGGCTATGCAGAGTTATGCTGATACGATGAAGCAGTTGGAGAAGCGATTGAGCGAGCCTTTCGTCACGGTGAACACGGTCACGGGTGACACTGGCATCAAGCAAGCGCAGGACGAGTATGACACACTAATCCGTAACAAGACACCAAAGAGTAGGAGAAAGTGAGTAACCTCTGGTTAATGGTGAGCCTCGCCAATTGTCATTACATACATAGCAATAAATAAGAATATTAGGAGCAAAATCCATGTGGCAAGCGATATGTATGATAAAGTGGCAAGTGTTCGTCTTGCAGACTTACCTTTCACATATCTACTTAAAATATACAGTACGACACTACTTGCAATAAGAAATATGAGCAAGTGTGGAAAATCGAAATTCCAATAGTCAATAAAGACAAGACTTGCAACAAAAAGTGTCAAACTTGCGAATATTATAATTAGTGTATGTTTCATTTTGCAAAAGTAATAAAAATGGAAATAATAATCAATGGCAAACAAGCCTATCTGAAGAAGAACACTTCGTTTGACTTCATCTTCGAGAACCGTCTATTTACGGGTAGCGACAGCTACACCTTGACAATCACGTTCCCACTAAAGGGATGCGCCCGAAACATAGCAATCTTCGGGCATATCCACAGAGCGGATGTTATCAAGTCAAAGGTGGTATTTGACTGCGACATCCGTGACGGTGCATTTATGAAGTCTGGCTCCATCACAATAACGGAAATATCGGACGTAGAAGTAAAAACGCAGTTTCTGGAGGGGCGTAGCGAGCAGAACTTTAACGAAACGTTTGACGATATCTATCTCAATGAAATGGATTTGGGATATCCTACCAAGCGCGATAATCTTATAGCAGCAGAAGCGTTCAAACCATATCCAACGAACAACTGGGTGCCGTTGCCGTGGGTAAACAACTATTCCGGCAATCTGCAGAATGCTGTTACCACATCTGTCCATTTCATCACTGGCTTCGAGAATGTCAAAAGCACTCTTTCGTTCCAGCCATACTTATTGTATATCTTGAAGCGTATTTGTTCGCAATTGGGGTATGAGGCGAACTTTGCTGAACTGGAGCAATCGCAATATAAATATCTCTTGATTTGCAATACGCTTCCGGCTGCATGGGCTGCGTGGAACTTTGCCATTGCATTGCCTCATTGGACATTGAACGAGTTTTTTGAGCATCTTGAAAACTTCCTTTTCGGAGATTTTGATATCAACCATAAGGCTAAGCGCATCGAGTTTCATTTCTCTAATAGTCTGGCAAAATCGGCAGGAGAGGTAATCTTAAACAAGGTCTTGGACTCTTACACAACAGAGGTGTCGCAAGAAGATGAAAGCAAGTACATCGCTTCGGCTAACTTGAAATACGCTGATAATGATGCGCTTCTGTGGTCATATTACTCGTGCGACTGGTTTATAAGAGCCAACAAGTCAAAGGCCTTGGTCTATGATACATTTCGGGAATTGATTGACAAGGCAATGACGTTGAAGATTAGCGGTTATTACAAGTCTACGGGGCATAGCGGACATGGATACAGCGAGTCTTTCAGCCGTGGCTATCCAGTTGGAAGTGACGGAAACAGACTGTTTTATTGCAAGGAGATTGATACCTATTTTATAATGTACTGCTACAAATCAGAATTAGTCAGCAAGCATAATGGCATGAAGTGGTACAAGTATTATAACCGTCTGATGCCTGTAAATCAGTTCGGAGATTATTTTGTTGATAATGATGCTGACGATATTGAACTGAAAATCGTTCCTGCATGGATAGAGGGTACTGACGACAAGTATGGCAATTGTATGTTTCTCGACTGCGGAGAGTTGGGCAGTAGAGAAACATGGACTATATCGGAAGACGGTACAGGCTCTTCTGGCTCTGCATCTTCTGGCATCTACATAGGACAAAGACCGAACAATGAAGGGCAATTATCATCGGTACGCTATCACGATGATGTCGACTATGATGCTGGAGACTTGGCACAAGGCACTGCAAGCTATGTGATTGGTAAAGGAGAAACCGAGAAGTCATCTGCATACTTTGATGTTATATATGTCGGCTTTTGGAGTGGACATTATCTTTTCGGCGGTAATCAGCCACATCCTATAATAGATAAGGTGGAGGTTACTGACTCGTTTGGGTATAACAGAACTCAATTCACCTTGCGATTGAAAGACGGCATAGCCAATTCTATGCGCTTGTCAATGCACAAGATTGATGGAAAGCAGAAGTTCCATTTCTCTTTCCTCTCTGACACAATACCTAATCCTCGTGCTTTGTTCTACATACGTGGGCAGAGGTATATATGCGAAAAAATAACTGCCACCTTCCATGAGTCGGGAAAGTCGCAGTTACTAAAGGGAATATTCTATCGTGTCTTAGCTGATTGAACGCTGCAGGGCTGTGGCATGGCGCTCGATGGTGGTGCGCAGCACCTTGGCATAAATCTGTGTGGTCTTGATGTCCTGGTGCCCAAGCATACGAGCCACATTCTCTATAGGCACATCGTGAGCCAACGCCATCGTAGCGAAGGAGTGGCGAGCCACGTGGAAAGTCAACTTCTGCCTGAAGTGCAGCTCCATCTGTATCACATGAAGGTAGTCGTTGGCTTTCTGGTTGCTAATCTTAGGCAGTTGGTAGTCGTACTTCTCAAGCACCTTCATCGCAGGAGAGAGGATAGGCGTGAAGAACTTCGTATCGGTCTTGATACGGCTACCATCGATGTAATACATCTTGCCTTCCTTCTTCGTCATGCTCTCGAAGTCGAAGGTCTGTGTGTCGCAGAACGACAGACCGGTGTAGGCAGCGAAGATAAACAAATCACGCACCCTGTCAAGTTTGCCCTCGAACTTGTAGTTGCGCATGAGCTTCAGTTCAAGCTCGGTGAGCGGTTCACGTTCACGGCACTTGCCTCGCTTCAACGTCACCACTTGATAAGGATCCTGTGGAATTTCGCCCATCTGATAAAGTTGGCGAACCCACTTGTGGATTTTCTTGTGGTAGCCGTAACACGTCACATCGGTACGGGTGCCATCATGCAGCCAGTTGTCAAAGGCGATGATGTTCTTCGGAGTCAAGTCGCCATAGGTGTTGAGTTTACCGAATGTGCGCACGGTTTCAATGGCACAAATCTTGTGCTTGCGTGTGCCTTCGCGCAAATCTTCATTGGCGAGAGCTTCCTCCATAAAGTCGAGAAAGCTCTTTCCACTTTTCTCCGGCTCTTTTGGCTGCTCCTCCTTTACTTCCACCTTAGGCTTCTTGTCTTCGCCATTAAAGTGATACATGAAATTGTCGTAGGTACGCTCTTCATCAAGAACGTCCATCGCAGCAATGATTTTCTTACACTTCGCTACCAGAGCTTGTGTTTCGGGCGAAGCTGCTGCTGCTTGCCAGTCGTCGGGTGAATACTTGCCAATCATAATGTATTTACGAGTGGCACGTCCAAGATAAACTTGCACTTCCAAAAATCCGTAACCCCTCTTTTCGGAGTTTTTTCTACGGTCGAAGACGACCTCTACCAATTCCTTCTTCATCGTTAAAGTAGGTTTTAGTACAGCGGACAAATAAGTGGAGAAGATGAGAATAATGGGAGTTTAACAATTTTTAATTGGCTATCTTGCCAATTCCAGCTATTTAGTGGCTGAAAGTGTATCACATTTTTAAGAAGTGTCACACATTTCAGAAAAGTGTCACACAAAGTGTCACACATTTATGTATCGTTGTGTCCCGTTATGTCATCATCAAAGCACCAGGTTCAAATCCGCTGCGTTAATTAGACATTACGCTCGTCCTCTAAATAACTGTCTGAATTTCAAGTTACTCGCTCGTAACTAACTGTATATAAGCAACAAAGAGGATACTACCGAAGTAGAATCCTCTTTGACGTTGTTTTGTTCCGATGTGACCCGCATGGGGTCACAAAGTGATTCCGTTGGGGTTCGAACCCAAGACCCACAGCTTAGAAGGCTGTTGCTCTAATCCAACTGAGCTACGGAACCTCCAAATCGACTGCAAAGGTAGTCTTTTTAATTTAAACTACCAAATTTTTAACAAGCTTTTTTTACTTCATTTCCCCTTTTTCTTTGCCAGTCTGATGTAAAATCCCGACCATAAGCACCAAATGGCGAGGATTCCCATAACAAATATAAATATGTATGTGGCGATATTTCCGATGAAGAATCTGCCACTATGAATCTCCAGAGCCACATTCCATAGCGACATTGGCAAATTGTTCATGCTTGATGGTTGTGCTATAATAGTTGTTCCATCATAATAATCTGCTATAATAGCAGGTCTATTATATGTCATGCTTGCTTCAGATGACTTATGAACAAAGTCCTGACTCATGCCAGCAATAGCCTTCTTTCCAAATGGAGCTCCTGCTTTCTTGGGTGCAGGCTTATGCGTGAAGTAGTCAATAGCCGTACCTTTTTGTCTATCCCAAACGAATAGTCCACTGAACGAGCCGCAGTACCATTTGCCATTTGCGTCTTTTTGCAGCACGTTAAGTCCCATAACGCTTACGGGCGGAGCAGACTCTATCTTTTTCATGGCACCATTGTTGAGCTTTAATGAATAGAAACCTTCTGATGTGGACACAAGCCAATCGTGTTCATCCTTGTCGTATCTAATCATGCGCAGTTTGTCGTTCCATGGATTATTGCTTCGTAGTGTTGTGCCTGGTATTGCCGGAATCTTGTTTAAAACCAATGCTATCATAACAGGTGGACGAAGACACCAACCCGTCAACACTATCAATAGTGTTACAGCGATAGTATATCTGCCTATCTTGTCGTGCAGTTTAAGCGACAATCTGAGCAATGCCTTCTGCTTTGGTCTTATTGCAAACACAACTCCAGTTATGCAGAGCAATACAAGGATAACTGCAATGAAGTCTACTGCCACTTTTCCTGCACTCCCGAACAGCTCACCACTATGCAACAGCCAAATGGTACGGAATAATGTTACTCTTTGCTTGTAATCCTTAGGAGCGCCAAGTTGTACGCGTCTGAAGTTTTTATAAGGAGGAAGAGAGATGTATGCATACGATCTGCTTAGCACAACAAGCGTATCGCCATGTGAGGCAACATCCGTCAACTTCTCGTCATCCTCCAAAGGCAACTCCATTTTATGCCAAGTCTCGTGCTCGCCGTAATTGTATAGGGCAAAGGGCGATACTGTTATTATCTCTCCATTATCCGTCTTTATAATGTTTCTTATCTGTCTGTTGTCTGCTCCTTCAGGCAGTCCTTTGTTCAAATCAGCGAAGAACGAAGCCGTTGAGTCAGTCTGCCATATACCACTATTTCCATACAGCAACACCTTGTTGTCCAAAGCAAGTGTGCCTCTTAGCAATCCCCCACTCCATTTTTCGTATTTATAGTTGCTTGGTAGATATTTTCTGCTTACATCCACACCCTTTATTAGCGACCGATGATTAAGCAAAATCCCCGACACACAAAACATCACTAAGAAGAATGTCATGCCAATACCTATCCACTTATGTTGTTTTCTCCAAGTTCTCTTATTCATATTACACCATTATTTCTACATGAAGTGCAAAGTTACAGATATATGCTTAATTGAGAAATACCTATAAATTAGGATTTTTGTAGTCTGCATACAGGATAATTGCGTATCCATCAGTACTATATTGCAATTAAAAGACTTTTTTATTTGAAATATAGGTTATTTTTTCTAATTTTGCCATTGATAATAAATAATAGATTCGTGTGCGTTACATACACACACGAACTTTGTATTAACCATTTAATTATTTTTCTTATGAAAAGTATCTTTTTTACCCCCCCCCGACGATATTTTCGTAGGTTAGGGATTATTCTTTTTCTGTTGTTGACGACAACGGGAATCAAGGCAGGCAACATTCCCAATCAAGAGTCGGTAACATTAGCCTCAAGTGTGTCTTATAAGAACAAAAAGTCGGACAACGGATTATATTCATTGCCTTCTAATGTGCATCCTACCAGTGGTGATATTACGCACAACAATTATTATGACGTTAACGGAGATGGCATAATGGAGGTTGTTGGAATGGGTTCCAACAATGGTTATCTCCATCTTGTTTCCACACCTACCGGCAATGTGCTGCAATCTGTTTCTAACAATGATTATCGTGAATTCAATAAATTTATAAAGTTAGACAACACAGAAGCAGTATATGCTTACAAGGCAAATGGAATCTATGGTGCCGTACATTACATAGCTCCGTGGAACAACCTCGCCAAAACAACAGCCGAACCTGTAGGAGAATGTGTGTTTGGCGATCTAAATGGTGATGGCTTGATCGACTATATTGATTGGAAAAATTACGAATCATTTAACTCAAAGAAGAATGTCATTAAGGCATACATACGTAAGGCTGATGGCACTTATGAGCAGCAACAGCTTGCCATTACTGATGATGCAAACGAACTGACAACAATAGCTTTGGGCAACTACACTCCTGGTTCAAGACTGCCTTCACTCTCGGACGGAATGTTTGTAAAAACTGGCGAAAGAGTATATATAGACGAAACGGAGGAAACAGATGCAGAAATGTCTTCAATGATGAAGAGCGTTGCATCAGACTCAGAGGGTTACAACTCTGCCGACAAGATATATTTTAAGGACATGAACGGTGATGGGCTGCAAGATATTGTAACCCAGAAATATGTTTTATATAATCTCGGCAACAACCGCTTCTTCCGTAGCGCTCATATAGGTAAGATATTTTCTGCCGACGTTAACGGCGATGGCATCAACGATTATGTTGACTTTGGCGCAGGAAAGGTGACACTATATCTCACAAATGCTGACGGTAGCCTTGGAGATGGCAAACAGCTGTTTGAAAACTCAGCCATGCAGAACGCCTTTTTCGGCGATTTCGATCGCGATGGCGATGTAGACTTGCTGTTCTTCATACCTAATAAAGACATCACATACATTGTATTCTATCGCAACGACGGCAACGGCGAGTTCAAGCGCAAAGAGACATATATCGACGGCAAGTACACAAGCTACACCTGTAAAGACTACGACGGCGATGGCTTGTATGAAATTATTGCAAGCTTAGCAGATGATAATTATGGTACTTACGACTATCTCTTAAAATGCGACCTAAAGAAAGTAGAGGTTACTGTCACCGCCTTGGATGAGCCAAATAAGCCTAAAAATGCCAATATCGTTGTAGGCGATTTCAACAACGACGGATTTACCGAGTATGGTTATAGTTGTGGTTCTACCTTTGTTTATGGTCCTATACCTAACGCAAAGAAGAACACAGCACCTTCAAAGATGCAGAAGCCTCAGGCGCAGTTCTTTGCCGATGCCAACAAATTGCGCATAACATGGCAACGTGGCTCCGACGCACAAACATCAGCATGCGACCTAACCTACGAGCTACGCATAGGCACACAGCCAGGCAAGGGTGACATTCTTTATGCCAACTCATTGGCAGACGGTAGACGTCGCAACCTTTTCAATGGCAATATGGGCATGGCATTGAGCTATATGTTCGATGCCGAACGACTTGACGCTGGAAAATATTACATCTCTGTACAAGCAATAGATGCTGGTGGCTTGGGCGGAGCATGGTCAGACGATTGTGTGTATGAGCACAAACAGACTGCACCATCTATAGCACAGTTGCCTGTTAACATCACAGCAGCCGATACTCTGCAGCTACGCGTCAACAATCCACGTTCTGACGCAAAATACTCATGGAACGTAGAGAACGGAACCATCATCAGCCAAAGCAATAATGGCAGCACAGCACAAGCCATTCTGCATGCAGCAGGCAACCTAAAGGTAAGTGTTGCTATGGAGCTTGGTGGACAGACATACAAGAGCAAGGAAAAGACTCTCAGCGTGTTGCCGTTTGCTGAGATTTTTAATAGCACAGATCTCGACTTTAGATTTCAAAACGTTTTTGACGCTAACCAAGACGGCTTGCCCGAGATTTACAATGCATTTGGTAGATCTAACCCAATCTACAACTTCAACTCAAAAGGAGAAAAGACAGAGATAAAAAAGAGCTTTAACTCAGATCTCACAAACGATATGATTCCGTTTGACTACAACTACGACGGCTACCCCGATTTCTTCTTGGCCAGAAGTTCAAAGAACGTATATCTCAACAGCGGCGAACAAGACAATGATTTTGAATATACTACAGACGCTGGAGTATATTCGTCGCCGTCATACCTTGCCAATAAGCCGATATTAGACTACAACAACGACGGAAAAATAGATTTCGTAGGCTATCTTAACACAACTAAAGAAAGCGACACTTCGCTGAAATCAACTGAACAAAATTTCGGATATTATAAGAAAACAGGCATAATATGCGATTTCAACAGAGATGGCTATTGGGACGTTGCATCGGACGAACATAGTGAGATTAATGTCTACATGAAAACCGTTTCGTCTAATGTCGCTAACGATTATGAGAAAAAGTTGGCAGTGAAAATTAACAACTACAATAAGTATAAATACCTTAAAGATATTGCTGACTTGAACAATGACGGCTACCCTGACTTTTTGATAGAAAATAAAAACAGCGAATATGTTGTCATTAAAGGAAAGCCTGTTGACCAATGGCCCTGTGACGAAGTGGTGATGACCATTCATTCATCGTATCCACTAATGGTTTCTAATGATTTGGATAATAACGGATTTGTTGATTTAGTAACCCCAAGCGTAGGTTTCGATCTAACCAAATATATTTATCTAATTCAGCCCGATTTCAAGTATGCAAAGGTCAACAATCCTTATGGTACTGAGATTATATCCAATAACCTTCTCTGGCAGCCACTATTCCCTGGCGACTACGCCAATGGTCTAAAGTCGAATATCAAGAATGAGGCACCTGCAGCTCCAGAGAATCTACGTGTTGGAATTACCGATAAGGGTATGCTCTTAAAGTGGGACGATGCAAAGGACGACCGCACACCAGCGACACAGATGCGCTATAACGTCAGCGTGAAATATAAGAACAAGAAGGTTGGCGAAAAGAATGCTTTCCTCATCTCACCTCTCAACGGACTCGTAGACGAGGCTACGATATGTTCTAACGTTTTATACCGCAAAGCTACACAGATGTACATCCCGCTCGATGTTCTCAAGTCGGGCGAAAGCTACGAGGTTCAGGTGCAAGCCATAGACCTTATGGGTGCACATTCGCCAATGACCAAGCCTGTAGAGATAAAAGTAAATACCAATGGCTATCTTAGTGCCGCACACCAGATGGTGGCTAAGGGTGAGACATGCAACGTACAGTTTGTAGGAACACAGCCTTCTAACTACACCATCAAGGCTGGAACCGACGCCACTATAAACGACAAGGGCAACGGCAAACTGAGCATCTCATGGAGCACCAGTGGCGAGAAAAATATAGATATGATTGCAGACGGCTGCACATTCAGTACCATTGTAAAGGTGTATGCACCCGAAGATTTTGCTCTCGCCATTCCTTCTAAGGTTATGAAAGATACGCCTATAAGCGTGAAACGACCGAAGACCATGTTCGACAACGACATCAGCTACTTCAATGTTAAGGGTGTTACAAAGAGCCAGACAACCAACGATGGCTTTATCCTTACATTAGGAGATACGGGCTACAATGAAGTTGTTTCTTCGATTGGCTTCAACGACGGAAGCGAATGTACATTCGTTAACAAGACTACTGTAACCGAAGAGACTATGCCTGATGCCATTATTACGGGCGTGCTTGCCGATGGCAATCATTACCGCGTAAACTGGAACACAAGCGTGCCGCAGATGGTAGATCGTGTTGAGATATTGCGAGAGACAAGCCGTTACAACGAGTTTGAAGTGGTAGCAACAATGCCTGTTAGCCAAGGTTCATGGCTGGACACAACAAGCGACAACCGCATACAGACACAACGTTACCGCATTCGTTTGCTTGCCAATAACAATATACAGACAAGCACATTCTCGGAGACACACAAGCCTCTTCATGTTACAATTTACAAGTCAGCCACAAAGGGCTATAGCCTTGTATGGAATGCTTATGAGGGAATGGATATTGAGAGCTACCGCATATTGCGTGGCACCTCTACCGACAACCTTACACAGATAGCCGAAGTGGCAGGCAGCTTGCAAAACTATACCGACATCTCGGCTCCTGCAGGAACATGCCTCTATGCCATTGCCTACGTGCCCGCTTCTACACAACAGTTTGCTGAATCGTGTGCAATGCGTAGCAACACGTCAAACGCATACATGCTGTCTAATGCAGTAAGCACAACAGAGGCTACAGAGGCGGTAGCAGCAACAAGCATCGAGATAGGCATACTTGAGAAATACGATTCTAAGACTATATATAATGGCGATTGTCGCTTCCATCTCACAGCAACGATGCTGCCTACCAATGCTTCTCTGTCGGGCGTTAAATGGTCGATAGTATCGGGCGACAACATTGCCCATCTGTCTTCTGATGGTGTGCTCACATCTAAAGGTCTTGACTGGGGTGACGTTGTGGTTAGAGCTGAAGCAACAGATGGCTCAGGTCTATATGGCGAGAAGAAAATCTTCATTAAAGGCACCTACCACTACGAGGACATAGACCTCTACATGCCTAAGACCACCATCGAGGTTGGCGAGAAGATGCAGCTAACACGTGTTGCCTATCCAAGCTATCTGAAGGCTAGCTCCATTCTTGTCAATGCAACGAACAACTGCATCTATATTGACCACGACAACTATGTTGTAACGGGAGTAGAGCCAGGCTCTGGCATTATAGCGTTGACAACACGCGACGGATCAAACATTTCGAAGCAAATTACGCTCAAAGTGGTACAGCCTTCAGGCATTGAACAAATAAGCACAGCAACATCTAACACAACCAGATATTATAATTTGGAAGGTGTGCGTGTGCAGTCGCTTCAAAAGGGACATATCTATATCACAGATAAAGGCAAGAAGATATTTATCAAGTGATAAGCATTAACGTTTGCGGTCAAACAAAATTTTGTTTGGCCGCATTTTTTTATTTGCCATAACACATATTTATCTGTTTTGGCGATTTTATTGTTATGCAATATGCCTGTTTTTCCAAGAAAAAACATTATTTTTGCATATTAGGAAACTTACAATACCAAAAAACAATAATATTATGCCTATAAAAAACAAGCTAACCGTACCGCACAACTACCCCGTTTGCCTACATCACGACTGCCCCATGGTTGCCTCTTGCCTGCACCACATTGCATTTGACAATCTGATAAAGCAGGAAGAGTTTCTGCGCCTTATCAGTCCTAACAAGTGCACCAAGGACGATGGATGTCCCTACTACCGCTGCTCTAACACCGTGAAATACGCCCGCGGATTCACCGGATTCCAAAAGCAGATGTTCCCTCAGCAGTATGAACAGTTCATGACAACTCTTATTCTGCAATTCGGACGCAACCAATACTTTGCACGCAGACGTGGCGAAATAATACTACCACCCGAGGAACAACAAATAATACGAACGCTTCTGCAGCAGATAGGAGCCGACCCTTCAATGGACTTCGACAATTATGAGGAACTAATCTGCTGGAACGTCTAACCAGTAGCAATTATCCGACACGTCCAAGCCAGTTATTCGCCCCGTCCAAATAATATAATATACTTGCCAGTACCGGTTATATGAAACTGCAGTACCAGTTATATGAAACTCCAGTACCAGATATATTAAACTCCAGTACCAGATATATTAAACTGCAGTACCAGTTATATGGTACCGTAAATCGGTACTGGCAACTTACAAAGATATATAAATATAAAGTTAGGACACAAGTATCTGCCCAGAAAATTGCAGATAGCTTCAAGAAATATAATACAATGCAGAAAGAATGCACAGAAAAGATGTATCTTTGTACCAAAATAAAACGATAAGAGAACATACGATATGAACAAACAACAACTTGCAAACAAGATATGGGCTTCGGCCAACAAGATGCGCTCGAAGATCGATGCCAACGAGTATAAGGACTACATCTTAGGACTTATTTTCTATAAATTCCTATCGGATAATGAGGTGAACTATATTCTGAAGGACATGAAGGGAGCATCGGCCGAAGACAAACAAGCTGCCCTGGAGAGTCTTGTAGAGAACTATGAAGACGAAAACTCCAAGGTGGTTATCGACTATTGCAAGAACAACATTGGCTACTTCATTGAGTACAAGAATCTGTTTTCCACATGGCTCTTGCCTGGCAGCAGCTTCACGGTGGCCGACCTATCGGTGGCCCTTAACTCTTTCGACCGACTTGTAAGCCCCAATTACAAGGCCGTATACGATGGCATCTTCAAGACTCTGCAGGCAGGTCTGAGCAAGCTTGGCGAGAATCCCGCAAGTCAGACACGCGCCTTGAAAGACCTCATAAAGCTTATCAAGGACATTCCTACCGACGGCTCTTTGGACTACGACGTGCTTGGCTACGTCTACGAGTATCTTATAGGCAACTTTGCTGCCAATGCCGGCAAGAAGGCGGGCGAGTTCTACACGCCTCACGAGGTGGCTATACTCATGTCGGATATTGTGGCTGAGCATCATAAGGACAAGCACCAGATAGAGATATACGACCCAACATCGGGTTCTGGCTCGCTGCTTATCACCATAGGCAAGTCGATTGGTCGCCACATCGCCGACAAGAACCGCGTGAAGTATTATGCCCAGGAGTTGAAGGAGAATACCTACAACCTTACACGTATGAATCTTGTGATGCGTGGCATCCAACCAAGCAACATCAATACTCGTTGTGCCGACTCGCTCGACGAGGATTGGCCTATCATCAATACTGGCAGCGAGATTGGGCAGCCATTATATGTAGATGCAGTAGTGAGCAACCCGCCATATTCACAGCAATGGGATCCCAAAGACCGTGAGAACGATGCCCGTTTCAAGGATTATGGAGTAGCGCCTAAGTCGAAAGCCGACTACGCCTTCCTCCTCCACGAACTTCATCATCTCAAGCCCGACGGCATACTTACCATTGTGCTGCCTCATGGAGTATTGTTCCGTGGAGGCGAGGAAGAGCAGATACGCACCAACCTTATCGAGAAGAACAATATAGATGCCATTATCGGTCTGCCTGCCAACATATTCTTCGGTACTGGCATCCCTACCCTAGTGATGGTGCTCAAGCAGCATCGCGCAAGCGATGATGTGCTCATTATTGATGCGAGCAAGGGATTCGTTAAGGATGGCAAACAGAACAAGCTGCGTGCTTGCGACATAAAGAAGATTGCAGATACAGTACGCGACCGCAAGGACGTACATGGTTTCTCAAGACGAGTGAGCCGCGAGGAGATAAGGCAGAATGGCTACAACCTCAACATCCCTCGCTATGTTGACTCAAGCGAGGCTGCCGAGCAGTATGACATCTATGCCACTATGTTTGGAGGTATTCCTAATGCCGAGATTGACGCTTTGCAGAAGTATTGGGAAGCATTCCCTACATTGCGTAGCGATCTGTTCAAACCCGAATTGGACAAACCTTACTCGGTCCTAAAGGTGGAGGATGTGAAGACTACTATAGAGCTGAATACGGACGTTAAGTGGTTTAACGTTCAATTCAACGAAGCCTTCAATGGATTTGCCGATATGCTTCACAAGATGCTTATCGACCATGTGATGGATGTGCGCGAACTTCAGGCGCAAGACGAGATAGCATCCGACATGTTCAGCCGACTCTGCAACATTCCGCTTGTAGACCGTTATGCTGTCTATCAGGCATTGGCAGACAACTGGCAGGCTATCATAAGCGACATAGAGACCATTCAGGAGGAAGGTTTCGATGCCGTGCGCGTGGTGGAGACTGCATACAAGTTGGTGAAGAAGGGCGACGAGGACGTTGAAGTGCCTGATGGATTGAAGGGGCGCATCATTCCTTTCTCGCTTGTTCAGAATATGAAGTTCCAGACAGAACTTAATGCCATATCTGCCCTTCAGTCGAGAGTTGAGGCTATAAGCAGCGAACTCGATGAGGTGCGCGACAGCTTCAATGAGGAAGAACTTGAGACTTATTGCGACAGCGAGAAGGACAATGCCTTCGACAAGAAGAAGATTACTGCCGATGCCAAGCCTAAGGCTGACGTTGAGGCTGAGACAAAGGCTAAGCTCAAGCAGATTGTAAGTCTTTGGAACGAGCAGTCCACAAGCAACAAGCAGATAAAGACTGACAAGCTGGCTTTGGAAGAAAAGACTATAAAGGCGATAGAAAACCTCACAGACGAGGAGGCTGCCGTGCTACTTCATCATAAGTGGATTGATCCTATATGCGAAGGAATAGACAACACCTTGCGCTCTGTACTGTCTGCCCTCGAATCAGAAGCTCTTGCTCTTAGCGAGAAATATGCCACAAGCTATAAGCAGATTAACGACGACATGGTTGCTGCGAATGAGGAACTGGCTGGTCTGGTGGAGCAGCTCACGGGTGATGAGTTTGCCATTCGAGGATTGAAGGAACTGGTTAAGGAGTAAGGAGGAATTGGATTATGTACACGCCACCATTTACAATAAGTGCAGAAGCAATCAATAAGATTGCTGAGATTTCAGGTTTAATAGAGCGTTATGCCATACGACTTGAACAAAAAGACGCTCTACATCTGCGCAAGGTAAACAGGATACGCACCATCCACAGCTCGCTTGCCATAGAGGGCAACAAGCTGACAGAGGATGAGGTGCGCGACATCATTAATGGCAAAAACATCATTGCTCCTATCAAGGAAATACAAGAGGTGAAGAACGCCATAAAGACATACGAAATGTATCCGCACCTTGACGCATTCAAGGAAGAAGACTTGCTAAAGGCTCATGCACAGATGATGGAAGCAATTATCGACTATCCTGGAAAATACCGACATAGAGGTGTGGGAGTGTTTTCCGAACATGGACTTGTTCACATGGCACCACCTGCCGACAGAGTGCCGTATCTGATGAAAGATTTGTTTGCATGGCTAAACCAAAGCAAGGATCATCTGCTTATACGCTCTTGTGTGTTCCACTACGAGTTTGAATTCATACATCCATTTGCCGATGGCAATGGCCGTATGGGCAGACTGTGGCAATCGCTTATTCTTGGTAAGCTACATCCGCTGTTTGAACATCTGCCTGTGGAGAACATGGTTTTCTCTAACCAGCAGGCATATTATGATGCAATAACAGCAAGCACGCAAGCTGCTGACTCTGGCGTTTTCATCGACTTTATGCTGTCGGAGATTCTTGAGACTCTAAAGAGGCATCAAGGTGAAGAATTGCATGAAGTTCACGATAAAGTTCATGATAAAGTTCACGATAAAGTTCATGATAAACATCCTGACATTTCGGACTCTGCATGGAATGTGCTCAACTATCTAAGCAATAACGACGGAGCATCGGCAAAAATGGCAGCAGAAGCTCTTGGCATGTCCGAACGCATGGTAAGAAAGCATATTGCAACTCTAAAGTCTGCCAACATTCTTTCACGTGCTGGAAGCAACAAGTATGGCAAGTGGGTTGTTAGTTGGGAGTAAAAATGAAAGTGATACTCAAGGTGGCACTCAAGGTGGCACTCAAGGCGGCACTCAAGATGTCCCTCAAGGTGATGACTTAGATAAATGGATAGAATATCAAGTAGCTGTTTATCCTAAAATAACAACAGAAGAATTGGCTTCTTTATCAGGAAAAGGATTAAGAACTATCAAGCGTCGTATTGCCAAAATGCCTCATATTGTATATGTTGGTAGTGGCTATAGCGGACATTGGGAGGTTAAGCCTAAACAGAAATAAACATATAATGGTGCCGAAATGAGGGTGTGTCAAAAGTCAAAAAGATGATAAATACGACTATCTATAGGAGGGTATAGCATCCCTGCTATACCCACTCAATCTACTGTAGATAAAGGCAGAGTGAGTAGGGCAAGGATTTAGCGACTTATGTAGGTATAAATTGACTTTTGACACAACCTCGTCTGGTACTAAACGATAGAGAGACCTTTATGAAAGGTATCGACTATTCTTATTATTATGAACAAGAAGATTGAATAAGATGATGGAACCAAAAATAAGATTTAAAGGATTTGAAGGGGAGTGGAAGGAAGAAAAATTATCAGATATTTCTTCATCTATTGTTTCTGGAAAAAATATCGCTCATAAGGGTCCATTTCCTTTATACGGTTCAACTGGAATCATAGGTACAACAGATAAACCATATCATGAAGGGCCTATGCTTTTGGTTGCACGTGTAGGAGCCAATGCTGGTTTTCTTCAGCTGGTTAATGAAAAGTGTGGAGTTTCTGATAATACACTTATTGTTAAGCCCAAAGATTTGGTGTCTGACAATTATTTATTTCAATACTTCAACTTTTTTAAATTGAATCGATTTATATATGGTTCAGGTCAACCACTCATAACTGGTGGAATGTTAAAAAAGATGCTAGTTCGTTATGGTTTAAAAGAAGAAAGAGAAATTCTTATAGGATACTTCACCTCTCTCGACTCTCAAATCTCCACCTCAACCTCTCGTCTTGCATCATTAAAGCAGATGAAGGCGGCAAGCCTGCAGGCTATGTTCCCGCAGGAATGGGAAACTGTGCCTAAAATTAGATTCAAGGGGTTTGAGGGGGAATGGAAGAAAGTGAAAGCTGATTCGATATTCAAAACCTTTAATGAAAAGAATCGCCCTGATTTGCCAGTTCTCTCAGCAACTCAAGACAGAGGTATGGTAACACGTGAGTCTATTGGTTATAACATTTTCCATGATACTTCAAACGAAGCAACATATAAACATATTCTACCAGGGCAATTTGTGATTCATCTTCGTTCTTTCCAAGGTGGCTTTGCTCATTCTGAGATAGAAGGCATTGCGTCACCTGCATACACTATAATGGATTTTAAGAATAAAGAATTGTATTATGATTACTATTGGCGATATGTTTTCATGTCGAAAGAATTTATCAAGCGGCTTGAACTTATAACCTATGGCATACGTGACGGACGTTCAATTAGCTATGATGAATTTAAGGAAATGTCATTCCTTGTTCCATCCAAAGAAGAACAAATAAAGATTGCTTCATATCTTAGGAATCTCGACCATCAAATCATCCTCCAGACCCAACGTCTTGAAAAGTTAAAGCAAATCAAGTCAGCATGTCTTGACAAAATGTTCGTCTAATCATCCCGAACGGATCCCGAAGGAATCCCGAAGGAACAAAAAATAAAAATTATGTCTAACAACATACAAGGTTTCATTAAGGAACTTGCCTTTGAGGAGGCATTGACCAATCATCTCTTAGACCACGGTTGGAATGAGGTGATAAAGAACCCCACAGAGGAGCAGCTTGTCCAGAACTGGGCAAACATCATCTACGACAACAACCGTGAGATTGACAAACTGGGCAACTATCCGCTTACTGCATCCGAGATGCAGCAGGTAATGGACAAGGTAAACATGATAGGTTCGCCCTACGAGATGAACCGATTCATCAACGGCAAGCAGGTTTGCATCAAGCGCGACAACGAGGCTGACACCAACAACTACGGCAAGGAAGTATATCTGAAGATATTCGACCCTATGGAGATTTCGTCAGGACAGAGCCGTTATCAGATAGCACGTCAGCCTAAATTCAAGACTGCCGACGACATGTTGGGCGACCGACGTGGCGACATGATGCTATTGATAAACGGTATGCCCGTGATACATATCGAACTGAAGCGAAGCAAGATTGATGTCAGTCAGGCGTGCTATCAGATTAAGCGATATGTACACGAGGGAGTATTCCAAAGCGGCATCTTCTCAATGGTGCAGATTTATGTGGCAATGACTCCTGAGGAGACGCTCTACTTTGCCAATCCTGGACTGGAAGACCGATTCCAAAAGCAGTTCTATTTCCATTGGGAAGACTTCAACAACGAGATAGTGAGCGACTGGAAACAAGTGGCAACCAATCTGCTCTCCATTCCTATGGCTCATCAGATGGTAGGCTTCTACACCATTGCCGACGATAAGGACAAGACCTTGAAGGTATTGCGCAGCTATCAATACTTTGCCGTAAGCAAGATAAGCGACGTGGTGAAGAAAACCAACTGGGACGACCATCAGCACAGAGGTGGTTATATATGGCACACAACGGGTTCGGGCAAGACCATGACCTCGTTCAAGAGTGCACAGCTAATAGCCACGAGTGGCGATGCCGACAAAGTAGTGTTTCTACTCGACCGCATAGAACTCGCCCTTCAGTCGCTTGACGAATATCGTGGATTTGCAGGCGATGGTGACGAGATACAAGATACAGCAGACACGTCTATATTGCTCGACAAACTAAAGAGTACGGACAACGACGACCGCCTTATCGTCACCTCCATACAGAAGATGAGCAACATAAAGGAGGGAGCACCAACATCGGGAGGCGGCACAATAACCCACGAACTGATAGACAAGATAGGTCAGAAGCGACTTGTGTTTATCATCGACGAGTGTCATCGTAGTGTGTTTGGCGATATGCTTATGAGCATTAAGCGCACATTTCCGCGTGCCTTGCTGTTTGGCTTCACAGGAACACCCGTGTTTAAGGAGAATGCCAAGAACGAGATAACCACAGAAACTCTGTTTGGCAACGGACTCCACAAGTATACTATTGCTAACGGCATTCCCGACGGTAATGTGCTCGGATTCGACCCATATATGGTGAACACATACGATGACGACGAACTGCGCGAACTTGTCGCCTTCCATCAGATTGACCTAAAGCTGAAGGAACGCAATCCCGATGAGCCTACAAAGAAGAGGACTACAGAGGAATACTTGAAGCTGATAGAGAATGACGAGGAACTGCGCAATATTTACGACCGATTCGTAAACAAGCTCAAGATGCCTGAGACTTACATGGAGAACGGCAAGCAGATGAAAGGCATTGAGGCTTATTTGCCGAGGGACATCTATGAGTGCGACAAGCACCACATAGCCGTGGCAAACGACATCATGAAGAGTCGCGAGAAGCTGAGCAAGAATGGTAAGTTTCATGCTATGCTCGCTACCAAGAATATTCCCGAGGCTATAGCCTATTATCAGCTGTTCAAAAAGTATCACCCTTCGCTTAATGTGGTGGCTGTGTTCGACAGCAATATCGACAATAGCGATGGAGGCATTGTGCGCGAGGATGCTATAAAAGAAATGCTCACGGACTATAACGCCAAGTATGGCACGAACTACAAGCTTGCCAACTACGCCCAATACAAGAAGGATGTGGCTAAGCGACTTGCCCATAAGAAGCCGTACATAGGCATAGAGAATGATCATAGCCAGCAGATTGACCTGCTGATTGTGGTGACGCAGATGCTTACGGGCTACGACTCGAAGTGGATAAACACGTTATACGTGGACAAGGTGATGAAATATGTGGACATCATTCAGGCATTCTCACGCACCAACCGACTCTTCGGTCCCGACAAACCATTCGGCACGATAAAGTATTACACCAAGCCATATACCATGGAACAGAACATCAACGATGCTCTGGAGGTGTATGTAGACCGTCCGCTTGGCATGTTTGTGGACAAGCTGGAGAAGAATCTATGCAATATCAACCAACGGTTCCTCAGCATACGCGACATATTCCATTCGCAAAAGATAATGAACTATGAGAAACTGCCAGAGGGTCGTGAGGACAGAAACATGTTTGCCAAATGCTTCAGCGAGATGACACATCTGCTTGAGGCAGCCAAGTTGCAAGGTTTTGTGTGGGAAAAGAGCGAATACGAATTCCAGCATGGCAATACATATACTAAGGTAAAGATGGAGCTGGACGAGCAGACATACCTTATTCTATTGCAACGTTATCGCGAGCTGTTTCAAGGTGGTGGCGGTGGCGACCCAAAAGAACCTTGGGAATACACCATCGATACCTATATCACCGAGACGGGCACAGGAACAATAAATGCTAATTATATAGACTCAAAGTTCCAGAAGTTTATAAAGAATCTGTATACCGAAGGTCCAGGTGGCGAAATGACAAAAGCTGCCTTTGAGGAATTGTGCAAGACATTTGCCACACTCTCGCAGAAGGACCAGCGTACAGCTCTAATCATACTGCACGACATTCAGAGTGGCGACCTGCATCTGGAGCAGGGCAAGACAATACATGACTATATTGCAGAGTATCAGATAAGCGAGCTGAAGAAACAGATAATGAATCTGAGCGAGGCAACGGGACTGAATGCCAGTCAGCTAATCAACATCATGAGCAGCGACGTGAACGACCAGAATCTGAATGAGTTCAATAGGTTTGAGAATCTGAAGCTGACGCTCGACTTGCATAAGACATGCGATTTCCTTGTACGCATAACAGGCTCACCATGTCCTACATTCCTCATAATGCCAAAGGCAGACCAGATACTAAGAAAGTTCATATTGGATCCGGTTGCCCGTGAATATATATTGATGGCATGGATTCACGACGAGGTTACATTGGAGAATGCAGCACAGACGGCATCAGAAGAAACAGACATACCTACAGAAGATGTACATACAGAAGAGCCTGCTGCGGCAGATGAGCCCGAGCTTGATATCGCGAAAATAAGGAATAGCATAAAAGAGATTATAGAGAACACACTCTCGGGTGTGGCAAAATACATGCGCCCTCAAGAAGAGGTGATTGACAGCGTATTCTATGTATTGGGCAAAAAGTCGCTTGAAACCCTCGACGGCGTAGGTCTGTTTATCAGTAGAGCCTTCTCGAATCTATTTGCCAAGAAAGCGACGGTTGTAGACAAGCATGTAGCCTTCAATTTACTGGTGACAAAGTTTGAGGCATATCTCAAAAAGCTCTATTATCTGATGGAGAACAAAGAGGTTACGCCACATCACGAAGGAGATCAAGTGACATGGAAGGACGTAATACATGCCGTTCGTGCCTTGTGGACATTGAAGTACAACGAAAAATCGGAGTATCAGACTCTGTACCAATATCTGCTGATGGTAAAAGAGTGGCGCAACAATGAGGCACACATCTCGCCTACAGCCTCGGAGCAAGAAATAGATGCAGCCATAAACATCATCATCACGATGTATTTCTTTGCTACGGGTTCGTGCATAACCGAGCTTGAAAGCAACGGACATGATGTGGAAGAGGTAGAGAGCACCGCTGGGCACGACAATGCTTATAGCTATAAGTACGAAGTAAGTATGGCAGCCGAACGCATGTCGGTAAAGGATATGGATGAGCCTACCCGTTTGAAGATACTGAGAAAGAGCATCGCCAAATTGATAAACTATGGCTACAACAGAAAGAATGCTATATTCAGCAAACAGCGTCATTGGGAAGCTATCTACCGCATAGCTGTAGACTATGGATTTGCCATTGATGGCGACTACGGTTACTTCAAAAAGAAAATAGACGAGATGGAATTGCGCAACCTTCCGTATGTGCTCTCCTCTAATTTCCTTTCCAACAACAATGTTGGCATCTATGCCAAGGACATAAAGGAATGGACCAGCGAAGGTATGGAAGGAAGAAAACTTGCAGAATATGAGGATATAAAGAAATGTGCAGATGCTTTTGAGGTGATAGTAGAGGATGAGATAAAGACATACAGGCAATAAAAACGACAAAGTGGTAGTTTGATATAATTATAAGACATTCAACAAAAGCCGTATATCTGCCAAACTGCATCAAATGGTGAATGTATGGGCAGATATACGGCTTTTGTTTTTAATCCACAACAGTAAGCACCCCGTCGGCAACGCAGAACTTGACGTCTATGCCGGCATACATCATGCCGTAAACCTTTTTAGGGTCGTCGTGATATTGCGGACGCGGATCAAGCTCAAGTACCTTGCGCAAGGCTTCGAGTTGGGAATCATTAAACTTAGACGATACTGACTGTGGAATGATTACCGTAAGACGCCGTATGGCATGCTTGTCAACAAAGCCACTACGAGCGTCGGGATGACAATCGGCATAAGCCACATACGGCTTTATGTCGTATATGGGCGTGCCATCCATAAGGTCGGCACCAAGGACGTGGATAAGTGGACCACGAGTAGTATCGAGCTCTACATTGGCTATACGTACAGAGGAGAGTCCTAAACGATTAGGACGGAAGGGCGAGCGTGTGGCAAACACACCCATCCTTACATTACCGCCAAGCAAAGGAGGACGTACAACGGGACTGTTTGCCGTATGCTTGTTGGCCGAGAATTCCCATACAAGCCATAGATAATCAAACTCGTCGATGCCGCGCAAAGCATCTGCATTGCGGTATTGAGGCACAAACTCGATTGTACCTTGCAGGCAATCGACAAGTCCACTTTGCTTTGGCACACCAAACTTTGTGGCAAATGGCGAGCGGAAATAGGCTATTGGTTCTATCTGCATAATTCAAAACTATAAACTTGCATTGTGTCTTGTACTAAAAACCATAGCTGAATCCGAGCGAGATATACTCCTTCATCTGCCAATAACCAAGATCGCCATCACGTGACACTCCGTCGTCGAAGCGTGGATATAGGAAGAGGTTACTTGAGATGTACTTGTTGACAACAAAGGTGAATGTATTCTCCCACTCCATTATAGCACGCTTGTATGTGGTGTAACCGTAGAAGCGAGTCTTCCAGCGCACATCCTTTGTAATCTGCCAATTAAGATCGATAGTCACCTCAGAACCGAAGTCGGACTTTGTATGTTTGCCTGCGTCGATTCCAAATCGGGAGCCCAGATTCTTGTCGCGCACATACGTCAGGTTGTAAGCTATAGGAGCCAAGTGGGCAGAACCCTTAAGCTTGCCTTTAAACCAATTGACATTATAATCCATACCAAGCGAAGGATTGACATAGAGCGGAGCGAGGAACTTGGAATATACATGCGGGTCGTTGCTCTTAAGACCGCGCATAAACTGGGTGCTGGCAATGAGCTGAATAGTGTAATACCACTTCTTTGAGGCTTGCAGTCCCACCTTGCCGGTATATCTAATAAGGTCCTCGGAAGCGCGAACTGTGTGTAACGTGTCGCCCTTTGTATTTTGGAAGCCAAGTCGCATCTCGAGCTTGTTGTCCCAACGGAAACGTTGCTTGTTGTTGTAGTTGGCCTGAAGTGTTACGGTAGCAAGCATAGAATAGTTGCTCTCACCACCCTTGTACCAGTTGTCCGAAATGTAATTCTGGAACAGCTGCAAGCTATAGTCGCCGCTGAAGGTCCAGAAGTTAGGTTTTTCCACATATATATTAATAGGTAAGGTCTCGGCCATGTCGTTGACCTTAGGCGACACCTTTTCTATAATATCGATAGATGTATCGACAGTCTCTTGCTTGGGTTTATGTACAGAACCGGCAAGGTCGAGCTGGTTTTGCGTGCCAAGCACAAGGTCGGGGCGATGCAGATATACATCAAGCAGCACCTTGTTGATGTCCCCCATCCTATTGTTGGACGACATACTGAACGCTGAACCCGCAACATCATGATAGAAAGTAAGCGGCACAAAGAGGCGACTATACTTGCCATCGGGTTCGGCTACAGAATCAGCTACATAAACAGAATCAACTCGGGCGCGAGCTACAGCCAGTGAGTCCATATATGACTTTACAAGCACGGGCACCGTGTCGGCAGCATGCACCCTGTTGCGACGATAACGTGTTTGCGAATTTGCCGATAAGGCAAATAAAACGAACGAAAATATAATTATACTCCTTATATTCATAATACCTATATATTTTTTTGCCCGACAAAGGTAATAATAAAATTTGTAATTGTTTGTGGATTTCGCATTTTTATACTAACTTTGCAACTTGATTAAGTGGATATCGTAGAATATTAATTCTTTTATAATTTATATCACCGTGGCTGAAACAAAGTACATATTTGTCACTGGCGGCGTAGTCTCTTCACTTGGTAAAGGTATAATCTCGTCGTCAATCGGTAAACTCTTGCAGGCAAGAGGTTACAACATCACTATCCAAAAATTTGACCCGTACATCAACATTGACCCTGGAACACTAAACCCCTACGAGCACGGCGAATGCTACGTGACTGTAGACGGAATGGAAACAGACCTCGACCTTGGTCACTACGAGCGATTCACTGGAATACAGACAACCAAAGCCAACTCGCTTACAACCGGCCGCATTTACAAGGCTGTTATAGATAAGGAGCGAAGAGGCGACTATCTGGGCAAGACAATTCAGGTTGTGCCTCACATCACAGACGAGATAAAGCGCAACGTAAAATTGCTTGGACAGAAGTATCACTACGATTTCGTTATAACTGAGATTGGCGGAACCATTGGCGATATTGAGAGCGCACCATTTATGGAGGCTATACGACAGCTGAAATGGGAATTGGGAAAGAACGCCATTAACGTTCACTTGACATACGTGCCTTATCTTAAGGCAGCTGGCGAGCTGAAGACCAAGCCTACACAACACTCTGTAAAGGAACTGCAAAGTGTGGGTATACAGCCGGATGTGCTGATATTGCGTACAGAGAAGCATCTGGACGAGGGCATACTGAAGAAGGTGGCAAGTTTCTGTAACGTGGATATCGACTGCGTGATACAGAGCGAAGACCTACCAAGCATCTACGAGGTGCCAGTAAACATGCAGAACCAAGGACTCGATACAGCCATTCTGCGCAAAATGGATGAGCCTATTGGCGAAAAGCCTGCACTTGGCCCGTGGAAAACTTTCCTTGACCGCAGAAACAAGGCTACTGAGGTGGTAAACATTGGCATCGTAGGTAAGTATGACTTGCAAGATGCATACAAGAGCATACGCGAGAGTCTGTCGCATGCCGGAACCTACAACGACCACAAGGTGAAGATAACCTTCATCAACTCAGAATTCTTGACAGAAGATAATGTGGCCGAGAAACTTGCAGGACAAGACGGAATACTTATATGCCCGGGATTTGGACAGCGTGGTATTGAGGGCAAGATTGTGGCAGCCCACTACTGCCGTGTACACGACATTCCAACATTCGGCATTTGCCTTGGCATGCAGATGATGGTAATAGAATTTGCACGCAACGTGCTAGGATATGCCGACGCCAACAGCCGCGAGATGGACGAGAAGACTCCACACAACGTGATAGATATCATGGAGGAGCAGAAGAACATAACAAATATGGGTGGCACTATGCGTCTTGGCGCTTATGAGTGTGTACTTAAGCAAGGCTCGCGTGTATTCGACATATATAAGAAGGAGCACATACAGGAACGCCATCGCCATCGCTACGAGTTTAACAGCGACTTCCAAAAGGAATACGAGCGTGCTGGTATGAAATGCGTAGGACGCAACCCTGAGAGCGGACTTGTAGAGATTGTGGAGATACCAGGAATGAAGTGGTATATAGGAACACAGTTCCACCCAGAATATCAAAGCACGGTTTTGCATCCACATCCTCTGTTTGTCGACTTCGTGAAGACGGCAATAGAGAACCAGAAGAAGAAGTAATAGAATAAAAATAATAAGAAGAAAATAATTAGGGAGTTAACGGAAGTTGAAAGATTTTCCGTTAACTCCCGTTTGCGGTAAAAATAATAATTAAATAACTAACAAATAACAAATTAAAAAAAGTGAACAAAAACAACATCATCGGCTTTGCGCTTATTGCCGCCGTACTGATTGGTTTTGGTATTTGGAATCAGCCGTCTGACGAACAGATTGCTGCACAGAAACACCAAGACTCTATCGAGAACGTGGCACGCCAAAATGCCGAAAATGCTGCAAAATTGGCAGTACAGCAAAAGATTGCACAAGCCAAGGCAGCCGCTGAGGCAGACACTACAGCTCTGTTTCATGCCGCTCTGAAGGGCAACGCTACCAACGTTGTGCTGAAGAACAAAGACTTGGAGCTGACCATTAACTCGAAGGGTGGCGTAGTGAGCAAGGCTGTTATCAAGAATTTTGAGGACCGTAACGGCAACAAGGATGTAACCCTGTTTGACAGTTCTACACAGAGCCTCAACTTTGCCCTGGCTGCAAAGAACGTTAACATCAACACAGCCGACCTTTACTTTACACCATCCAACCAAACAGACTCTACTGTGACTATGACAGCTGAGGCTGGTAAAGGCAAGGCACTTGTTATCAACTATGTTCTTGGCAAGGACTATATACTTCATACACAGATGCAGGCTGTAGGCATGGCCAACGACTTTGCTCCATCCACATCACAGATGGATGTGCAATGGAAGGACCTTGTACGCCAACAGGAACGTGGCTTTACATTCGAGAACCGCTACGCCTCGCTCACCTATCACAAGACAGATGGTGGCACAGACTATCTATCTGAAGCTAAGAACTTGAAGGACGAGACTATAGAGGACAAGATTGATTGGGTAGCTTTCAAGAACCAGTTCTTCTCGGCTGTGATGATTGCTAAGAATGATTTTGCAGAGAATTCGCAGATGACAAGTATCCCGCAAGAGAAAGGTTCGGGCTATCTTAAGCAGTATGAGGCAAAGATGAAAACATCTTTCGACCCAAGCGGAAAGACTCCTTCGGAGTTTGACTTCTACTTTGGTCCTAACGACTTCCGTCTGTTGAACCGTGTGGAGAAGGAATGCCAGTTCAATAAGGACTTGGAGATGCAACGCCTCGTTTATCTTGGATGGCCGCTCTTCCGCATCATCAACCGTTGGTTTACTATCTATGTGTTCGACTTCCTCACTGGTCTGAACATCAACATGGGTATTGTGCTCATTCTCATCACCCTGCTTCTCAAGCTCATAACATATCCTATGGTGAAGAAGAGCTACATGAGCTCGGCAAAGATGCGCGTGCTGAAACCGAAATTGGAGGAGGCAACAAAGCACCTAAACAAGCCTGAAGACCAAATGCAGAAGCAGCAAGCTATGATGGCAGAATATTCAAAGTATGGTGTATCGCCACTATCGGGCTGTCTGCCTATGCTTATACAGATGCCTATCTGGATTGCAATGTTCAACTTTGTGCCTAACGCCATTCAGCTTCGTGGCGAGAGCTTCCTTTGGATAAAGGACCTCTCTACCTACGATCCTATACTTGAGTGGAACACAAATCTATGGCTTATAGGTGACCACCTCTCGCTAACATGTATCCTCTTCTGTGTAGCCAATGTACTATACTCGCTTATGACCATGCGCCAGCAGCGTGACCAGATGGTAGGACAGCAGGCTGAGCAGATGAAGATGATGCAATGGATGATGTTCCTTATGCCGGTAATGTTCTTCTTCATGTTCAACGACTACTCGGCAGGCTTGAACTTCTACTACTTTGTTTCGCTGTTCTTCAGCGCAGCCATCATGTGGACTTTGCGCAAGACTACAAATGACGAGAAGCTTCTGGCAATTCTCGAGAAGAAGTATGAGGAAAACAAGAACAACCCAAAGAAGCTTAGCGGTCTTGCAGCACGCCTTCAGGCTATGCAGGAGCAGCAGATGGAGCTACAACGCAAACGCGAAGAACTTGAGCGCAAGCGCAAGGGATTGTAATTATATAATATAATGTAGAAGGGTGTATCAAGACTTGCAAATTGGGGAAAGCCTTCTTTTGTAGAGTATTGACACACCCTCCTTACGTTTATATTTAATATATACATCTTTTTTATTGTGAATCATTACTCTTAACAATAAACAATGAACAAAACATTAACATTAGCTGTCGCTGCCGCAATAGGTTGCGCCAGCGTCAATGCAGAGGCACAGACTATGATTGGCAAAACTACTGACGTGGCTGCTATCAGCAAGGGCGACCGTATGACAGCCGAAACCCTTTGGGCTATGGGACGTATTGGTGGAGCAACAGCTTCGCCAGACGGTAAGACTATTGCCTATCAAGTGGGCTACTACAGCGTTAAGGAGAACAAGAGTCACCAGATGCTGTACACCGTGTCGGCCGATGGAAAGCTTCAACGTACATTAACAAATACAGCCGCAAGCGAAACTGATGCCGCATGGATTAATGGAGGCAAGCGCATTGCTTTTCTTTCAAAGGGTCAGTTGTGGACAATGAATGCCGATGGATCTGACCGCCGTCAGCTTACAAAGAGCGACATAGACATCGAGGGCTTTAAATTCTCGCCAGACGAGAAGAAGGTATTGCTTATCAAGTCGCTACCCTATCATGAGAGTATAAAAAAGAATCCAGACGACCTTCCATTGGCTACAGGTCGAGTTGTTACCGATCTAAACTACCGTCATTGGGACCATTATGTTGAGACAGTTGCCCATCCCTTTGTGGCTAATGTTACAGAGAACGGTGTAGACAACGGTAAAGACATTATCGAGGGTGAGCCATACGAATGTCCAATGGCTCCGTTTGGAGGTGTAGAACAATTGGCTTGGAGTCCCGACTCAAAGACCATTGCCTATACTTGCCGCAAGAAGACGGGCGTAAACTATGCCATCTCTACCGACTCGGACATATTCCTATATGATGTTGCGACTGGTTCTACCAAGAATCTTTGCAAGCCCGAAGGCTACAAGGCACCAGAGGTAGATCCTACTACATCTATGAAGAACCAAGCAGTGAACCATCAGGAAGGTGATGTAAACGTAGGATATGACACAAATCCTCAGTTCTCGCCCGATGGCAAATATGTGGCTTGGCAGTCGATGAAGCACGACGGATATGAGAGCGACCGCAATCGCCTTTGCGTATACACATTGGCTACTGGCGAGAAGAAATATGTTGCAGAAAAGTTCGACTCGAATGTTGACGCATTCTGTTGGGCAGCCGACTCGAAGACTCTATACTTTATCGGATGCTGGCACGCTTGCGTAAACATGTATCAGACCAACATCAACGGCGAAGTAAAGCAGTTGACAGACGACTGGATGGACTTTGGCTCTATACAGATGCTTGGCAATACTGGCAAGATCCTGGCATCGCGTCACAGCATATCACAGGCCGACGAGCTATATATCGTTACTCCTGGAAAGGACGTAAAGAAAACAAAGGTGCAGCAGGTGACATGGGAGAACAAGGCCTTCTACGACCAGCTTGAAATGGGTAAGGTTCAGGAACGCTGGGTAAAGACTACAGACGGCAAGCAGATGTTGGTATGGGTTATACTACCACCACACTTCGACGAGAACAAGAAATATCCAACATTGTTGTTCTGTGAGGGTGGACCGCAAAGTCCTGTAAGCCAATTCTGGAGCTATCGTTGGAACTTCCAGATAATGGCAGCACATGACTATATCGTTATTGCTCCTAACCGCCGCGGTTTGCCAGGTTTCGGTTCGGAATGGAATGAATCTATTTCGGGTGACTGGACTGGCCAATGCATGGACGACTATCTATCGGCCATCGACGATGCCACCAACAATCTGCCTTATGTAGACAAGGACCGCTTGGGATGTGTAGGTGCAAGTTTCGGAGGTTTCTCGGTATACTATCTTGCAGGTCATCACAACAAGCGTTTCAAGGCATTCATTGCACACGACGGAGCATTCAACCTTGAGTCGATGTATACAGATACGGAGGAGGCATGGTTCTCTAACTGGGAGTACGACGACGCCTATTGGAAGTATGTAAAGACCAACCGTGCCAAGCGCACCTATTCGCACTCGCCACACAAATTTGTAGACAAGTGGGATACACCTATCCTTTGCATACACGGCGAGATGGACTACCGTATCAATGCAAACCAAGGTTTTGGAGCCTTTAATGCAGCACGCCTGCGTGGCATACCAGCAGAACTGCTTATCTATCCAGATGAGAACCATTGGGTATTGAAGCCACAAAATGGTGTATTGTGGCAGCGCACATTCTTTGGATGGCTAGACAAGTGGCTGAAGTAAATTCAAAAATCAAAATTAAAAACTTATATTATGGTTCAAAAAGTAAATCAACTGTTGAACGATAAGGCATGGGCACGTTGGACAGCCCTTGTACTTATCGCTTCAATGATGTTCTTCGGCTACATGTTTGTCGATGTAATGTCACCAATTCAGGCTCTCATGGAGAGCGAGAAGGGATGGGGTCCTGACACCTTCGGTACCTATGCCGCATCCGAGTATATTGTTAACGTGTTGGGCTTCCTCATCATCGCAGGTGTAATCCTCGACAAGATGGGCGTTCGCTTTACTGGTTTGCTGTCGTCGTCAATGATGTTCATTGGTGCATTAATCAAGTTCATCGGTATTACCGACTGGTTTGCAACAACAGCTTTCTCTCATTGGCTCGACTCATGGTGGGTAACACTTCCTGCAAGTGCCAAGATGGCATGCTTCGGCTTTATGCTCTTCGGATGTGGCTGCGAGATGGCAGGCACAACTGTATCAAAGGCAATAGCTAAATGGTTTAAGGGTAAGGAGATGGCTCTTGCTATGGGGCTTGAGATGGCAATTGCCCGTGTTGGTGTGTTTGCTATCTTCTCAATATCTCCAATTATCGCAAGCCACTTCGGCACAGTTGTAGCTCCAGTTGCATTCTGTACAGTATTGCTGCTCATCGGACTTATTACATTCACCGTGTTCACATTCATGGATAAGGCTCTCGACAAGCAGTTGGGCGACACAGAAGAAGGTGGCGAATCGGAGGAAGAGTTCAAGTTCAGCGACCTTGGCAAGATATTCTCTTCACAGGTATTCTGGATTGTAGCCCTCCTCTGCGTGCTATACTACTCGGCTATATTCCCATTCCAGCGTTATGGAGCAAACATGTTACAATGTAACCTCGACGGCATCTCGCCAGAGGATGCAGCCAACATCTTCCGTTGGTTCCCTATCGGAGCTGCTGTAATCACACCGTTCCTTGGCAACTTCCTTGACCGCAAGGGTAAGGGTGCCACAATGCTTATATTTGGTGCCATGCTCCTTATCTGCTGCCACCTTGTATTTGCCTTTGTATTGCCAGAGACAAAGAGTGCACTTATCGCCTACTCTACCATTGTGCTATTGGGTATCTCTTTCGCTCTCGTACCTGCCGCTTTGTGGCCAAGCGTACCAAAGATTATTGACGAGAAGATACTTGGTTCGGCCTACTGTCTTATCTTCTGGGTACAGAACATTGGTCTTTGCTTCGTGCCGAAACTCATTGGCAACCTCCTAGCATCTACCAACGAAAACAACCCGGCAGTTATCGCAGCCAAGAATACTGGCGCCGACTTTATCCCTTACGACTACACAGTACCACTCATTGTATTCGCAAGCTTCGGCGTGTTGGCATTGCTCTTCGCCATATATCTGAAGGCTCTTGACAAGAAGAGAGGTTTCGGACTTGAGGAGCCAAATATTAAGAAATAGCAAGTAAAGCAATTATAGAAGTTCTTGCTAAGCATATTATAAAACTTAGCAAAAGCAAAATACTTTAGGCTAAACAATCAGCAAATAACTTCTACACTTGCAAGACTTGAATAAACAGAGAAAGCCATAACACAAATCCAAAAACGGATTATGTGTTATGGCTTTCTCTGTTTTATTGTGTGTCAATAATTATAGTATTGAAAAAACTTAAGCAAGGCCTGTATTTAGAAGATTGTCGTTAACAGTCTGAATGCGCACACGATACTTGTCTGCATAATAAATGTTCATCAGTCGATGTGCCTCAAATTGGGTAGGTGTGAGCGCCAATGCCACATGTCCCATGGTTCTACGAAGGTTAAGTTCTACACACGGATGCAACCAGAAACCATCTTCACCTTCCTTGGCTATCGACATCATGTCAATACCGAAAGGTCCTACATACTTGTCTTTAAACTGATTGGCAAGTATTTTCTTTATCTGACCACAAATCCGGTCGAGTAACTTCAAGTCGACATAATGCGACAACATCTCGCGCTTATCAGACTCGGTAGCACATATGCTACCAGTATAAGCTCCGCCACGAGTGGCAAACAACGACAAACCACGATACTCAATAACGCCTTCGGCTGTGGCATAAAACTCCATACCAAAGTCGTATACCTTTGGATAAAGAGGCTCAACCATTATTCCACCCTGCTGACGCAGAATATTGCGCACCCAACCCAACACATGATCGTCTGGTTGTTTTGCTGGAACATAACGCACACCTCGGCCACTACTGCTCCAAGGCGACTTAAGAACACTTGTACCATAACGCAACATTACAGCCAATACATCAGCCTCTGTCTCGCAATAACTACTCTCGCCTACAACTTTACAATTGGTGTCGTGCAAGATAGGAAGCAAATGCTCGGAGGCAAAACGTCGGTTGCTAAGCTGTCGCATAATATCTATGGAAGCATCATCTGGCATGAAAGCCTCCAGACGGCTGTCGGCACGCAACAACTGTTCTTTTATGGTGCAATCCCATCCCCATGGCATAATCTGTACATGCACATTATCAGATAGCTCAAGTTTCTTTAAGTCGGAAAGCGTTATAAACTCCACCTTATGAGCATTTTTCCTAATATGTCGCACGGCCTCTAATGCAGCTTCAACGTCATCAACAATCACAAAATCGGAATCATTGGCCCATAAAGCTGGGATAAAGCCCAGGTCAGCACGCATCTGTCTACCAGCATGAGGTGCCGTGAAACGCTTCTGATTGGCAGCAAGGGCAATGTCGTGTTCAGGATTAAACACATGAATACGTATCTCGTTAGAATCTTTCATCATTTAAGCATTTATATTTATAGTACAAAATTACCTATTTTTTCTTATCCACAAGCAATCTTCAACCAAAACCATATAACAGAACTGTAAAAAACAGCCTACTTCAATTAATTTGTTGTACCTTTGCATATGCTTAACGGCACAGACACTGGCTGTGCACATTTATAAATTATTATATTAAAACTAATAATGGAAACCAATAAGAAGCTTTTCAAAGATGCCAAAGGCAGAAACTATCTACTGCCATTCATTCTTATCACTACCCTATTCTTTTTATGGGGATTTGCCCACAGCATACTCGACGTGCTAAACAAGCACTTTCAAGAAACCATGGGCGTAAGCAAAACCGAATCGGCTTTTGTGCAAGCCGTGGTTTACGGAGGCTACTTCCTTATGGCCATACCAGCTGGAATGATAATCAAGCGATTCGGCTATCGAGCCGGTGTTATAACTGGCCTGCTTCTGTACGGAGTTGGTGCTTTGCTGTTTATACCAGGTGGCAAGTTGCTTTCATTCCCGTTCTTCCTATTTTCGCTCTTTGTCATTGGTTGCGGACTGACATGCCTAGAGACAGCAGCCAATCCTTACGTAACAGTACTTGGCAACAAGAATGGAGCCGAACGCCGCATCAACCTTGCCCAATCATTCAATGGTCTTGGATGGATTGTTGGCCCACTTGTAGGCGGATTGCTTCTATTCTCAGACAACAACAGTAACAACAACATCTCTATACCTTATATTATAATAGGTGTAGTGGTACTGTGCGTGGCAATGGTGTTCGCTAAAATCAAGTTGCCAGAAATTGGCAATGATCAAAAAAGCTCAGAATCTGCATCCAAAGAGGATTTATCATCTAAAGAGACTCCATCACTTGACAAGGCACAAGCAACATCATTATGGAAAAGCCGTACATTTACTTTCGGGCTTCTTGCCCTATTCCTTTATGTAGCTGCACAGACTGGCATCAATAGCTTCTTTATCAACTACGTAACCGACAATACAGGCATCAGCAACCGCACTGCTGCATTATTGTTATCGTTTGGAGGCATGGGACTATTTATGGCAGGCAGATTGGGTGGAAGCTGGATAATGGCCCGTATCAAAGCCGAACGCGTGCTTCAACACTGTGCCATGTTAGCAACATTATCCATGGCAATACTACTAACCGGAGCAGGAACACTTGGCATAGTAGCCTTCTTTGTTTGCTATCTTTGCGAGAGCATCATGTTCCCAACAATCTTCGCTATAGCCTTACGTGGAGCCGGAGAGCATATAAAGCAAGCATCCTCATATCTTATAATGTCAATTGTTGGCGGAGCAATAGCCCCCGTACTTATGGGATTGATAGCCGACATGACAAATATGAGCAACTCCTTCATTGTTCCCTTATTGTGTTTTGCATGTATAACTGTCTATGCTAAAAAGACAAGGCAGGTATATAATGCAAAAAAATAAAAAAAATAGATATTTTGCAACATAGAGTTTGCAAATAAAGAAATAAATGCTAACTTTGCATAGTTAATAATGAGGGTTAGGCAGTCGTTGTGTATTTGTCTGCAACACATTGGCCATAATACATGTGAAAGACATCGCACATTGACACACAAACCGCCCACATTCAATCATAAATAACAAACTTTAAAAAGAAACAAATCAAAGCGAAATGGAAGCTTTCTTTAAAACACATAAATACCTCGTCGAACACACCGACGCGCCAGTCAGACGTACTTTAATGGACGAAATTGACTGGAGCGACCGTATGATTGGCATCAAAGGTACGCGTGGCATAGGAAAGACCACATTTCTGCTGCAATACGCCAAAGAAAATTTTGATGCCGACAACCACCGTTGTCTCTACATAAATATGAATAACTTCTATTTTCAGGGACGCGGAATAGCCGACTTTGCAGCCGACTTCTACAATCGTGGAGGACGTGTGTTGCTTATCGACCAGGTATTCAAGCAGCCAGATTGGAGCCGTGAATTACGATTGTGCTACGACAAATGTCCAGGACTTAAGATAGTATTCACTGGCTCAAGCGTTATGCGACTGAAAGAAGAGAACCCCGAGCTCTGTGGAATAGTGAAGAGCTACAACCTCAGAGGATTCTCCTTCCGCGAATACCTTAATTTAATGACCGGTAATGACATACCTATATACACCCTCGACGACATCATTAAACGACACGAACAAATTGCCCACTATTTGGCACATAAAGTAGACATACCGCTTCATTTCGAAAACTATCTCCACCACGGATTTTATCCATTCTTCCGAGAGCACCGCAACTTCGAGGAGAACTTACTGAAAACGATGAATATGACTACAGAGGTGGACATACTTTTGATAAAGCAGATAGAGTTGAAATATCTTACAAAGATAAAGAAACTGTTCTACCTACTTGCATTGGAAGGGCCAAAGGCTCCAAATATAAGCAATCTCGCTAACGAGATAGAGACAAGCCGAGCCACTGTAATGAACTACATCAAGTATCTTTCGGATGCTCGCCTGATAAATATGATACACCATGTAGGCGACGAGTTTCCTAAGAAACCATCAAAGATAATGATGTACAATCCCAACTTGATGTATGCCATTTACCCAATCGTGGCAAATACTCAAGACATTATGGAGACATTCTTTGTTAACACCATATGGAAGAACCACAAGGTAAACCAAGGCAACAAGGACGCTTGCTACATTGTTGACGAGAACAAGACATACCGTATCGTCGACTCGCAGCAAACAACAAAACAGCGCTATATGCCAGACTCTATATATGCCGAATACAACTCAACCATCGGTCACGACAACCACATTCCTCTATGGATGTTCGGATTGCTATACTGATACTATGGTTGCTATATTAATAAGGTAAGGCGTCTGTGCTTTTCAACATAGCATTAAAGAAGTAAAAATACTTATTAAGTAAACTATACACTAACATTTTATTTATATCAAAATGGCTAAAGAAAAAAAGTTTATCACATGTGATGGTAACACAGCTGCAGCTCACGTGAGCTACATGTTCACAGAGGTCGCTGCTATCTATCCTATCACTCCGTCATCTCCGATGGCTGAGCACGTAGATGAATGGGCTGCCAAGGGTCGCAAGAACCTCTTCGGTCAGCGAGTTTCTATCCAGGAAATGGAATCAGAGGCTGGTGCTGCTGGTGCATTGCACGGCTCTCTTCAGGCTGGTGCCCTCACTTCAACTTACACTGCTTCACAGGGTCTGTTGTTGATGATTCCTAACATGTACAAGGTTGCAGGCGAGTTGCTGCCATGTGTATTCAATGTTTCAGCACGTACATTGGCTTCACACTCACTCTGTATCTTCGGTGACCACCAGGACGTAATGGCTTGTCGTCAGACTGGTTTCGCTATGTTCTGCTCAGGTTCAGTACAGGAGGTTATGGACCTTTCGGCTGTTCCTCACCTCGCTACACTTGAGACTTCTGTACCTTTCATCAACTTCTTCGATGGTTTCCGTACATCACACGAGTACCACAAGATCGAGGAGATGGATATGGAAGACATCCGTCCATTGGTAAACCCAGAGTATATCAAGCGTTTCCGCGACCGTGCTCTTACACCAGAGCGTCCTGTAACACGCGGTACTGCTGAGAACCCTGAGACATTCTTCACACACCGTGAGGCTAGCAACGAGTACTACGACCGCATCCCTGAGGTAGTGGAGAAGTACTGCCAGGAGATGACTAAGATCACTGGTCGCGAGTATCACCTCTTCAACTACTATGGTGCTGAGGATGCAGAAAACGTAATCATCCTTATGGGTTCGGCTACAGAGCCAGCTCGCGAGGCTATCGACTACCTCAACAAGCAGGGCAAGAAGGTTGGTATGGTTGCTGTTCACCTCTACCGTCCGTTCTCTGTTGACTTCTTGAAGAAGGCTCTTCCTGCTACTGTTAAGCGCATCGCTGTTCTCGATCGTACTAAGGAGCCAGGTGCAGAGGGCGAACCATTGTACCTTGACGTTAAGTCAGCTCTCTACGATGATGAGCGCAAGCCATTGATTGTTGGCGGTCGCTATGGTCTCGGTTCTTCTGATACAACTCCTGCTAAGATCGTTGCTGTATTCAAGAACCTCGAGCTCCCGCAGCCAAAGAACCACTTCACTGTTGGTATCGTTGACGACGTTACATTCACTTCACTTCCTGAGGAAGAGGAGATCCCAATGGGTGGCGACGACTTGTTCGAGGCTAAGTTCTATGGCCTTGGTGCCGACGGTACTGTAGGTGCTAACAAGAACTCAGTTCAGATTATTGGTAACAATACTAACAAGTACTGCCAGGCTTACTTCTCTTACGACTCAAAAAAGTCAGGTGGTTTCACTTGCTCACACCTTCGTTTCGGCGATAGCCCAATCCACAGCGCATACCAGGTAAATACTCCTAACTTCGTGGCTTGCCACGTTCAGGCTTACCTCCACATGTATGACGTTACTCGTGGTCTTCGCAAGAACGGCTTCTTCCTCTTGAACACTATCTTTGATGGTGAGGAGCTCGTTAACTTCATTCCTAACAAGGTAAAGCGTTGCTTCGCTCAGAACAACATCACTGTTTACTATATCAACGCTACTAAGATTGCTCAGGAGATAGGTCTTGGCAACCGTACCAACACTATCCTCCAGTCGGCATTCTTCCGCATCACAGAGGTAATTCCTTTGGATCTCGCTGTTGAGCAGATGAAGGCATTCATCGTTAAGTCTTACTCTAAGAAGGGCCAGGACGTTGTCGACAAGAACTTCGCTGCTGTTGATCGTGGTGGTGAGTACAAGCAGCTCACTGTTGATCCTGCATGGGCTAACCTCGCTGACGAGGAGGCTAAGGAAGACAATGCTCCAGCATTCGTTAAGGAGCTCGTTCGTCCTATCAACGGCCAGGCAGGTGACCTCTTGAAGGTTTCTGACTTCGTTAAGCACGACACAGTTGACGGTACATGGCAGAACGGTACTTCAGCATTCGAGAAGCGTGGTGTTGAGGCATTCGTTCCTGTATGGAATGTTGAGAACTGTATCCAGTGTAACAAGTGTTCATTCGTTTGTCCTCACGCAGCTATCCGTCCATTCGTATTGACCGACGAGGAGCTCGCAGGCATCGAGGGTCTCGCGACTCAGGATGTTAAGGCACCTAAGGCTTTGGCTGGAATGCACTTCCGCATCGAGACTTCAGTACTCGACTGTCTGGGTTGTGGTAACTGTGCTGACGTCTGCCCAGGTAAGAAGGGTGAGAAGGCGTTGACAATGGTTCCATTCAACGTAGACGCAGAGGATATGGTCAAGGAAGCAGCTAACTGGGAGTACCTCGTACACAAGGTAGCTTCTAAGCAGGATCTCGTAGACATCAAGCAGAGCCCTAAGAACTCTCAGTTCGCTCAGCCATTGTTCGAGTTCTCTGGTGCTTGCTCTGGTTGTGGTGAGACTCCATACGTTAAGTTGATTTCTCAGCTCTTCGGTGATCGTCAGATGATTGCTAACGCTACTGGTTGTTCTTCTATCTACTCAGCTTCTATCCCATCTACTCCATATACAAAGAACGCTAAGGGTCAGGGTCCTGCATTCGACAACTCATTGTTCGAGGACTTCTGCGAGTTCGGTCTCGGTATGGTAATGGGTAACAAGAAGATGAAGGAGCGCATCGCTCACTTGCTCGAGGAGGCTAAGGCTCAGGAGCATGTTCCTGCTGAGTTCGTAGCTGCTGCTGACAAGTGGATGGCTAACATGAACGATTCAGAGGGTTCTAAGGAGGCTGCTGCAGAGTTGAAGCCTCTCATCGCTGCCGGCGCTGAGAAGGGTTGCCCTATCTGCAAGGAGCTCAAGACTTTGGATCACTACCTCGTTAAGCGTTCACAGTGGATCATCGGTGGTGACGGTGCTTCTTATGATATCGGTTACGGTGGTCTCGACCACGTATTGGCTTCTGGTGAGGACGTTAACATCCTCGTACTCGATACTGAGGTTTACTCTAACACTGGTGGTCAGTCATCTAAGTCTACTCCTCTTGGTGCTATTGCACAGTTCGCTGCTCAGGGCAAGCGTATCCGCAAGAAGGACCTCGGTCTGATGCAGACAACTTACGGTTACATCTACGTAGCTCAGATTGCTATGGGTGCCGACAACGCTCAGACATTGAAGGCTATCCGTGAGGCTGAGGCTTATCCAGGTCCGTCACTCATCATCGCTTATGCTCCATGTATCAACCACGGTTTGAAGCGTAAGGGCGGTATGGGTCGCTCACAGAATGAGGAGAAACTCGCTGTTGATTGCGGTTACTGGCACTTGTGGCGTTTCAACCCAATGTTGGCTGACGAGGGCAAGAACCCATTCACACTCGACTCTAAGGCTCCTAAGTGGGAAGACTTCCGCGACTTCCTCCTTGGTGAGGTTCGTTATCTCTCTGTACAGAAGGCATTCCCGAAGGAGGCTGACGAGCTCTTCACCCAGGCAGAAAAGATGGCTAAGCTCCGTTACCAGACTTACGTTCGTAAGAGCCAGGAGGACTGGAGCGAGCAGATCTAATAATCTCTAAAATCATAGAAGGAGGGGTAGCTTGCTCTACCCTATCCATCTAAGATATACAAAACGGCAGCAATAATGTTAAAGCATTACTGTTGCCGTTTTTATTTTATAGACTTAACTACATTTTAATAAACACAAACAGCATAGCTCACATATATTTTTGTACCTTTGCAGATTGAAACGATTATAAACATAATATAATATATAGAATGGAATATATGTCACAAGAGTGCTACGACAATCTCGTAGCCGAACTTCGCCATATGGAGCAGGTGGAACTACCACAAGTGCGCGACGCTATAGCCGAGGCACGCGATAAAGGCGACCTTAGTGAGAACTTTGAATACCATGCAGCTAAACGCGAACAAGGTCGTCTGTTGGGACGCATTAGCTACAAGCAGAAGGTATTGGAGAACGCGCGTGTCATCGACAAAACTCGTCTTAAGAGTGATGTTGTGGGAATATTGAGCAAGGTAAAAATCACCAACCTTAACAACAACCGCAGCATGTCGTACACCATTGTCAGCGCATCCGAAGCCAATGTTGCCGAATGCAAAATTTCTGTCAAGTCGCCTATAGCACAAGCTCTTCTTAACAAGAAGGTTGAAGATGTGGTTGACGTTCGTGTTCCTGCAGGAACAATTAAACTGCGTATCGACAGCATAGAACTTTAACCCGCCCCCTACTACACCTATAGAACATATTACTTAATACATACAATTATGAAAGCTACAAGAATCATCACAACAGCGTTTATTGCGCTTGCCTCACTTGTTGCCAATGCACAGGAAGGGGCATGGAACGGCGAACTAAACGTCATGGGAACAAAGCTCCCATTAGTATTCAACTTCTCTACAGAAGGTTGTACCATGGATTCGCCTTCGCAAGGTGCTAAAGGAATACCAGCCGAGAAGACTATTAAGGACGATGGTACAATAAAAGTTTCGGTTGCGATGATTGGAGCCACATTTGAGGGAAAGATGGAGAATGGCGAAATTAAAGGTACATACACCCAAAATGGTTTCCCCATCCCTCTTACACTAAAGCCCGGCAAACTTGTAGTTAAACGTCCGCAAACTCCGGTTGCTCCATTTCCATATAAGGAAGAGAACATAAGCTTCACAAATGCAGGATACACTTTCAACGGAACCCTCACCCTACCACAAAACTATTCTAAGCAGACTCCCGTAGTGCTGATGGTTACTGGTAGCGGACAGCAGAACCGTGACGAAGAACTATTTGACCATAAACCCTTTGCCGTAATTGCAGATGCATTGGCCCGTCAAGGCATTGCTTCCTTACGTTATGACGACCGTGGTTGGAATGATAAGAATATTGATTTCGGTCAATTCACAACAGCCGACTTCCTCCAAGATGCCGCATCTGCCTTACCTTTATTGCGCAAGCGCTTCAATAAGGTTGGAATATTAGGACATAGCGAGGGAGGTACAATAGCCATGATGCTTGCCGCTGAAGGCAAAGCCGACTTCATTGTGTCGCTCGCTGGCATGGCTATATCAGGTAAAGAAACTCTCATGATGCAGAACCGCCAGGCAATGTCATCCTTAGGCCTGCCTAAGGAGATGGTGGATTCCTACTGCAATAAAATATCAAATATTCTCGACGAGATTGCCAATGGCAAGAAGACAAGTGAGATAACCATCGACGGAGTGCCAGACAACTTAAAGCCTATCCTAAAGAGATCATTAGAGCAAGCCAACTCGTCATACATACGCCATTTCATAACTATAGATGCTGGCAAGCAGTTGTCCAAGATTAAATGCCCAGTGTTAGCACTTAACGGCACAAAAGACACTCAAGTGGACTGCGCCGCCAATACAACTATACTTGAAACTGGACTCTCCAACTGCAAGCACACTATAAAGAAGATTGATGGTGTAAACCATATGTTCCAGCATTGCTCAACTGGCAGCATTGTGGAATATCAGCAAATAGAAGAAACCATTGCACCTGAAGTGCTGGAGACAATAGCCAAGTGGATTAACGAACTGTAATAATAATTATAAGTGGGTCGGGCGAAGTACGCTCGACCCAAACTGTCTATACCTATTAAAAACATTTTTTCTTTTTCATGTAGCAAACCATTCCAACCCTTAGTCTAAAGAGTAAAGGAAATACCAAATAAGACATAAATTATGAAAGAAAACGAACAACAATTCACCGACATTGTTCGTCGCAACCGTAGCACCATATATACCGTGTGCTATATGTTCTCAAAAGACAACGACGAGGTTGCCGACATGTTTCAGGAGGTGCTCATAAGACTGTGGAACGGCATGGAATCGTTTGACGGACGCAGCAACATCAAAACATGGATTTACCGTGTGGCACTGAACACTTGCATCACCATCGACAAACGCAAGAAACGCAACCATAAGGCACAGCTGTCTATGGACGTAGACTATTTCAACAGCCGTGAAGTGAAATCAGAACAGGCTCAGTTTCTGCATCGACGCATAAGCCGCCTGCAACCTCTCGACCGTGCAATAGTGTTGTTATGGCTCGAAGACATCAGCTACGACGAAATTGCTGCTATCATCGGCATTACGCCAAAGAATGTTTCTGTCAGATTGGTGCGCATCCGTGAACAACTGAAACGAATGAAGGAATAACCATTAGCGTTAATATTTTTATCTATTATTCCACAAGATAATGGAATACCTTTATATTATCATCAATATTCAACCTACAAAAATCATTCTATATGGAAAAGATAAACAATAACAACGAACTCGAGATTATGCGTTCGCAGATGGCATCGTTCAAGAAACAACTTGAACAACAAGAGATAATCAACAGCCGTATCATGTCTGAGTCGATGAAGAAGAAATTCTCATGGATTAAGAAGATGATCATAGGCGAGATTATTCTCATCCCTATATTTCTATACTTAGCATTTGCCGCCAAGTACTACCTCGACTTGTCTTGGTGGAGCACAAGCACGTTCATCATATTGCTTCTATGTGATGTTTGGTGCGACTACGACATCAATATGCGGGCTATCAAAAACAGCGACTACAGCCGCGACAACCTTGTCAACACAATGGAGAAATTGCTAAGAATGAAACAACGTCGCACTAAGCAAACCGCCATAATGTTAATAGCCTTAATAGGCTTAATCATATGGTTCTCAATAGAAATAAGCTTGCACCTCATGTCAATAGATGCCGACACCGGCATGTGGGGTGTATTCTACGGTGGTGTCGTGGGCGGTGTAATAGGAATAGCAGTTTCTTGGTGGATTTATCGCAAGATGCAAAAGACCAATGACGAAATGATAAAGCAGATTGAGGAAATCAGCAAAGAGCAATAAATGAAGCTCAAAAATAAAGATTAATAAATTGAGAGTAGCCTATCACAATAATACCCAATTACCAAGGAGGTTTGGGAATAATTATTTTGTATAAAGACTTTGGCATACTATTTTTTATTTGTAACTTAGCAAATTAAAAACGCTAAGTTAGAAATAAAGCTATGAAAATTGCAGTATTCTGCTCTGCCAACGAGCATATCGACCCCGACTTCTTTAGCCTTACCGAGGAGTTTGGCAAATGGATGGCACAAAACCACCACGACCTAATATTTGGAGGTACCAACCAAGGACTTATGAACTGCATAGCCAAGGCTGTGCACCAAGGAGGCGGACGTGTTATAGGTGTTGTACCATCACTTGTGGAAAAGGGCGGACGTATGTCCGATTATATCGATGTACACTACCCTACCGACAATCTATCCGACCGCAAGGACTTGATGATTAACCAATGCGACATTGTTGTTGCCCTTCCCGGTGGTGTTGGCTCATTAGACGAGATATTCAGCGTTGCTGCCTCAAACAGCATTGGCTACCACTCCAAGAAGGTGATACTTTATAATATGAAAGGCTTCTGGAACGCTCTTATTGCTCTTATGGACGACCTCGACAGCAAGGGCATGATTCGCGGCAATTGGCACAACATGATTGAGGTTGCCAACAATATTGACGAGCTTACGCAACTCATACAACAAGAATCCTAAAACAAAATACACACATCATCCCTAAAAACACATTCTATTATGCCACTAACCTACAACACCCAACAAGTACTCTCGTGGGACGAGCTACTTGAATCCATTAACAACGGCGCATCTCATCCCGATGAAACCCAATGGGCAATATACAGATACCTTAAAGAGAACTATAAGAACGAAGGTTCTGTAATGTCGCGCACTCTACTCGCTGCCTATATGAAGTTGCACGTCAACGAGCCTTCGCTCATCAACTCTCTCATGTTAGGCATTGCTGCCAAGGTAAGCGAGGAATATCCCGACTTCCGATTTCCACAATTCTTAAAAGCATGGGGATATAAAGGCAACTTGCGCAACCAAGACAAGGAACGCCAAACAAGCAAGGACGGACGCACATATCTGGCTCTTGTAGAGCGCGTAGACCGAGCCTTACAGTCGTATCTGCTTCATCATCCCGAAGAAGAGCGCGAGGATTGCAACCTTATAGTTAGTATGTATGCCGTAAAAGTTTTCGAGAAGATATCAGATGGCAAGAAACGTAGATACGTCAAGCTCGTAGCCGCCAATGGTTCCGAGTTTATAGCCGACAGCCATCAGTTTCCTTGCAAACCTTGGGAGATATGCGGACATATGTTCGATGTTCTTACCCGTGTGTCGCGTCAAGGCAAGGAGCGAGCTTCAGAGATTGTTGTCTCAAAGAAACGTGTTGACGAGGTTTTCAGCACACAAGTGGGATATGTTGACGGCATAGACGAGTCGCATAACCATGTACACATATACAACGCTCAGTCGCAACACTTCGTGGCAGAAAAGTCTACACTATCCACACAGCCATCCATACAGAATATCTCAAACGGCAGCTTCGTTCTCTTTTGTCCCATCATAGCTAATGGCGACCACTTCAAGTCGGCTGCCATAATCCGTATACTCAACAAAGACGAAGGACGCAAAGCCTTCGGAATGTACGAAGCCGAAATTACATTTGTCAACCGCCAAGAACAATTCATACGCTATACTATAACCCAAGACATACGCCCCACAAACGAAGGAACAATAAGCAAGGAAGGATTTGCCTCAACAGCAGCTATTAGTAATGAGGACAAACAGAAGATTACTGTGGGCAAACACGTCTGGCTGCTCCTTTTCCTGAAGCGAGGAAAAGAAGGAACCAAACGAAACCATGTGGCAGAAATATCCATCCACAAATATGATAATCTTTGACGGATAAATCAACATAAATGAAATATATGAAAACAACCAAAGAATGCCTGTCGACGTCGTAAGAATGCACAAGCATACCAATCCATATTTGCTTGAGGAAATTAATAAGGATGGAATTTATGTTATCCAATAGAGCATACGGATTGTTGGTTCAAATAAGAACAGCAATTTAACTATATAACGAAATAACATTATGGCACAGATGAAATTGATACCAGCCGACAATATGAAAGATAAACTTTGGGGCAAAAGAGGCACTCCAGAGCGTGAAGCAATGGAAAACAAGCTAAAAGAATAGGTAAATGCCTAATCATATAGCTACATTGTCACAATATTTTATAACATTTTCCATATAAAAACTTGCAGTATGAATCCAATTGACATTGCACTTCGCATAGCAACAACAGCCCATGCTGGTCAATTAGACCGCGATGGCAATCCTGTCATTCTCCATCCATTGACAGTTGGACTAATGGGTAAAACAGACGAAGAGAAGATTACAGGCTTTCTGCATGATGTAGTTGAAGATTCCGCCTATACCTTTGACTATTTGATCAAAGAAGGCATTCCTATGGAGATCGTAAATACCCTTCGCTTACTCACGCACAAGAAAGGAACAGATTATTATGACTATGTGCAGAGCATTATAGAATCAGGCAATCCAATTGCACTACATGTTAAGTACAACGATCTACAGCATAACTATGCACGTGGCAAAGCCTATCCAGACCTTCAGAAAAAGCATGGGAAAGCGTTAGAAATGGTTAAAGCGGCTATTGCCGAATGCTCAAAAGATTCATAATAATTATTGCTGTACAGTAAGACTCATCTGGACAGCAATAATTTCTAATCACTATGAACGACGGGTAAAGAAACACCAACTTTGAAAAACTGTATATATCCGTCAATCGGATGTATATTATTATTACTATTCATTGCAGACACAGGGCTGAACGATGTGATACCATTGACATCTGGATATATAATCATACAAGGACAAACAGCATTCTCATCAGAAATATGAAGACGATGCCTTATACCTATACTACGAGCATAACCCGATAGTTGGCGTACATTATCAGTATTTATGTTATCTTTCCATCCAGTAATGTATTTGGCATCAATTATCAGATGTTCGTCAGGCTTCAAGAAATCAGGACGGTCTGCCCTTGTTCCTATCTGATACAGTATAGACTTGCCATACGCTTCATCCAGCAAAGCATACACATATCGTTCAAAGAGCACAGGCATATCAATAATGAATGGAGGAAACTTATATTTAGTTCCATTCTTTTCATATTCGACGCAACACCCTCGTTTCTTGATAATCATCTTTGCCAGCGGTATTGCCTCCCGATATTCCTTAAACAAGGAGTTTAGATGTATGTGTTGCAATTCCTGAAGAGAAACAAAGGCTGTTACTTTCTCAAAAGCAGACATTGCAGAGTTATACATATTCTGCAACTGTGCAAGATGCTGCCCTAACCCTTTCTGAGTTCTATGAATCATTTGTTGGCAGTAAAGCAATGCACTCTTAATGATTCTATTTTCCACACAATCTATATTGTATTCATGATATCTACAATCAACCATTTCTTTCATGCCAAGAGCAAAACCATGCTTCACATATTGAGACATCATTACCTTACCCTTTATTTTTCCATTCAAACGTTCTTCTCGTATTATATATCCTGACTTTAGACCCTTTCTCACTATACGATTAACAAGATTGATGAAATACACTATCAGCAAAGGCTCTATTTGAAAGGAGGAAGAATCCATCTCAATAGGCTTGTCTTCCATACGGATAAAGAACACTTGGTCAAGATTCTCGCTCGCTTTGTCGCATGTGAAACACTTCATAAGCATAGTCTGAAAATCTACCGATTTTATCTTAGGAAGGACAACAACAGCCTTCTGCTTCTCTACATCAATCCAATCAGCACCGATGTAATAAGCCATAAAGAACTCATCTTTCTTAAAGTCATAATCCATGCCCATCAGCCTCACCTCCTTCAATGACGGAGGATTCAGCCTTTCACGGATTTTACAAAGAAAGAAATTCTTCAACTCAGCATTATCTGTCAAGTTGAACGATTCATGCTCTATGTATTCTATATGGTTCATACGTTTGCTTACTTGCCTATGTTTGCAATAGCTGTCCTCATTTCACCGTTATCTACGATTATGCCATCACGCAGATACTCTTCAAGAAGTGGACGTATCTTATACTCCAAGTTCAATTTATATTCATCGCCAGACTTCGCAAGGAAATAGCTATGACCTATCATTATATCCTTCAAGTCAAAGTCCGAATTAAGATTATCCTTTATGAGGTCTCTGACAGATGTAAATAACGAAATTTCCTTCTCCATAAGTTCTCCCTCATTATGGTAATAATCACGTATAACATCCGACTGAGACTCCAATGTCATAAATGCAAACCGACGACGCACAGCATAGTCTATATAGCCAAGACTACGGTCGGCTGTGTTCATCGTTCCAATTATATACAGATTGTCGGGCACTCCAAACTTTTCGCCAGAATAAGGAAGAGTAACTGTAAACTCATCATCACCACCAAGCCGCTTGCTTTTTTCCAGCAATGTTATAAGCTCGCCAAGAACCTTTGAAACATTTGCGCGGTTTATTTCGTCTATTACAAGGACGTACGGCTTATTTGCATCCTTCTTCTCTGCCGTAAGCTTATAGTTCTTTGTCAGCACATCTATAACGCCTTTAAAATAGCATTGCCAATAACCCAAATCAGCACCATAGAAAAACTTTTCAATATTCTCATATGTTAAAGTGCCGTTCAACTTAAAATCCTTGCCTGTATATAAAGACAGGTTACCCTTGCTATTGATTGTAACACCGAAAACACTACCATTTGGCAAATTGATTTTATAGATGTCATAACCATTAACCACATCCTCTGCAAAATCATTATACGCCTCTTTCAAGTTTGAGGTAGTCGTAGCAGAAGCAGCCATGCATATTCTCTTGAATATACCTGGTTTAACGACAAATCTCATATCTTTATCATTGAGGCTGTCTGTATCTGGCTTCAAACCTTCTACAAATTCCTCGTAATCGAGGCTTTGATGAAAAGTTGTGAAATATATACGTCCTTCCGATTGGAGTTCTTTATATCGTTTCTTCAACTGTTCTCTGGTGGAAGGCACACTCCCGTCACACAAATAAACGGCAAGTTCGGTTGTGATATATGTCTTACCACAACCAGGAGTTCCTTGCAGTATAATCTGTCCCGAGTTTTCAAGAAGTTGAACTGCTCGTTTAGTCTCTTCGCTCACCATTCCTTTGGGTTTATTCCCAGATAGGTCTTTGGATTTATTTTCATTACTCATATTCTCTATTCCAAGTATATCATTCCAATAATTCTGAACACACCAAAGGATAGTCTGAGCCGTCATAAGGTCAGACTGCTCTAATCCATCAGTAGCCTTCTCTATCATCCCTTTCAGTTCATTATCAGTAGAGACCTTCTGCGCCAAAAGTCTCAAGGTCTGCAAAAACTGAGGATAGTTAGTGTTTTTCCCTTTGCTCTTCCGTATTCCAAGATATGTTAGATACGGACTATACGTTATATCATGCATATAGAAAGCATAGCGGTCCACGTCTCGGCAAGTCAAAAATGCGGCAGCTGTACGCTCGTCTCCAGGAGGTGTATCGCTACCAACTGTAATAGTTACCAAATCTGCCCTAAACTTGTTAAGACGTTCTTTCAGCTCTATACTCTCATCAAAAAGACTATTTATTACCTTAGATAGTTCTTTTGGATTAGCCTTCTTAATGTGCTGTAGCGAAGAAAGATTGATGTTGTAAAGGAGATTGTTGTTATCCTTCTTAGCCAACAAATCTATTATTTCAATTGGATTCTTGCCCTTACAATCGTGAACCAGTTGCCATTTGTATCTTTCCGCATAACCGCCAAATGGCTCCTTCTTGTGTAGCTTCTTATAGAATACAATAAGTTTATCGAGAAGCACACTCCGTATTGCCTCAACCAACTCGTCTCGCATCTTCCATACAAAACCATTCTTGGTTGAATAGCCTTCCTGCATCGGCACTATCCAATATCTTTTATCTGCATTATTATCATAAGCCACTACATCAAAACGCGAAGCTATATCCATAGCTTTTTTAGCTATAGAAGTAACAGGAGCTATAAACGAAGAGGAATGTACACCATATTTCTCGCCTGCAGCATTACAAGTACACTCATGGTTTGGCATATGGAACAACATCATAAGATACTTAAAAGTATTATTAGGAATGGAATATAATGCTCTTCTCCATTCCTCTACGGTAATATCCACATCATCACATCGATACACTCCGTTATTACAAGTTATTTTATGTGTTACAACCATAATGCAAATTTATATAAATAAGAGTTTCCGCATTTTTGACATTTAGGTTCCTTCATATCTAAAAGCTTAAAATATATCGCAAAGTTATAAAATTATTCGTTGATTGTGAAACTTTTAAGACATAAAACAAATAAGGAAACGTAACTCGTAACCATGTACGACAAGTGGATGTATGTGCTTAAGAATCTTTCAATACTCATGCAACGCCCAGCAACACTTTAAGAGCGCGTCTTTACACGACTTTTTGAACAAGCTGAAATATACAAGTTAAATAAAAAATAACTAAAAATGTACGAGGACATTAATCTGTAATCGGATTAATGTATCCTTCCTGATCATATCCCTTGCGCTCTCTGTTGATTAAATCAATCAACTGCTGAAACGGCAACTAACAAATGTAATAAACAACAATATTTATAAAGAGAATTTATATTTAAGCATAATATATCCTCAAATCCGCAACTAAGCCCTTCAACGTCCTTTTGAATAGTTTGGAGAGTATTGCTTATAGGTATCTAATCCGTCTGCATCGGACTTAAAGATGATGGTATCGATAAAATAGAAATTGCCGTCATCGCCAACAAGTACATTGTTAGGTACGGCATCGAAAATGTCGTGGATACCATTGCTGAAATACTCGCCATTATCATCGGCATGAAAACCGATGCGCTTAAATTCAGCATTGATTTCTTCGAGAGTTGCTTCTCTGGCATTTACTACTAATTGTTGGCACAATACAGCACAAATTTTTCCTTCTCGGTTTTGTGAGAAACCGAGAAGTTCGTATGGACATGCTGTGAAATATTGGTTATGAGCATGGATTCGTTCGAAGAAAGGTGTGAGGTTGTCATCGGCCTAGTGTATTTGGGTCTTCTATCCAACAATCATTCTTGATAGCCCAGTCTTTTAGCCTTGCAATTTGCACTCCCTTGCAAGTCGTTGTTCCCGCAAGCGCTTGAATTGAGCTAAGCACTGCTCCAGCGAAAGCGGATGCTCTCGCCAATAAGCCATGCTCTTCTGCATTTGAGCATTGACCTTCTTGTGATATTCGTTCAGCTGTATCTCCATTCATTATTAATATTATATGGTTCGATATTTCGTTTGCAAAGTTACGCCTTTTTTGTGATATATTGTGCAACTCATGCTAAAATATGTACAAGTATCCATATTTGCACATATTTTACACCACCAGCATATACAGCAGCACCCTTGCCGAATGTACCTTTCTTAGTTTGCCTTCTTGTTCGAAGAGGGCAAGTTCCTTGCGTGCCATATAATCGGTGCAGGATGTAAGGTGGCGGTATATAGATGGAGATACAAGGACGTCTTCGCGTTGCAGAAAATTGGTATTCATCTTCTCGAGAATATAGTTGTAAAGAATAACCCAGCGGTCGTCGGTAGTTATATTGCGTCTTTGTTTTTCGCCTTGCTGCAGGTGAATTTCCTGCTTGTCCAATTGAAGTCGAAGCTGCTTGGAAGGCTTAAAGCGCACACCCTTTACTTTAATGTCGTTGGTATGTACACTCTTAAAATCCTTAACACACTTCTTGCTCATTCCCAGTCGTATGGAGAATGAGCCGAATTCTTCGAGAGAGACAGTCTTGCCCTCTCCCAACTCATGTGCTATTATGCTGAAAGCATCGTCAAGAACAGCTGCAGATATTGCACCATAACGCTTCTTCAGTTTTTCTTTAAGGTCGTTTGAACAGAATGGTTGTGTCTCCACTTGCTGAGGGAACACATCGCCCGTAAGCTTTGCCTTGAGTAGTTTGTATCTTATCATAATTGTAATAGATTATAGACATGCAAAGGTAATACATAGTTGAACATTTTAAAAGGATTTATTGAAATAAAATTTCATTTTACTGCAAGCAAATCTACATTTGATAGCAAGCATAGATACATTTGATAGCAAGCATAGATACATTTGACAGCAAGCAAACGTCTTACGAAGCTAATATCTACGGCTTGTGAATACGATATAAACAGCACAGCAATACAGCTGTTAAGCCACGAAATATCAGCCAACAAATAATTTACATTCAAAAAAGTGTTTTGCCTTGCATTTTTTGCGTACATATCCTCTATAAAAGTAGCCCACAAGCAATGTAAATCAGTCTTGAATTGGATTTTCTCACCATTTTCTTTGTCAATACACACAAATACATTATCTTTGTGAATATCGAGATCACAGACATTTCTCATAGAATTGGGATTTAGGTAAAACATTGGGATTAAGAGCCCGTTTATTAACTCATTGGAGGAAACTCCGCTCTAAAGTTACTGAAAAAATGCGTAGAGCATGAATAGTCTGAAGGCTATGTATGGCTGTTGTCTCAACTTTTTTATAAAACTGGCGTATAATTCGCTTTTTTATATAAGTTTGCTTTTATATTTAATATATTTGAAGCTATGGTAAATCTAAATAGAATTAAAGTGGTTCTTGTTGAGCAAGGCAAATCTGGGAAATGAATACTTAAGGTGGATATTAAGACTCTGCTTTACGACACAAAATTCAATGAGAATATATAATATGAAAACTTCTATACAACAATATAAACAGGCTGTTAGTGTCATAAAGGATGCTATATTATACAGTCAGTACCGGGCTGCAAAAATGGTAACTGGGGAACAGTTGTCGCTCTATTTTGGTATCGGTGGATATGTGTCCGCACATTCACGCCAAGAAGCATGGGGTACTTCTGTCATTGACCGTATCAGTGAACAGTTACGTCGTGAACTTCCTGGTCTTCGTGGTTTCTCTTCGCAGAACATTCGTAATATGCGTACTTTCTACGAATATTGGATGCAATATATAATTTGCTCGCCGATGGCGAGCAAATTACAAATAGCTGTAAATTAAGACGTTATCGATATTGACAATTTCTCTTTGCAAAAATGGTCGCCCATGGCGAGCGAAATCAATCGTGAAGAATTTTTAGGTATCAGCTTTTCACATCACATGGAAATTCTTCATAAGACGAAAGATCTTCATGAAATACTTTTCTACATACATCAGACCGTTCTCCCTAAATGGGACAAATATGATTTGCGTAATCGTCTAAAGGAAGGACTATATCAGAAACATGGAGTCGCTGCAAACAATTTCCTACAGACCATGCCGGTTAACGATGCTCGTAAAGCTGTTGGCATGTTCAAGGACGAGTATCTACTCGACTATATTAATATTGAAGAAATGGAAGTTGACAAGCCTGAAGATATTGATGAAAGAGTTATAGAGAAAGCCATTGTCCGTAACATCAAAAATTTTATTATGACTTTCGGACGTGACTTCGCTTACATAGGCAATCAATACCATTTGGAAATATTCGGAGAAGAATTATTTCCTGACTTGCTCTTTCTCAATCGGGAATTGAATTGTATGGTTGTAGTGGAGCTTAAAAAAGGTGCATTTAAACCTTCCTATATAGGTCAGTTGCAAACGTACATGAAAGTACTTGATGATAAGGTGCGTAAACCTCATGAGAACCCGACTATTGGTATTCTTCTTTGTAAGAGTGCCAATAAGGCTTTTGTTGAGTATGTCATCCGTGACTACAACCATCCAATGGGTGTCGCAACATATAAGACAGCAGAAGATATGAGCGAGGAGTTGAGAAATGCTTTGCCTGATATGGACGAGATGCGAAAACTGCTCACAGATGATAGCGATGTCTAAAATATCAATAACTACCAACAGTATAGACACACAACAGTATTTAAACCTTAAACAGAATAACGTGCAGATAGGATTTGTCAACTTCAATACAGAGGAGAAGAAACGTGTTGCCAAGATGATGCAACTACTTCAAGAGTCGGAAGCTATAGAGGAACTTGGCATAGGAAGGGTGAGAGATCATTTTTCCAACACTCTATTTCCCGGCACCTCTACCCTTCAGCATCATGCCAAATACTTTGTTCTATTGCCTTCGCTTTATTATCATGCGGCATTCAAGAGCCGCAGATTCCAGAACACTTCTGAAGTGAGCCGATACATCAAGGAGGCCGAAGTGCAGATAACCAGGCAATTAGCTGAGGATGAGAATGGAAAGCTCAAAACAGACGTGACTGGCATTACGGGCATCAACACGTACGAGGATGCGTTGAAAGACTATACCAAGTACGTAAAATACGATCCTGCCTACATCTATGGCAGTGGATTGGCAAGATATGGCATCATACTTGGCGACTTTTACGAGAAAGACAATAAAGACAGTAGGTTCATGCCATTGAATGAGCCTAACGATATTCAGTTACGGTTATATCTAACGAAAGAGAATTGACTAATGATGTGTTTATTGCTCCTCTTCAAAAGAAGGAGATGATGCAACGATGGACTGGCAAGTATGTATAAAAACAAAAAATAAATAGAAAAGCAGTTAGGCTTCCTTTCAAGCGTTACAACTTGAAGGAAGCCTATCTGCATAATCAATACGACTGCTTGAAGCAAAAATCATCAAAGACATCACCTGCTTCTATCGAGAGTTTGAAGAAGCGACAACATTTAGAGGTTGTTGGCTGTATCGTTACTGTCAGCTTACTGCCTTCGCACTTTGCTGTAAGCCAATCAGACTTTATAGATGTGATTTGGCTATTGTTGTATTCGGATCTAAAGCTCTTTTCGATGCCTCCTTCTTCGGATTCTTTAACCTCAATAGGCCAAAACAGACTGTAGTTCTTGCATTGAAAAACAAATGTACCGCCATCTGGCGACACCTGATAATAGCCATCACTTGATTTCTTAACCTCACTTCTCCATTTCATGGGCTCCCATTTACCATCTTCTTCTGTACAAGACGACAAGAAAAGCGGAATGATAAATAGTAACAGCAACCAAATTTTTCTTCTCATAATTATTTGTTTTATGTTTATCACTACTATTAAAATGCAAAAGTGCAGCGAATATTGCACAGTATGAGAATAAAAATATAAGAAACTTTGACAATAAAACAAAGTAATACCAACACATAAGGGTGCGCCAAAACTCACGGGAATTTGAGTTTGGGCGCACCCTTTTTATGTTATTTACACCTAACCATTACTTCATCATATCAACGAAGTACTGGTGTATGCGAGTATCATCATTGAGTTCGGGATGGAATGCGGTAACAAGCTGTTTGCCCTGCTGTGCGGCAACAATATGTCCGTCAACAGTAGCAAGCACCTTAGCATCGCCCGATACACTCTTGATAAATGGGGCACGGATAAATGTCATTGGCACATCATCGCCAACACCTTCTACCTTGCTCTCCACATAGAAGCTTCCAAGCTGTCGACCATAGGCGTTGCGGCGCACATCTATATCCATTGTGGATATACGACTGAACTGCTGACCTTCAACAGTCTTAGCAAGAAGTATAAGTCCGGCACATGTACCAAATACTGGCAAACCGTTCTTTATGTCAGATACGATAGGCTCAAGCAAGCCAAGATCCTTAAGGAGCTTAAGCTGAACTGTACTCTCGCCACCTGGAATAATAAGACCATCCTTAGGCTGTTGCCAATCAGACAGCTGGCGTATCTCAAAGGTTTCGACACCGAGACGCTGGAGCATACGCTCGTGCTCTATGAAGGCACCTTGAAGTGCCAATACAGCAACTCTCATTATACTGTCTCCTTTAAGAATTACTTGCCACGCTCGGCCATGAGCACCTCAATCTCGTGCTCGTTGATACCTACCATAGCCTCGCCAAGGTCCTCAGACAACTCGGCAAGCTTCTTCGGGTCGTTGAAGTTGGTAACTGCCTGAACGATAGCCTTAGCACGCTTTACTGGGTCGCCGCTCTTGAAGATACCAGAGCCAACAAATACGCCCTCGGCACCAAGCTGCATCATAAGAGCAGCATCGGCAGGTGTAGCTACACCACCGGCAGCAAAGTTTACTACAGGAAGCTTACCGTTTTCGTGTACATACTTTACAAGCTCGTAAGGAACCTGCAACTGCTTTGCAGCCTCGTACAACTCGTCCTCAGACATAGATGTAAGACGACGAATCTCGCTCTGCATCATACGCATATGGCGTACAGCCTGAACAACATCGCCAGTACCCGGCTCGCCCTTTGTACGAATCATAGTAGCACCCTCGGCAATACGGCGCAAAGCCTCGCCAAGGTTCTTGGCTCCACATACGAAAGGAACATCAAACTTGTTCTTGTCAATGTGGTAAACATCATCTGCTGGAGAGAGAACCTCGCTCTCGTCGATATAATCAATCTCAATAGCCTGCAGAATCTGTGCCTCGGCAAAATGACCAATACGGCACTTTGCCATTACTGGGATAGACACAGCTTCCTGGATGCCCTTGATCATCTTAGGGTCGCTCATACGTGACACGCCACCTGCTGCACGGATGTCAGCGGGGATACGCTCAAGAGCCATAACAGCACATGCTCCTGCTTCCTCGGCTATCTTGGCCTGCTCAGGAGTTGTAACGTCCATAATAACACCGCCCTTAAGCATCTGAGCCAAGTTGCGGTTAAGTGTTTGTCTATTTTCTGTCATGATAACTTTAAATAAATTAATGTATAAATATAGGTTTCTTAAACAATTTTGAATCTGATGCGGAAGGCATGCTTCATCTCGTCCCAGTTGGTACCAAGCATTACGAAGCGTCCTATCTGCGATGTTGACCTAACGTGTTTGCCTATGCATGGACACACATCATAGTCGCCAATGTATACAAGGCGCACTTTCTCGGACACGTCAGTAGGCAGACGGTTGGCATCCACTTCCTTAGGAAGGTTGTCACGGTCAACTACCTCATATCTTACAGGCAGGTCGGCATCGATAAGCTCGTTCATACGATCCTCGATAGCCTTCTCTTCCTTGCGCGACGGTTTGTGGTCGATGATGAAGGTTATCTTACTCTTCTTGCGCTCTATGTGCGCATTGTCCGAACGCTTGCATCCGAACATCCTGACCATAGTCTGGTTGAGAAGGTGCTCGGCAGTATGTGCAGGGGGATACTCTTCCTTATTGTGTTTGTTGAATGTAATATCGCTATCCATCTTCAAGTTGAATTTAATGATTTTACAATCGTTGGCACCAATCTCCACATCCACAAAGTCGTCTGTCTTGAAGTTAGCCTTTACCGTAGACTGTCTTACCATATCCGTGCCTAAAATGTCGCTCTTGGGTATGCCCAAGAAATTGAAGGCATGCTCAGGAATGTTTACCTTGACGCTTACAGCCTCATTGGCAAAGTTGGCTACAACAAGCAACATCTCGTTGTCGGCCTTACGTATGAAGGCATACTGCTTTTGTGCTATATGCCCATTTACGTACATAAGGTCGAAGAACTGTCCTTCGCCCACAGCCTTCTCTGTGCTTGCTATAGACAATATGCGGTCGTACATGGTAGAAAGCTTGCGCTCGTCTGCAGTAGACGTCTTTGCAACAAGTGCACGATGAAGAGAAGGAACGGTCCAATAGTCGAATATAGTGGTACGTCCATCCTTACCACTGAATCCCTCGCTGTCCATTCCACGCTCACCATATTCCTGTCCGGCATACACCATGAATGGATTAGAACGCATAAGCAAATTGACAGCCAATGCAGGATAGGCTCTGAAGCCATCGCCGGCAAAATAGTCGCTCGCTATACGCTGCTCATCATGGTTCTCGAGGAAGTAGAGCATGTGGTTGCTAATTTTGTCTACCCATTGCCATGCTGTGGTAATCTGCGATGTTGGGCAGTTGCCGCAAATCACACCACGCATTGTGTCGTACATTCCCACCTTATCATATAGATAGTCGAAGCCTGCCTCTACATAGTGTTTATACTCCCATGGATTGTAAACCTCGGCAATGAATATCATTGCAGGATGAGCTTTCTTGACTTGCTCTATAGCCCAATGCCAGAAGGCAGTAGAAACCATTTCTGCCATATCGCAACGAAAACCGTCTACACCCTTTGATGCCCAATATAGCAGAATGTCAAGCATCTTGTGCCATGTATTGGGTATTGGGTCGAAGTGTTCGGAGCGTCCGCCTGCGTCGCAATAGTCAACACCATAGTTCAGCTTAACGGTTTCGTACCAATCGTTGCAACTTGGAGATGCACAGAATTGATCATTACCTGTAGCTTTAGCAGGGAACTCGCTATATGGTTGAGCCTCTCCGCCATAGAGGTCTATGCTTGGAGAGAAAGGTGTATTGACGCAATAGTAGAAGTTGTTGTTTGCATCAAAAGCCTTTGTCTTGTCATCATCCTCGCCAAGATCGCGCACTCCCTTGCCTTTGGCAATCGACTTATACTGACGTGCCACATGGTTGGGCACAAAGTCCATAATAACCTTCAGGTCGTTGCGGTGGCTATTGTCAACAAGTTTAAGGAACTCGTCCATACGCTTGTCAACATTCTCTGCAATATCGGGGTCGATATCATAGTAGTCGGTTATGGCATAAGGCGAGCCAGCCTTGCCCTTTACAATAGCAGGATGCTGGCGTGGAATGCCGTACGACGAATAATCGGTAGCAGTAGCATGACGTATCACTCCAGTATACCACACGTGTGTATATCCCTTGGAACGTATCTGCCGGAGAACATCATCGGTAAAGAAATTCATCTTTCCACAGCCGTTTTCGGCAATCGTACCATTTTGCTTGCATACATTGGTACGGTTGCCAAAAAGACGTGTGAAGATTTGGTATATTATTATCTTCTGATTGCCCATATTTTATTTAGAGGATACCATGAGCACTAACAGTCTTGTCAATACGGCCAATCATACCCTGGAGAGCCTTGCCTGGTCCACATTCTGTGAAGTCATCGGCGCCATCCTTAATCATATTAAGCACACTTGTTGTCCAACGCACGCTGCTTGTGAGCTGAGCAATAAGATTTGCCTTTATCTCTGCAGGCTCGGTATGTGCCATACCATCTACATTCTGGTAAACTGGGCACTTAGGAACCGATACTGTTGTAGCCTTGATAGCCTCCTCAAGCTCCTCCTTTGCAGGCTGCATAAGTGGAGAGTGGAATGCGCCACCTACCTTCAAAGGCAATGCACGCTTTGCGCCTGCTGCCTTAAGCTTCTCGCAAGCAACGTTGATAGCATCAATATTACCACTAATAACAAGCTGACCAGGGCAGTTGTAGTTGGCAGCTACAACGATGTTGCCATCTGCACTTGACTCTGCACAGATTTCCTCAATCTTCTCGTCTGGCAAACCAATAACAGCAGCCATTGTACCAGGAGCAGCCTCGCAAGCCTTCTGCATTGCCAAAGCACGCTTGTAAACAAGCTTCAAACCATCCTCAAAGCTTAAAGCACCTGAAGCTACAAGAGCTGAAAACTCGCCAAGAGAGTGACCTGCAACCATAGCTGGTGCAAAGTCGTCGCCAAGACAGATGGCAGAGATTACGCTATGAAGGAACACAGCTGGCTGTGTAACCTTGGTCTGCTTAAGCTCATCATCAGTTCCGGCAAACATAATATCGGTAATACGGAAGCCAAGAATCTCGTTGGCCTTCTCGAAAAGTTCTTTTGCTTTGTCGTTAGAATCGTACAGGTCCTTGCCCATACCTACAAATTGTGAACCTTGTCCAGGAAAAACAAATGCTTTCATAAATTTTTTTTATATATTATAATTTGCTATATGTTTCTAATTGCAAAGGTACAAAAAAATGTTTCAAAACATAATATATGAATGATGTTTTGTTGATGAAAAGCATTAACTTTGCATTTAGTTCAGAAAAATACATTAAATATGAATAGAAGAGCAACAAGTATATTAATTGCCCTATTGTGCACAATGATTAATGTGCAAGGCGCTTTGGCGCAGATTAAGTGGAACTCGGCATACCAAACATACATTGACCAATATAAGGATTTGGCGATAGAGCAAATGCTTAAATATAACATTCCTGCCAGTATAACACTGGCGCAAGGCTTGCTTGAGAGTGGAGCTGGAAGAAGCGATTTGACACGTTCGGGCAACAATCACTTCGGTATTAAATGTCATGGTTGGACTGGTCGCAGAACTTATCACGACGACGATGCTGCAGGCGAATGCTTCAGAGCTTACGACAACGCAAGGCAAAGCTATGAAGACCATAGCCGCTTTTTGGCAACACAGACAAGATATGCAAGGTTGTTTTCTCTGTCAAGACGCGACTACAAGGGATGGTCGCGCGGACTTAAGCAATGTGGATATGCCACTAATCCTCAATATGCCACAAAACTGATACAGATTATTGAGTTGTACAACCTCAACAAGTATGATGTGGCTACACGCTACGACCATTTTATGGCAAAGCACGCATCTGAAGACCGACCTGGTCCGAGCGGAATGCTTCATACTATAAAGGCTTACAACCGCAACTATTATGTCATAGCTGTAGCTGGCGACTCTTTTAAGTCGATTAGCAAAGAGGTGGGTATATCAAGTGGGAAACTGGCTCGATATAACGAAAGAAACAAAAAGTCGGTACTACAGCCTGGCGACGTGATTTATCTTAAGAAGAAACGCAAGAAAGCAGAACGTGTATACAAGAACAGACCGCATGTGGTTAAGGCTGGCGAGAGCATGTACACTATCGCTCAAAGATATGGCATACAGCTTAAGAGTCTGTACAAGAAGAACAAGCTGTCGCCTGATTATGAGATAAATGTAGGCGATAGACTGATAGTATACTAATCGGAACATAAAAAAGAGTTACGGCTTGCGAGTCGTAACTCTTTTTTTTAACTCTTGACATATCTTATATAATATGTAGCTTATTTTTCGGTTTTACCAACAATCTTATATTTAGCGAATTTAAGCAGCAACGTCTTTGTTCCCGCATTCTCGAAATTCACCATTGCTTTTTCGTTCTCTCCACTACCCTCCACACTTGCTACTGTGCCTATACCAAAACGCATATGCTCTATAACCGTGCCTATAGCAAGCGTTGGATTAGAGGGTTTGCTGCTTGTGCTTGGCTTAGGAGCCGATGAGTTTATTTTCCTGAAACTGCCATAACTTATGGTTGGCATGGGTCTATTACTGTTAGATGTCGGTCGACTGTTGCCAGACATCTGTCTATTGCCAAATGATGAAGACTTTACATTAGAAGATGTTTGCATTTCGTCGCCAAACGAACCGCTATATCTATTGCTTCCATCATCAATTCTGTTAGACCCAAGTCTTCCATTAACCAGCATATAGTCGGAATTTATCTCTCTCAAGAATCGGCTCGGCTCATTAAACATCATATTGCCATATTGATAACGGCTCTTGGCACAAGAGATAAAACAGAACTGTTCTGCACGTGTTATGGCTACATAGAATAGACGACGCTCTTCTTCCAACTGCTGAGGAAACTCGCATGAGCGTGGACTTGGAAATATGTTCTCCTCCACTCCTACAATAAATACCGCCTTAAACTCCAAACCCTTTGAGGCATGTATCGTCATAAGCGTAACTCTATTGCCTGCATTATCCGTATCATCATCATCCTTGTCGGCATCACTCATAAGAGCCACTTCCTGCAGAAAGTTAGATATAAATATCTCGCTCGTATAACCTTCTTCCAATTTTGTATCAACAAAGTCGCGCAATCCAGACACAAATTCCTCCACATTATCTATACGCTCATTGGCATCATCTTCGCCATCTGCCATTATAGCCTTTGACAATCCGGTTTCTTCAATGATGCGCTTGCCAAGAACATAAGCATCTGTTGTCTGCGCCAATTCGATATACTGATCTATCATATCGTGGAAAGCCACAACCTTGCGCGCTACAGCCGGACCTATACCTGCGACATATGCAGTAGGATTGTTTACTACAGACCACAGCCCTACCCCATAACTACGTGCCGAAGCAATTAGTTTGTCAACTGTTGTGTTACCTATGCCTCGCTTTGGATAGTTTATTATGCGCTTTAAAGCCTCCTCGTCGTCAGGATTGGCTACCATACGGAAGTAGGCTATAATATCCTTTATCTCCTTACGCTGATAGAAACTCATACCACCATATATACGATAAGGTATATTCTCACGACGAAGCTCATCCTCAAACAATCGGCTCTGTGCATTTGTGCGGTAAAGCACAGCTATGTCTCCATAAGCAACTTGCTCGCGCTTGTCGAGACGTTTAATCTCATTACACACAATGGCAGCCTCTTCTTTGTCCGAATAGCTTATATTAAGCACAACCTTGTCGCCTTGCTGGTTCTCGCTAAACACATTCTTCTTTATCTGTCGGCTGTTGTGCTTTATCAGACAGTTGGCAGCATTCACAATATTCTGTGTGCTTCGATAGTTCTGTTCAAGTTTAAACAACTTCGAGTCGCGATATATATTCTGGAAGTTCAGTATATTGTCGATATTGGCACCTCTAAAGGCATATATGCTTTGGGCGTCATCGCCTACAACACATATATTGGAATGGTGCTGCGTAAGAAGTGTTATTATGCTCTGTTGGGCATAGTTGGTATCCTGATACTCATCTACAAGGATATACTTGAATCGCTCGGCATACTTCTGGCACACTTCAGGATGGTTTCTAAAGAGCATGTATGTATACATCAACATATCGTCAAAATCCACAGCGTTTGCGCTCTTGCAACGTATTACATACATACGGTAGATTTCGGATAATTTAGGCATGTTGCTACGGTGATCGCGTTCAAGCAAGAATGTGTCCACACTATACGATTCGGGAGTGATAAGATTGTTCTTAGCCATTCCGATACGCGACAACACATTAGCAGCCTTGTACGTCTTGTCGTCAAGGTGCATCTCCTTAACAATAGAGTTGATTAGGGTTCGCGAATCGGAATCGTCGTATATGGTAAAATTTCTATTCAAACCCAATAACCCTGCCTCGTTTCTCAATATACGCAGAAATATCGAGTGGAATGTGCCCATATTAAGATAATGTGCATCATTGGCACCAACAAGTGCGGCTATGCGCTCCTTCATCTCCTTTGCCGCCTTATTGGTAAATGTCAGCGCCAATATATTCCACGGCTTTATGCCTTGACTTAGCAAATAGGCTATCTTATATGTCAAGACACGCGTTTTGCCTGAACCTGCTCCAGCAATTACAAGTTCGGGACCACTGATATATTCTACTGCAGCTCGCTGGCTTTCGTTGAGAGAAGAGAGTAAGGAATTCACTGTTGTTGTTTGTTTGTTATAGTCTCGCAAGTGATACATTAAGTTGTTCTTTAAAAAAACATCACTTGAGAAAGTACTGTTATTTACTTATAGAAACTATTTTTTGTGGTAGATACCACCAGATACTGTCGACGGGTCGTAATCGGTTCCTTCTTTCGGGAATGAGGGAATAAATTTCATCTCGCGCTCAATCTTGCCACGACGTGCACGTATATAAGCACTCGGACTACTGCTATCGAACTTGCGAGGATTAGGAAGTGTGGCTGCAATCAATGCACATTCCGAACGCGACAACTCACTTGCTGTCTTGCCAAAGTGATGCTTTGCCACAGCATCAGCTCCATATATGCCATCGCCCATCTCTATAGAGTTGAGATATACTTCCATTATACGGTGCTTTCCCCATAGAATCTCTATAAGGGCTGTGAAATAAACCTCAAAGCCCTTTCTTGTCCAACTACGGCCTGGCCATAAAAATACATTCTTGGCGGTTTGCTGAGATATTGTGCTTGCTCCCATCTTTCTGCCTTCGCCCGAGCGATTATGACGAGCGGCATGCTTAATGGCATCGAAGTCGAAACCATGATGTATCAAGAAACGCTGGTCCTCGCTTGCCATTACAGCAACAGGAAGATGTGGCGAAACATCATCAAGCGACACCCAATGATGGTGCATCCTGATAGTCTGACCATCAGCAATTTGCTGAAAGCAACGTATAACCATAAGCGGTGTTATGTATACGGGTATAAATCGGTAGGCTACAACTGCAAGAATTGTCGAACTAAAAAACAATGCCAATGCCCATCTTATAACTTTGGAAACAATACCAAATTTCATAGCTTATTACTCTATTCGTATTAGTCGGTTCTGACAACAAACAGAAAAACCGACCAACTTTCTTTATATCAATTAAGGCAGTGTGCACAAACACGCTGCCTTAATCTTTAAGTTCATATCTATCCTAAAAGGATATATAATCAAGAAGCAAACATTTAGAGCCTACCTCTTGTTAAGTTGATTTAATTCAATGTACCGTTGTTGGCTGCATCAACCATAGCCTTGCTTGCATAGAGATAAACCTCTACACGACGGTTCTGCTGCTTACCTGCTGCTGTAGAGTTATCAGCAACTGGCTCTGAGCTACCCTTACCTGCTACATTCTTGAACTGTGATGAAGAAACACCACACTGCTTAAGATAGTTGGCTACGCTCTGTGCACGCTTATTGCTCAAAGGAATATTGATACCATCGTTACCAGTAGAGTCTGTATGACCATAAATATCAACCGACAGAAGGTTGTTGTTCTTCAATGTGTTAGAGAACTTAGCCAAAGCGCTCTTAGAAGAAGCGTTGAGGTCAGCCTTGTTTGTAGCAAAAAGGATACCCGAATCGAAAGTAACCTTAACAGCCTCAAGACCATTTGCATCCTGAACCTTCTCTACCTTTGCATTCTCAATCTGCTTAGCCTGCTCGGCTACCTTATCCATATGACGACCAATAATAGCACCAGTACCAGCACCAACAGCACCACCAATTGCAGCACCTACGGCTGTATTACCTGCCAACTTACCAATGATACCACCAACAATGGCACCACCACCAGCACCTATCAATGCACCTGTACCCTGATTTGTTCCACAGCTGACAACAGCAAGCATGCCCATTGCCAATGTAATTCCTGTAACTTTATTCATTTTACTATAATCTATATGTTAAAAATGTATTATCAATGGTTATTGCACCATATTTTAATGCTGCAAAGATAATGGTTTTTTCGATAGTGTGGCTATATTACAACATTTTTTTGTATTTTTGCACCGTAAATTATAACTTTATTGATATAAACTATAAAAAGTCAAAGTCAAATTGCATAAACATTAAATATAATATATATAATGGCAAAAGAATTAAAACATCTGACAAAACGTTCGGAGAATTACAGCCAGTGGTACAACGACATCGTTGCCAAGGCTGACCTTGCCGAACAGTCCGCAGTACGCGGATGTATGGTCATCAAACCCTACGGCTATGCTATCTGGGAGAAGATGCAGCATCAGTTGGACCTTATGTTTAAAGAAACAGGTGCACAGAACGCTTATTTCCCTCTACTTATCCCAAAGTCATTCTTTAGTCGTGAGGCCGAGCACGTTGAAGGCTTTGCTAAAGAGTGTGCCGTAGTAACTCACTATCGTCTGCGTGTTAATGACGATAAGACTGGTATCGAGGTTGATCCTGCTGCTAAGCTCGAAGAAGAGCTCATTGTACGTCCTACATCCGAGACTATCATCTGGAACACATACAAGAACTGGATTCACTCTTATCGCGATCTGCCTTTGATGTGCAATCAGTGGTGCAATGTTATGCGCTGGGAGATGCGTACACGTCCTTTCCTCCGCACATCCGAATTCCTTTGGCAAGAAGGCCATACTGCACATGCCACACGCGAAGAGGCTGAGGAAGAAGCACAGAAGATGCTTCATGTGTATGCCGACTTTGCAGAAAAGTGGATGGCTGTACCAGTTGTACAGGGTGTTAAGAGCGAGACCGAGCGCTTTGCTGGTGCCTTGAACACATATACTATTGAGGCTATGATGCAGGACGGCAAGGCTCTTCAAAGTGGTACATCACACTTCCTTGGACAGAACTTTGCAAAGGCTTTCGACGTTACATTCCTCAATAAGGACAATAAGCCTGAATATGTATGGGCTACTTCATGGGGTGTTTCTACACGTCTTATCGGTGCTCTTATCATGACCCACTCTGACGACAATGGTCTTGTACTTCCTCCAAAGCTCGCTCCTATACAGGTTGTTATCGTTCCTATATCTAAGGGCGACGAGCAGTTGGCTGCCATTACAGAGAAGCTCACTCCTATCATCAACGAATTGAGAGCTAAGGGTATCAGCGTTAAGTATGACGATGCTACCAACAAGCGTCCTGGATTCAAGTTTGCCGACTACGAGCTTAAGGGTGTTCCTGTACGCCTTGTTATGGGTGCGCGCGACCTTGAGGAAGGTACGCTTGAGATTATGCGTCGCGATACATTGGAGAAGGAGACACGCTCTATCGACGGCATCGCAGCATATGTTGAAAACTTGCTTAATGATATTCAGGACAATATCTATCAGAAAGCTCTCAACTTCAGAAACGAGCATATCTACGAGTGCGACAACTACGAAGAGTTTAAGGAACGCATTAAGGATGGAGGTTTCTTCCTTTGCCATTGGGACGGCACTGCCGAGACCGAGGCTAAGATTAAGGAGGAAACTCAAGCCACTATCCGTTGCGTACCTTTCATGTTCGAGCAGACTCCTGGTGTAGATATGGTTTCTGGCAAACCAGCTACACAGCGTGTGCTTATTGCACGTAGCTACTAATTAATAGTATATATAATGTATAGTTGGGGCAATACCACAAACAGTATTGTCTCAACTTACACATTTTTATATTTATATATGGTACACAACCTATATAAAGATATAAAAATCTATTGCTATTAAACCAAATAACCACTACTAATTCTTAAATATTAAATTTATAAACAATGGATTGGATAATCAATTTATTCACGAATACCGAGTCCGTTGCCCACATCGCCCTACTCTACGCCATAGTTATCGCTGTCGGCATATTGTTGGGTAAGATAAAGATTGGAGGCATCTCGCTCGGAGTTACATTCGTGCTTTTTACCGGTATTGTGGCAGGCCACATCGGCTTTACTGCCCCTACCAACATCCTAAGCTTTATTCAGGATTTTGGACTTATTTTGTTCGTATTCTGCATTGGTTTGCAGGTAGGTCCTGGTTTCTTTGAGAGTTTCAAGAAGGGCGGTGTAACGCTAAACTTGCTCTCAACATCATTGGTACTGCTTAACGTGGCAGTGATGTTTGCATGCTACTTTATCTTCTTCGACACTAACGACAAGACCAACTTGCCTATGATGGTGGGTACAATGTATGGAGCTGTTACCAATACTCCAGGTCTTGGCGCTGCCAATGAGTCTCTTGAGTCGGTATGGAAATCTACAAATGGCGCTCTACCACAGATTGCCGCAGGCTATGCTTGCGCTTATCCTCTTGGTGTACTTGGCATCATTGGCGCTACCATCGCAGTACGTTTCATTACGGGTACTAAGCTTGCCGATGAGGAAGAAGAACTTAATGAGGAAGAGGGCGAGAATGTTCACACCAAACCTCTACAGATGCATCTTAAGGTAGACAATGCCTACCTTGCAGGACGTACAGTTAAGCAGATTAACGAGTTCTTGAACCGCGACGTTGTATTCTCACGTCTCTTGCACGAGGGCAATGTTTCTATTCCAAGCTCTAATGATGTATTCCAGATGGGCGACGAGGTTCTTGTTGTTTGCGCTGCTGTTGACGCCGAGGCTATCAAGGCCTTCATTGGTCCTGAGACAGAACAGACATGGACAGAAGACCAGAGCAACCAGCCACTTATATCTAAGCGTATTGTCATAACCAACTCGTCAATGAACGGTAAGGAGCTCGGCAAGATGCACTTCTCAAGTGTTTATGGCGTTACCGTTACACGAGTATCTCGTCAGGGTATGGATATGTTCGCATCACGCACCTACCGTTTCCAGGTAGGTGATAAGTTACTTGTGGTTGGTCCTACAGACAACGTAAACCGCATTGCCGACTTGATGGGTAATTCTGTTAAGCGTCTTGACACTCCTAACATCGCCACTATCTTCATTGGTATCATTGTTGGTATTCTCTTTGGTAGCATTCCTTTCGCTATCCCAGGCATGCCTGTACCTATGAAGCTCGGTATAGCTGGCGGTCCGCTTATCATCGCTATCCTCATTGGCCGATTCGGACACCGCATGAAGCTTAATACATACACCACAACATCAGCCAATATGATGCTTCGCGAAATTGGTTTGGTGCTATTCCTTGCCAGCGTAGGCGTTAAGGCAGGCGCACACTTCTGGGACACAGTAGTAGAAGGCGACGGCTTGATGTATGTATTCACTGGTTTCTTGATAACAATCATTCCTATCATCATCATTGGTGTGATAGCCCGAATTAAGTTCAAGTTCAACTACTTCACTATTATGGGTATGCTTGCCGGTACATGCACCGACCCACCAGCACTTGCTTACGCCAACTCTGTCTGTTCGCGCGAGGCTCCTGCTATTGGCTACTCAACAGTTTATCCATTGAGCATGTTCTTGCGTATCTTAACAGCCCAGCTCATTGTGCTTTTCTGCTGCGGATAAAAATATAAATCATACAATCGAGTAGGAGGTAAACACTAATCATAGGTGTTTATCTCCTACTTTCGTAT